>Ga0208355_1000436_pt1 | contig 18765 bp, 24 predicted proteins | sample NGESurdeep072012_6_FD_184458 | JGI IMG/M metagenome (GOLD analysis project Ga0208355, IMG submission 184458) | Arctic peat soil microbial communities from Barrow, Alaska - NGEE Surface sample 210-3 deep-072012 (SPAdes) | ecosystem: Environmental > Terrestrial > Soil > Wetlands > Peat ... | reverse complement strand
GCACGCCATCCGCTTTCATAAAACCGGCGGCCCCGAAGTTCTGGTCTGGGAGGAAGTCACGCTGGGTAAGCCCGGTCCCGGCGAGGCGCGCATCCGCCATACCGCGGTGGGACTGAACTTTGTCGATATCTACAACCGCTCCGGACTTTATCCCGCGCAGTTGCCGAGTGGCCTGGGCGGCGAGGCGGCAGGCGTGGTCGAGGAAGTCGGCGCCGGCGTCACCGATCTGAAACCGGGCGACCGCGTCGCTTATGGCAATGCGCCGATCGGCGCCTATGCCGAAGCCCGGCTGATCCCGGCCGACCGTCTATTAAAGCTGCCCGACGGCATCGACGACAAGACTGCCGCCGCCATGATGCTGAAGGGCCTGACGACGCAATACCTGATCCGCCAGACCTATCGGGTCAAAGCCGGCGACACCATCCTGCTCCACGCCGCGGCGGGCGGTGTCGGCCTTATCCTCGGCCAATGGGCGAAGCATCTCGGCGCCACCGTGATAGGCACCGTCGGCAGCGACGACAAGGCAAAACTCGCCAAGGCCCATGGCTGCGCCCACACCATCGTCTACACGCGCGAGGATTTCGTCAAACGCGTCGACGAGATCACGGGGGGCAAGAAGGTGCCCGTGGTTTACGACTCCGTCGGCAAGGACACGTTCCTGAAATCGCTGGATTGCCTGGCGCCGCTCGGTGTCGCCGCTTTGTTCGGCCAGTCTTCCGGCAGCGTCGAGCCGCTCAACCTCGGCCTCCTGGCGCAGAAGGGATCGCTCTTCGTCACCCGCCCGACGCTCAATACCTATGCCGCCAAGCGCGAGAGCCTCGTTGCCATGGCGAAAGAGCTGTTCGAGGTGGTGCAATCCGGCGCTGTCAAGATCGAGGTACACCAGACCTATCCGCTGAAGGACGCCGCCAAGGCGCATGCCGATCTCGCCGCGCGCAAGACCACGGGGTCGACGGTTCTGACGGTCTGAGAGCCGGCGTCCCCGGCTATGGCGCGCGTTCTCTTCCTGTTACCGGCGCGGGATTTCGATCCGAGCGAGGCGGCGGTGTGCTGGCAGGTGCTGGTGAACGCCGGGCACGTCGTCAGTTTTGCGACGCCCGATGGACGGCCGGCCATTGCCGACGACATGATGCTGACAGGGAGAGGCCTGGATCCTTGGGGGGCAATTCCGCTATTGCGGAATCTGCCCCTCCTGGGACTTCTGATGCGAGCAAATCGCGACGCGCGTCAGGCCTACGCCGAAATGATCGTCGATCCGAACTACCTCGCCCCGCAGCGTTGGAATGCCATCGATCCCACCGCGTTCGATGCGCTGCTGTTGCCCGGCGGCCATCGTGCGCGCGGCATGCGCGAGTTCCTCGAAAGCGAAATTCTGCAACGCCATGTCGTCAGTTTCTTCGATGAAGAAAAACCGGTGGCGGCAATCTGTCATGGTGTGCTGCTGGCGGCGCGCAGTATCTCGAAGCGAACCGGGCGCTCGGTTCTCTGGGGATATCAGACCACCGCTTTGACCTGGGCGTTCGAAAACAGCGCATGGTCGGTCGCGCGCATCACGAGATTCTGGGATCCGAACTATTACCGGACTTATCTCGAGCAGAACGGACAACCGAAGGGCTTTATGTCGGTGCAGCAGGAAGTAACCCGCGCACTGGCACGCCCGGAAGATTTCCGCGATGTCCCCAGGACAGATCCGGACTATCGTCGAAAAACCTCAGGGCTGGAACGTGATTCCATGGACAACGCGACGCCGGCCTTCGTGGTCCGGGATCGCAATTACGTTTCGGCGAGATGGCCGGGAGACGCTCACACCTTCGCCAAGACTTTCGCGGGCATGCTGAAATAGCCAACGTCTGTCAGCATCCAGGACGCTGTCCGGATCCGGGTTGCCTTGACGTCCCTGAGGCTGAGTCAAACCCGATCCTTGAAACTCATCAGGCGCCGGATCATCCGGATATTGGCATAGTCGACCATCTTGCCATCGACCGTCACGGCGGCCTGACCGTTTCGTTCCGCCTCTTCCATCGCCGCGATCACGCGCTGGGCATAAGCCAGTTCCTCGTCGGAGGGTATGAATGCGCTTCGCGTGGCTTCAATCTGGCTCGGATGGATAACCTGCTTGCCGTCAAATCCCATCGCGGCGGCCTTCGCAGCCGTCGACGCGGTGGCGACAGCATCGCGGAATGCGCCACACGGTCCATCTATTGCGCGCAGACCGTAGGCGCGGGCCGCCACCAGAAGGCGCATCATCGGATAGGCGAACAGATCGAGCGGAATTTCCTTGTGCCCGTCATCAGCGCTTCCGACAAGCCTATACCCCGATGGTGACGCACCGATCTCCGCGCTGCGAGCGCCGATGGACGCCGCGAAATCGCCAACGCCAAGATGCAACGCGGTCACCAAACCGTCGGCTGCCGCCAGCGCCTCCACATTGATCAGCCCGCGCGCGGTTTCGATCAGTAGTTCGATCTCGGCGGGCGCCTCGCGCGTTCCGGCGGCGTCGGTGATCCAGCGGCTGATTTTTGTAACGTCGGTCACGGCCTCCGCCTTCGGAATCATGAAAGCGTCAAGCCGCCTGATACCGCCGAGGCGCCCGATCTCATTTTGAATCGATGGACTGTCGATCGCATTCAGCCTGACTGCTACGGTCTTTTGGCCCCAATCATGCGTGGTCAATGCCGTTGCGGCCGCCTCAAGGGCTGTGGCTTTCTCGGCCGGAGGGACGGCGTCTTCGAGATCCAGGAACACGGCGTCGGCGGCGGACGCCGCCGCGTTTTGCACGTGCCGGGCGCGATGCGCCGGGACGGCAAGATAGCTGCGGGTCAATCGCGGAGCGGTCATGACCCGGCTTTTTCCAGCAGGCCGAGTTCGGCCAAAATCGCGTCGGTATGCTGTCCCACCGCGGGAATATCGCCCATCACTGGGGTGACGCCGGGAATGGTGATCGCGGGCAGGAAGCTCATCAACGGTCCGTTCGGCGATCCCACCTTGCGAACGCGATCGCGCGAATGAAGCTGCGGATGCCTGAGGAACGCTTCGACGGTATTCATATTGGCGTTGGCAATGGCGGCATCGTCGAGGCGCTGCAGCACCTGCGCGGCCGAGAATTTTGCGAAATGTTGCTCGATCAACGCCTCCAGCTCATCGCGGTTTTGCATGCGCTGCGGGTTAGAGCAAAAGCGCGGGTCGCCCGCAAGCGCCGCATCCTCCAGCACTTGCGCGCAGAGCGCGGCCCATTCGCGCTCGTTCTGTATGCCAAAGAAGACCACGCGCCCGTCGCCGCACTTAAACGGGCCGTAAGGCGCGATGGTGGCGTGACGCGTGCCGGTGCGGACCAGCGGCTTGCCGGCGCCTTCGGTGTAATAGGCGGGATAACTCATCCATTCCGTCATGGAATCGAACAGCGAGACCTCGAACGCCATGCCCTTTCCGGTGCGCTCGCGATTGAACAGCGCCATCAGCACGCCGTTCACAATGTACATCCCTGTCGCGGTGTCGACGACGGCGATGCCGCATTTCGCCGGCTGTTCCTCGGTGCCGTTGACCGACAGAAATCCTGCCTCGCACTGAACCAGGAGGTCGTAGGCTTTCTTCTGACTATAGGGGCCGCCGCTGCCGTAGCCGGAAATGTCGCAGGCGATCAGACGAGGAAAGCGCTCAACGAGGGTCGCGCCATCGAGGCCGAGCCTTTGGGCCGCGCCCGGCGCCAGATTCTGCAGGAACACGTCCGCATGCGGCAACAGTGCGTCGAGCACGCGCTTGCCTTCGCTGCTCTTGACATCGAGCGCGAGGCTCTCCTTCGAGCGGTTGGTCCAGGCGAACTGGCTCGACATCCCGTTCATGACGTAATCATAGTCGCGGCAGAAATCGCCTTTGCCGGGCCGCTCGATCTTGATCACCCGCGCGCCCCAATCGGCGAGATGCCGGCTGGCGAGAGGTGCTGCGATCGCCTGCTCAAGCGAGACGACAGTGATGCCGGACAGGGGCAGGGACGGCCGGTTCATGGATTGTCTCCAGATCATTCTTCCAGCTCCCCTATAGCCGGTTCTGCCGCTTAAGCGGAATACCGAATAAATGCCCGCGGCATGGGGTTTTTCCGATGGTGCGAGGGGATTGATGAGCAAGAGGCGCTTCGCGTGCGACGGTCGCCAGCGATGGCAACCCGCTGGTCAGGTCGATCCGATGGTGCGCATGCACCAAGGCGAGCGTGAGCTGACGATGGGAACGTTCATTCCGCCGCGGCGGCCGGGGCGCGTTCGGTCGCTTCGTCGCGGCCGAGCACGAGCACGATTCCCACGGCAATGATGCCGAGTGCTGCCAACAACAGTAGCCCGCCGGCATAGCTGCCGGTCTGGTCCTTGATCCACCCCATCGCGAACGGCCCGGCGAATCCCGCGAGGTTGCCGATCGAGTTGATCACCGCGATCCCGGCTGCGGCGGCGGCGCCGGAGAGGAAGGCTGTGGGCAGTGTCCAGAACACCGGCAGGCAGGCGAAGATGCCGAAGCCGGCCACGCAAAGCGAGATCATCTTCAGCAAGGGGTCATCGAGCGCCGTAGATACAGCGATGCCGGCTGCTGCAACCAACAGCGGGAAAGCGGCGTGGAACCGTCGCTCGGCCATGCGATCCGAGCGCCGGCCCCACCACACCATGCCGACCAGGCCGACAACGTAGGGCGTGGCGGCGACCAGCGTCGTGAGAAATGTGTTGAGGCCGAACCCCTTGACGATCTGCGGCAGGAAGAAGCTCAGCCCGTAATTTGTCGCCACCGCGCCGAAATACACCAGGCTCAACCCGAGCACCCGCGGGTTCACCAGCGACTGTGCCACGGAATAGTCGTGCACCGCCTGACGCTGGCGCTGCTCAAGCACCAGTCGTTCGGCGAGCCAGCTGCGTTCGTCAGGCGCGAGCCACGCCGCGTCGGAAGGCCGGTCGGTGAGATAGAAAAACACCACCACGGCGAGGATGATCGATGGCACGGCCTCGATGATGAACAGCCACTGCCAGCCGGCCAGCCCAAGGCCGCCATGCAAATACAGCAGCACACCGGAGATCGGCGCGCCGATCACGGTGGAGAGCGGGATCGCGGCCATGAAGTAGCCGACGATGCGCCCCCGGTACTCCGCCGGGAACCACAATGTCAGATAGAAGATGATGCCGGGAAAGAAGCCGGCCTCGGCGGCGCCGAGCAGCACGCGGAGGAGGTAGAAGCTGTTCTCGTTGCCTAGCCCGGTGGTGCGGGCGATGGCGGGGATGAATGCCATGGTGCCCGACAGGATTCCCCAGCTCAGCATGATACGGGCGATCCATTTGCGGGCGCCGAATCGTTCGAGCAGCAGGTTGGAGGGCACCTCGAAGATGAAATACGCGATGAAGAAGATGCCGGCGCCGAAGCCGAACGCGGTCTGCGACAGGCCAAGATCCTGGTTCATCGTGAGCGCAGCAAAGCCCACGTTTACCCGGTCCAGATAGGCAATGAAGTAGCAGACGATGAGGAACGGTACGAGCCGCTTCGTGACTTTCGCGATAGTGCGGGTTTCTACAGCGTGCATATGACTGCCCCAACGGGATCTGCTAGGCGGACTCTCGTCAGTTCACCGCGCCATTGAAATGAAATGCCGGATTAATCCGCCGATGCTGGCATGGTGTCGGCGGCGAATATGGGTTTGCGCGCCCGGTTGATTGGAAAGTCCCGTGCGGCGCGGCCCGATCGCCTCGAACTGCGCCTTCTGCTCGTCGCTTAACTTTCCATAGAAGTCGTCCAAGGCTGCGCGCACGGTCTTGACCGCCTGCAGCATGATGTCCAGCCGTTTGCCGACTGCTTCAAGCCGTGCCGGCGGCGTGATGGCTTCGGCCGCCTGGCATGAGGTCTTGAGCAGGTCCGCCGCCTTGGCACCGGCGTCCTGGAGCGCCGCAAGACTGGCACGTTGCGCCTCGGTCGGATGAAGCGTCGCGTCGATCTCGGCGGTCGGCCAGTCCGTCACGCTCGCTTGCGCAGCCTCGCAGCTTTGCGCGAGCGAGCCGTTTGTCTTTTGCGCGGTCTCGCCCCTGCGCTGATCCTGGCCGAGCGCATTCAGCCGGGCTTTCTGTTCATCGTTCAGGAGGCCGTAAAAATTCTGCAGCGGCGGCTGAACCATCCCGACTGCGGATATCATCGCCTCGATACGCGCTTGCATGGATGCGAGCCGGGCAGGCGCCGTCAACGATATCTGCGTCGGACATGCGGCTTTGATGTCCTGTGCCGCCTTTACCGAGGCGTTGGCGAGATCATCCAGCGCCGCACGTTGGGCGTCATTGGGCTGAATAGCCTGCTGGATTTGATCTATCGGTAAGCCGGCGATGTCGCGGCTGTCCTCGCCGCACATTTGCGCCAATTGGTCCGGCGCCGCAGCCGGACTGCCAGGTGCCTGTCCAGCACTGACCTGGTGACCTCCGGCGCTTTGCGGCAAATAGCCCGCGAGGTCATCATAGCCGTAGGGCGCGAACACGCCGGCGTAAATGTCATTGTAGCCGTAACCCCAGAACGGGTCGTCGTCATAGCCCCACATCGCATAGTCATAGATGTCGTAATAAGCGAACGGCCAGAACAACGGGCCGACCCAGCCGTAGCCGCCGTTGCCGTGTCGCCACCATCCATTTCTGCCGCCGCGGCGGTGATGCCATCCCGCCGTGGCCGCACTCGCAGCGATTTGAGCGCGAGTGTTTGGATTGTGCAGCGCGGTTCTATTGTGCAATGCGCCAGCGACGGAGCGTGAGATCAACACGTTCCGCACGGCGCTTGACCTTACGGCCTCGCTCCGGTTTCGGCTGAAACCTGCATTTCGATCCCGGCTGAAGGTGGCGCTTGGATTTGAGTTCAACGTGGCCCTGCGGCTGGCAGCCGGGTTCCGATTGCCATGAACCGCAAACGAGCGTTGAACACGGAAACTTGGCCTTGCCGCAGACCGCGATATCGCAGACCTGCCACTGAAGTGAGGCGCGCCGCTGAAATGCCCGCCACCGCCGAAGTGGCCGCCACCGCCCATGGCATGCGGGGCTCCGCCGCCACGACCGCCGCCTTTTCCCGGAGCCGCGTAAGCAGCCCCCGCCAGAACGGTCGTTAGAACAATGACGGCATAGATTTTGATTCTTGCCATGGCACCCTCGAACGCCCCCGCGAGCCTCCCATGAGAGAGCGGCTCAAATCGGATGCTACACAACCGCCGCGCGAGGCTAAAGTTCTCGGGCTTTTGGCTGATCGACAAGGCGTTTTCAGGCCCGCCACCAGGTGCGGCGAAGCAGGACGTCGACCGAGTTTGCAGGCTTGCAAAGCCAAAGTTCCTGGGTCTGCCGGCGGACTTTCCTCGAATCGTAATGACACTGTCTTGAAATCGGTCTTAGATGGTCGGGGGCAAAGAGGTTGGAGGCGAGAATGAAAGATCTCGTTCGCTACCGCGCAATGGAATCTTTGTGCCGCCAGAGCGCGGTGTTTCGCCCCCTTGAGAGCTGGCGGCTGCTCGCTGAAGCAGAGATGTGGCACCACAAGGCGCAGGACGAAATCGCTTCCCACGACCGGCGACCCAGCGGCAAGTTCTGCTACCCCGGGCGGATCGCTGACCACGGGAGCTCGATGAAGCCGAGCCGGCCGCACTCGCGATCATAAGGTACTGACGCGGAGAGATGATTCCGGCTCAAACAATCTTTCGCGCACGAAAGCCGGCAATCGCCTTGTCGTCATAGCCGTATTCTTTCAGGACCTCCTCGGTATGCTCGCCCTTTTCCGGCGTCGGATGCGCAATGTGGCTCGGAGTGCGACTAAGCTTGACGGCCTGATTGACGACCTCGATCTTGCCAAGCGATCCATGCTGCACCGGCGCGGCCATGCCGAGATGCTGGACTTGCGGATCCGCGAAGACCTCATCCATTCGATTGATCGGGCCGCAGGGTACGCCTGCCTTGTTCAGCATCGCAATCAGCTCACTGCTCGAGCGTTGCCTGGTGACATCCGAGATCGCCTGATTGAGGGCGAGCCGGTTTTTGGAGCGCGACGCATCATCGGCAAAAAGAGGATCTTCGAGCAGATGATTGAGATCGAGCGTTTGGCAAAAGCGCGTGAAGATATGCTTGCCTGACGCTGCAATATTGATGTGGCCATCGCGCGTGGGAAACACCCCGGTGGGAATGCTGGTCGGATGGTCATTGCCGGCCTGGCCCGGGACTTCCTTGGCGATCAACCAGCGCGCCGCCTGGAAGTCCAGAAGCGATATTTGTGCCCCGAGCAGCGATGACTGCACCCACTGGCCCTCACCCGAAACTTCGCGTTCCAGCAAGGCGACCAGAATTCCCATTGCGCAGAAAATGCCGGCGCCGAGATCCGCAACGGGAATGCCGACGCGCACCGGACCTTGCCCCGGAAGCCCCGTGATCGACATCAACCCGCCCATGCCCTGGGCGATTTGGTCAAAACCCGGACGCTCGCGATAGGGACCGTCCTCACCGAAGCCGGAAATGGAACCGTAGACGATGCGCTTGTTGATCGAACGGACACTCTCGTAATCGATCCCGAGGCGGAATTTTACGTCCGCCCGGTAGTTCTCGATAACAACATCGGCGGTCTTGACCATCCGTTTGAAGATTTCGATGCCGTCCGCTTCCTTCAAATTAAGCGTGAGGCTTCGCTTGTTGCGATGAAGGTTCTGGAAATCCGGCCCGTGCCGCGGCCCGCCCATATCGCTCTCGTCGAGACCTGGTGGAAGTTCGATCTTGATGACATCGGCGCCCCAGTCGGCAAATTGCCGCGCTGCCGTCGGTCCCGCCCGCACCCGCGTGAGATCGAGCACTTTGAAACGGGCGAGCGCCTTCGAGGCGGGGGTGAACGACATAGGATTTGCTCCAATTCACTTTATTTGGGCTGACCAGGTTCAGGCGATCGATGCCATTTGACGCGGTTCAAACTCCAGCCAGGCCGTGGCTCCGATCGGGAAATCGTCCAAGGGTGAGGTTGTAACCTTGAGCGTCAGCGCGCCCTCGCGCGGCTTAACAACGTAATCCCAGTGCTCCCCTAGAAACGCACGCTCAACGACGGTGACCCCGACCGAACTGCAGCCGTCGCGGACGGTTGGCGGCACGTCTGAAAGCCGCATGCTGTGCGGCCGTACCGAAAACACCACCGTTCCCTGCGAAGGCACATCTCGCTCAAACGCGGAGCGCGGCAGCGCAAAACCGTCGAACGAAATCTCATGCCCATTGCTGGTGCCCTCGATGAAATTGGTACGTCCGATGAATCCGGCCACAAAACGCGTCTTCGGCTTGTTATAGAGCGCGCGTGGATGATCGACCTGCTCGATGCGGCCATGGTTCATGACGGCAATTCGATCGGAGGTCACCATAGCCTCGGCCTGGTCATGCGTCACGTAAACGGTGGTCACGCGAAATTCGTCATGCAGGCGTCGAATCTCAAAACGCATTTCCTCCCGCAAGGTCGCGTCCAGATTTGACAAAGGCTCGTCCAGCAGGAGAACGGAGGGCCGGATAACGATCGAGCGGGCCAGTGCCACCCGCTGTTGCTGACCGCCGCTGAGTTCAGCAGGATATCGGTCGGCCAAGTGGCTCATATGTACGACTTCCAGCATTTCTCCGACACGGCGTTTCACCTCGGCGTTCGGTATCCTGCGCAGCTCCAATCCGAACGCGACGTTCTGTTCAACCGTCATGTTCGGCCAGATGGCATAGCTCTGAAAGATCATGGACATTTGGCGCCGATCCGGTGGAACCGAGCCGGCAGGCGAGGAGAGAACCTGACCGTCCATCTCGATGGTGCCGAGACTGGGGTCGACGAAGCCGGCTATCATCCGCAAGGTCGTGGTCTTGCCGCAACCGGAGGGCCCGAGCAGCGAGACGAATTCGCCGTTTTGCAGCTCGAGGTCGATACCGTCGACCGCGAGAAAACCGCCATAGCGCTTGCTGAGACCGCTTAGCTTGAGCCTGCTCAACTAATTCCTCCGTAGCATGAAATCGCGTCCGATTATCTTGGATCCGATGCCGGCGATCGCGACGGTCGCAATCAGCAGGATCACGCCAAGGGCTGACAGCACCTCGAAATTGCCTTCCTCTGACAGGTCGAACAGCATCACCGAGATAACCCGCGTGTTAGGCCCGACGAGGAAGATCGCCGAGGACAGTTCGCGCGTCGCCGGGATGAAGACCAGGATCCAGGCGCCGGCGAGGCTTTTCTTCAGCAGCGGAATGAGCACCTTGCGAATTGCCAGAAGACGGCTGCCGCCGAGAATTCGCACCGCTTCTTCCATTTCCGGGTTGATGCTGCGTAGCCCTGCCGCACTTGATGTGTAGGCGATCGGCAGAAAGCGCGTGGTAAAACCCAGGATCAGGATCGTCGCGGTGCCGTAGAGCGCCAGCGGAGGCGGAGCGTAGGCGGCATAAAAACCGATTGCGAGTACGATGCCCGGAACCACGAACGGAGCGACGCAGAGAAAAGCCAGCACATTGCTCCAGGGCACCAATTTTCGACTGACCACATAAGCAATGGCCAATGATAGGCTTATCGCGGCGAAAGCCGTCACACCTGAATAGACGAAGGTGTTGAGGATCGTCTGCTTCGCCTGGGTTTGCTCGACGAGAAGGTAGTAGAAATTGTGGAAGGTCAGATTGTCGATGCTGAACCCCCGGCCCCAGGCCTTGGCAAAAGCGGCCTGAAGCAGCACCAGCATGGGAAGAAAGACCGAAAGCGCACAGACGAAGAGCGCATAACCCAGCATTACCCAGCGCCAGGCCCCAAGAGCAATCATCCGTCGTTCGCCACCCTTGCCGGTGACGGATGTGTAGCCCTTGCGGCCCAATAGGCTGCGCTGCAACCAGAACATCAGGACGGTAATGGCGAGCAGGGGCATTGCGTAGGCCGCCGCTTCCTCGACGCGGACTGGATATTCAAAAAATTGCCAAAGCTGCGTCGAGACCACGTTGAAACGCGCGGGCAATGCGATCAGTGCCGGCGCCCCGAACAATGCGATTGCTTCGAGAAAGCTGATGATGACACCTCCGATGATCGCGGGGGTCACCAATGGCAACGTTATGCGCAGCGTGGTCCGAAGCGTGCGGGCACCGAGTATATTCGCCGCGTCTTCCATTTCCGACGACACCAGATCGAGCGCCGAACTCGTGAACACGAAAGTGTACGGAAACGACGTTACGGCAATGACTAAAATCAAGCCTGTCATCGAATAGACATTGAAAATGCCATGCCCGGCGCCGGTCAGCGCCATCCATACCTTATTGAGCCATCCGGAATTCGGACCCGCCAGAAGAATCCACCCGATGGCGCCGAGATAGGGCGGCGTCACAAAGGCTGCGAACACCATCAGCCGAACGAACGCCTTGCCCGGCATATCGGTGCGAGAAATGGCCCACGCGATGGGGACACCAAAGCAGGTGGCAAGCAGGGCGACACCGACGCCAAGTTCCAATGAATTGGTGAGCGACTGGAGATGTCGAACGTTGCCATAGGCAACACGGTAATTGGCGAGGGTAAAGCGTCCGCTATCGATCTCTTGCAGACTCGAAATGATCAGCCGCAAAACCGGGTTCAATACCAGGAAGGCCAGCAATGCGATCAGCGCCAGCCACAACAGCATACTGGCGTCGAGGCGCCTCAATCTTGATATAACGCCGGAAAATTGCAGCGCGCGGACGTCGAGAGAGTTGTCAGTCACGTTTTTCTACCCTGTCGTGACCTAGACGCCGAAGGTTTCGCGCCACTGCTTGATGACTTCCGGTATGCCCTTTGTGATTTCGGCGACAGTCGGCCGAATAATCTTCAGATCTTTGGCCGATTTGGCGTCCTTGGAGGCCAAGATTTCGGGCCGGATCGATTCATTGAAATGATCCACCCAGATCTGGGAGGCTCCCGCGCTCATCAGAAATTCCATAAACAGGCGTGCGGCATTAAGATGTTTGCTGCCCTTCATGATGCTCGAGGGTGCGATGATCAATACGGTGCCATCGGTCGGATAGACCATTGCAAGCGGGTTGCCCTTCTGCACGCTCTCAAGCAGCGTTCCTACGGGGCCGCACCCAGCAATGGCGCTTTCTCCTGCGTTCAGCATTGTGACGGTGTCGTTGATCGACCGACCGACCCGTGGATTGTTTTTTGCAAGCTTTTCGAAGAACTGCCAGCCGTATTGGTTACGCAGCGTCAGCGCCCAAGTGCCGACGTAGCCGCTGAAGCCGGGGTGACCGAGTGCAATGTCATTATTCCACCTGGGATCGAGGAGGTCAGTCCAGTTCTTGGGAGCGTCGGCTTGCTTGACCTTGGCGGTATTGTATCCAATGCCGATCATGCCCGCAGAGGTGACGAAATAATAACCGGCCGGATCGTAGCCCTTGTAGATGTCGAGCACCTTGCTGGCGTTTTCCGGGATATATTTTTCGAAAGCGCCCTTGGCTTTCAATTCGACCGAGTGACCAAGGTCCGTCGAGCTGAAGACGTCGCACTGGACAGCGCTGGCCTTGATTTCCTGGGTGATGCGTTGGTAGGCGACCTGGGCGGTCGTGCGCAACACGTTGACCTTGATGCCGGGATAGATGGATTCGAAGCTGCGGCCGAGAGCCTGTGCAGTGATATCGTCAGAGTGGGCGGTGTACCACGTCAGTTCACCACCCTCCTTCTTCGCGGCATCGTAGAGCTCCTTCTCGTGAGGCGTCATCGATGCCGCGGGTTGCGCCAGAACTTTTGGGCCGGTGCCGAACGCCAGAAGGGCTGAACTGCCGAGAATGAAGTTGCGCCTTCGAACTGGGAACATTGCCGATCCTCGCCTAAATCTTGTTTGTTGTTGAGGTGAGTATGCTGACATTTCGAACAGGCTTCAATTCATTCCGCCGGGAAATACCTCACACTTTGGCAGGGCTCAGCATTGCGGTGCACCATTGTCTGCTTATCGGGCTAGAGTACTCCCGAGACGGCGCGAATGCCGGTCGTGCGCATCACCGGTTCACGTGATGGATCTCACGGCGTCGCCGGAGGCTCAGGTCTGCGCGGCCAGCCAAAGCCTGTTTCGCCGAAACTGGTGTCGAAGGAGTAGCGGCAAGCCGCTATCCACGTAGCTGCTTCGCGTCCATCACACCGCCTCATGCTTCCGGAGATCGCGGCAATGGTCGAAACCGCCGGCCTGCAGATCGGCGCCGGTGATCGGGATTTCGGGAAGTGCGGCCTCCGCCAGAATCTCGGCGGTGATATCGTCCACCGCAGAATCGGCGACTTCATGAATGAAGCTGATGTTCTTGTACTCGCCGGACGCAACGCGCGAGATAACTTCGCGCCGGGTGATTTCAGGATCGACAATGGCCTCGCGGCCGCGCCGTCCATAGTCGATCATCACGACGAAATACTGCATGGTGGCACCCCTTCGCCCCTGGAAGCGAGGCTTGCGGATGCGGCCCATTAATTCGGAAAATCCGAAATCAGTCAAGGCGATAATTCGTAAAATCAGAAAAACTGGCTTCAGCCCATAAACCTGGGCCCGGAGCCGGTGAGAATCATGCGGCGCGCTCATTTCGAGCCGCCCTTCATTTTTCCGGTGTGCGCCCGGCATGCGTTTTTGCCGCCTTGCGCGCGCGGGCGGCGGCCTTGGCCCGCAAACGCTCGATCTGGCCCCTCGGCAGGGTGACGCAGATCTCGCCGATCCATTCCAGTTTCACCCCGTTGATCGGCTTGGCGTTGAAGCTCGTGAGGTTGACAAGGGTGGAGGATTTTCCCCGCTCGATGGTCTTCAGGTAACGCTCGCCCGTCTTCAGCCTGACCGCGGCCTCTTCGCCGTAGAAGCTGGAGACCGGGTGGCGCTGCTCCCTGTATACCACGATAACATCGCCGCTTTCGTATTTCGGCAGCATGGAATCGCCCGCCACTTCAAAGGCGATGGTTTCCTCCGCGATAGGGAAGGGCAACTCAACCTCGCCGAGGCCTTCGGGCGGTACCTGCTCGTGTTCCGGCTCGATGATTGCGCCGGCGCCGACGCGGCCCATGATCGGCACCGAATTCAGCTCGAGGTAATCGATGATGGGTTGAATCTCCGTAGCCTTGATCAGGCGGGCATCGGCCAATATCTCGGAGACTGCGCCTGGGCGGACGCCCATCGCGATTGCCAGACCGCCCTTGGTCTTGCCCGGCTTCTGCAGCCCCCGCTCGATCATCCTGATATCCAGCATGGCGTCATCTTTTCTGAATTTCAGAAATGGTACAATTCCGATTATCCGAAATCAAGCTTGAGTTTTATATCGGAATATCCGAAATTATCCGGCGTGGATCCGGCAGCAGCCATCATCGAGAAGCTCGGCGGCGAGGCCAAAGTGGCCGATCTCACCGGCACGGCGCTGACGGCGCCGTACCGGTGGCAGCGTGAAAAAGCTAAGGGAGGAACCGGCGGTCTGATTCCACAGGCCCACCATCGCACCTTGCTCGATTAAGCCGACGCGCACGGCATCTCGCTTTTAGCGGAGGAATTTCTTGCGCCGCGCACGTCGGCGTAATCGGGTCTGCAGCTTTTGCATTTGAGGTCGAGAAGCAGCGCGGTCGCCACGCCGCGTGCGGAAACACGTGCGGAAACCAAAGGGCAGGGGAAGGGAGAACGAGCCAATGCAATCGACAAACTGGGCGCCGGAGCATTCAGACGCGCTGCGGGAATATCTGGCGAAGGGCATGTCCTATTCGGAAATCGCGGATGCGATCAACGCGAAATTCAAAACCGCCTATTCCCGCAATGCCGCGATCGGCCGCGCCAAGCGCATGGGGCTTGCCGGTCGCAACCGGCCCAAGGATCTGCCCGACCACTGGCCGAAGCGGCCGCCCAAGACCGAACAGCTGCGGCTGCACAAACTGAGCGAACGCCACGCTGCCGAGTTCATGCGGCCCATGCCGGTGTTCGAAATTGCGCAGACCGTCAAACTCCGCTGTGTCCCCATCGTGCCACGCCATCTTTCGCTGTTCGATCTCGAAGCCGGCGATTGCCGCTACCCCTACGGCGGCGACGAGGAGGGCGAAGCCATCTCCTTCTGCGGTCACCCCCGCCGAAAGGGCTCAAGCTATTGCGCGCCGCATTTTCACCTGACGCGCGGCCCCGGCATCGCGTCGGAACGGGCCGCCGGCACCGTCTCATTGAGGCTTGTGGAGGCGGCATGAAGACGCCGGTTGCGGTCATGGTCATCAGGATGAACCGGCTGCTGCGTCGCCACCGCATCGCGCATCTGCGCGCGCTGATCCTTAACGGTGGGGTGAATGCTGCCGATCCCCCAAGGCGGCAACCGGCAGCACGCGCGGAAAAACCTTGCATCGCCGTCAGCCCCGCGCTTGCGGCCTGTGCCGCCAGGCGGACGGCGTAACCAACGATTCAATTTCCACCATCCAAGGAGGCAATCCAACGTGGCACGGGCCAAACGCAACAAGCCGCATAGACCAGCCAAGGTTCATGACCGGCGATCCCAGGATTTGCTGCGCAACGCCGAAGTGGCGGCCATTGAAGTGGACGATCCGCTGGCGCTGGAGCCGGGAGAGAGGATCGTCACACTGCGCTCGATCCGCAACGATCCGTTGGCGCGGCTGCACACGCATCGCCAGATCGACGAGGCGCAGTATCAGGGCGGGCGAGCTTTTCAGAACGATTGGGAGAAGGCCGAGCGCGGCCCGCAGGCCGTCGATCCCACGCGGGAATATGTCGATGGCGGGCGGGCGCGGGAGCCGATCACGGAAGACCAGCGCAAGGCCGTGCTGCGGCTGAACCGCGCCGAGCGCGAACTCGGCGCCGACGGTTCCACGCTGGTGCATGAGGTTCTGATTCTCGGCATGACCATGGAGCAGGTTGGACAGCGGCGCGGATTGCGCGGGCAACGCTGGATCGACTATTTCGCGCGGCGATTTCGGGAATGCCTTGATAGGCTGGCGTTGATTTACGGGTTCGCGACGGAGCGGCGGTAGGGTCCCAGGGTGAATGTTAGGCTTCTTGACCGGTCGTCGCACTGCTGCCGCAAGCTGTGATATGCTTAGCGGAAAGCGGGAGGCAAACTTGGCTGATCAATTCCAACTGATTTCGATCATTGCGGCGGCTATCCGCGAGTCCCGGATCAGCCATCCTGATGCTGGCGACGGAACGATGCACGACAACCTTTATCAGGGAAACGAGGATACAATCCCGGTTGCGAAAGCGGTTCTGTTTGCTCTGGATGAGGCGGGCTTGGAGATCGTCCCCAAGGGTCGAAAATAATGCCCCCGACGCCCAACGGCGAGAAGCGTCTCGCCGCGCGCATTCGCGCCGGCCCGTTGGCTGTTGCGCCCTGCGGCCCTAACCTAAACCAAACTCCGATGCACAACGGGTGTATTCTGTTGTAACAATGTGCCGCTGCTTCCAACGGCAAGTACGTGGTCGTATCGCAGCGACGTGTCAGGGAGACGACTTCAAAACGGGAAATGTAACGTGGCAAAGAATACCGGCGAACACTGGTTTTCGAAGATCGCAACAGATACTGCCAACGGCAGCGGCCGTCCGTGGGCATTTGGCATTGCAGGCGGCTTTGTCGCTGCATGGCTCCTGACAGGGCCGCTGTTTCATTTTTCCGATACCTGGCAATTGGTGATGAACACCATCAGCAGTATTGTGACCTTTCTGATGGTGTTTTTGATTCAGAATGCACAACAGAGAAAGTGCCGCGCTTCAGTTGAAATTGGACGAGTTGATCCGCGTCACGGAAGCAAGAAATAAACTGGTTGGAATTGAACGACTGTCCGAGCCGGAACTCGAATCCATTCGCAGCGAAATCGATGAAACAGGCCGTACGGCGGATTAGCCAACGGGTCGCGCGAATGCGCGCCCGACGATAAACGCTGCGTCATGCGCCGTACCACCCGCCGAGTCGGTTACGCCGGAGCCTGCTCTTCGGGATTCACTCGGACCCGGTGGGCTAATCGATCCTGAATCATGACGCAATACGCGGAGCCTGGTCATCGGGCGGCGAGTCGCGCGCCCCGTTTGCTATCGCCGCCCTGCGGCCCCATATCAACGCAAGCAGCTAGGCGAAGATTTGAGGCCGGTTATGCCGATGCCCATGGAATATCAGCTCGCAGCGCCGGAATTTGAAAGGTTCCTGCGCGACGCGATCGAAGCGTCCGGGCTTGCCACGCGCAACCAGGCTTACACGATGGTGCAGGGCGTTTTCCAGGTCTTCCGCCGTCGGCTTGACGTTCGCGACGCGGTGCGCTTCGCCGATATCCTTCACCTATGCTGCGAGCGATCTTTGTTTCGGATTGGGATACAGATGAGCCGAAATGTAGTTTCGAAAGTCGCGACCTCATGACTGGAGAAGCCCGGTCGCTTCGCTGCGATCATAACTTTTCGCCAAGCACTGCGATCAAGGATGTTGCGACCGCGTTGCGCACGAATGTGAACGAAGCGGAGCTGGATCGCGTTCTTTCCATGCTGTCGAAGGAAGCCTCCGAGTTCTGGCGCACTTGAGACGGCTACCCCGATAGAACCGGCGGCGAACAGATACTTCAGGGCCGCGTTCGCGCCGAATCCATGGCCACGGCAATGCCGGTCGTGATCAATGGGAAGGCAAGGTAGGTGAGTGCGATGTCGGCCGCGTACTCAGGCAGCGGCATGTCGAAGACCTTCAGAAAGATCGGCAAGTCGATGAGAACGGAGATCGCCGCCCATGCGAAGCCGACTTCCAGGCCCGGTACTAGCCCCGCCTCCCGAATATTCCGAAAGAAAAACAACCACGCCGCCACGGCACGGGCGATGCTGGTCACCGTGATCAGGCTGTCGAACAGCGCGCGATTGCTTTGCCGGACGCCGAACAGGACAACAGAGACGAAGAAGGGCACCAACCACAAAATGATCCCGTAACCGGCAATCCGTTTCCAGCCCATGTCATTCTCCGCCGCGTCCCGGCGATCAACCTGGTGGAAGGCTGCCGAACCGCTTGAGCTGCATCAAGTTCGGGTCTCCAGGGCTGCCTTCAGTTTGCAAGCGGTTATGCGCGACGGCTTGCAAGCAAAGGCCGGCGTCACGGACAAACTCTGGAGCATGACGATATCGCGACGCCGATCATGCGCGCGATGAGCGCAAGGCGAATCGCAGGTCAGGAAACTATAGTTAAAATTGAGCCGAATCGATTTAATCAGCCTTAGATCATCTGTGTGTATAGGTGAGGGGTTGAACCAATTCATCAAAACCTCACAGGAGGCAGACTTGAAGCGCAACTTTTTGAAATTCTTGTCCGATCAATCGGGTGCGACCGCGATTGAATACGGTCTGATCGCAGCGGGTATCTCGCTTGCGATTATCGCGGTGGTGAACGGCTTGGGCACCAATCTTAACGCGAAGTTCACTTCGATCAATACCCAGTTGCAATAACCCTGTTTGGATCCTCCCTTTCTCAGAGAGAGCGCTCCACCCTTCGCGAAAATCAAACATCTGACAAAGCCCGCGCGAGAAGCCGATCCATCGCGCGGGTTTTCCTTGCCGCGAGCGGCCTGTGTCGACGCCCTAATGGCCGGATCCGACCTTGATAAAGGACGCGAGAATGACCACGCCAACGACGGCAGAAATGGCACCGAAGGTCAGCGGCGCACAGCGGAAATAAATTACATATATATATATATATGCTGAAGAAGCGGTAGCCGCAGTCTCACGATTTTGCGACGCGATGCGCCGCGCCTGGATCCGTGCTAGCATTGCGCCATGAATATCCTGCACAAGAAGGCGTTCGGCGGGCTCCTGTTCCTTGTTCT
>Ga0208355_1000434_pt1 | contig 18813 bp, 21 predicted proteins | sample NGESurdeep072012_6_FD_184458 | JGI IMG/M metagenome (GOLD analysis project Ga0208355, IMG submission 184458) | Arctic peat soil microbial communities from Barrow, Alaska - NGEE Surface sample 210-3 deep-072012 (SPAdes) | ecosystem: Environmental > Terrestrial > Soil > Wetlands > Peat ... | reverse complement strand
CACCCTCCAGGTGAATCGCCAAAATCGGCGAATGAGCGCCACCTTCTTCAAAACAAGAGTCTTTTTCGAGTCGCGGAATCCTTCAGCACGGATGTTGGGGGTAAGCTACCCACCATAGGTGCCCCCGGATTGTTCGAGGATCGCTTCCGACCTCACCGCGCTGAGGCCGGAAAGCATGTCGCCCTCGGAACCTATTACACAGACTTGGGAAATTTGCATTGTAAGAAAAGTTGGCCTGAAAGGCCCGCATCGAAATGCCGGCCCGCGGGAATTTCTCCTCGCAAAAAGTTTGCGCAAAGAACCGGCGTTCGTATTGGTGCGCATCGAGCTCCACGATCGTCGCGTTAGGGATCTCGTTAGGACACGAAACGCATAGTCATACCTCGATGCGCAGATACGGAATCCCGGTAACGAAACAGGCACCCCAGCGAGTGACAGGAGGAGGACCTTAATCTAAAATCCCCGCATTCTTCCTAGGTGACTTAAACCGCCACCGACCAGCCGGCGAGACGACGATGGACTATCGCCAAAGTTTGCCTTCGGCACGAATTTCAGCGTCAGCCAAGCGCAATGGCCACGCAGCTGCGCTCCACCCGCACCGCAAATGGGCGAGCGGTCGTCCGTTGAACTTGCGGCTTACCCTCAAACGACAGCACCTTGTTTCGGACGTGGAAAGTATCCAAGCCTTCCTCAGTACCCAGAAGTTGCGCGACGCCTCGTGCGCAACCACGAACAGCACGTCGATCCCTCTGAAGCCATGATTCACGTCGCCTTCGGCTCCCGCCGGCTTCGTGCACACATCGTTCCCACGATCGGTTTACTTGATGGCATCGATGACAATGGTCGCATGCTCGCGGCTTTCAAGCACAAACGGCATTTCGTCGGCGAGGCGCCGCCGGTAAAGCCGCTCGAATTCGGCCGGCGCGTACCCGCGGCTCAGATAATCGGCGAGCATAGTCTGGTGGCGAGCGGCCTCGGATTGCTGCACGAAAATGCGGTGCGCGGCGATTTTCTCGATGTCCTTCACCATCAAGGCGACGACGCCTTCGAGGATGATTATATCTTGCCCGTCAACCGGCGCCCGATATGCGCTGCGTCGCGTGCGAGTCAGCCGGTCATAGAGCGGGACGGTGACACCGTCCTCATGCCGAAGCGTTCGCGCAAGCGCCGCGAGACCTTCCATATCATAGCGTTCCCGCACGGTGGCGTCGGCCGGCCGACGCGAGATGTCGCAAATCCAGCCGTCCAGCCCGATGACGACGGCGGGCCTTCCGCGAGCCCGCAACGTCAAGGCAAGCGCGGAGGCCCAACTGCTCTTTCCGGTTCGCGCCGCGCCTGCGATGGCCACGGTTTCACCCGGGTTGATATGGGCGCCGATAGCCGCCGCGCGAGGCTCGATCGCAGGCCACAGGTCGAGGATAAAACGCGCCGCGGCGGCGACATCGGGACACTCGAATTCCGGTGGTGTAGATAGGGCGGTGCTTTGCTGGCCGATGCGCAGAAGGATCGATTTGACACGCATCCGCCACGCCATCTCGATGTCCGCCGCGTCGGCACACAGGAACCAGGAACCGAGCCAATCGATGTCGGTGTCTTGCCGGAGCAGCGACGCCAAGCGCGCAGTATCATCCTCGCCCGCCGTTCGGTCGTGGCGCTCAACCACTCTGATCGCGTAGCCGGCGGCGGTCAGACGACGGATTTCAGCACCGCCGAAAATCTCGGGACCGGTAAAAATCACCCGCTTCGGCAGGCTCGTCGGTATCAAGCCATTGGAAGCCGGCCCGGCCACTGTTGATAGGGAAAACGTCATGTGGATCGATCGCCCTCGCCCCCCGATCAGCCGAAGCGGCGTCGCGCCAGAAGACAGCCCTTCGCATTGCGCGCCCGCGATATAAGAAAATCCCTGATCACTAGACTGGTCATCGCCGTCACCGTCAAAATCATCATGCCGGTGCAGCACAGGAAAAATAACATTATTCTTGCGAGTTCGGCTCGAATTTTATAGGGAGAGGGCCATCAAAGGCCATTCAAAGTTGCCGAGAGGCCATAAGTTCAATGAATCTTTGTATCGTCATACCGACCCGCAACCGCAGCGACATTATTCGATACGCGGTCGAATCCGCGCTGTCGATAAAGCTGCCGGATACGGAAATCATTGTATCGGACAATTCGACCGATCCCGTTCATCTTGAGCGTAATGAAGCTTTTTGCCGGGGGCTCGGGGCAAAAAATTTGCGCTATGTGCGGCCGCCGGAGCCGCTCGGCTTGACAGACCACTGGAACTTTGCCCTGGGCCAGACGGACGCCGAATATGTCACCGTACAGTCGGATCGCACTTACGTATGGGCCGATCCATTCAAAACCGGGTTTCGCGAGATGGTGGCCCGTGACTCCGAGACGTTGACCTTCACTAGCGACGAAATCATAGAATTCGAGGGGCTGGGGCTCCGTCTGTGCAGCACATATCCCGAGAGTGGCACCTTCGTCGAGCTTTCCAGCCGTCGGCTCTTGGAAGATATTGCGGACGCTCGCTTTCCGATTGCGGTACCCAGGCTTTGTCATTCGATCGTACGACGCAGTTTACTGGAGCGTATCCGCGCCCTCTCGGGACGCTATTGCAGCGGCGTCGCTCCGGACAATTTTTTTGCCTGCATGGCACTGACTCAGGTGGAGACGATTCTCCACTATCAGACAAAAGCATTTACCGGACACTCAAGCAGTAAGAGCACAGGCGCTGCCGGGTTTTCTGGCCGCCCAAACGAGGCCTATCGCGACTTTCTCGCCAAACTCGGCGGGGCAATGCTCCACCCGAGCCCATATCCGGAGTTGCTGGTTGCACACAATGGCGTCATTGCCTCCTATCTGACCGTCGTGGAGATCGTGGGGGCCGAGAAGATGCCTCCCATAAACTGGGACATCGCGAAACGCAGATTCATCCGCAGCGTGGAACTCATGTATGATGGGCCGTTCAAGCAACAGCAATGGGAGTGGCTGATCGCTTACGGCTTGGTCTCGTCACCCATGCCACATCACCGAAGGCGTAAAAATCTGCGGCGATACGCCGTGGACGCATTCGGATGGGCCTACGCCCGCGCACCGCGCGTCTGCCACATTCTGGAGCTCGGCGCAGCGCGAGTTTGCGCGATTGCCGGAATGCGTCTACCGCTATCGCCACAAGCATTCGAATCGATTGACCAAGCCTTGGCCTATCGCCGTTCGCATCCGGGACCATTGATAAGCGGGTACGTACCGTATGACATTGCAAACATCAAAGTATGAGCGCCAATCGCAGAGCAATTCCGCCTTCGTTTCCCCGTCCACCGAACTGGATCATCGCCTGACTCGGCCGCTGAGCGCCAATGTTACTTCTTACTCGCTCCAATATCACTCCAAGCAATAATTTCTCCCTTAAATCCGAATTTTTTTATCGTATCGCAAATTGTCTTTTCCGCACCAGAAAGAATAAGAATTGCCTTAATTTGATCTCGTACAATGTTTTCTGGTCCTTCTACCGAGAACCCGTGAAATTGCATTCCATTTTTGCTTCTGTCCCCGTCAAAAATTCCCGCCACAGTTCCTGCGCCCAGGCTTGTATTAGATAAGAGCAGATCCGCTAATTCGGCGGCGCCGTAGAGCGCCAAACCAGGTCGGCCATCCAGCACGAATCGATCCGCAATTTCCTGCGCAGCCACAAAGCGATCGCCCATTCCCAGACGGTGGTGCATATTTACGGCAGCCGCAAAATCCTGCCTATTTTCGAGGGGGGCAGCCTGCGCGACAGCGCGTATAATCTTAAATTTTCCCTGGAAGTACCGTTCATCCGAACACACTTCTAGTTTGGTAACAACGAAACCACTCTTTTGTAACACGCTGGCGAGCGTTGCCGGCGAAAAATAATTAACATGCTCGAATGAAAATCCATAATCGCCCGAATCCCAGAAACTGTGATTCGGTACTTCAATAAAAATGCGGCCTTCTTCTTCCACATGATGGCGTAGCATTTCAAGATATGTTACCGGATTAACGATATGCTCCAATACTTGACTAAGTATGATCCAATCGTACCGTGAATCTTCTTGTATTTGTTTTATCTCTTCATGGCGGCCATGGCTCCGGAGGTAATGCAACGCCGCCTCGTTCTGCTCCATGTAAGCAGTCCGACACCCATAGCTCGCCTGAAGCAGATCGAGCATTTTTCCCAAATCAGCGCCAATGTCGAGGACACGACGACTTCTCAGCGGCCCGGTATGCTCAAAAAATGCAAGTTGATTGCGGCATAGTACACGGTCCCACGAATCGTCGATTGCGCTCCTATATCGTGGGCTGTTTTCATAATATTTTTTCAGACTTTCCCATGCCAATGGATTTCTCTGAAATACGAATCCACATGAACAGGCCCCAAAATCAATTGACACCTTTTCATTCAAAGAATGAACCAAATAGGAAACTGTGACGCCCGTCTCAAAGGAACAGCCACCGCAGTTCGGACAACATAAAATATCGACGTGTTCGACCATACCGCAATTCCTATTCAATGTATTCAACCGTAGCCCGATTCAAAAACATCACCTACCAAAATCGAGTGGTTGATGAAGTCAACAGGCGCCTCGGTTTGCGTCGCCCAAGTCTCGCATCCGCCCGCGAGGATTACGGCCTGACGCGAGCGCATCGCAAGAATAAAGCGGTGACATTCAGTGTATGCGATAGACGTTTAGTGATGCGCCTCTTTGCCGTCAAGTAACTCCTCCGGCAGTTCCGGATTTGACACCCGGCAAAGGTTAAAATACCGCGTCGCCATTCCTTCGTCGCCCATCCGCTGGTATGCCCTCGCAATGATCAGGAATGCCCGATAGGTCGATCGCCAATCGGCATTCAAGTGATGCGATACTCTCATTGCGGCACCGATCGAACCAGCAAAATCTCCGGCGGCGAAACGGACCTTTGCCATCTCAAGCGCAGACTTGTCGGCCGGAGCGTACCGCAAATTCTTAATAATCTCGCGTTGGAAAGGATCGTGCCAATGACGAGAAATCAACCGTAACAATGGTCGCGTTGGCCAACTGGGGCCACCTACATAAGCAACGACCAACTTCTCCCAAAACTTTCCGCCGGCCGATGACTTTTCTTCACAGAAGCGTTCGTAAAGCCGTTGGACCAGCGACGTTGGCAACAGGACTTCCAGCATTGCCCGCTCATAGTCCTTAATAACTGCCGACTCGAAAAACACCTTTGTCACAGGCGCCAGCTCCGCGACCAGACAGCATGCTTTTGCGTTTCGGCTAACCCTTTCGCCCAGCCAATAGGCGCTGGGCGGCACTAGGACCTTCACATTCTGAAAGCCCAAGAACTCTAAGAACATTTTAATTATCGGTACGTTGGGAACCGCGACGATGGACGGGCGAATTGCAGACCCATGATAATAGCTGGATTCGAATTTGTAGCCGCACAAACCAATGACCGGCGCTTTTCCGAAATAAATAATGTCTTTAGGCTCGATTTCACGCGAGATCTCGCGAGATGTCTTACTCGCCGAAAGGCAGAGAGTTTCAATAACTAGCGTCCGGCCGCAGATGGACCGAAGCGCTCGTAGTGCGTCACCCACGGATTCAAGGTGGTGCAATAGGCCAAGGCAAATGACAACATCAAATACTTCTGACCCAAGCGCTTCGATCGAGCCCACCCGAAATTCGGCACGACTATTGAGCTTAAGTATTGATCGTACTGTATTTCCTTTCTCAATATTACGCGCTCTAGGTTCGATGCCGACAAACTTCTTAAATGGTAAGTCCGCAAGTTGATCCAGCACCCATCCGTCATAGCATCCGACATCTACTAGGGTCAGTGTCTCCATCTCTTGGCGAGAGAAGGAGCGTGTCAGAACATCTCGTATCAAATTGACAAGAAATTGCGCCCGCCCGGAGATGCTTTCTTCATGACTTAACGTAACACCGCGACCTTGCCACACCGCATGATTGTACGGGCCATAGGCATTCAGTGCCTCGATTTCCTCAGGTTCAAGATCCATACAACGCGCACCTCCCAACGCTTGGAATTGGTAGCAGCCACGCAGGTGGCCCCATTTCAAGACTCGTATCGAATACCGGGAGCCAGACGGTGATGCCGTTCAAACTTCCCTGGATATAAGGAAAATCCTGATGGAACGGAGTGAGATACTGTTCCTCGGTCGGAAGGCCGATCCTGACATTGACGAACGTGCAGCATGAAACGAGTGGCGTACCCATGAGGGCTCCGGCTATTTTCACCAGAGACGGGTGATTCGCCAATTGCCGCGCCGAAGGAAAGCGCCGGCTAACCTTGTAAAAGCTTACCCACAAGCGCTCGATCGCGATGGGCCAGCTCGACAAGCTTCGCCGGAATATCTTCGGGTTCGACCTACATCCCGGCCACGGCATCCAGCCACAGCCGGACTTCATCGATAAAGCGCCGCCGCAGAAGATCGATCTCGGGCGACAGGGCTATGCAAACGGTCCCGTCTCGCGCAAAGGTGGCCGCGGCGGTCGTATCGATCAACGTTGAAGAACCGTCCAATTCCACCATGTTCCTTCTCCTACCTCGCCGTTAGTAACGAAATATTCGGGCTATTTCCATTCAAATATTGGCCCCGTTAGCGCCCGGTGACCGCGGAAACCGCGTTCCTGGGGTGATCGAGTTTTACCAAACCGGTTCGCACTCGCAAATTGTCTTTGCCGTTATCGGTAAACAGGACCGGGCTCACCCGGCGCTCCACGCAAAAAGCATAAAATGCGTTTGACCAATCGATGTCGTCGATGACGAGGATCGCTGACGGCGTAAGACGGGGCAACACGGCGGCAATTTCGGCGCTGAGAAAATCCATCGAATGGTCGCTGTCATGCATATAGAAATCGAACAACGCGGTTTGTTTCGGTATTTCCACCAAGCTGTCGCCCTCGACGAATTCCCAATGCGCCTTCAGATAGTCCGGCACGATGAAACCGGGGCTCATGGTCGGCGCGTAGAACTCGCTGTCTCCCACCAGCGGGTGACGCGCATGACTAACCTTGCCCGCCTCCTGACGGATGGTCGAGTCCGGAAGATCGATGGAGATCAAACGTCCATGACAGTTACGATGCAGCGCAGCCAGCATGAAGACGGTGTTGCCACCATAATAGACACCCGTTTCAAGACAAGTTTCCGGCTTGAAGTGACGCAGCAGTACATAGATGAGAATTCGTTCGAAGGCGAACCAGTCGGCCGAATCGACGCGATCACTCTTGAAGATACCCTTGGTGAAGCCGTGTTCTTTTCGAATCGCTTGCATCCGCTCATTCACGGCTGCAAGAAACGCGGCATCATCGAGAATCTCCTGGTAATAGTCCTTGAGCGCAGCAGCGTCGATCTCAAGAAAGACTGCCAGCTTCTCAAGGTTCCAGAGATTGCACTTCCTGGTATCGGCAATATCCATAATGGTCAGACCGCTTCACAAAGATCCGGCTCGGCCAGGCGGGAGAGAATGCCAGCCGCGTCCAATTTGAAGCGGCGAAAGTAGAAGGCGGGGGATTGCCCGACCGTGAGGGTGTATTCCGGCGGCGGCGCGGCGGAATGTAGCGCTGAGCGGATGCCCTCTTCGACGAAGATCTGGCACAAGGATGCGTAGAGGCCGCAATGAGCGAATTGGTCTTCTACCACCAGGATGTGGGAATGCGCCTTGAGATACGATGTCAGCGCCGCCCCGTCGAGCGGATGAATACGATTGAGCACCAGCACCGACAGATCGGGCCGCTCCGCCTGGGCCTTCAGGCACTCTACGGTCAGCGGGCCGTAGGTAACCAACAACGGTCCGCCGCCGGTGCCCGGCAGATAGGCGACATCGCCGTTGGCGGTGGGCAGGCTCGGCTTGCCCTTGCCGACTCGGATATAGGCCGGCCTCTTGCCGGCCAGCACGCGGTCCAACACCGTCGACGCGAATTCGGCCGAAGCCGGAGCATAGATGTCGACGCCCGGGAGGCAGCGCAGAGTTCCCCAATCGTCCATCATGTGATGGGTCGGCCCCAACGGCGCGTTGTCAAATCCCGTCGAGGTGCCCAGGAGAACGACAGGGTAATCATGCAGCACCACGTCGTCCCTGATCTGCTCTAAGCAGCGCTGAATGAGGAAGTTGCCAATCGTATACGCCACCGGACGGAAACCTGCGTTGCACAGGCCTGCGGCGACGCCGACGAGATTCTGTTCGGCGATTCCGACATTCAGAAACCGGTCCGGAAAGGCTCGTTCGATCGGTTCGATGAGATTGATACCCATGTCGCCGGTCAGGAAGAACAGCGAGTTGTCCACTTCCATCCGCGCCCGCACGGCATCGATGATGATACCCCTCACGATTGAACCTCCATGAGTCCCGCCATCGCTTCGGCGTAGGTCTTTTCGTTGAGAGTACGGTAATGCCAGATCGGATCATTTTCCGCGAACGACACGCCTTTTCCCTTCACCGTATTGGCAATGATCATGCCCGGCCGGTTGCCTTGGCGGATAGCCTCGATGGCCTCGCCGAGCGCCGCAACCCGATGGCCATCCACGTGATGGACATCGAAACCGAAGCCGCCAAACCGATCGGCCAGGGGCTCCATGTTGATGACGTCTTTGGTCCTAGTGATGCTGGAGATGCGGTTATTGTCTACGATCGGGATCAGATTGGTGAGCCGCAGGTGTGAAGCCAGCATCAGGGCCTCCCATACGGCACCTTCTTGAATCTCTCCATCTCCCATGACGCAGAACACCGTCGCGCCGTTCATGTCACGGGCGCGTAGACCGACGGCACAGCCGACCGCGACCGGCAGCCCGTGCCCGAGCGCACCGGTCGAATGCTCAACATTGGGCACCGCGTGGCTGACGTGGCCAGCAAGGACGCTGCCATTCTGGTGGTAGGTTTCGATCGTGGCAGCGTCGAGCAAGCCGAAGTGATGCATGACCGCGTAGGTACAGGCCGCGCCATGCCCCTTGCTGACGAAAATTCGGTCACGATCAGGCCGCCGATTCTGGATCGCGTCGATGTCGCTGGCGCCATACGCAGCGATCAGAATTTCGACCATCGACATGGAAGTGCCCAGATGGCTGGCTTGTCCCCGATAGATCATGCCTAGGATGGTGCGCCGCACCTCGTCCGCATGAGGCAAGTTGCGCAACTTCATTTGCTCGTCTCCAATTGATCGAAATAACCGGCCACCTCGGCGATACCCTTATCTATCGTCACAGCGGGCGTCCAACCCAGCACGCGAGACGCCTTGTCGCTGACGGGGTTACGGATACTGACGGCCGTTGGATCGCGTTCGACGATGCGGGGGCTGCGGCCGGTGACAGCGCATGAGCTCTCGATCACGCGCTTCAAGCTTATCAATTCGGCGCCAGCTAGATTGAAGATATCGAAGCCGCTCTGGCCGATCGCGGCGACGATGCCCGATGCGATGTCGTCCACATGGATGAAGCGCCGGGCGGTGGCAAGGCTGCCGACAGCCACCTCGTCCTTGGTCCGCACCATGTTCAAGAGCGCTTCAACCGCCGCCCAATTCGCCGGACGTGGACCGTAGATGATGCCGAAGCGCAGCACCGTACCTGCCGGCAGGCCACGCCGTCCCGCCACATTGAGCGCCATCTCCCCGGCGAGCTTGCTGGCGGCGTATTCATTCCGCACCCGGCCGGGATCGATCACCGTCTCTTCGTTTTGGATAGCATCGTTGCTTACGTCGCCATAGACCCATTCGCTCGAGGCAAATACGACCTGCCGGACGCCGCGCCGGCGCGCGGCGGCAATCACGTTGGCGGTCCCGGTCACGTTGACGTCGAACGCCAAGCGCGGATCGCTGGCGCAATCGGGTTCGCGCGATACCGCCGCGAGATGCACGATTGCATCGGCATTTTCGGGCAAATGATCGGCCAAAGCCGGATTGCGGACGTCGATGGCCACACCGCCGGCGAAGCTCGGCTTCACCGTGTCGATCCCGATAACCTCCGCGCCCCGCCGCAGCAGATGAGGAATGAGGGCTCGGCCGACGAAACTCTCCGCCCCCGTCACAGCCACCTTCATCGCGACGACCTCTCGGCGGCGCGAGCGAGCGGGGAATGCGCGTGCACGCGGCCGGTATGAGCAAAGGCTGTCGCCTGGGAGCGACTAGTCCTTTCCCCGCTGCTGCAAGAAGTTTCCACTTTGGAATATGGCGTCCGCAAACGAGTTTGTATTTCTACTTCCACCAGCGGGCTCCATTGACCGTGAGTAACGTGAACGAGAAGTCGGGTAGAATAAACTGAATCGCCAACACCAGCCCTAGCCGTTTTCGATTTCGGCATCAGTCAGACGTCTCAAGTAGCCGTCAGGTGATGATGTGATGCCAAACCGAGTATAGTGCGGATCGATGCGAAACTCCTTGTGTGTGGCGAGAAATTCGTGGATCGCATCAAGCGGGCCGTTGCCTTTCCATTCAGGTTTGCCCCGCGGAATGTCCCAAACCCACTCTTGGGCGCCGTCATGAACCACCATGTAGCTGCCCGGCGTGACCAGCGGCGCATAGAGGTTGATCTCCTGCGACACATGGGCATGCGAATGATTGCTATCGAAGACCACCAGAACGGTTTTCGCATCGCCCATCAGTTGACGTACGGTATGCAAGGTTTCGGGCGCGGTCGACGAGGCTTCGATCAGTTCGATGCGTTTTTTGAGCGGATGAGCTTCGATAGCTGCGCGATTGTGTGCTCGAATCTCGATGTCGATTCCGATCACCTTGCCCTTGCCGATGAGCTCCAGCATGGAAGCCGACAAGACCAAAGAACCACCATGGGCTATACCTGTCTCAATAACGACGTCAGGTTTAACTTTCCACAGCAACTCCTGGATCGCGATAATGTCGGTCGGAAACTGGATGATTTCCCGACCGAGCCAGGTCGGCTCGTAATTGATCCTGTGCTCGACCGCCACCTTGGTCCACAAGTTCGTCAGCATCTCGAGACCATCGCGGGAATACAGGTCCACGGTCGATTGCTCGCCGTTGCTTTGCAACGTCAATTTTGACCCCGGGAGCGCTGTATAATTCTTCATAAGATGGCCCTTTCGGTAGCCATTGATCGCCAATGGCACGCTGGCTGTCAATCAAGCGCCTCACTTAGTCGGCGACCACCGACAGAATGCGTGCGCCACGGGGTTCGTAATTAATGTAAACATCGACCAAGTCAGAAAGCGCGACGCGAACCTGTTCCTGCTGTTCCGGCGGCACGACCAGATACAGAAACCCCCCACCACCGGCACCGAGGAGCTTGCCGCCCAACGCGCCGGCTTTGAGCGCGCGTTCGTACCATCGATCGATCCCGTTGTTGCTAATGCCCCGCGCGAGCCCTCGCTTTATCCGCCATCCTGTATCTAGCAGTGCGGCTACACGCGGGAAATCTTCCACCCCCGAGAGAAGGTGATCGCGGCAAACACCGGCCATATCCCGCATTTGGGTGTATTCGACGTCGGATTGTGCCATGCGGCTGACTTGGTCGGTCAATATGCTGCCGGCTTCCCTTTGCTGCGCAGTCCAGAACAGCATGCTGGCGCGAAGGAGTTTCGCAATCCCGTCATTCGGTACCCACAGTGGGTCCAGTTGAACGCGACCATCACGTCCGAAGGCAATGTAGTTAAGACCCCCAAAAGCGGCCGCATACTGGTCTTGCTTTCCGATCGGCCGTTTAAGGACATCGATCTCGATGTAGCAGGCTTCCTCGGCCAGTTGCCCAGCCGAGACCTCTTCGCCCTTAATTGTATGCAAGGCATAGAGCAAACCAACCGCGAAGCTGCTGGACGAACCCAGCCCCGACAATGCCGGAAGATCGGCGGCAGTCGAAATAAACAAAGGTGGATCGACCTGCATAAGCCGTAGGCACTCGCGTGCAATATCGTTTTCAATGTCGTCAAGACATTTGACGTGTTCGGTTTTCGAATAGCTCAGACGATAGTTTTCGCCGAATAGCGGGCTGTGACGTTTCACGGTAACGTACACGTACTGATCGATGGCAAAGCTGACTACCGCACCCCCATGGCGCGTGTAGTATGACACAATGTCGGTCCCGCCGCCCGCAAGGCTGACACGCAACGGCGAAATTGTCGTCACAGCCCGCAAGATGGATCTCGATTTTCGCGTAAATTCAGACATTGGCCTTCCCCCTACCGACATCGGCGCTCGAGCTATGTTCCCACGCAACGAACCGCGACACTATCCAAGGCACGGCCTCCACAAGCGTACGCACCACATATTCCGGATATTCGGGCGCGCGCAGTGACAAGAGTTCATCGTCATCGCCGATGAAAACGCCGGGACAATTCGCATTATATGCGGCCTGACAATCGCGCGGGTCGTCGCCAATATAGAACGTACGATCCAGTCGCAGCAAATACTCACGGGACGCCTCGAAAAACAGTCCAGGAGCCGGCTTGCGGCAACTACATTTGTCGTCCCAGTGGTGCGGACAAACATACGCCTTAAGCACCTTTGCCCCCCTAAAGGCTAATTCATCGGCCAACCGACTGTTAAGCGCGTCGACCTGCTGCTTGGTCACAATTCCGCGCGCAATTCCCGCCTGGTTCGATATTACGACAAAAGAAAATCCGGCAGAAGCGAGTGCTTCCATTCCATCGAGCGCGCCGTGCGCCCAATGGAAATCTTCCCAGCGCGAAATATATTCCGCCCGCGGCGGCCGTACGTTAAGGGTTCCGTCGCGATCGATCAGAAGGATACGTTTGATGCGCAGATATTGCTCGGTAAGCTTCCACCGCTCTGGGTCGGAGATGCTGTGGTAATGATCGCCGCAAATCATTCCCGCAAGCGCAGAATGTTCGGTGAGCCGTTGAAGGATCAGTGAAAGGCTGATGTCCGGTGGAACGATCAAAGACAAGATGGCATCGCGTTCGACAAGCATGTAACCTATTTCAACATAGTCGAGGTCATCGTGGGACCGACTTGCGTCGTACCGTTGAACGATTCCGTCAGCGTCAACCTGGATATTTCCATTGGCCTTGGCGTTGAGCATAACGCTTAAGGGCCGGCCTCGCGCCAGATGAAACGTCTGCAACTTACCGAGATCGAACGGCACAAAATTGTCCGAGTATAGCAGCAAGAACCGCGGCTGCAGTTGCCCGCGGGCTTCCCATATTCTGCGGCCGGTTTCCCATTCGACAGGGCCGCGCGAATAGCTGATCTCTAAGCCGAATCGTTTACCGTCGCCAAAATGGTCTTCAATCTGCTGTCCGCGATAGCCAGTGAGCAAAACAATATGTCTTATGCCCTGTTCGCGCAGTTGCTCAACCAGAAACTCCAGGAACGGCCGGCCATTCACCGCGATCATCGGCTTCGGCAACTGATCAGTATATGGACGCAGGCGCGTGCCGAGCCCTCCGCAAAGAATAGCCGCTTGCCATACGCTATTCATGCCGCCTCGAGCGCTTGCAGCGTGCGTTCGATGCCATCGCGCAGTTCAATTTGTGCGCGCCAACCCGTAGCAGCGACCATTTTTTTGGTATCTGCCCAAAAACCGTGTTCAAAACCCACTTTCGGGTAAGGCGGCGCCATACCGAAATGTTCGGCCACATGGTTTGCCACCTCGCCTACCGCCGCAGGCGTGCCGCTGCCGAGATTATATATCCCCGACGCCATGTCGCACTCCGCCATTGCAAGAAGCCCACGAGCGACATCGTCCACATGAACGAAGTCTTGCGCGACGCGCGGTTGACTAATGTCAGCCGTCTTGCCTTCGCTGAAGGCAGCCCAACATTGCGGAATGAGCGAGCTGGCGCGCTGACCCGGTCCGTAGGTGAAAAAGATACGAGCCCAGCGGTAGGCGATCCCCCGTTCGCGCGACACACTATCCAATGCCGTTCGTAATACAGTTTTGGTGGTGGCAAATAGGCCGCAATCCGTGGGCGTATGGGATTCTGCGACAGCCCCGCTGGCGGCGCCATATTCCCAGCAGCTGCCGGCGACAACTACGCGTTCAATGCGAGCCTTTGCCAGCCCTTCAATCAGTCCGAGACCAGCATCCAGGTTCCGTTGGCAACGCTCCGGCGAATAATCCGGCAATCCCTCCCACGCCAAGTGGATGCAGCAATGAGGCGAGAACTGTTCCACCTGAGCGGACCAGGTCTCCGCCTGGCTAAGGTCACCTTGTATGGTTTTCACGTTGGACTGCGCTTTCGCCTCTGCGGCAAGGCCAGTCCGCTGGCGGCTGAGACACATGACCTCGTGATTGCCCAAAAGGCTTAGCAAATGCCGGCCTATGAAACCGCTTGCCCCAGTCACGAACATCCGCATGGACAGTTTGCCTACAATGAGCGTGGATCGAAATTGGGGTAGCTTCGATCCTTGTCCGAAATGACGTTTGGCGCCGCAGGCCAAGAGAAAGCGAATGCTGGATCGTCATATCGAAGGCCACGATCCGCCTCGGGCGCGTAGAACTCGCTCATATAGTAATGGACGATCGTCTGACTCGCGGTCGTCAACCACGCATTCGCACAGCCGGCCGGGACGTGCAGGCTCTTGCGGTCGCTCGCTGAAAGTTCAACGCCAATCCATTTCATGAATGTTGGTGAGCTACGCCGAAGATCGACAACGATATCGTAAATGGCGCCGGCCAGGCACGATAGAGTCTTTGCTTCCCGGTGCGGACTGGCCTGGTAGTGAAATCCGCGAAGCGTCCCAAGCTGAGAGTTTTCTGAAATGTTGCCTTGAACGACGGTCGGCACGATGCCATGCGCGCTGAATTCGCGCGCGCAGAAATGACGGCGAAAAACGCCTCGATTGTCACTATAGACATCGGGCTCGATCAACCAAACCCCTGAAAGACCCAGCTCGGAGAATTTCATTAGATTGTCACGGTCTTTGGTTCGCCAGGAAGCGGAATGATGACCTCACCGCTCCATCCCTGCTCGGTTCGGATTTGCGCCAAAATCTCGTCTTGGAAATTCCACGCCAACAAAAGAACCGTGTCGGGATGGGTCGCAAATGCCGCTTTTGGGTCTGTAATGAGAATATCGGTTCCCGGGCTGTAACGGTCATGCTTCAGAGGGCTACGGTCAGCCAACAAGTCAAGATATTGGCGATCGATACCGCAGAAATTGAGCATAGTGGAACTGCGCGCCGAAGCGCCATATCCGATCAGGCGCTTTCCTCCGCGCTTGTTGGCTTCGACTATCGCGTGAAGCGCTCCCCGATGAGCATTACAGCGCGCTGCAAACTCTCGCCACGGCCGAGCTCGGTTAATTTCGAGCTGAAGTTCGTGGACGAGTGTTGCGTTATACGTCAGAGATGGCGGACGGCTTTCGTTCGAGAAATAGACGACAAACGAGCCACCACTGATCGGACTTTCGGTGACATCGAAAGGCCTGAGCCCAAAACGACCGAGCAGCATCTCAATACTGTGCAGCGAATGGTACACAAGATGTTCGTGATAAATCGAGTCGTACTGCAATCCTTCGAGAATAAGATCGGCGCGGTGAAATTCTATTGCACCTGTGCCTACCGCCCCGAGACAATGGGCCATTCCTGCAATCACATCATGAACGTCAGCGACGTGGGGAATCACGTTGCGCGCAAAAACGACATCGGAATGGCCACGATCCGCAACAATGCGTCGCGCGACTTCGAGTCCAAAGAAGTCGGCGATCGTCGGAATGCCGCTTTCCTCTGCCATGGCGGCGACGTTCTTTGCAGGGTCCACGCCGACCACATCATGCCCACGTTCGCGAAACCGTTGCAAAAACGTTCCGTCGTTGCTAGCAACTTCCAGCACGGCAAGTTTCTTTGCTGGACAGCGCGAGAGCACATTCTCGCAAAACACGCGACTATAGGCGCGCGCACCGTCCGACGTGCCTGTCACCCAGACATAGTCGTGAAAAAGGTACTCAGGCGACACCGTTTCGGTCAATTGCACCGTACCGCACACGTCACATTGACAGAGCACGAGGGGTATCGCCGGCAACAATACGTCTAGGTTTCGACGCAAGCTATTTGCTGGTGGCTGCGCGCCGAGATCAAGAATTTTCGTGAGTTCGTCACTTTCGCAGATGCGACAGGCGCGGATCGTTTCACTCAACTTCTTATCCATGCTGCCACCGCAGAGCGTCGTCGACATCGCCTTTGGCCATCAGATGCTTGAGCTGCGCCAGACGAATGGTCTTTCGGCCACGGAAATCGGCTTCCGAGAAATTGACTTTTTTGAACAGCGCGACCAATTCCGCTCCGCCGCGATCGAGATTCCAATCGGGCTTATACCAATCCCGTAGCTCACTCAAAATGCGTGCAAAACTGATGCGGTAACTACGCGCATCCCCACCGTGTTCACCAGTGAAGACGACGGTACTGCCGGGCACGGAGCGGCCCGCCGCTTCGGCAAGATCACGGACCGAAAAATTGCCGTTCGGAATACCGACATTGTAGGATCGATTGGCGACCAGATCTGCCGGCGCTTGCAACCCGGCGACGAACGCCGCGCACACATCGCGAACGTGCACCACGGGCCTCCATGGCGTGCCGTCGCTTTTTATTTCGATCCGCCCCGTCGTGTAAGCGCAGGCCACAAGATTGTTGAAAACGATATCGCATCTCAATCGCGGACTTGCACCGAATACCGTAGATGGACGCATGCACACGATGGTGAACTCGCGCGTACCCAGCTCCTTCAGCAAGAGTTCGGCCTCCCATTTGGTGCGGGCATAGGCCGTAATGGCATTTTTGTCGCTCTTGTCCTCGTCGAGTTCCGCGTCGGTCGTCGACACACCATACATGCTCTGCGATGAAGCGTAGACAAAGCGGCCTACCCCCGCCTGCTTCGCGAGCTTGGCCAGGCGGATTGTCGCATCGCGATTGATATCATCTGTCAGGCTTGGCGACAGTTCGCCAAGAGGATCATTCGAGAGTGCAGCGAGGTGCACGATCGCGCTGACTCCCGCCAAGTCATCGGGCTGCACATTGCGGATATCGCGCTTTATATGGCGGTAATTCGTTTCGACCGGATGAAGTAGGCATTCAGCAAAGTACCCGTTATCCAGTCCAACCACGTCGTAGTTGCGCCCGAGCAAAACTCCGGTCAACACAGTACCAATATATCCCTGATCGCCCGTGACCAGAACGCATTGACGTCCGCTCACCCAACATCTCCTTTGTCGCTAACGATCTTATCGACAGCCGCAACCAACAAAATATGATGCGTCATTTCAACGACATTATACGAGCGACTGTCGACCCAGAAATTCATTTCACCAAGACTGCGCAGTGGATTATCCGAATCAAACCCAGACAGCGTGATAACGCGAAGGCCCCGCACTCGAGCAGTTGCAGCACCATTGACGATATTTGGTGATCGTCCGCTGCTGCTGATCAGCACCGCGACGTCGCCCGGGTCAGAATAAAATTCCAACGCCTTCTCGACCCAATGTTCATAGCCATAATCATTAGCGAAACATGTCAGCAGATTATCGTCGTTGAAGGTGACAGCTCTTATTCTGGCTACCTTTGTCAAATCGACCGCGACGTGGCTCGCGATAGAAGCACTTCCACCGTTGCCAACCAAAATGATCTTCCGCCCACGATCATGAGTCTCTCTAAAAATGACCGAAAGTCGATCAAGAGTCTCCACGTCTGTGGAGCGAAGCTTGTCACCAATCTGCTCAAAATATTCACCAAAAAAATTCATCGTCTTCTTCTGTCTTTAGAATGAGCTCATGGCGCCGATGCCAAAGCGAATGCCATAAGCCATACTTCAGATAGGACCACTTTTCAGGGGGCAGACCATTACCATGCAATTGCACAAAACCAAATGCATTTTGGACCCGGCAATTAGCCGGCCTGGCACAAATGCCGTTTGAAGCGGCCAATATTCACGCACCTATTGAGGTTTTAGTTCAATAGAAGCGAGTTTCCGGTTCGATAGCCAGGGCGTGAGGTCCCGGTAGAGCATCCTGCTCAGTTCGACAATATGGTCGCGGAAAATTACCGCGAGACGCGCGTATTGCGCGTCGGATATCTTCACCGTGATCTGGCTCGTGTAACAATGCTTCTTGAACGCAATTTTAATCGCCGCTGGGACCTTGGCGGAGATCTGTCGCTTGATACCCGTTGCATAGAGCCATCTGTTAAGATGCCGAAATCGCGGAACGCGCGACTCGTTGATAAGTGTGTTGTTGATCGCCGGAATTGAATCCAGACCAATGTAATCGAAAATCCAATCCATGAATGCGCCAGCATCGGCTTGGAGATCTTCATGAATGCCGATCAGAATGTTGCTGGCCGGAAAACGGTCGAAGTAGCGCTTCAGTTGATCGTCGTAGAATCCAGTCCTGACATAATTGCCGCCCCAGAACTCACTTCGCCCGAGCAACGAAAGGTGCCGGTCGATCTCTTCATCGAATGTTCCGACGGGACGGCCAATGCGTAAATCCATCAGATAGTGCGAAAAACATCTTGTTATTGGATTGCGCAGGATGGCAATGATTTTGGCGTCCGGAACTCTTGCAGCGATCCTCTTTGCAGACACGACAGAACGCAAGTAGTCGACAGAACAGTCGGCCTGGACAGGAAAGTCTTGGCTCCACTATAAAGATCTAGCACTACAGTTGCGCTTTCTTCGATCGTCTGAGCAAGGCTCGACGACTGGGCTTATTGCGAGTTGGGCGATCTCGACGCCGCCGAATATGATGAGGAACGATCAGGTCTATGGACGCGGGGCCTGTTAATCCGCCGCAACATCGCTGATGGGGACTTCGCGTTCTTCTCCACTTGGTGTCCGGTTGGAACTGGCATCGAAACCCTGGTCATGATCGAG
>Ga0208355_1000429_pt1 | contig 18981 bp, 22 predicted proteins | sample NGESurdeep072012_6_FD_184458 | JGI IMG/M metagenome (GOLD analysis project Ga0208355, IMG submission 184458) | Arctic peat soil microbial communities from Barrow, Alaska - NGEE Surface sample 210-3 deep-072012 (SPAdes) | ecosystem: Environmental > Terrestrial > Soil > Wetlands > Peat ... | reverse complement strand
TAGCCAACAACAAATACTTCCGCCATATCCGTAACAAATTCACCAAACAAGGCTTCACTTGTGAGTTGCTGACCCCACCGCACCACACAGCTGTACTGGATCGCCTACAGATAATTTCACAAGATTGGCTGGGCCGCAGCGGACGGGTGGAACGGGGCTTTGTCATGGGCTACTACTCGTCAGTCTATATGCAGCAATGTGAGATAGTGGTGGTACGCGATGCAGCTGGCACAATTCAGGCATTCGTTAGTCAGGTGCCAGCTGACTTTGATAAGCAAGAGGCGACGTTTGACATGCTGAGACACACTTCGGGTAGTCCAGGCAATATTAATGACTTTTTGTTGCTGTACTTCATTGAACATATCTGTCAGGTGGGGTACACCCGCCTGAATCTCGGCTTGTGCCCGCTCGTCGGCCTGGACGATCCTGACGAGGAGCGCCGAGGGCTTATCGATAGCTTCCTGCGCTTCGCCTATGCCAACGGTGATCGCTTCTACTCATTTAGTGGTTTGCATCGTTTCAAGGCCAAATATGAGCCCGAATGGCAGGATCGTTATATCGCCTATCAGGGTGGTGTTCGTGGTTTCTCGCGCACTACGACAGCATTAATGCGCACCATGCGCGTTAAACTCAAAAAGTAGTGGCTTGGTAGGTTTGAGCTAGAGCGTTCGCTCGCAAATCCTCTACAACCTGAACGGCACAACGTTGTAGTTGATCAAGACTGCCATCATTGATGATTATTGCGTCGGGGCTAATAAGTTCGCGCTCACGTTCGGTGAGATCTTGCGTGTCTTGCGCGCTTTTGCCTGGGCGACGCATGGTAAGTATGTAGCCGCCAGCGTCCTTAATCCGACTGGCATCACCGGGGAAACGCACACCGCCAATAGTGGCTCCGTCTAGTGTTGCTGAGCGCTGTATACGACGAATTATTTCATCGTACCAGATGCCGACATCGACGACGTTAACAAGATAGCCGCCAAGCCACTGCAACAGACTGCGCAGTTGTTCTTTATTATCTTCGGTGATGGCACCGCTCTGCAACGCTGGTTTTGCCTGCATTAATGCTAGGTATTCCTGTAGTTTTACATAGTATTCCGGCGATTCAGCTAATCGTCTTGAGGTCAGTTTGATATCTTTAAAGGCAACATTTTTATGAACTATCTGCTTGAGCAAGACTGGCAAGGGTTCGAGCCAGTTATTTATAGCGGCCGTGTCGTCCGGTAAGGGATGGGAATGGCGCGTTTGACGCAAAGCATTGCCAACTTCAGCAATCAGCAGCCAGCTCTCCCAATGCATTGCCGGCGAAAACTGTTCATCCAGAAAACTGGCAAAGGTCGTTTTACCACTAGCAATGCTACCGCTCAGCCCAATAATGATCATAGCTCTAGTATGCCACGAAACGTAGACTCATCTGAAGATTGCTGACTATTAGCTTACGCTGGCTATGTCGATGGTGATGGACGGGCCCATGGTGGTTGTCAGATGGATGGCCTTGAGGTAGTTGCCTTTAACGCCTTGGGGTTTGTTGGCTTTGATGCTGGTCAGTACCGTCTGGACGTTCTCCAGCAGTTGCGGTGCGGTGAAGCTGACTTTGCCAACGCCGAGGTGGACGATGCCGGTGCTATCGACACGATACTCGACACGGCCAGCCTTGGCCTCAGCAATAGCTTTTGCGACATCATTAGTGACCGTGCCGCTCTTGGGGTTAGGCATTAGTCCGCGGGGACCGAGGGTGCGGGCGTGTTTACCGAGCTTGGACATGAGGGCTGGGGTGGCGATGAGGATGTCGAAGTTGAGGTTTCCCTTGTCTAGCTCGGCGAGCAGTTCATCGGTGCCCGCCAGATCAGCGCCGGCCTTTTTGGCAGCAGCGGCATCATCAGTCAGAACAGCGATGCGCAACGTTTTGCCCGTACCAGCTGGTAGTACTAGGCTGTCGCGGATGTTTTGATCGGCTTGACGAGGGTCAACGCCGAGGTTAACGTGTAGCTCAACCGTGGCGTCAAATTTAACATGACTGGTCTTCTTGGCTAGCTCAACGGCCTGTTCAAGACTGTAAACCTTACCTTGTTCAATCTGTTCAGCGCTCTTGCGGAACTGCTTGCCGCGACGCTCCAAACGGGAACGGCTTGGGATAACTGGTGCCTTGGGCTTAGCTTCTGCGGCTTCGCCGGTGGCTTTGCGCTCTTCTTTGGCCTCTTTGTCGGCGGCTTCTTTGAGGGCTTTGCTGCTGCGCTTGCCGGCTTTGGCCGTGCTGGCCGCTTCTTCCTCCGATGACTCTTCGGCAGCAACGTCCTGATCTGTTCCAGGCGCCTCTACAGGTTCCACAGCTGCAGCCTCATCGGTCTCAGTCGCAGAATCTTTTGGCTGAGTAGTAATTAACGCCTGTAGCTCAGCAATTGTGTTCTTAGCAGTGAATGCCACCCCTAAGGCGGTTAGTTCTTCTTGTAGTTCTTTCTTACTCTTGGCCATGGTCTTTTCCTTTCGTGGTGCTAACGAGCGTGTGCTCTCCCACAATTATGTAATTAATGTAACTATTGAAAACTAGCTCACGGACTCCTTAACAATAGGGACGAACGCAAAACCCGTGGCGAGCTCCTCCCGCTCAAAACTTCTACCGTGCCTGGTAACACTTACCATTGAGTTATCAAACTCTTCTTGGGCATAGCCCTCATCCGACACAATAGGCGCAATCAGTCGGCCACCATGAGGAGAAAGTTGCTCCTGGAGCTCCCCAAGCCACGCTTCTGGCAGATGAGCCGACACCAGTATCCTATTAAATGGCCCCTTCTCAGGCATGCCCAGCGTCTCGCCAGCAAGCTTAATCTCCACACTACTGGTGAAGTATTTCGCAACATTAGCTTGCCCTGACGCCACCAACTCAGGCACCCTTTCGACGCCGAGCACAGAGCCGCTGGCGCCAACAACACTTCTGGTAAGCGCCGTTGTCCAGCCAGACCCCGAGCCAACGTCCAGCACCCGCTGACCGCGGCGTAGCTGCAACCATTCCTGCATCCTACCTACGGTTGACGGCTGTGAGATTGTCTGCCCATAACCGATACCGACTGGGCCGTCAGAGCTATTGCCAGGCTTGGCGGCATCAGGCATAAAATTGTACCGTGGTATCCTTTGAAAAGCCTGCACCACAGCTGGCGAGTAAATAACACCTTCTCCTTGCAAGCGACTAGCCCAGTCGACATAGGGTGACCAGTTAGCTAGTTCAAAGGAGTTTCTCACTAAGTGCTCGGCAGCACTGAGCGCCGTCCGGTTATAGTTCTGCAAGTGCGCAGCTTGTGCAGCTGCGGTCTGTGCTTTGTCTAGCAGGGCTGCGTCTACTACTTCATTAGTCATGATTCATTCCTTTCGTGCTGAAGGTGACGAGGGTTATCAAAACTTCGTCGGCGCGCAAAATACACATTAAGACCGAATACCCCCGTCATTAATATCGGGAATGCGTCCCCAAGACTTCCTGTTTCAATCATATCCGCTCCGAAAACTGCATCCGTAGCGATAGCCGCCACTATCCCCAATAGCATCGCCGTCTTGTTTTGCAACAGCCTATCATAGAACTGTAGCTGAGGCTGGCTGTTGGCGTCGTGGTCAACATGTTGATCTGGTGCTTCAATAGTCATAGCTTATTCCTTTCGTGGTGCTGGCGGCCAGTGAGGCCTCCCACAAGTTATAGTTTGCCGAATTTCTCAATGCTTCGTTGGCGTCCCAAATATAGGCCAACAGCACCAACCGAATTTATCCATATCGGGAATAGATCCTCGATCTTTCCTGTCTCGAATAGATCAACCCCAAAAAATACATCTGTGGCCGCCAGCACTCCTATAGCGAATACAAAAACTCGATTATTCTGCAGCAGTCTATCCATCAACCAATGAGGCTGCTCATCAGGATTGTGAGCTACAGGCTGATTCGATACTTCGCCAGACATACCGGCTCTATCCTTCAATCTCCACACCCATGCTGCGCGCCGTGCCGGCAACCATCTTCTTGATGGCTTCGACGTCATCGGCGTTCATGTCAGCGGCCTTCTCGGTGGCGATCTTGGTCAACTGAGCATCGGTTAGCTTCTTGTCGAGCTTCTCGCTGTTCGGCTTGCCGGAGCCCTTCTGAATGCCAAGTTCAGCCCGAATACGATCGTCAGTAGGTGAACCGACGACCCGGAAGTCCATTGTGCGGTCATCATAAATAGTGATATGCGCGGTGACCATCTGCCCCTGCATATCCTTGGTAGCATCGTTGAACGGCTGGATGAAGTCCATCATGTTCACGCCGTACTGCCCGAGCGTGCTACCGACCGGGGGCGCAGCACTGGCTTGGCCGCCGCGGATTTTCATCTTAAGATTTGCTTTAACTGCTTTTGCCATAGTATTTTGCGAACGGAGCTTGGCTCAACGTTCTCCTTCCCTTTCTCTATTAAGATAGAAGTGCGTAACCTGTTCACTATACCTCTTGAGCAGCAAATCGTCAAGGGTACACGCTTCTGTAGGCACTATTGACAGTATGCACTATAATATATCTTTATATGTCTATGCAACTAGGTCAGCACGCGCTTACTACGGATTCGAGACCCGGGTTAATGACTGCTCATGAGTCATCAGCCCAAGATTACGAATCACAACTAGAAGCACCTAAGCTATCTGAGCCAGATACGGCTTGGCTGAAATTACTAGCCGGAAGCGATGTCGACCAGGCGTGGTTTGACGAAGCCAATGCTCGTATTGAAGTTGGTTCAAAAGACATGAGAAATGCGACGGGATCATCATCGGAGATAGTGAAGGCTCGATACAAGTTTTTTGGAGAGCTACTCGGTTGGAGCGACCCAGATCACACGCTCCATGGAAGCTACAAGAGACTGCAAGAACATTCACTTAGCTTAATCCCAATTAAAACCGTAATCGCAACCCAACGCCTGCTGCACGACAGGAATATAGCCAACGACAGGGTAATCATAGGTAACGCCTCGGTGTTATGGAAAAGGCATGGTTCCGTTGTCCAGCGCCTGGACAAGCTTGAAGAGCTTGGCTATGATGTGACTCATGTGGTCGAAGTCTGCCCCCCGGCCCTGAACCCACACCCAGCCAGCCTAGAAATGGTTCACGATCTAATAGAAGAGTACGGTAAAGACCCCTTGCGAGTATTAACTGGGCAGCCTACGCTTTTTGGCCACAGCATAACATATTTAAGAAATCTCATGGAGGGCGGTTTAAAATCCCCGCGGCGGATGGACAGCGACACGGCTCAATGGCTAGCAGACTACTGTCTGGGCACACTAGGGCTGACCCCCAAGCAATTCCAGGCAGGTATTAAAAACCTGTGGAGAGGCCCCAGCTTAGTTGAAATAAAAGATACGCTAGACGTATTTGCCGAAGAAGGCTTGCATGCCGAAATTCTACTGAAGTCAAACCTGCGCTTTCTTAACTTCACTGCTCCTTTACTCCGGAGACGGGTAGCTAATATAAGACGAGTTTGCAGCCTATTGGATTGGCAAGGTAAGCCTGAAGATTTAATCAATAGTGACCAGCGTATACTTGCTTCCTCGGATACCAAAATGGCGGTACATGCCCGACTTTTTGCCAGATACGGCAGAGCTTCAATGAGCAAAAGCGAGGTAGGCAAATTGATTCACGCACCGCTCGAGTCGCACATCATAGCCTTGGCGCTAGGCAAGCACTACACTGCCTGCGAGGTGAAAGCTGTTAACAGCGCATTTTCCAAGGAGGCCCGGGCTGAATTAATTGAACAGCTATTTCAGGACCGAGAAGCTCTGAAAGCCCAGCTTGGCAGAGGTGTGGTACGAGCTTATGAGAAGTATGCCGAGCGCGTCTAGACTCGTTTAACCTGTAGGCCGTCGAGTTCGACAGGCGTTTCGCGGCCGAACATGTTGACCAGGACTTTGAGTTTGCCCTTGGCGGCGTCTATTTCGTTAATACTGCCATCGAAGCCCTTGAAAGGCCCGTCAATAATATTAACGACTTCACCGATGTTAAAGTCAATCTTGTGTTTGGGCTGCTCGAGGCCCATGCGCTTCTGAATCTTCTCAATCTCGTCTTGTTCGATCGGTGTCGGATCGGTACCACTGCCGACGAAACCGGTTACAGACGGCGTGTTACGCACAATGTACCAGGCGTCCTCAGAAAGTTTCATATGTACCAGGACATAGCCCTGGAAAATACGCTTCTCGACAACGCGGCGTTTGCCGTTCTTGATCTCGATCATCTTTTCTTTGGGAACCAGGACTTCGAAGATCTTATCCTTCATGTCCAGACTCTCGGCGCGCTGGCGAATGCTCTCGGCGACTTTTTCTTCGTAGCCGCTGTAGGTGTGAATGGCGTACCATTGCTTGGTTGTGTCGTATCGTTTACCGGTGCTCATAATTTCTCCTTAACGGGGTTTCTGGGGTGCTGCTTTACTTTAATAATACTTGCTTAAAGACTTTATCGAGGCCGTAATCAACCAGCGCTATGAGCGCGCCGAAAATAATCGCAAAAATCAACACGGCATAGGTCAAACGTCGGCTTTCCCGCCAACTTGGCCAAGCAACTAAGCGCAGCTCCTGGAGGCTGTTACGAAAATAACCGGGGAATAACACTCTACCCAAGAGTCGAAATGGCTTGAAGCCAGCCACCTTAGCCGTTACTCGAACGGCTGGCCCAGTAATTGCACCGACCGGTGCAGGTACACGTCGGAAGCGAGTGCCACGTTTGGGTTTGTCGCTGGCTTCGGTAGCTTTTAGCGCCCGTTCACGAAACGTTTCGGGATCTTTGACTCGGCGCTTAGATTTAGCTGGCTGTTTGTCTGCCATGGAACTGGTCACCTATTCTCTTGCCAAATAAAAAACCTACATATTCTTGTAGGTCAATGTTGTCAAGTATAGTACAGATAGAATTCTGGGTCAAGCTTACGACATGTATGCTCTTGCTAGTGCCAGACTGTTGTGCGCAATTAGGTAAGCCAGGCTGTGGCCAAATATCTTTGCTATAGTTAGTGTTATGATGCTGCTGCTTATCGTTTTGGGGGTGTTGAGCTTGCTCGAGCTACTGTTTTGGCTGCCGCCTATCTGGCGGTGGCGAAAGCTACTGGCTTGTCTGCTGATTCCGAGCCTATCCCTGATCAGCGGCATTCTGTTTGGCTCGAATTTCAGCGTCTGGACAGGGGTGTTATTACTGCTCAGCCTCTACCGCGTGATTAATCTATTGCGTCTGGTGGAAGGCCGCACACAAGCCGACTATCTGTTCAATGTTGCTCGTAGCAGTAGTTGGTGGCTCATAGGCGCGCAAATAACAGTGTTGGCATTTGCTGCACTCAGTCACGCCGAGCATGTACCCGTGCTGACCTGGCTGTATATCTTGTCTGGTTTGGAATTTGCCGCGGCAGCCGTTCTGCTCAGCTCAACGCTGCGCCATCTGCGCACCACCACGCCTCCTAAGATCACCCGAACGTACGCCGACAAAGACCTGCCCACTCTAACTGTGGCTATCCCGGCGCGTAACGAGACGGACGATCTGGAAGCCTGCTTGCAGTCTCTGCTCGCAAACGATTATCCAAAGCTCGAAGTGCTGGTGCTCGACGACTGCTCGCAGGATAAACGTACACCGGAAATCATTCGCGCCTTTGCGCACGACGGCGTTAGTTTTGTCGCAGGTAAAGTACCGCCGAAGCAGTGGCTGGCGAAGAACTATGCCTACAAGCAGCTCGTTGATGAAGCCAATGGCGAGTTGTTACTGTTCTGCGGCGTTGACGCCCGTTTTCAGCCACACAGCCTAAAGTTATTGGTAGAAACACTACTGGCCAAGAAAAAGTCTATGGTCAGCTGGGTTCCCAAGAACAGACTACCCAACGCTGGGCAATTCGGATCACTACTGGTACAGCCTGGCCGTTATGCCTGGGAGTTAGCGTTGCCACGCCGTTTATTGAATCGTCCACCAGTTCTCAGCACCTGCTGGCTAATCACCAGGGAGGCGCTACGCACAGCAGGCGGTTTTCCGGCAGTTGCCCACAAGGCGTCCGTGGAGAGCTATTTCGCACACCAGACGGCCGGCCATCAAGATGGTTATAGTTTCTTGCAGAGCAATGAGCGCATCGGTCTCACCAGCGCCAAAGACTTCCTGGAGCAACGAGCCACGGCCACACGCTTGCGCTATCCGCAAGTGCATCGTCGTCCCGAACTGGTCGGGTTGCTAAGTCTGCTGGAAGTACTGCTGCTTGTGGCGCCTTTTGGCCTCGTTATTGGCAGTATTTTTGCGAAAACGTGGGTGTTGTTGGCGCTCAGCGCAGTTGTTTGCCTGCTCCTGACACTGTTTTATACACAGATCGTGTCACTTACCTATCGGCGTTTCCTCTGGCGCAGTCTCTGGCTCCTACCCTTCGCCGTTCTGTACGATGTTGGCTTGCTGAACTACTCGATGTGGCGCTACGAATTTCGTGAGGTCATCTGGAAAGACCGCAATGTCTGTATGCCCATAATGCACGTCACGCCCAACTTGCCAACCATGCAAAGTTAATGTATGGTAGCCTTATGAGTTCACTAGAAAATGTCAGCCAGGAACAACCAGTCGAAGAACAGCACAGATTTGATAGAATCCGCATCCTCGGCGGCGGAGCCATTGGCATACCTGGCATGCTCGGGTTCAATCCTTTTCCGCCGGACACTGTCGCTAACAGGGTTATGGACGTGGTGACGGCAGTTGCCATACTCCAGATGTTTGAAATAACCCTCCGCGAACACTACACCAAGCCGTAAGGCCGCCGTCTTAAACTCTAGTTTTTCCGTCGCCCACCATGCTCAAAGCGCCTAGCAAATGCAGTAGTTCTTCTGCTTCATCTGCATCAAGCTTATTTGGCTGTGCCAGATGAAGCTCGTCATCAAATCTAACCAAAGAGTCTTTCTTACCCACCAATCCCACAGGCTGCAGCAATAGTCGTAGCCGATAGGCAGCACCCTGTTTTGTCACCTCTGCCGAAACATGTATGTCGGTACTGGACTTAGGAATTGGCTCATTCTCCAGCAAGCCATAGTGAACTGCCCCCGCAGCGGCTAGCTGGCCGACCTTCGTGAGAAGACTGCTTAGCGCAGGGTCATACTCGCCAACCTGGGCGTCAAATGCCTGCTTCAACCCCAACTCGTCAACAAAATCGGCCAATTCCTGCCTTCTATCAAGTGTCGGCTTCACTTTTTTACGCTCCGCGATACGCCGAGACCTAAATTGCGCTCGCACATAGCCAGGCATTTGTCGGTGGGTTGCGTTGCTCAATGCCTTTTCTAGCGCTTCTAGCTGAGAAGCCTCACTCACCGTAAGCAGATTAACAGCCACCGTATCCTGAATAATCTCTTGTAACCTCGTTTGTATGTTCATTCCGACAATCTCGGTTTCGGGTCCCACGACAGATCCCGTACGATCCGAGAAGGTAAGAAGTGTGAGCGCCACATCCTGTTCGTCGAGCGCGATCAAGCTAATATCGTTGGGTTGATTTTGCTCAGAAGTACGTTTGCGAAAAGCGAATCGGCGCCGTGCTGGCGGATTGCTAGCTAGGGCCAGTTGAATCGGCCGGCCATCGGTTAGTGTAAGTTTCCAATCGGGGAAAATAGTAAGCAGCATGGTTTTTGGCGCAGCTTCGCCGCCTTGCACAAGCAGTGGTTTCTTGATTAATTGCAGGGGACACTCCTCATGGTCAGCCCATTCATCCCATGCCGGATTTTGGACAGTTTCGCTAACCAGTCGGCAAAGATTTGCCGAAAGTTTGACCTCGGCACGGCGCAGCCTAGCCGGAAGCTCGGCTGTGATTTCGGTGCCACGCATGCTCATCTCATGCTGCGTGAGTTCTAGAAGTAGTGACGGGTTGGTATCAAGGCGTCCTCTTTTCTCGATGAGCTCCCGTATAGCTTCGACGTAGTCTAACCGTGAATGGTCGGTGGACAAGAGGACGAAGTTTTCGTCATGCATTTCCTGCCCGATTTGTACATAGCTGCAACGGTCGTCTTCACGCCGTTCAAAATTGGCAATCGGTAGCGCAAGATCATCACAAAAAACGGCCACTAACCTCGGCGAATCCATACTTTCGCCATCCGCAATCAGCCCATACTCCAGCCCTGTGCCATATTCATGCTGAAGCTTTGGCAACGACCGCAATGGGCTATAAACAGTTTGAATAGGGCTACCGACATAGCCATTACCGATAACGCAAAGGTTGCGCGGAGCATTATCCGTTTCCAATAATATATGCGCCTTCTCGTTGGCATCAGCCGCAGGCATATTACACTCGTAGTGCAAGTCCAACATTAAACCTGTTGTAGTCCGTAGCTTCGGCTCCATAGATATTAGTACTAAAACACAAAAGCGTGTCATATCGCAAGTAACTAACTTGTTTTAATAGACTCAGATGAACCCAATATTTCTTGACCAACTAGTTAGCCTGTTAGATAATCACACTATGCCATCTACTGCAGAGCTAGAACTACTCCTTGCCACTCCAGAACAACTGGCGCAAGACCCGCGAGGCCGAAGAGATCTTCAACGCTTCATCGACAAGTTTTCCGAGTTACATATACTTGAGCACCGTCTCAGCGTTCGGCGGCAAACTATTGATGCTGACGAATTGTTACAGCTCTGCCGGGAGGAGAAATTTGACCCTGCGCCAGAAAGAACGTCGAGCAGGCACAATACTTATCTCCTCTAGCCGGAGAATTTTACAGCACGACAATTGATATCTTATGCTTAGCTCACCGCTCAATTTTATTGCAAATTCGGCACCGTAATAGTGAACGAGGATCCCTTATTCAGCTCGCTTTCCAGGCCAATTTCGGCATGGATCAAGCGAGCCAGTTTCATGGTTACATATAGGCCCAAACCGGTGCCGTTAGCCTGGCGAGTGCGGAAATCCTCCGAGCGGAAGAATTTGTCGTACACACGCGCTTGATCGCTCTTGCTGATACCAATACCGGTGTCTTGGATAATAAAACGAACTCCTTCGGGTGTTGCAACGGCTTGGAGCGTTACCGAGCCCTTGTCGGTGTATTTGATGGCGTTGGTGATGAAGTTCTGGAGGATTTCGCGGACATAGAGCTTGCTGGATTGCAGCAACTCCAGCTTGGGGTCAATGGCTGTTTTGAACTCCAGGCCTTTGCCTGCTGCGTTCGGGGTATAGTTACTCGCTAGTTCGGTTATTAACTGATGGACGTTGATAGCCTCGACTTCAACCTGAAGCTTGCCGCGTTCAGCGCGACTCAGCGTAGACAGATCGTTGATCATATCGGCTAAGAACAGCACTTGGTTGTGCGCTTCCCTGAGTGCTTGTTTGATGGCCGTCATGTCGCCCGATTGGTCGGCAATCAGTTGAGCGTTGCTAACATTGCCCTCAGCTATAGCTATCGGTGTCCGCAATTCATGACTCACTACGCTTATGAACTCGTCGCGCTCTTCCTCGAGCGATTTCTCGCGTGTAATGTCGCGTAACAGCAAGACAAAACCGCTCTGCCCGGTCTCGCCATACCCAAGATGCACCGGCGCAATGCTGAGGTAGAGATTGATATAACTGTCATCGCTATACTTCAAGCGCAAATCACGACTGGCCGTTGGCGCATTGGAGGCCATAACAAGGTTCACGGCGTCAACAGGCTGATTGTCTTTGTCTATGGGGTGGAAAAGCGTACTAAGCGCAACACCTACGTGAATAGTGTTAACATCGAAGAGATTGAGCGCCGCCCCGTTATACAACACGATTCTAGCCTGTTTGTCGACTGCAATCACGGCATCAGCCATGCTGTTGATAAGGCTGGTGAGGCGTTGGTGTTCGATATGTTCAACAATAGATCCGGCAGTCGCCGGTGCAGGCATAAGCGTCATGGCTTTAACTATAACAAATGACCAGCCTAAAAACTTGTAATTTGCCCGAAAATACCTCGAGTTAGCGCCTTAGACCTAGCTTAAACCGGGCGCAGAGCCGGCTGATGATCACGTATCGCCTTCCGCAAGTGCGCAACGTTCGGTAACACCGTCGCCATAGCTTCCCAGAACGGTGGCCCATGACGCAGCACTCGCGTATGTGTAAGCTCGTGAAGCAATACATAGTCAATACACTCCCAGGGCAACTGCATGAGGAAGAGATTCAGCACAATCGCCCCGTGCTGGTCACAGCTGCCCCAGCGACTCTTGAGCAGCTTGATACGAACATCGCTATAGCTGAAATCATGGGTGGCCGCCAGTTCGGCCAAACGCTGCGGGAGTAGCCGCTCAGCTTGCCGCCTAAGCGCGCGTATACTAGCGGTTTCTGCGGCCTGCTGCAACCGAGGATCATCAATCATCATACTCGCAGGATAGCTAATTGCAATCTCATTAGCCTGGACTCGAGTCGTGATCTTGGTGGCCGCCGCAAGCGGTATAAGTTTGAGCCGATGTGCTTTGCCGATAGCGTGCCCGTCGGCGAGCACAGTAGGCGTACGCTGCTGCGTCTGCACCCACTGCCACCGCGAACGGGCGAAGTTCAGCCCAGCGCTATACGGCGCCCAAGCAGGAATACTCACCCGCACCCGGCCATCTGGCGCAATGCTTAATCGCAGACTGCGGCTGGACTTGCGTTTATGGATGGTGACTCGGCGTTTGTCGAGGATGAATTCTTTGCTGGGCATGGTTTTGTCTCTTGTGACAGGCTGGTATCTGTTAGGCAAACAATTGTCGTAATCGGCTAGCGAATAGCGATATTTCGGCGCTTCAGGTCAACCCGCCCCTGATTTGGCACCAGATTGACCATACCAGGCTTGATGACCCGTGAACTGGCCTCGTCTGAGTTGAGCGTGCCTAATTCGCGGAGTTTGCCAATAACCGCACTCTGTTGCGTACTGAACAGGTGCTTGCCGCTCACCACAACGTAATCTTCGCTCATAGTCGGGTTCTGCATGCCTCCGATGACACTTTCGAAGCTGGTTCTATCCCATTGCGCTGCATACTTGTCATCAGCCCGTCGACGATCACGCTTAAAATTACGGCCAAAAGCAGTATCGGCGTCCACCTGGAACCACACCAGCAGCGGCTGCGCATGACAGCGACGAGCCAGATTACGCAGTGTCTGGCGTTGACGGGCACGCATGGCGTTCATGTCATAAGCGACGCTGAGACCGGCAGACAGGAATTCCTCGGTCATATAGTCCATAAGCTGTCCGACAATGGCATTCTCCTGCTGATCCCGCCGCGGCTTCTCGAAGAGCTCACTACGGATACGATCAGCCTGGACGTGTGCTAACTGGACATTCTCGCAAAGCTGTCGGGCAAAATACGTTTTGCCAGCGCCAGGATAGCCGTAAAATAACAGCAGAAACGGTTTGGTTGGGAATAATTTGGCCATAGCTATTCATGTATAGCAGATTTTGCCGCCATTTGAAAGCACAAACAGATGACAAAAGCTGTGATTTGCCGTATTATTGCATTGTGTCACGCCGGGATCACTGCCACCCAACAAAAACGAAGGTTTGTTATCGACGTCGAGGGAAAAGAGCAGCCCAGAACAGTCCGGTGGACTGTTTCTGTAGACGCGAGGGAACCGTCCCATGTGAAGCTATAGGGGTATAGTACAACGGCTAGTATAAAGGTCTCCAAAACCTTAGATCGTGGTTCGATTCCACGTACCCCTGCCACTTGACATAGTGCATATGGTATGGTAGTATTTATTTATCATGTTAGAGCATGGACGACAAGGTATTGATCAGCAGACAGGGGAACTCATAGTTCCTGATACTGTTGTGGCCTCACTCGCTTCTGGACAGTCTCCTGACGTAACACCATCAATGTTTGTTGATTCCCTTGAAGGTGATACCTACTTTCGTGGCCTAGGAAAAGAAGATATGGATGCTCTAGATAGATCTTTAGCCTCAATCAGCAAGGACCCTCAGGCCGCAGCCCAGCGGTATGCCGAGCTGCTGGCTAAAAATAGAACTTCACTTTAGAGAAGTTCTGCAATCATCCAATAAGCTTGCGTATTTCCTGTTAAGCCACTATATAATGAAGCTAGAACTATGAATGACTGTATTTTTTGCAAGATTATCAATAGAGAGATCCCAGCTTCGATAATTAGCGAAGACGATAGCGTAATTGTCTTTCTATCTCTCGAGAATCATCCACTTATCATCCCAAAAACCCACATTAAAGACATTTATGAACTCGATTCAAGTAGCGGCCATGCACTTATAGACAAAGTAACTACCGTCGCAAGAGCCGTAAAAGCCAGCCTGAACACCGATGGTATCTACGTCACTCAGGCGAACGAGACAGCAGGCGGACAGGATGTGTTCCACATTCACTTTCACATCTACCCACGATGGAAAGATGCCAAGCTTAATGAAAAAGAGATGACGGAAGACGAGCTCACTAGCAAAATTAAGGCTGCACTGGCGAGCGAGGGCGCCTAACTAATAGCCAGAGCTCTTACATTAGAATGCTCTGCCAATTAGCTGAAAGTCTCTATGGCGATTGACCACTTTATCAAACACGAATGGGCTAGAGAACGGACTGACTGGAACTTTAATATATTGTTTAACGACCAGCCGCAGGTAGCGGCTTACGCCGAACAATATAGCCCCTTGCTCCATCATGACGGTCTATACCAGCCAGTGCCCGGCGCATGGCTGCACGCTACGGTGTTACGGGTAGGCTTTTTGGAAGACTTTACAGAGGCCGAGATGCTTGAAGTCACTAAGCGGCTTGAGCCGAAGTTTGCAGCAATGCGAATGCCTGAGTTTTTGCTCGGACAGTGGTGGCTCTGGGGCGGTAATCCGTGTGTCCATTTCGCGCCAGAAGGCCCGCTAGATGCGCTGTTTGACGTGCTGGTAGGCGAGCTCGAAGGCGTTGTTGGCAAAGGCCGCCTGCCCGTATCGCTCGCGTTTACGCCGCACATCACACTTGCATACTCAAAAACCTACGACGATGAGGTCGGGCTGTTCAAACAGCTAGAAGCAAAACACTTTGCAGCCGTGCCCACCAGGGCCAAGCGCGTAACGCTCATCAGGCAGTACGTTGTTGATAATTACTACGCCTGGGACATCGTAAAAGACATACCGCTCGGACAGCGTTGATTATCGCTCGCCCTGCCTCCGTTTTAGCCACGGTTCGGTCATACGATGCCTCAAGCGCACATGCAAAGGTTACGGAATTTAGCATAAGAAGTACTTGACAAATAGTATTGCTATATGTTATCATTAGGTTATGAGAATTACAAATTACAGTATGTACCCTCCGCGACAGCTGGAAGAACCCGCCAGCTCTGACATCGATAATCATCGCCCAGACGTAACAGGTGACCGGTCGCACCCTAGTTGGGCAAGAGACTTTGGGGCAGTCGCTGCAGCCGCCGTTCTCTTCTGTGGCGCCAGCCTAGCGATCAACGAAGCGACTGGTTTCGATAAGGTGTTGGGCAATATCGGGTATCACGCCACACCGCACAATCCAAACCAACGCGCCAAGTAATAATCAGTCGCTGCTACTATTGCCAGCTTTTTCAGCGGCTGGCGCGGCAGCCAGGGGTAGTCGCAGTGTAAACCTGCTTCCCTTGCCTTCTTCTGTTTCTACTCCCACCGTGCCGCCGTGTTGCTCAATAATTAACTTAGTCAGGTAGAGACCGATGCCCGTGCCTTCGTAGTTGTAGGTAAGTGTGTCTGTACCGCGATGGAACTTAGTGAATAACTTCGGTACCTCATTAGCTGCAATGCCAATACCACTGTCCTTGACCGATACCTCCAAGTTGCTCCCAACAGTTACAACTGCGAGCTCGATAGTGCCGCCCTCGGATGTAAACTTATAAGCATTGTCCAGTAAGTTCCACAAGGCGCTGCGGAAGTAGGGTTTACTGAGTCGCACCCAGGCTTTGGTGTCGATGTGCGTGGTAAACTGTAGCTTCTTTTGCTTGGATAGAGCTCCGAACTCCTGTGCAACCCTCTCAATAATAGGTGCCACCTCTAAGGCCTGTAGCTCTAGAGTGGTCTGGCCCTCTTCCATAGTTGAAATCGTCAGAGCATCTTCGGCAAAGTGGCCGAGCCGGGCGACATTAGAGGAAATCTCTTCTAGGTGCTGGTGCAAGTCTGCGGCGGGCTCATCAGAAGTTTTAATAGCGTCAATGTAGCCCTGAATGATCGTCAGCGGCGTGCGCAAACTATGAGCGGTTATCATCAAGAATTCACTCTTGAGCTTGTCAATACTCTTGAGCTTGTCAATGTCAGCCTTCAGAGAACTCGCCATGGTATCGACGGCTTTTGCCAAATCACCTATTTCGTCGCTGCGATCCAGGTGAATTTGACGGTTGAGCTCCCCACGACTGATAAGCAGAGCCGCTTGGCTAACCCGCGCCACTGGCCGCAAGAACAGGCGGTTAATAAGGAAGTACCAGGCCGCCAGAGACAGCAATAGAATCGCGGCACTTAAGACAACGATTGAGGTGACAATATTGTCTATGGCCTGGTTAACGCTCTGGTACGAGATGCCGTAGACGATATCGTAGCGATGGATTCCGTAGTTCTCGAGGTAGGGCTCAACTATGGCGATCAGATTACCGCTCTTGGTGTACATGTAGGTTGGGGCGAGGCCAGTTGCCGTATCAGGGCTAACTTTAATCGAATTGGTCGGGCTATCGGTGAACATGCGCTCGCCATTAGTATCGACAATCTCAACTTGATTGATGTTGTGATCCAAATCGGTGAAACTGTTCACTTCTTGGCCGATCTTGATTGTGCCGGAGTTTTGATAGGTCACAAAGGCGCTGCCAATGGGCTGCGTAGCCAGCGCCGCAAAAGATTTAGAGCCGGTTATCAAGTCATTCCTGAGCGTTGTCCTGTTCTGGCGCACAATGAGCAGTGTAATAGCGGCAAAAACTGCCACCATAAGGATGATCAGAACGATCAGAAATCGAGCGCGTAGACTCCAACGCATATCTTATTTTTGGTAAACCTGCGAGAAGTAAGTGCCGGTATCTGCTGAGGGGAAGTCAGTATTCAAAATATAGGGCTTCGTAAGTGTGTAGTTCCGCGTTTCGTCGTACAGGGAAACGGTAGGGATGTCGGCGGCTACTACACGCTCCATTTTCTGCAGTGTAGCAATACGCGTGCTTGGATCGAGCGTCGATCCAGCTTGCTTGATAAGGCCGTTCAATTCCGGGCTGTCGTAGAGATTGCTGCCTGCTGCTACAATATTCTCAACCATATCGAGACCATCGAGCGTGTCACTGCCGAAGCCCAAGTAAAATATGTCGCCCTGGCCAGCTATCATGGTGCTGGCAAGTGTGCCAACATCGCCAACTTGAACAAGCTTGATGGTGAAGCCCACAGCAGCTAGCTCCTTAGCGATAGCCCCTACCTGACCTTCGTCGCCAGTCGGATAGCTCAATGTTAGCGGAGTCGAAAGATTTGGTACATTGGTTAGCAACTGTTTGGCCTTGATCGGATTGTAGGGAGTCGCTACGAGAGAGGGGTCGTGTCCGGGCAGCGCAGGCGGTATTATCTGGCTGGCCTGAATACCGTTGAGGCCGCCTGATTTCAAGATCGCTGGGATATCCAGGGCGTACGTAATCGCTTGGCGGGCGGCCAGAGAATGGAGTGGTGAATTGGCTCTCTCGGTATTCAGATTCAGGAAACTAACGCCTAAGTCCGGTATAGCAATGGATTGATAGTACTTGGTCTTGGATTTAATCTGTGTTATCTGTTGTGCCGGGAAATCACCTGCCACATCTAGCTTGCCGCTGATAACATCGCTGGCCATTTGTTGCGGCGTGGCGTCCTCCTGTATATGAACCTGCCGAGTATACACATGCCCCGCCCAGTAGCCATTGAAAGCAGCCAAATCAATAGATGTAGCTTTGGGGTTGATCGTATCTGATGCGACAGTATATGGCCCGGTGCCGGCGTTTGGACTGCCAAGCTTGGCCTCAGAGTCAACCACATACAAGGATGCCAAACGGCTGAGCAGTACGGCGTCCGGCCCATCGGTAGTTATTTCAACTTGGTATGGCTGTACCGCCTTAACTTCTTTGATGGTGCTGGCCAGTGATAGGTTAGTGGCACTTCCACTGATACCTTCGTGAGCAACAGCGTAATTCAGGCTGTACGCTACGTCGGCCGCAGTCATCGTCCGGCCGCTGTGGAATTTGACGCCGTGGCGTAAGTTAAAGATCCAGGTAGTATCATCTGGGTTAGTCCAGCCTGTCGCCAACCAGGGCACGACCTTGGTCTGATCTTCATACCGCACCAAACCTTCGAAAAGCTGCCCGTTAATCAGGCTGGTGTTGGTGTCGTCGGAAGTTTCCGTGGGGTACGTTTGGCCAACATCCCCGGTGCCGCTAAAGCCATAAGTGAGATACGGGATGTCTTTTTTTACAAGTGGGGTTTGCTTGTTATGCGGTTTCAGTGAGTATGCAACGACCGCCAATACCGCTAGTATAATTATGGCAAAAACCAACATAAGCAGCTTACGCCCGCTGCTTCCTGATCCGCCGCTATAAACCGCCAGAGGAGGTGAGGTGTCACGAATAGGCGTTTGGCTTGGTGGCGACAACTCTGTATCTGAGAGTGTGTTTGACGCAGGAGGAACCGGCTGCTCGTTGGGTGCTTCGGGAATTACATCAAACATGGGTTATTGCTAAGCGATACTACATTGCTTACGCTTAATTATGATTGGTCGAAAACTATTGTCAACAGCATAATTAGCGCACCTTTATAACAGTCAGGTTGTAGCCCTATGATCTTTTAATAATTTACGTTATAGTACTAAAAATAAGCTAGGTACCTCATTGATAGAAGCATGTTAGTTGATGGGCTAAATAAAAGGCCTGGCTGCGCTCAGCCGCAGACAGCTGGAGAATGAAGCAAACACTCTCAGAGAAACGATCGTTGAAGCCGCCGAAGAATTATTGGGCAAGCCGTCGGCGCACTACGCCCACAACCACCCTGAGCGCGGTCAGTCAGCTGTTGAAGGTTTTGATTGCTCTGGCTTTGTCAGGGTTGTG
>Ga0208355_1000427_pt1 | contig 19027 bp, 20 predicted proteins | sample NGESurdeep072012_6_FD_184458 | JGI IMG/M metagenome (GOLD analysis project Ga0208355, IMG submission 184458) | Arctic peat soil microbial communities from Barrow, Alaska - NGEE Surface sample 210-3 deep-072012 (SPAdes) | ecosystem: Environmental > Terrestrial > Soil > Wetlands > Peat ... | reverse complement strand
AAAATGAGCCTGAAAATCTCATGCCTGCTGGCTCTAGCTCGCTTGCGATAGCGGAACAATGTTATCACCTTCCAGGGCCATGGCGGTGATGTGGTCTGCCCACCACTGCATCATTCGCCGACGATCAGGCATCCACTCCGCAGCATTGTAGGCGCGCCGCACTTCATTTCTTTCAACGTGTGCAAGCTGGCGTTCAATCCAGTCACGGTTGAACAGATTGCTCTCATTTAGGATCGTGGAAGCCACCCCTCGGAAGCCGTGCGTAGTGGCCCGGCCATGATATCCCATCCGGTAGAGGGCATAGAGCATCGTGTTGCTGGACATGCACCCCTCTTTGCCCGGCGATGGGAAAATATTGGGACTACTGCCCGAGAGGGTGCGTAGTTCGCGCAGCACGGCGACAGCTTGACGTGATAGCGGTACCAGGTGCTCCAGTCGCATTTTCATGCGTTCGGCCGGAACGCGCCACTGAGCGGATTTTTCATCAAGGTTCTCCAGTTCGTTCCACTTGCCAGCGCGCAATTCTGTTGTTCGAAGAAACGTCAAGGTCACGAGCTTCAACGCAAGTTTGGTCTGATGCTCGCCGTTGTAGGTCTCCAATTTTTTCAAGAACGTGGGCAACTCTAGAAGTGGCATCGCCCTGTGACGCTGCGGTTCCCCTGTAGCCCGTAAAGCGTCCTTGAGATCAGCGGATGGATCCCGCTTCGCTCGGCCCGTCACAATTGCGAAACGGAATATCTGGCCGACAAGCTGCTTTAGTCGTCGTGCCGTTTCGTTCACCCCGCGCTTCTCAACTTTGCGCAGCATATCGAGCAGTTCCGGTGGTTCGAGTTCGGCAATCGGACGCCGACCAATCGTTGGGAAGACATCAGCCTCCAGACGCCGGAGGATCTGGCCAGCGTAATAAGGGGTACGAGCGTCCTTCCAGTTTTCGTGCCATTCGCGCGCGACCGCTTCGAAGGTATTGTCAGTGGCCACTTTTGCAGCCCGTTTACGCTCGCGCTTTACTGCGGAAGGATCGATGTTGGCAGCTAAATTGCGCTTGGCGTCGTCGCGCGACGCACGTGCCTCCATAAGCCCAACGGCCGGGTAGACGCCGAGCGCAAGCGTTCGTTGCTTGCCGTGCCACCGATACGCCAAGCGCCAGTATTTAGCCCCCTCGGAATTGACCAAAAGGTACAAGCCACCGCCGTCGGATAGCTTGTACGGGCTGATTTGCCCCTTCGCATTTCGGCACTTCACATCCGTTAACGGCATGTTGGTATCTCGCTTTTGGCACCAATATCCTACCAACAGACATACCAACAAAATCATTGGATGTCAGCACACGGATGACGGACGTCGGCGGACGTCGAGAGATTGAGATACCCCCGTAAGATATGGATTATTGTCTACTTTGGCGGACGGCGGCGGATGTCTACGGACGTCGGCGGTTGATCAATATGGTGGGCCCGGCAGGACTCGAACCTGCAGCCAGACCGTAGCGCGCCTGAAACCCTTAGCGGGCAATCATGCGACCCCGCCGAGATAGAGCCGCTTGACGATGTCGTTGCCTCTCAATTCGTCGACCGAATCGGCCGCGACGACGATCTCACCATGGACAATGATGTAACCGCGATCGGCGATCCGGATCGCCTGATTGAAGTTTTGCTCCGCCATCAGCACCGTCAGGCCGAGATGCTGATTGAGCTCGCCGATCTTGGCGATGGTCTGCGAGACCAGGAGCGGCGACAGGCCTACCGAAGGCTCATCGATCAACAACAGGCGCGGCGACGACATCAGCGCGCGCGCGATGGCCAGCATCTGTTGCTGCCCGCCTGACATGGTGCCGGCGAGTTGGCTCTGTAGCCCCTTGAGGGCCGGAAATGTTTCGAAGGCGAGCGCAAGGTTGCGATCGATGTTGCGCCGGGCGGCCTTGCGGAAGGCACCGAGCATCAGATTTTCCAACACGGTGAGCTTGGGAAATAGCCGTCGCCCCTCGGGAACCAGCGCCACGCCAAGATCGACGATGGCCTCAGTCGACAGTCTGGTCAGATCGTGCACCTTTCCGTCGATCGTCAGCGACATGCTTCCGCGCTGTGGCCGAACCAGGCCCGCGACGCACTTCATCAGCGTGCTCTTGCCGTTGCCGTTGGTGCCAAGCAATGCGACGGTCTCGCCAGCCTCGACATGGAGACTGACACCGCGCAGCGCCTTCACGGCGCCGTAACCCGCATCAAGGTCATTGATGGCAAGGCTAAGTGCCAAGGTAGGCCTCCTGCACGCGCTGGTTAGCGATAACCTCGGCCGGCGTGCCGATCGCGATGATCCTGCCGGCATCGAGGCACATCACGCGGTCCGAAAAACGCATCACGGCCTGCATGATGTGCTCGATCATGATGACGGTGATGTCCTGGCCCGCAAGGCTCATGAGCAGATCAAGTACCTCGTCGACTTCCGAACTGGAAAGGCCGGCCATGGCCTCGTCGGAAATCAGGAGTTTTGGGCGCGTCGCCATCGCGCGGGCGAGCTCCATCTTGCGCAATTCGACCTGGCTGAGCTTTGTGGCCGACACGTCGGCCTTGGACGCGAGGCCCATCCGCGTCAGGATCGACATCATGGTGTCGCGCCGTTGCGCGGCCGGTATGAAGTCGTCCGTGACCGTCGCGAAGTCGAGCGCCACCATGAGGTTCTCGGCGACCGTCATGCTTTTGAACGGCCGCGGGATCTGGAAGCTGCGCGCAATGCCGCGGCGCGTACGGACATGCGCCTGCAATTGCGTGATGTCCTCACCACGGAACACCACGGTGCCGGCCTCGGTACGGAACGCACCGGAAATGCAATTGATCAGCGTCGTCTTTCCCGAGCCGTTAGGGCCGATGAGGCCGAAGCGCTCTCCCGGACGAATGTCGATGCTGACGTTGTCCAGCGCGGTGAAGCCGCCGAAACGCTTGGTAAGCGCTGATATCCGCAGCAAGGGTGCCTCGGTTTCGGGGGGCATCATCCTTCGCCCTCCCTGCGATTGCGGCGAACCCTGCGGATGAGGCCAATGATGCCCTCAGGTGCTGCCACCACAAACAGCACCAGCATCACGCCGAGCACAAGCAGGTTCACTTCCGACGAGATGGTAACGGTCAGCAGTTGTTGCGTTGAGCCCAACAGGATCGCGCCGACGACGGGGCCCGCCCAATGCGCGGTCCCGCCGAGCAGCGACATCGCAAGCACCGAGACGGAGTAATTGAAATTGAACGCGGACGACGGGTCCGCGTATTGGAGGTACATCGCGGCCGGGGCGCCGGCCGCGCACATCAGCGCGCCGGAGATGACGCACGCCAGCACCTTTAGCCGCAAGGTCGGCACGCCCGTGCATTCCGCGGCAAGCTCGTCGTCCCTCAGCGCCTGCAGGCCACGGCCGATCCATGAGTTTTGAATATAGCGCGAGATCGCAACCGCCAGCACCACGAGGAGGGCCTGAACGAAGAACAGCATCTGCACATAGCCGTTGAATGGCCACGTCACCGGCGGCCGCTGCAACTGAATGCCGGCGGCGCCGCCGACATATCGCCAATTCGTGATAGACGTCTCGATGACGATCGCCAGCGCAATCGTCGCGATCGAGAAGAAGATGCCCTGCATGCGCAAGGTCAAAAGACCCAAGGCGAAGCCCATGAGTGCGCCGACGATGGCAGCTGCTGCAATTTGCACGGCAAGTGGCGCGCCAAATGCCTTGAACAGGAACACGGCCGTATATACACCCATGCCGAAAAACGCGCTGGTGCCAAAATTCACGTAACCGGCAGAGCCGCCGAGGATGCTCCAGGCCACCGCGAGCACAACGAACTGCAGGATCACGTAGCCGGCAAAGAACGGATATTCGTTGCCGATGACCTGCGTCATCGTCGCGACGGCGACGAGAAACAGGACTGCTCCGATCGAGAAAAGGATGCTGTTGCGGCTCATGATCGCCTGCCGAACAGGCCCTGCGGCCGGACGGCGAGAACGCCGAGCAGCATCGCGAACGAAATGGCCGGTGCCCAGGAGGCGCCGAACAGGGTCAGGACGATCGATTCGGCGACGCCGAGGATGATGGCGGCGACCAGCGTGCCGGTCATGCTGCCGAGCCCCGCCATGACCACGACGCAGAATGTCCGCCCGATATAAGCGCGGTCGAGTGTCGGATCGACGGGAGCGACGATAATGAGCAAGGCACCCGCGATTCCGAGCACGGCCGTTGCAATGCCGAACGCCCATTGCTTGATCCGGACCGGATTGGCGCCCATCAGCCGCAGCGCCTCCTGGTCCTGCGCGACAGCGCGGATCGCGCGCCCCATGAACGTTCGCGACAGATACAGCGCCAGCAAGATCGTCAGCGCTGCGGCGACCGCGAACGCGACGATCAGCCGGAACGGGATCCGCATATCGCCGATCCGCCAAGCCTTGCCGATATAGGACGCGGTGACCGAGCGCTGGTCCACGCCGAATTGCAGAATGATGAGTACTTCGATGATGAACGCGATGCCGAAGAAGAACGCGATGCCGCGCACGCCGGCGTCGCTGCCGCGCTTTTCGAATGTTTCGTAATACAGGCGGTAGGCGACGAGACCGAACAGAAAGAAGAACGGTGTGATCAGTAGCCCCGCCAGCAGCGGATCGACCCCATAATGCTCGTTGAGGAAGAACACCGCATAGGACGCCAGCACCAGGAAGGCCGGGTGGGCGACGTGGGGAACGTCAAGCAGGCCGAACGAGACTGACAACCCAAGGCTTACGGCCGCATAGAAGCAGCCGAGCAGCACACCGATCACCACCGCATCGAGCAGCAGTTCAAATGAAAACACCTGAGGTCCCCCTTGACCCGCCCTTGAGCCGCCGCTTCCCCGATTTGCGTACACCGGGTTATCCGATTCCGTTGCCCGGGATCATTTGCCCCGATCCCGGGCAGCCGCGCCATGTTCCAGAAACAAACCGCGAGGCCTACTTCCGCGCAGCCTCAAAGGGACTGATCAGATCGCCAGTCTTGAATTTCTCCGGGAACAGGATCACCTGCTTGCCCGAGCTTCGGAACTGCTCGATGTTCTTGTCCACGACACCGCGGAACTGCGCCTGCAGCGTCGCGGTTTCCTTGCGCTCGCCGTCCGCCGAAAACGCGATCGGGCCAACGATGGTCTTGTGCTCGTTGTCGCGCAGATATTTTGCGATGGCCTTCTGGTCGAGCGACCCCGTCGCCTTGATGGCCTGCTCGACGAGTTGACCGCTGGCGTAGCCGAACGGCGCAAGATAGTAGCCCAGCGGGTCGACCTTGGCTTCCACGGCCCGTTTCGCGTAGGTCTCGAAGAACGCCTTGGTCCCGTCGTAATACATGCTCGGTTCCGGGAGCCATGAATTGTAGTTGACGACGCCGTTGAGAAGCGAGCCCAGGTTTTCCATTACCGCGCCGAATTGCAGGCCAACCATGCCGCCGCCGAAAATCTTGACGTTGTCTCCGATCCCGATCTCATTCACGGCGCGCAAAATTCCCGCCGAATCCGGCGGATAGGACGCGACATAGACGATGTCAGGCTTGGCGGTCTTGAGCGCGCGGATGATGCTGGAGAACTCCACCGTGTTTGGCGGATAGACCTGGTCGAAGACGATCGGCATGTTGAGCCGCTTTGCGACATCCCTCGCGGTCAGCGCCAGATTCTGGGCGAATTCCTGGTCTGCCGCGAGAAGCGCAACGGTTTTGCCGCCGGCCTTCTGGCCCAGTCCGAGGAACGATGCCGCCCAGCTGTCGGGCGGCCCCCACGGCGCATTGTTGAACCACATGTCGTGGCCGACTTTGCTGTTCACCTGGAACGAGAAGTTACCGATCAGCAACAAGCCGCGCGATTTGACGAGCGGCATGAGCGGCGCCGTTGGCACGGTTGCGTAGGGCGCGAACAGGAGATCGACCTTGTCGACGTCCAGCAGCTTTGAGTAGATCGCCGGAGTCTCTGAAGCGCTCGATTTGTCGTCATAGACAACAAGTTCAACCTTGCGGCCGAGCAAGCCACCCCTAGCGTTGACATCGTCCCGCCAGATCTCGATGCCAAGCAGCGAAGCCTTGCCGCCGCCCGCGAGACCGCCGGTTTGAGCCATACTCATGCCGATTTTGATCGGCGGCTGTTGAGCGCCAACGCTTGAGGTCAGCCCAAGCATGGCTGCGCCTGCGCTGGCCGTCGCTAGCAGACGACGACGGGAAATCGATGCGGATTTGGTGGCCTTCTCGGTCATGGCTTCCTCCCCTGGATTTTATATTGTTGGATTTATTATATTCGATTTTGCGGCCCCGTCCCCGTTCAAATTCGTCCCAGCGCCGTCAAGATAACCTGCGGCGTCAACGGAATCTCGGTAATAACTGCCCCGAACGGCTTGAGCGCATCATTCACCGCGTTGGTCACAGCGGCTGCAGCTCCCGCGGTACCTGCCTCCCCTGCGCCCTTCGCTCCGAGCTCCGTTTCAAACGTCGGCGACACCACGTGCCCCACATCTATATCGGGCATTTCGCCCGACATCGGAACCAGATAATCGGCCATGTTGGCGTTGGTCAACTGACCACGTTCATCGTAGATGCATTTCTCAAACAGCGCCGCACCAAGACCCTGCACCACGCCACCCCGGATTTGCTCGTCGACCAGCTGTGGATTGATGATCGTGCCGCAATCCTCGACCACCCAATGCCTCAGCAGCTTGACGAAGCCGGTATTGGTGTCAACCTCAAGCCACGAGGCCTGAACGCCATTGGCGAATGCGAACGGATATTCGCGAGGCACGAAGTGGCGCGTCGCCATCAGTTCGGGCTGAATACCCGGAGGCAATGTGTCCGGCCGGAAATAGACGATCCGGGTGAGCTCGCGCAAGCCGATACGCGGCGATCCGTCGCTCGCGTTCACAATCGCATTGTTGACAATGTCGAGTTCGGCCGGGGAGGATTGCAGGATCGCCGCCGCGACGTCCAAAACATTCTTGCGCAAGATCTTCGCCGCCTGAAGTGCTGCCTCGCCACCGATTCCGGCGCCTCGCGACGCCCAGGTGCCGCCGCCATAGGGCGTGTTGTCGGTGTCGCCCAGGATGACGCGGACGCGCTCCATCGATACTCCGAGCACGCTGCCGACGATCTGCGCCGTGAGGGATTCCGAACCCTGCCCCTGCTCGGTGATGCTGGTCTGGCAGATCACCGAACCCTGAGCGTCCAGCCGCACCGCGACGCCATCCTGCGATGAAATACGGGCGCCACCGACGCCGTAAAATGCCGCACTGGGATTGGTGACCTCGATGAAGGTGGCGATGCCGATGCCGCGATGAATGTTATTCCTGCGCAACGCCGCCTGCTCGGCGCGCAACGTATCGTAATCCATCATCGTCATCAGTTTATTCATCGCGGCGTGATGCGACAGCTGCTCAAACCGCAGGCCCGAGGGCGACGCGCAAGGGTAAGCGTCATCGGCAATGAGATTGCGGCGGCGGATTTCCACCGGATCGATTCCGATCTTTGCCGCCGCCAGATCGACCAGGCCTTCGGTGACCGAGCATGCGATGGGGTGGCCGACGGCGCGGTACTGGCACATCACGTTCTTGTTCTGGAACACGACGCGGGCGCGGGCGCGGTAATTTTTCGTCACATAGGGTCCACCGACCAGATTGACGACCTGGTTGGCTTCGATGGCACTGGTGCGCGGATACATCGAATAGGGACCGATGCCGGTGAGATCGTCGATCTCGAACGCCGTAATCGTTCCGTCGCGCTTGACACCGATCCGCCCCCTGCAGCGATGGTCGCGGGCATGAATGTCGGTATTGAAGCTTTCAACCCGGTCGGCGACGAATTTGACTGGCCGGCGCAATAGCTTCGACAGCGCGTAAACCGCCATTTCGTCGGCGTAAATATGGACCTTGATGCCGAAGGAGCCACCGACGTCCTTGCAGACCACGCGAACCTGCGACTCCTCAAGCCCAAGATGGAGGGCCGCCAAGTTCTGCACCATGTGCGGCGCCTGCGTGCCCTGGTAGATCGTCAACCTCGCCTCGGCGGCGTTCCAGTCGGCCACGACCGCGCGCGGCTCCAGCGTCACCCCGGTGTGCCGGCCAAAGATGAAATCCGCTTCCACCACCTCGTCGGAACCTGCAAATGCCTGGTCGACCGCACCGGCGTCAAGGTTACGCTCGAAGGCGAGGTTGTCGCCGAGTGAAGGATGAATGACCGGGGTCTGCGGATCGAGCGCGGTGCGCATGTCCGTCACCGCATCCAGCTCCTCGTATTCAACCCTGACGATTTCGGCGGCGTCCTCTGCCACCGCACGGCTTGTGTCGCCACGACGGCCGCGACGGCTTCGCCCTGCCAGCAGACGCGTTCAATCGCGATCGCATGCTGCGGCGCCGATTTGAGACCCTTCAAATGCGACAACACGCCGACCCACGGGGTGACGACGGCCGCAAGCTCTTCGCCGGTCACGATAGCAATAACGCCGGGCATGCGCCGGGCTTCCGTAGCGTCGATCTTGGTGATTTTCGCGTGCGCATGGGGCGAGCGCAGGAACACCACATGTCCCATACGCGGCAGCACCATGTCGCTGACATAGAGCCCGCGTCCCTGCATCAACCGCTCAAGGTTCGGCCGCGGGACTACCTTGCCGATATACGAATTCGGCCGATCGAGCTCCGAGAGTCCTTCCGGATGTGCGGATGGGACGGTCATGGCTTGCGTCCCATGCGCAGGCGCGCCGTGGTCTCGATCGCATCGATGATGGCCTGGTAGCCGGTGCAGCGGCAGTAATTGCCGGAAAGATGTTCGCGATCCGCTCCCGATCCGGCTCGGCCTGCTGCTTCAACAGATCCTGCGCGGCCATCAGCATTCCCGGCGTGCAAAAGCCGCATTGCAAAGCATTGCGATCGCGAAAGGCGGCCTGCAGATCGGCTATCTCGCCGCTATCCGACAGTCCCTCGATGGTTTGGACAGATGCGCCGTGCGTCTGCACCGCCAGCATCAGACAGGAACGGACGATCTCCCCGTTCACGCGCACCGTACACGCGCCGCAAACCCCATGCTCGCAACCGACATGCGTCCCGGTCAACTGCAGATGTTCCCGCAGGAAGTCCGCCAGATTGAGGCGCGGCAGAACATCTGCATCGACGCGCTCACCGTTCACATCGAGCGATATCTGCGTGTGGGCAGTCACGCACGCCCCCCGGAGTTGAGACCGGGGCGACCAAGAAGCGCGCTGGTGCAGCGCACCAGCAGCACCTTCGCAAGATGCCGGCGCATCGAAGCCGACGCCTGCTGATCCTCCTGGGGATCGAGCTCTTCGCCCAGCGCCATCGATGCTCCAGACAAAACCGCAGGCGTGACGGCGACGTTGACCAGCATCTTCGCGGCCTTGGCCAATACGGGCCGGTCGCCGACGGCAAAGAATGCCATGCGAAGATCGGTGAAGACATCGCCTTGCACGATCGCCTGCGCCGCCAGGCCGGCGATGGCGTAGTCGCCGTGCCGCCGCGCGAATTCGCGAAAGAATTGCGCGGAATTTTTTTGGGCGACCGGCAGTTCGACAGATATCAATAATTCCTGCGCCGACAACGCCGTCTCATAAATACCCTTGAAAAAATCCTCGGCCGCCATCCGCCGCTCGCCGCTCTGACCGCGAACGATGATGGTGGCATTCAGCGCAACCATGCAGGCCGGCAGCTCGGAAGCGGGGTCGGCATGGGCAAGGCTGCCACTGATTGTGCCCCTGTTGCGGATCGCAGGGTGCGCGACATGGGAAACCGCTTCCGCCAGCAACGGTGCGTGCGCGGCGATTTCGGGCGATCTCAAGAGATCGACATGGCGCGTCAGCGCGCCGATGGTGAGGACATCGCCCCTCACCGCGATTCCCCGCAGTTCGGCGATCTCGCCGATATCGACGATCAGTTCCGGAGAGATCAGGCGCAGATTCATCGCGGGCATCAGGCTCTGGCCGCCCGAAAGCACCTTCGCCTTGTCCCCGTGCGCGACCAGCAATTCCAACGCGTTCACGACGCTGGTTGCGCGTGCATAGCTGAAAGCCGAGGCTTTCATTGGCGTGACCTTCCCCGGCCGGATTTTAGCGTATTTTTTAAGATTAGACGGCGGCGACCATCAAAGGTCAAGTTTGTTTATCGACCGATTATTTCGGCAGATTCGACTTTTGGACTTGTGATATCTTCGACAACGACGCACGTTTTGGCTCGCATAAAACGGTCCCAGGGAGGAACAGGCAATGAATCTGGGTTTCTTTACGATGCCGATCCACCCTCTCGGCAAGGATTGGCGGCTGTCACTCCGGGAAGACCGCGAAGCCTTCCTGCTGGCCGACGAACTGGGGTTCACCGAAGCCTATGTTGGCGAACATGTCACCGACCGGGCCGAAAACATCACTTCCTGCATCGCGTTCATTGCGTGGATCGCCGCCGCTACCAAGCAGATCAAGCTTGGCACCGGCACGATCAACATGCCGAACACCCATCCAGCCACCGTCGCCGCCAGCATGGCGATGCTCGATCACATGCTCGACGGGCGCTTGATTTTCGGGATCAGCCCCGGCGGACTTCTGTCGGACGCGGAGTTGTTCGGCAATCTCGATGCTGACCGAAATGCCATGTTCCTCGAATCAATCAATCAGGTCCTGGACATCTGGGCCGGCGAGCCGCCGTACAATTTCACCGGCAAATACTGGGACATCTCGACGCAGAAAACCCTGATTAAGGACATCGGCCAGGGGTTTATCGCGAAGCCGTTGCAGCGGCCGCATCCGCCCATCGTCGTGACCGCCGTCGCGCCGTTTTCAAAGGGCGTCACCGAGGCTGCCGCGCGCGGCTGGGATCCGATTTCAGCCAATTTCCTGATGCCGGACTGGGTAAAAAGCCACTGGCCGAAATATGCCGAGGGCTGCGAGCGCGGCGGTCGCGCTGCCGAGCCTGCCAACTGGCGCGTCGCAAAAAGCGTGTTTGTGGCCAAGGACGCGGCAACTGCAAAAGCCTACGCCACCGACCCGGACGGGCCTTACGTCTATTATTATCGCTCGTTGTTCACCAAACTGAAAAAGAACGGCCGCATCGAGCTGTTCAAAACGCGCCGCGACCAACCTGACGATGAAGTCACGCTGGAAATGATCTGCGACAAGCTGATCATCTATGGAACGCCGGAGAACGTCGCGGATCAGTTGCTGGCCTTCCAGGACGAGGTCGGCAAGTTCGGCACGCTATTGTATGCCGGCAAGGACTGGAAGGATCCCGAGCTTGGACGCCAGTCCATGATTCTGATGGCTGAAAAGGTCATGCCGCGAGTTAACGCAGGCACTTCGAAACAGTCCAACGCCGCGGAATAGTTCGCGGCCAATCAAGAAGACTCACCGTGGCCCTTACCGATCGCATTCCCTATCAGGCGCAAGTCGACCGGCCGAAGCTCAGGCTGCCGGCAGGCAAGAAGCTCGCAGTATGGGTCATCCTCAACGTCGAGGAATGGCGGATCGAAAACGCGATGCCGCGAACCGTGCTGAGCCCGCCGATGGGACAGCCGCTGTTGCCGGATGTGCCCAACTGGTCCTGGCACGAATACGGAATGCGCGCCGGTTTCTGGCGGCAGTTCAAGGCGCTGACGGACCGCAACATGCCGGTGACCCTGGCGTTGAACGCAAACGTATGCAGTTCCTACCCCCGCGTCGCATCGGCCGCACTCGATGCCGGCTTTGAATTCATGGGCCACGGATTCGTCCAGGGCCCGATGCAGAGGCTGGACAACCAGGCCGATGCCATCAAACGGGCCGTCGACACCATCGCTAGATTCACCGGCAAGTCGCCGAGATCGTGGGAAAGCCCGGGCCTGACCGAGACCGACGAAACCCTCGATCTCCTGCGCCTCAACGGCATCGAATACGTGGCGGACTGGGTGATCGACGATCTTCCACAGGATATCGCGACGCCTCACGGAACCATCACGACGATTCCGTACTCGGTGGAGACCAACGATATCGTCATCCATGCGCTGCAGCATCTTTCTTCCGAGCAATTTCTGAAGCGCTGTACCGATCAGTTCGATCGGCTGTACCTTGAGGGCGCGACGAATGCGCGGATCATGGCGATCTCAATTCATCCCTACATTACGGGGGTCCCGCACCGCATCAAATATCTGGAAGCGTTGCTCGACTATGTCATCGGCCATGACGGCGTCGCCCTGATGACCGCGAGCGAGATCGGCGACTGGTATCGAACCGAAATGTCGAACCGCGCATGATCAGGGCCGCCGTCATCGGTCTGGGGTGGTGGGGACAAACCATCCTCAAAAGTCTGCTGAACAACACGGTTATATCCCCGGTGCTCGCCGTCGATCCACTGGATCAGGCGCGTGCCGCGGCGTCGGCGCTCGGCGTCGAAACCGCACCACGGTTCGAGAACGCCTTGGCGAATTCCAACGTCGATGCAGTCATCCTTTGCACGCCACAGGAGCGGCATGCGGAGCAGATTGTCGCGGCCGCGCGATCGGGACGTCACGTATTCTGCGAGAAGCCGTTATGCACGACCTCGGCCGATGCGGAAGCCGCGATCGCGGCCGTGAGGAAGGCGGGTGTCCAGTTGGGCGACGCCTTTTGCTTTCAGGTGGCGGAGTAGGAAGCGTGGCCGCTTCCTTTGTCGGACGATGATCGCGACACGAACGGCGTTTCGAGCCCGCGGTCATCGAAATGCGAGAGCGATTTGCAGCGGGCGAGTTCGGGAATCCGCTGCTGCTGGAAGGCAATTTCAGCCAGGACAAATTCCTGAATCTGCCGCACGACAACTGGCGATTGTCGAATGCGGCAAATCCGGTCGGGCCGCTTTCGGCCACCGGCATTCACATGGTCGATCTTTCGATCGCGCTGCTCGGTCGGCCGACCAGCGTCTGGGCGCGGCTGGCACAATTGGGCAGCGATTTCGAGAACGGCGATACGCTGTCGATGACGTTCGGCTTTGCGGGCGGCGCCACCGCGATGCTGGGCGCCGTGCTGGCGACGCCGTTCATGGGACGACTTGCGCTGCTCGGCTCGAAAGGCTGGATGGAAATTCGCGACCGCAGCCATCCGGAGAATTCGACGGGATGGGACGTGACCAGCGTGCAGCGGGACCAAACGTCCGTGACCGCCTTCTATGCGCCGCATCCGGCGGTGCGCGACAACCTTGAAGCCTTTGGCCGCGCCGCGCTTGGCCAAGCGCCCTACCCGGTCGCACCAGACGAGATGCTGGCGAACGTCCGAAGCTTCGAGGCGATCCAGCGATCGGTAAGAAGCGGAACAATCGAGATCATCTAGCTAAAGACGACTCATCCAACCGCCTTCACCGGCGCGCGCTGCGTGGCGACGGCGGTTCCAAAAACCCGTTCGAAGCCGGCCAGAAAGGCATCGAGCGCATCGCTGATCATCTGTTCCTTGTCCTCGAGCACGGGAGATTCGTAGATGTACTTGCGAACCCCGTAATAAAAGATTCCGCTGTGAAACACCCATGCCAACTCAAGCTCGGACGCGGTCGGTTTACTTTGCACCGGAAGCCCCGCTTCATGGCGGCATTCCCGGATGATGCGCGTCAGAATCTTGTCCCGCACCACGCCGACGTACCAGCGGTTGATGTCGAGCCCCTTCAAGCCCGAGTAGAGATAGATGCGAAGCCATTTGCGGGTGAAGATGACCTTCGTATACGCGTTGTAGAATTCCTGCAGCCGATCGCGGATCGGCCGGGAGCGATCAGTGAGGTGCTTCTCCCAGCCGGTATCGAGCGGCTCGAGATAGACCGTACGATAGACCTCCTTGATCAAATCGTCCTTGCTTGGAAAGTAGCGATACAGCAGCGGCTGGGTAACGCCGAGCCGGCGCGCCAGATCGCGCGTCCCGCCGCCAAATCCCTCCTCCGAGAAGAATTCGGTCGCCTTGGTAACGAATTCCTTGCGGCGATCGTCCGGGGACAACCGCTTCTGCTTCGCGCGAGCACGCTTGGGCGATGCTTTCTTTTTCATGACTTGGGGGTCGCTGCGATGTCGCCAGCCCCGAGAAATCTGCCGTAACCGCCGCGCGCGAACAGCAGCGGCTCCTGCCGGTTGTACGAATAGGCCTCGACCGCACCCAGGAAGATGACATGGTCGCCGCCATAATAGCGATTGGCTGCCCGGCATTGAAAATTTGCAACGCTGTCCGCAAGAAGCGGCGCCTTGCCAAGGCCCGGCGTCCATTCGACCCCGGCAAACTTGTCTTCCGAAGGTTTCGCGAATTTGGTCGCGAGCGCCTGCTGCGATGCGCCAAGGACGTTGACCGCAAAATGACTGGCGTTCCGGAAGATGCTCAACCCTTGAGAAAACATCCCCAAACTCCAGAGCACAAGCGGTGGGTTCAGCGAAACCGATGCGAACGAATTACAGGTCAGCCCATAGGGCTTGCCGTCAGCCGCGGCGGCCGTGATGATGGTGACGCCCGTGGCGTAAGTGCCTAGAGCGTTACGGAAATCCCGCGGATCAATCAGCGAATTATCGCTGGCCAGCTCGTTGGCCGGATCGGGATCGGTCGGATGCTCTGGCGCGTCGGTCATCCGCCGGCCTCAAAGCGACAGGTTTTCGGATGGCAGGCCAAGCGCAACACGTCCGTAGTTGGTGCCAGCCGCATCGAAATTGAACGCGATGTGCGAATTGATTGCATGGGCATCACGAAACTGCCGCTGCAATGCTCCTGTCGTGAACAATCCCCGCGCGCCGCTCGCGGAAAACAGCAGCGACACAGCTTCCGTGCAGAGATTGACGGAATAAGCCCCATCGCGGCGCGATTTGGTCTTGGCGGCTATATCGGGAAACTGGCCGCGCCTTGCGTCGGCCATCGCCTCGATGCATGTCGAGCGCATGATCAGGCGGGCCGCGTCGATCTTGGCGGAAGCCTCGGCAATCTTGATCTGCGTGCTCTGAAGGTCGCCGATTTTGGCGCGATTGTAGGTCGATGCGCGATGCCGCGCGATATCGACATAATCGTCCAGACAGGCCTGCGCGTTTCCCAGGGCAACGCCGGAAAGCACATAAGGAAACAGCGAGAATACCGGCAGCGCATAAAGTGTATTCGGGTTGACGGCGCTTCCGGGCGTCGGGCCACCGTCGAGATCGCTCACCGCAAGCGTCATCGGCTCGGCAACAAACGCATCCTTGACTTCGACGTCGTTCGATCCCGTCCCCCTCAATCCGGTTGCGTTCCAGGTGTCGAGAATTTTGTAGTCGCTTTTGTTGAGCAGAAAGATCCGGTATTCGATCCCGTCTGCTTCATCGTCGGATGAAACAACGCTGGCAAGCATATTCCATTCGCTGGAATCCACCCCCGACGAGAATGGCCAGCTGCCATGCAGCACATATCCGCCGTCGACTTTCCTGGCACGACCGGCCGGAAATATGAAGGAGGATGCAATCAGAGCATTGACATCCTTGTTCCAAACCAAGTCCTGAGCGCGCTTGTCGAACATGCCCAGCATCCAGTGGTGGCTCGCGAGATTTGCAAAATTCCAGGCCACCGACGCGTCGGCCTGCCCGATCACATCGGCGCAATCGACCAGCGCGACATAGTCGAATTCGGAACCACCTACTCTTTTCGGTTGCACGATCCTGAACAAACCAGCGTCATGCAGATCGCGTTCGGTCTCTGGCGGCAGACGCCGCAACTCCTCAGTCCGGGAAGCGCGATCGCGCAGTTGCGGAATGAGCGCTCTGGCACGGGCAATCATGGCCGTATAGGCGCGGTCGTCCGCATCCGGCCCCGAGGGCAGGCCTGCGTTTGGTTTCCGACCATCACCTGCCATTTTACTAATTCCTCTCGCCCGTCGCGCGGTCTTGAGATGTGGTCGACCGAGATACAGGGAAGCAGCCAACTCCTCTTCATTTGCCGCATCGCGACGAAAGCTGCTTGACCGGTCGAAGCTACTGATGATTGTTTATCGCCTGATCACTAATTAAGGCGCGGCGCGCGTTGCCCGTCAATCGAATTCGACAGCTGGGATAAGAACCTTCATGGACAGGACAGTTGGAATCGTCGGCCTTGGCATCATGGGCGGCGCGATCGCCCGCAACCTGGTCGATCGCGGATGGCGGGTGATCGGCTTCGATACCGACGCCGCGCGACGCGCCGAGCTTGCGCTGGCCAACGTCACAATCCCCGGTGACGTCGGTCAGGTCGCCCGCGACGCGCCCATCATCATGACCAGCCTTCCCAGCCCGGCTGCGGTCGAGGATGTCGCGCAGACAATCGCCAATTCCGGCCAGTCTCGGCGGATTGTGGTCGAGCTCAGCACGCTCGCCATCGCCGACAAACTTCGCTTCGAAGCCATCCTGAAGAAAGCCGGTCACATCGCGCTGGACTGTCCCCTCAGCGGGACCGGCGCGCAGGCCAAGAACCGAGATCTTGTGGTCTATGCAAGCGGTGACAGTAACGCCATTGCACAATGCATGAACCTGTTCTCCGGCTTCGCCAAGCAGAGCGCCGATCTCGGAAGGTTCGGCAATGGCAGCCGGATGAAATTCATCGCCAATCATCTGGTGGCGATTCATAACGTCGCCGCGGCCGAGGCAATGATCCTGGCGGAGCGCGCAGGGCTCGATCCGAAAATGGTGGTCGACATGATCGGCCCGGGCGCCGGCGGCTCGAGGATGTTCCAGATGCGAGCGCCGATGATGGTCGAAGGCGTTTATGAGCCTGCGACCATGAAAGTCTCGACCTGGAAAAAGGACATGGCGATCATTGCCGGGTTTGCCGATGATGTTGGCTGCGCAACCCCTCTGTTTACGCTGACGCAGCCCGTCTACGCCGAGGCGATGGCGATGGGACTTGGCGACCAGGATACGGCGGCGGTGTTCGAAGTGTTGAAAAAGACCATCATCACCGCTCCCAAATCCGGCGCTCGGAAGCGGGAATAGCGGCCTCGGATCCGGGGTTCGGAGCAACCGCCAAACCGCCAGTTGATGACCAGACAAATGCACGCTCGCAATACTGCACTGCATCAAAGGTAGCCGCGACTTTCAGGCTACCCGACTGTGCGGTTCTGCCGAAATATCCAGCACGCCCGATTGATGGCGTGGTTATCACTTGATCATTTATGACTTCCGTCCGATAAATCCCTCAATCAAAAAAGTAACGCCTGATATTCATTGTAGAGTTCCGGGGAGGATCGAATGACGATATCGCGACGACAATTTGTCTCAAGCGTTGCCGGCGCAGGTATCGCCAGCATGGCAGCCCCCAATCTCGTCTTTGCCCAGAATAGTGGACCGATCCGCGTCGGTCTGATGGCAGCCAAGACCGGACCGCTGGCTTCGGGCGGCATCGACATGGAACTAGCGATGACGATGTTTCTGAAGGAACGCGACAACACGCTCGCGGGCCGCAAGGTCGAGTTGATCGTCGCAGACACGGCCGGCGTTCCGGCAACCGCGCGCACCAAAGCTCAGGAGCTGGTTGAAAAGAACAATATCCATTGCGTCATTGGCCCGCTCGCCGCCTTCGAGGCGCTTGCGATCGCCGACTACCTCACCGAGAAGGAAATACCGACGCTCGGCGTCGCAGCGGCGGAGGACATGACCCAGCGGCACCCGAGCCCGTGGTTTGTCCGCCTGACGTCGACATCGGCGCAATGCGCCTACCCGCTCGCCGAATATTCCGCCAAGGAACTGAAATACAAGAGGATCGTGACCATCGCTGACGACTTTGCCTACGGGCATGAAATGTGCGCCGGCTTCCAGCGCGCGTTCGAGGACAATGGCGGCAAGATCATCCAAAAGATCTTCACGCCTCTGGCAACGCCGGACTACGGCAGCTACGTCGCTCAGGTGAAGAGCGCGGATGCTATTTTTCTCGGGACCGCCGGTTCGAACGGATTCCGGTTCCTGCGTCAATTCATCGAATATGGCCTGAAAGACAAGATGGCCGTCATCGGCGGGATGACGGCACTCGATGAATCCGTGCTGCGTAACATGGGCGACGAAGCGCTGGGGATTCTGACCACCAGCTGGTATTCCGCGGAACTGGACAACCCGCTCAACAAGGTGTTCGCGCCGGCCTTCCGCAAGCAGTTCAAATACGATCCGGGCTATTACGCCGGTGGTGTTTACGTCACGGCCGAAGTCCTGGAAGCTGCGTTAAAGACCACAAAGAAGACAAGAAAGCGCTGATGGCGGCGATCCGCGGCGGCAACATCGACACGGTGCGCGGTCCCATCAAAATCGACGAATTCGGCAATGCGATCGGCGACGTCTATATCCGCAAGGTGACAAGAAGCGACGGACGGCTGGTCAATTCCGTCATCAAGACTTATCCGAATGTCAGCCAGTTCTGGACCTATGACAAGACCGCATTCCTGAAAAATCCGGTCTATTCGCGCGACTATCCGCCGGCAAAAAATCTGGAGCAATAATTCTGCTTCTGTTGCTGGCCGACAATCACGCAACTTTCCGGATGAGATCGGCAAACGATGCAGTTTTGGATCATCCAGGGTCTTAACAGCCTGTCGCTTGGTGGTCTGTTGTTTCTGCTCTCGTCGGGATTCTCGCTTATCTTCGGCCTGATGAGACTGGCGAACCTGACGCACGGCGCCTTCTTCATGCTCGGCACGTATTTCGGGGCGACGGCGCTGCGTTCCTGGGATGGCTTGAATATCTGGGTGACAGCGCTCGGCGCTGGAATTGCTGTCGCAGCAATCGGCGGCCTTTTCGAGCGATTGGTGCTGACCCGGCTCAAGACCAATCCGCTGGGACAGGTGCTGGTTACCCTCGGCATGTCGTTCATTATTTCCGATGCGTGCCTAATGTTGTGGGGAGGCGATTCGATACCGGTTCCGACGCCGCAAAACCTGCAGTCGCCGACGCGGGTCCTTGGTTTCGTGTTTCCAACCTATCGGCTGGTTCTGGTGGGATGCGCCATCGGCGCCGCGATCGTGCTGTATTTTCTGATGGAGCGGACGCGCCTGGGTGCGATGATCCGCGCCGGCGTCGACGACAGACAGATGGCGCGCGCGGTAGGAATCCCCGTCTCCAATTTGT
>Ga0208355_1000421_pt1 | contig 19234 bp, 19 predicted proteins | sample NGESurdeep072012_6_FD_184458 | JGI IMG/M metagenome (GOLD analysis project Ga0208355, IMG submission 184458) | Arctic peat soil microbial communities from Barrow, Alaska - NGEE Surface sample 210-3 deep-072012 (SPAdes) | ecosystem: Environmental > Terrestrial > Soil > Wetlands > Peat ... | reverse complement strand
GGCGAAGTCGGCTCCCGATTGCTGGCGGCGGTCAGGGCGGAGATGACGTCGTCCAACGGCGGCACGCCCGATAATCCGGCCGGGGTGGCGTAGACGCGGCAGGCATACGCCGGGCTCTGCCCGGCAGCGCCGAACGGGTCGACGCCGTTGATAAGGATGGTTGGCGAACCAACAAACCCTCGCTCCTGCGCCTGCTCCTGACTGGCAATCACGGTCGTCCGGACCGACTGCGCCGCCAGGCCGACCCGATCGAAAGCCAAGCGCAACACCGACAGGACGACCGATTCGTTCGGACAGTCCGGCACGACAAGAAGCTCCACATCCACAACCTCATCCTGCACCCGCCGAGCGCGCACAGGAACCATGGGTTTGCCTACGCTAACGCTCATATCGACGAGCGCTCTACGCGCTTTCGTCTCCTACGGATCACCCGTTGCGGTCGACTGAAGCACCATCCTGGTGGCACACCAGAAACGGTCTCAGTCCGGAGCCCCGAGGGTGAGCTGACGGCTGTGATGTTCGAAGTGCTGTGTCGGATTCCGATAACCGTCTGCCAACGTCATGAACGCCTTGAAGTACGGAACCCATGACGTCGGGTAGTGCATCCCGCGCGCCAGCTCGGAGTCACTCTCCTGGTCCAGGTGGCGTAACAACTTGGCCACCCGGTCGAAGCGACGCCCCAACCCCGCGTACCCGAGCATCCTTGGCCCGACCACCGATCCGACGTAGTTGATGGTGTGGAGCGGTCGGGTCGAGGCGTCAAGCACGCCCGCGAACCTACGGCTGAAGCCATCGGGTAGTCGGCCGAAGATCCGTACGAGAACCAGTAACCGCACGACGATGAGGTAGCCGAAGAGCATGTGGAACAGCAGCTGCCCGTTGGTCCACTTCGTGCCATTCGACGGCCGGCTCAAGTCGGCCACCGTGGCCGAGTCCAGCAGATGGTGGAACGTCTGCTTTGCCTGTTCCATCTCGTCGCGGACGACTTGTCGATCCACCTCAAGACCTCGATTCCCACGATCATCGTATCGCCGGGAGCACTCTCCCCATTGAAGTCTTGAAAGCATCTGCCGCGGCCACCGACCAGACCTCAATGTTCGGTCTCGTCTGCTAAAAGGGGCTGCGGGCGGGACAGGACTATCGCAATGGGACCCGCATGGTGACGCGGGCGAGCCAGCGGGGCAGCTCTCCCTCGGTGAAGTCGGTAACGTCGATGAGCTCAAAGCCGACGGCGAGGCGGTCGATGAGCGCACGATCGAAGAAGTGGACGATGAACCCTCCGTGTTCGTACATGTCGTCACCGCGAGGCGTGCCAGTGCCGTAGTGGGCGTCGGCGGTGGTCCGGGCTGTGTAGACAACCAGTCCCCCGGGGCGCAGCACGCGGCGAAGCGCGGCGGCGAGGCATTCAATCTCGCCGGTGGTCAGCGCCATACAGAAAAGCATGTGGGAGTAGGACGCATCATGCTGTCGTCGGACAGCGGTAACGGCTCACGCATGTCGTGACGGCCACGGTCACCATGCTGGCTAGGCCGGCCGCGCGTGCCTTGGCGGAGATTGTCTCGACGGTGCCAGGGGCGATGTCCAGTGCGGTCACCTGCAGGCCTTGCCGGGCCAGGTAGAGGGTGTCTCGTCCCTGGCCGGCGCCGAGCTCGAGCACGTTGTGATACCCCGCGGCCGCGAATGCCTCGGCGGCAGCAAGCGCGGGGGCGCTGGGGTCGGTGCCGTACATGTCGGGGTTGGCCTCGAATGTGGCGGCCCAGTGCTCCCGCTGACCGGCGATGGCCGCGGTGTCGACGGGCTGAGGTGGGGTCGCCGCGGTGTCCATGGGTCAGTGTCCTCTGGATGGCCTAACGGCGATCTTCGCCGTGTCATCTACATCGTTTCTGTCGTTGGCCCCTGGTGTTTGGCCGCGAGGGTGACCATGGGATTCCATGGCACGGATCAGCCCGGTAAGCCCAGTGGTGAGCGCTTGTCGTTCCCGGGGGGTCAGGAGATCAAGCAGGTGGGCGTGGTGGTCGCTCAGGTCCTGGCCGACCCTGCGGGCGACGTTCTGGCCTTCCGGGGTGAGGCGCAGCTGGTAGTAGTTTCGGTTGGTGGGCTCCCGTTGTCGGGACAGCCAGCCCCGTGCCTCCATGCCAGCGGCCAGACGGCTGATGGTGCTCTTCTCCAACCCGAGGCGCCAGGCCAGGTCCTGCTGAGACAAGGCGCCCGCTTCGGAAAGCTCGCCGAGGGCGAACACCTCGGACATCGATACGTGCACACCGCCATGCTCGTGGGGCGGCGGGTTGGGCTCGAGCAGACCCCCTGCCCGCACCAGGTGCTGAAGCAGTCGGCGCAGTTCGTCGTCCGGGAGGTGTGTTGCCTGTCCCGACGGAGGAGTTGTGTCATGCAACTGTGGGGGTTACCCTTCTGAAGAGTTGTATTTCACAACTGTACAAGGAGGACCTCATGCCCACCATCCACGACGCGCACGCCACCATGTTCGGCCTCGCCCGCCACGGCGAGCTTTACGAACGCTGGGCCGGCCGTCTCGCCGGGCGCCTGTACGCGCGGGTGACCGCCGACCTGCTCGCCGCCGCACTCCCCCCTGGCGCTCGGATCCTCGATGCCGGGACCGGGCCCGGGCTCCTCCCGCTGCGGATCGCCGCCGCCTGTCCGCAGTTGACGGTCGACGCCGTCGACCTCTCCCCGCAGATGATCGACCGGGCCCAGCAGAGCGCGGCTGCCGCGCAGACCGAAGCGGTCACCTTCACCGTCGCCGACGTCGCCGCCCTGCCCTTCCCGGACGCCACGTTCGACCTCGTCGTATCCACCATCAGCCAGCACCACTGGACCGACCCCGGCGCCGGACTCCGCGAGCTGAACCGGGTACTGCGCCCCGACGCGCAGGCGTGGATCTACGACTTCCGCCTTGCTCTACGTCGGGCGCAGACCGCAGCCCGTACCGTCTCGCCCCCACCTCTCATCAGCCGGCAGAGCCCGCTGGAAGGCACCTCGCAGTTCAACCCCATCGGCCGACTCGTGCTGCGGACCGCACCCCCAACCCCTCCCAACTGAACGCCTCGAATGGCATACAGCGTGGCTCATAGTCAGCCTCGGGTCGGTGCGTCCGCCGAGTCAGCAGCCTCTCTTCCCAGTTGAGTCCTGCAGACCGAGCAACCTCGAATTTCCTGTGGCACATTTGCGACACACAAGAGTGAGAAACGCTGTGCCGCCGGGTCAGCCAGCTTCAACGAACCGCGCACAACATGGAAGATCGCGAGCCTTCTACACGGGGTTCAGCCGCACTCAAAATCCGTCGGTCGTCGGTTCAGATCCGAGATCCCCTTGCCAGCAGTACAGCAGCAAAGTACAGCAGCGGGGCCGCTCTTCAACGATCCGTAGGGACTCCTAACGCTGCTCGCACGTGCTCAACGCCCGTTGGCGACACCCCGCTCGTGGTTCGGGACGAAGAGGCCGCGGGTTCAAATCCTGTCACCCCGACCAGTGTTCCCGAAGGCTCGAGGCGCGCCGGGCCTTCTTGGGCGACAAGATGGGCCCATGCCGACTACGTGGTGTCTTGCGGAGCTGAACTGGTGGCCATCAATGGCTGCCGCGTGTTACCGAAGAGGCCCGCGAGGATCGGGCTCTGGATTGCGGCTGGGGTGGCGGCGGTGGCGTCCGCTGTCGCGGTCACCCAGGTCTATGGGAATGGCAAGTGGTTGTGGTGGTGGTTGGCGTGGCGGTCGTCTTTGCTGCTGTAGCGGTGAAGACCTCACAGATGTTGACTGCGCCGGCTCCCCAGGCGGTTCTTGCGGTGAGCGACTCGTATGGGGATCCTCCGCTGTTGGGTGATGTCTCACTGACCGATCTGGGGGTGTATCCGAACAGGTACGCCAGTGGAGAACCTGGCGACTATTCCTCCCGCGACTGCGATGCGGAGCTCCTGGGCGCGCTGGACAGTCAGGGCCGGTTCGTGGTTGTTCACGGTGAACGGTTGGCGGGTTGTACGCGGACCCTGGTGGAGGCGGCCAAGGCCGCCCTGTCGCTGCGGCGGGTGCTGGTGGTCAGCGCCGATCCGGAGCTTGACTGGGAGGCGGTGATGGTCCTGGCTCGCAGGTGGGGTGCCCGGAACGAGGGGGCGGTGCTCTGGCTGGATGCCCTGACGCGACGGGGCCTGGTGGGTCTGGCGCCGAGGTTGTCAGAGCGGGAGCTTCCGGCAGGTCTGCTGGTCCTGGCGACAATGCACCAAGACCCAATGGCGGACACCCGTGTGCCGGCCCAGGTCAAACAGGTTCTTATCAGTGCCAGTGTTGTCGGTATCGGTGTCGGTGTGCTGTCCCCCGGCGACCAGAAGCGACTGCGGAGCCATCCTGCTTACGCCCACCTGACTCCGGTCCTGGAGGCTGGCGGCGCTCAGTTGATGGGTCGGCTCCTGGTCTCGCTGGACCGGGTCGAGGCCGCGCTGCAGCCGGCGCCGCTGTTTGGCTACGCCGCGCTTAGCGGCCCCGAGCATGCCGCCCTAATCGCGCGGGTCCTGGCCTTACGCGTTAAACGCTGCGACCGGAAATCCCATGGTGCCCACGTGGCACTATGGGCAACAGACGCTCTCGGCGGAGCCTGGCGGTAAGGTCCTCGATCTCGCGGCATCGCGGCGGGCGCCATCAAGTAGCTGGTGCCATCACACAGCGATGGGGACCTGAGAGAGGAAGGCCGGCAGCAATGTCAGTGACGGGCATAGCGGTGAACTGTGCGGACGTAGACCGCTCGGTTGCGTTCTACGAGGACCACCTGGGAGCCACACTCGTGGAGCGTTCTCGACAGGGCGCCGTCCTCGAGATCGACGGCGGGAGAATCGAGCTCGTCGCACTGCCCCCCGGCGCGCAGGCCTGGGACATCCCCCCGACCGACGACCATGCCGAGGGCTTCTGGCACATCGGCCTACGGGTGGACGCCGTGGACCCCATAGCCGACGCCGTGCGGACCGCGGGGTTCGGCTTCTTCATCGAACCCGTCGATAACGTTCTGGCCGGCGTCCGGGTGGCGTTCTTCTATGACCCGGATGGCGTGGTGATCGAGCTCGTCGAGGGCGAGCTCGTCTACACGCAGGTGGTCGACGAGGACGCGGCGCGAGCGCGGCGTTCCCTCCCGCGCAGTGGCCGGGCGCGGTTCGACCACGTGGCGTTCACCACCCCGACGTGGCACGAGACGAAGGCCTCTTGGGAGTCGGTGGGCTTCACGGTCATCGGAACCCTCGCTCTTGAGGACGACCCGCGTGGTGCGTTGCTCTACTACCTTTCGGACGGCAGCGATCTGGTGATCGAGGTGTTCACCTTCGCCGATGCCGTGAGGCCGGGGCGCCCGGCCGACCTGGCGCGCGGATTCGCGGGGCTAATCATCCCCTCGCCCCCCAGGAGCGCGCTGTGCTGATCCAGATCGGTGAGAGCCCGGATGGCAGGACGCGTCTGTCCGATCCACGCGGACTCTCCGTCATCGCGGCTCGTTGAGGGCTTTGAACTCGAGGACGGGAGGGTCGACTGCTGTCGACAGCGTAGTTCTGGCCAGTACTTAAGGGCCTGTCCCCACCCCGACGGGCGTCGCTGGTAACGGCGCGGGCCGAAGCTCGGAGAAAATCCCAAGGACTCCCGTTCCGTCTGGGAGCCACAGGTAAGGGGAAGATCGGGGGGTGAATTGCGTGAACCTCCGTTGACACCTCGTTTTCCATGCCCCTGCTGGTGGGTTACGTGAGCAGGGTTGAGTGAATGGCCGTTGTGAAAGGGGAGGAATAGTCAAGACCTTTGGATCGGCGTGTCACGCGACCGCTGATCACCTCCTGATTCGTCGGGTCGTTCGACGAGAATGCCTTTGTCGAAGGTCGCGCCGCCGCTGACCAGGGCGACGAGGTGGAGAGGGTGCACGGCACGCCAGCGGGCCTGTGCTGACTCGATGAGCTTGATTGCCATGGCTGCTACCCCGACGACCCTGGAGCCAGGGCCCTCGGTGACCCGCTGCTGAAGTCGGATGGTGGTGGCAACGACTGGGGCTACGCGGACCTTTCTGATGAGTCAACTCGAAGGCTTGACATCGACGTGGCGGCGCGTACGATAACGACCGTGAGAATTTGCGTCAATGATTACGCAACTTTCGTAAGGTGAGCCTGGTAAGCGAGGACCTGCCATTACTGCACACTCGGGCCGCGGAGTTCGTCACCGCGGACGGCCGGCCGGTCCTGCTCCGCGGCGTCTGTCTCGGCGGCTGGCTGAACATGGAGAACTTCATCACCGGCTACGCCGCCAACGAGTCGCTGATGCGGACAACCGTGCGGGCGGTGCTCGGCGACGACCGCGCGGCGGCCTTCTTTGACCGGCTGCTCGGAAGCTTCTTCGCCGAGCAGGACGCCGCGTTCCTCGGCGAGAGCGGGTTCAACGTCGTCCGAATCCCGGTCAACTACCGGCACCTGGAGAGCGACGCCGAGCCCTTCATGGTCATCGGCAGCGGGTTTTCCCACCTCGACCGCGCGATCGCGCAACTCGGCGCACACGGCGTCTACTCGGTGATCGACCTGCACGCGCTGCCGGGCAGCCAGAACCACCACTGGCACTCCGACAACGCGACGCATCGGGCGAGCTTCTGGGAGCACCCGCACTTCCAGGATCGCGTCGTCAACCTGTGGCAGGCGATCGCGACCCGCTATCGCGACAACCCGTACGTCGCGGGCTACAACCTCATGAACGAGCCGGCCGACGAATCGCGCGCTGTCATCGGGCCCTTCTACCGCCGGCTCACCTCGGCGATCCGCGAGATCGACACCGGGCACATCATCTTTCTCGACGGCAACACGTACGCGACCGAGTTCGACTTCTTCGACGCCGCCACCGACAACACCGTCTACACCCTGCACGACTACGTTCCGGCCGGACTCGGCCGCGGCAAGGGCTACCCGGGCACCGTCGACGGCGTCTATTACGACAAGGACGCCGTGTTGCGGAAGTTCCTGCAACGGTCGGCATACGCACGCTCCACCGGCACGCCCATCTTCGTGGGCGAGTTCGGACCCATCTACACCGGCGACGCGAACCAGGACGAGCAGCGCCTGCAGATCCTCGAAGACCAGCTCGACATCTACCGCGAGCACGCCGCCGGCTGGTCGATCTGGATGTACAAGGATCTCGGGCGTCAGGGCCTGGTGACCGTGCAGCCGGAGTCCGCCTACCGCCGCCGCTTCGACGAATTCGCTGCCAAGAAGGTGCGGCTCGGGGCCGATCAGTGGGGCAGCGATGGCGAGGGCGTCGTCGAGGTCACGCGCCCGGTACAGGAGTTGATGGCGCAGGAATTCCCCGATTTCGCGCCATATCCGTGGGGGCGCTTCGACTGGACGCGCACCCTGCTGCTCAACATCATCATGGCTCAGCCGCTCGCCTGCCAGTACGCCGAACTGTTCCGAGGTCTCGACGACAGCGAACTCGACGCGCTCGCCGACTCGTTCGCCTTCGGCCAGTGCTCCGTCCGGGCGCCCCTACTGGCGCGCTTGCAGGCCGGCTGAGGCGACCCATCCAGACATGCGGTGAGAAAGGATGTTCGCTCATGAGGGCTGCTGTGTTACGCACGCTCGACACGCCGCTGAGCCTCGAGGATCTCGAGCTCGACGCGCCCCGAGCAGGCGAGGTGCTCGTCCGCATCGAGGCTGCCGGGGTCTGTCATAGCGACCTGCACTACATGACGGGTGACCTCACCGCGAAGCTGCCGATCGTGCCCGGCCACGAAGGCGCCGGCATCGTCGAGGCCCTCGGGCCGGATACCGGCGATCGCCTGGCAGTGGGCGACCGCGTTGCGTTGCTCTGGCGACCGCGATGCGGAGAGTGCGAGGCCTGCATCGCCGGCAGCCCCGTGCTGTGCCGGTACGGCCGGGTGTTCGCCGCGAGCAACGGCCTGATGGACGGCACCACCCGTCTGCACGCGGGTGACGAGCAGGTGCACCACCTGATGGGCGTGTCCTGCTTCGCCGAGCGCGTGGTGGTCTCGCAGACGAGCGCGGTGCGCGTTCCCGACGGCGTCCCGCCGGAGGTGGCGGCCGTCTCGGCCTGCGCGGTCATCACCGGCGTCGGCGCAGCGATGAACGCAGTGCACAATGGCGCCGGCCGGCCGCTCGCAGTCTTCGGCGCCGGAGGCGTGGGACTCTGCGCCATCATGGGCGCCGCCATGATTGGTGCCGACCCGGTGATCGCCATCGACATCGACGATGCAAAGCTCGAGTTGGCCCGCAAGGTCGGCGCGACAGTCACGGTCAACGCCCGCACGGCCGACGCGGTTGCGCAGATCCAGGACCTCACCGACGGCGGGGTCGACTGGATGATCGACGCCGTCGGCCAGGCACGCACGATGGAGCAGGGAGTCGCCGCACTTCGACCCGGCGGCACCCTGGTCGCGGTCGGTCTGAACAGCGCCGATGCGACGTTCGCGGTGCCGATCAACGAACTCGTGCAGCGGCAGAAGCGCATCGTCGGCGCTCTCTACGGGTCGAGCAACCCACGCATCGACCTGCCGCGGATCTTCTCGCTGTACCTCGCCGGACGGCTGCCGCTCGACGCGCTGATCGCCACGCGGCGCCCGCTCGACGAGGTGAACGAGGCCTACGCCGAGCTACGCTCGGGGGCCGCCGGCCGCACCGTGCTCGTCCCGTGAGCCGCCCGATGCACAACCCGTTGGAAGGACCCCACAACCCGTTCGAAGGACCCCCCCGTGAACCAACTGCGCAGCTCCGAGTGGTACGCCGGTGACGACCGCAACGCCTACCTGCACCGAGCGTGGATGCGACGTGGCCTGCCCGACAACGCGTTCACCGGGCGTCCGCAGATCGCCATCGCGAACACCGCCTCTGACCTGACACCGTGCAACGCGCACCTCAACGAGATCGCCGAGGCGGTGAAACAGGGCGTCTACGAGGCAGGGGGCGTCCCCCACAACCTGCCGGTCGTCTCCCTCGGCGAGACGACGGTACGCCCCACCGCGATGCTCTGGCGCAACATGGCGGCAATGGCCATGGAGGAGATGTTCCGCGCCAACCCCATCGACGGCCTGGTGCTGCTCGGCGGGTGCGACAAGACCATCCCCGCCCTGCTGATGGCCGCCGCATCGGTCGACATCCCGGCGGTGGTGGTGCCGGGCGGGCCGATGCTGAACGGCACGTTCCGCGGCCAGACGCTCGGCTGCGGCACGGACGTGTGGAAACTCAGCGAGGAGGTGCGGGCCGGCACGCTGCCCAACGACACCTTCCTGAAGTCCGAGTCGTCGATGATCCGCAGCCGCGGCCACTGCAACACCATGGGCACCGCCTCGACGATGGCGGTCATGGCCGAAGCACTCGGCATGACGCTGCCCGGCGTCGCGGGCACACCCGCGCCGGACAGCAGGCTGCTCGAGGCGTCGCATCGCAGCGGGCGGCTGACCGTCGAGATGGTGCAGGACGGCCGCACCCCCAGCACGATCATGACTCCGGGCGCGTTCCGCAACGCCGTCGTTGCGCTCGCCGCGGTGGGTGGGTCGACGAACGCGGTCGTGCACCTGCTCGCGATCGCGGGCCGGCTGGGTGTCGAGTTCACGGTCGACGACTTCGACGCGATCGGCGCCGACGTCCCCCTGCTGGTGAATCTCCAGCCGGCGGGCACCTATCTGATGGAGGATCTGTTCCGAGCGGGCGGCGTGCTCGCGGTGCTGAGCGAGGTTCGCGACCTGCTCGCCCCGGAGGCCATCACGGTGACCGGCAAGGCGCTGGTCGACTACCTCCACGACCAGCCGATCTGGGACGAGGATGTCATCCGGCCACGCGACAAGGCCCTGCTCGACAACGCCGGCATCGCAGTGCTGCGGGGGAACCTCGCCCCGCTGGGCGCCATCGTCAAGCCCGCCGCCGCCTCGCCCGAGCTGCTCATACACCGCGGGCCGGCCGTCGTCTTCGACTCCGTCGAGGATCTGCACCGGCGCATCGACGATCCTGCCCTCGACGTCGACGAGAACTCGGTGCTCGTGCTGCGCGGCTGTGGGCCGAAGGGCTATCCGGGCATGCCCGAGGTCGCGAACCTGCCGCTGCCACGCAAGCTGCTGGAGAAGGGCGTGCGGGACATGGTGCGCGTCTGCGACGGCCGGATGAGCGGGACGGCCTACGGCACGGTCGTCCTGCACGTGGCACCCGAGGCCGCCGCCGGAGGGCTGCTCGCGCTGGTGCAGGACGGCGACATCATCGAGCTCGACGTGCCGGCGCGCAGCCTGCGGCTCGACGTCCCGGACGACGAGCTCGAACAGCGCCAACCCGCAGCGGCCCTGGTCGACGGATTCGCCAGGCCCCGCCGTGGCTGGGAACAGCTCTACGTGGATCACGTGCAGCAGGCCGATACCGGCGTCGACCTCGACTTCCTGGTCGGGCGCAGCGGACCGGTGGTCGCCCGTGAGTCGCACTGACCCCGTGCCGGCCGGGCGCGCGCCGGCCGGGCTCGTACGGCTGCGCAGCGCCGCCGGGCCACGCTGGGTCGTGCGTGACCGGGACGGCGACCGCGCGCTGGACGTCGGGCTCGCGCAGCTGCTGGCAATGCCGTTGCGCGAGGCTCGCGACCGGCTCGACGCGGCCGTCCCCGTCGCCGTCGACGACTCCGCGGTGCTGGCACCGGTCGACGAGCAGGAGATCTGGGCCGCCGGCGTCACCTACGAGCGCAGCCGGGACGGGCGGGTCGGCGAGGCCACCGACGGCACCGTCTACGACCGCGTCTATCGGGCCGAGCGTCCCGAGCTGTTCTTCAAGGCCCCCGCGGCTCGCGTGGTCGCCGCCGGCGAGCCGGTCGGCATCCGCGCCGACTCGTCCTGGAACGTTCCCGAGGGCGAGCTGGGCCTCGTGCTCAACAGCGACGGCGAGCTGTTCGGCTACGTCGTCGGCAACGACATGAGCAGCCGGTCGATCGAGGGCACCAACCCGCTGTACCTGCCGCAGGCGAAGGTCTACGACCGAAGCTGTGCGCTCGGACCCGCGATCGTCCCGGCCTGGCTGGTGGACGGCCCGTTCGACGTCACGCTCACGATCAGCCGGGACGGCACCGAGGTCTTCGCCGGCGCGACATCCACCGCCGCGATGACCCGGACACCGCAGGAACTAGCCGGCTGGCTGACAGCCGCACTCGAATTCCCCGCCGGTGCCGTGCTGCTCACCGGCACCGGGATCGTGCCCGAGGACGACTTCTTCACCCTTGCGGCCGGCGACGTCGTGACGATCGACATCGCAGGTATCGGCACGCTGGTGAACCCGGTGACCGTCGTCGGCCGCCGGATCTGATCGGACCCACGAAGGAGCGATGACCTGATGGACCAAGACCCCGATGTCGCGCGGGTGGACAGCTTGCTCGACGCTGCGACCCGGGCTGCCGATGTTCTCGCCGGCACCACACCGGGCGAACGCGCGGCGTGGCTCGAGGACGTCGCCGATGCTCTCGACGAGGCCGCCGACCGGCTCGTGTCGTTGGCCGACGAGGAGACGCACCTCGGTCCAGGCCGGCTGGCCGGAGAGCTAAAGCGGACCACCTTCCAGCTCCGGCTGTTCGCCTCCGTCGTGCGGACGGGCGAGTTCCTCGAGGCCACCATCGACCACGCGGACGACCAGTGGGGCATGGGTCCCCGACCGGATCTGCGGCGGATGCTACGCCCGCTCGGCCCGGTCGCCGTCTTCGCGGCGAGCAACTTCCCCTTCGCGTTCAGCGTCGCCGGCGGCGACACTGCCTCGGCACTCGCCGCGGGATCACCGGTGATCCTGAAGGCGCACTCGGGGCATCCCCGCCTGTCGGTCGCCACATCGGAGATCGTCATCGAGACCCTGAGCAAGGCGGCCGCACCGGCCGGAATCTTCGCCTCGGTGGCCGGTCACGAGGCCGGCCGGATGCTCGTGACCGATCCGCGCACCAAGGCCGCGTCGTTCACCGGATCGCTCGCCGCCGGGCGAGCGCTGTTCGACCTGGCCGTCGGACGCCCCACGCCGATCCCGTTCTACGGTGAGCTCGGTAGCGTCAATCCCGCCTTTGTCACGCGGTCGGCGGCATCGGCACGTGCGGAGGCGATCGCCTCGGGCTTCGCCGCCTCGATGAGCCTCGGCGTCGGACAGTTCTGCACCAAGCCAGGGGTGCTCTTCGTCCCCGCGGAGAGCCCGATCGTGGGCCTGGTCGTGGCGGCAGCGGCCCAGCTCGGCAGCGCACCGATGCTCAACATGCGCATCGCCGACGGCTTCGAGCATTCGCTCGCCGATCTCGAGGCACACCCGGATGTCGAGATGCTGGTGCGCGGGAAGACCGCGGATGGCGGCGCGGCGCCGAGCATCGGCCGCACGAGCATGGCGACGCTGCTTGCCGACGCCGACCGCCTCACCGAGGAGAGGTTCGGCCCGGCCGCGCTGCTCGTCGAGTACGACGACGAGGCCGACCTGCTCGCGGCCGCGGATGCGTTCTCCGGTCAGCTCACCGCAACGGTGCACGGCAGCGACAGGGACGCGATCGCCCCGCAGCTGCTGGAGCTGCTCGCCCAGCGCGCCGGTCGGGTGCTCTGGAACGGCTGGCCCACGGGGGTATCGGTCACGTATGCGATGCAGCACGGCGGCCCCTACCCGGCGGCAACCTCGTCGCAGACGACCTCCGTCGGCACGGCCGCGATCAGCCGGTTCCTGCGGCCGGTGAGCTACCAGAGCGTGCCCGAGGCGCTACTGCCGCCCGCGCTGCTCGACGCCAACCCCTGGGCGATCCCGCAGCGCGTGGACGGCGTGCTGCGCCTCCCGGCGCGAACCGGCTGAGCACGGTCACTCGTCACCCGTCGCCCGTCCCCCCGGGCGACGGTGACGACACTCAACCCGCGAAGGCGTACTGCGTCGCGCCGCGAATTCCCACTTCGGCCGCGAACACTGCCCCGGCCTCCGGCTCCGCGTCCGCGCCGAGGCCCAGCCGTGACGTCGTGATGTAGAGCGTGGTGGCGTCCGGGCCCCCGAACGTGCACGCGGTGACCTGCCGGACCGGCAGCTCGATGCGCTCGCTCAGCTGCCCCTTCTCGTCGTACCGGTACACCGCGCTGCCGCCCCACAGCGCGATCCACACCCCGCCGGCTTCATCGATCGCCATCCCGTCGGGGAGGCCGCTGCCCGGCGCGACATCGACGAAGCTCCGCCGAGCGGAGAACCGGCCGGTGTCCGGCTCGAAGTCGAACAGGTCGATCCGTCCGGTCGGCGTGTCGTTGTAGTAGACATGCTGGCCATCCGCGTGCCACTGCAGGCCGTTCGAGATCGTGACGCCATCCAGCACCCGCTGCACGGACAGGTCGGGATCGAAGCGGTAGAGGCTGCCCGCACCGGGCGTCTCCGCGTAGGCCATCGTCCCGCAGTAGAAGCGCCCCTGGGGGTCGCAGCCGCCGTCGTTCATGCGCAGCAGCGGATCGTCGAACGCGGCCACCTCGGCGCCGTCCGCAACGAAGTCGGGCGAGAACAGCTGGAAGCCGCGCTCGCTTGCCAGAACGAATCCGCCGCCGCGGCGCGCTCGCACGGTCGCCGCGACGCCGCCGAGTTCGTACCGGCCCACGACCCCGGACGGGTCGAGCGTCACGACTGCCCCGCGCAGCATGTCGACCACGAGCAACCGGCCGTTCACCGTGTCCCAGAACGGCCCCTCCCCGTGCTCGGTGCACGGCTCGGTCAGCCTGCTCGCGGTGATCACATCCAACCGCCGTCCACGACCCACCGCTGCGCCGTGCACGAGCGAGAGTCGTCGGCGGCCAGCCACAGCAGCATCCGGGCGACGTCGTCCGGGTAGAGCTTGTTCGGCAGGCACTGGTTCCGCTCGATGGACGCCTCGGCTTCCGGCGTCACCCACTCGGCGAGTTGCTTCTCCGTCATGATCCATCCCGGGATAATGCAGTTGACGCGGATGCCCCATGGGCCGAGCTCCCGTGCCAGCGTGCGCGTCAGCCCCTCGATGCCCGCCTTCGCCGTGATGTAGGCAGGGAGTTCGAGCAGGTCGATGTGCGCGCTGATCGAACCCAGGTTGATGATCGACCCACCGCCCTCGTCGCGCATCATCGGGGCGACCGCCTGCGCGGCGAAGAAGTGGTGGCGGACGTTCACCGCCATCCGGTCGTCCCACAGGGCGACGTCGAAGTCCTCGACGCGGTGCCTTCGGTCGTCGGCGGCGTTGTTGACGAGCACCTGGATCGGCCCGAGCGTGCGCGCGACCTCGGCGATCGCGCCCTGCAGCGCAGGGATGTCACGGACGTCGCAGGGCAGGAAGGCCACCTCCTCGACGGCCCCGAGTTCCCGCTGCAGCAGCTCCCCGCGCTCGACGTCGACGTCGACGAACGCGACCCGGGCCCCCTGCCCGGCCAGGTGGCGCACGAACTCGGCGCCGAGCCCGTACGCGCCGCCGCTGACAAAGGCCACGCGGCCCTTCAAGGACGGATACGTCGCGTATCGCGACTCCACCACCTCGACCATGAGCTCCTCACTCGGTGTGGGATAATTTCTCGACATAGAAACGAAGGTTTCTCCGCACGATAGTGAGAGGCGGCTCCGCCGTCAATCGTGGCGGGGCGTCGACAGGAGGGCTCGCTCCCATGCAGATCGGCATACTCGGCGCGGCCGGAATCGCGGTCAACTCACTCATCTGGCCAGTCCGGCGCCGCAGCGACGTGCGCGTGGCCGCCGTCGCGTCGCGATCGTCCGCGGGCGCGTACGCCCAGCAGCACGGCATCGAGCGGAGCTACGACAGCTACGAGTCGCTGCTCGCCGATCCCGAGATCGAGCTCGTCTACAACGCCCTTCCCCCGTCGCTGCACGCCCAGTGGAGCATCGCGGCACTGCGCGCCGGCAAGCACGTGCTCTGCGAGAAGCCGTTCACGATGACCGCGGCCGAAGCCGAGCGCGTGGTGGCCGCGGCGACGGACACGGGCTCGCGCGCCATCGAGGCCTTCCACGACCACTATCACCCGCTGAGCTCGTGGACCCGCGAGTTCGTGGCCGCCGGGCGGCTGGGCAGCATCCGGCGCCTCGAGGCGGTCTTCACCGGATCGACGCCGTTCGCGGCCAACACCCTTCGCCACGAGCCCTCGCTCGGCGGCGGCGCACTCATGGATCTCGGCTGCTACCCAGTGCACTGGCTGCGTTCGCTGTTCGCCGATACCCCGACCGTCGTCGGCGCCGAAGCCGTGCTGAACCCGGCGGGCGCCGACCTCGCGATGGACGCGGAACTTGCCTTCGCTGGCGGGGTGCACGCGGGCGTCCATGTGAGCATGGAAGAAGGGGTGCCGCTGCGGTCCACGCTGTCCATCGACGCCGAGCGGGGCACCCTGCTGGTGGACAACATCGTCTTCCCGTCCGCGGGCCACAGCATCCGACTCGAGATCGACGGCGTACCGCACGCCTACACGGTGGCGGGACAGACGACCTACGACCATCAGTTGGAGGCAGTGCTCGGCGCGCTGCGTACCGGGACGCCGCTACCGACCGAGGGCGCGGATTCGGTCGCCAATATGACCGTCATCGATGCCATCTACGCCGCTGCCGGCTTCGAACGCCCTTGGGCCTGAGCCGCCAGCCGGCTCATCGACCCGGTTCGGGAGGATCGAGCCACAGGTGGGGGTCGGGGCTCAAGGCATCCAGCTCCGCCCACAGCGACTCTGGGATCGACGCGCTTGCAAGCTCGAGGGTCTGCTGGATCCGCTCCGGTGACGACACCCCGACAACCGTCGAATCGACGAACGGCGCGCGCAGCGAGAACTGCAGGGCCGCGGCCGCGAGCGGTACGCCGACGGCCCCGCATGCCGACTGCATACCTGTCGCTGCTGCACCGATCGCATCGCTTCGCTGGCCATAGGCGTACTTGGTCTGCACGTCCGGCCCCTTGGCGAGCATCCCGCCGCCGTAGGGCGCAGCGTTCAGGACGCCGACACCGCGCTGGTGCGCTGCCATGAACAGCGCTTCGGCGGATCGATCGAGCAGCGAGTAGCGGTTGTGCGTGAGGACCACTTCGAACAGGCCGGTGTCGAGGTAGCGCTGCAGCAATGCCACGGGGCCGCCGGCCACGCCGAGGTGATCGACGAGACCCTGCTTCTTCAGCTCGACCAGCGCGTCGACCGGACCACCCGGTGCGGTCGCCTCGTCGAAGGACATCCGTTCGGGATCGTGCAGGTGCAGCAACTGGATGTGGTCGAGGCCGAGGCGCTCCATGCTCTCCTCGAGCGAGATCCGCACTCGCTCACCGGAGAAGTCGCCGGTCTGCGGGTCGGGATCGACCTTCGTCGCCAGCACGGCGCCGGCCGGCAGCCCGCCGTGCTGACGAATGGCAAGACCGATCCGGCGCTCCGCGGCTCCGTCCGTCCCGTAGCCGTTGGACGTGTCGATGAAGTTGATCGAGCTGGCTAACGCCAGTGGACCAGACCCTCGACTCCCTGCAGGGCCTTGCCCATCCGCCGCCCGTCCATGAGCCCGACCCGGACCTGCCTGATGTCCAGGCCGCGCAGCTGAGCCGAGCCGGTCGAGCGCACGATGGCGGTGACCTCGTGGCCGTCGGCCAGCGCCGCCCGAACCACCTGACCTCCCACCAGCCCGGAGGCTCCGGTGACGGCGATCTTCATCGGGCACCGGTGAAATGGCTGAACCCGCGCAGGTCGACCTCGTCCGGCTGCTCCCGGGTGGGTCCGGCGAAGAGGCTCGTGTCACCTGCTGATCGCTCTTCCAGCCACGACTTCGCCAGCCCGATCAGCTGATACAGCATCTCCGTCGCCAGTGGCTCGTCGCCGCTGGCACCAGTGCGCCCGATCCGGAACGGGCGACCCTCGAAACACGCCTCAAGGTTGTCGAACGTTGCCGTGAAGAAGCGACGGTAGGCGTCCTGGACCAGCGGCGCCTTGAGCTCAGGCAACAGGTCCAGGTCGATGCCGGACCAGGCACGCGGCAGGGTGAACAGCTGGCGCCCCCGCACGGTGGCCCGAGTTCCGTCGACGCCGAGATCGGTGAAGGTCAGGCTGCCGTCATCCCAGGTAGCTGATCCGTTGAGACTGCTGACGGTGCGCCACAGCAGTCGGTGCTCGTCGGGGCTGCGCTGCACGAGCTCGATCTTGCAGACGTCGATCGGCTCGCCACCCCAGATGGCAAGGTAGTTCGGCTGCGGCAGGTACAGGTTGCGCTCCGCCTGCCGCACCACCAGCCCCTGCTCGTCAACCGAGACCGACACCCGGCGACCCCCGAGATAGTCCGCCATGAGGCTGATGCCCGCGGCAACGTCCACCCGGGCGACGAACTCGCCGAAGTCGGCAGCCATCACCCGCGACGTCTCGAAGACGACCGCACCGTCCAGCATTCGCCACCGCATCGACTCCGAGCCGGTGCCCGGCTCCGGCAGCCCGTCGAGACTCTGCTGCCCGTCAAGCAGCTGTTCAAAGGGGGCGAAGAAGGCTGGTAGCCCGTCATACTCCTGCGCCGGGAACGACCCCGGGTCAAACCCCAATGGCACCTCGACCTGCCTGATCCGGTCCTTGGCCAGGGGAACCGTCCAGGCCTGCGACTGGCCGACCAGCCCCGCCGCGGCCGCGAGGAACCCCAGCAGAGCCACGTGGCCCGCTGGCTCGTCGGCGGCAGCGACAAGGGGGGTCAACACCCCACGGATGGCGGCCAACACGGGATCGACGGACAAGGCGCCGGCATCCGGCCCCCCCACCGCAGCGCCAAGGACGCGCGCAACTGCGGGTTCAGCCTCCGTCCCCCGCCACGCGTTGATCAGCAAGGGATGCGGCCGCACCACGCCCGCGAATGGGGTGAGGTCTCCGCCTATCTGACCCTGTGGCTCGCCCATCACGCGTAGCGCCCGATCGACGAGCCGAGATGCAGAGCGGTCCTGGCCCAACAGCGTCGCGAGGACGGAGTCCGCCAGCAGCGCGTCGGCCGCCACGACCATCGATCCGGTGGTCAGCTCGCGCAAGAGGTGCCCCCCATCAGCGCCGTGACTCGTCACGCTCGCGTCGATGACGACGAGCCCGGGCGGCAGGTGCACCAACAGGTCTGCGACGACGTCCGCGGGATCCGCGCCGGCCACCTCGACAGCAGCACCGAGCAACGTGGCCAGGGCGCCGTTGAACGCGTCGGCCAAGCTGGTGACACTACGACCGAGGATGACGCGCAGATCCGCCTCCACCCAAGCAGACGAGACGCTCTGGCCCGCGAGCAGGCTGGTCTCAGGAACGGCTGCGCAAACGGTGGACTCACCAAGATCCACCACACCGTAACGGCGTCCTCGGCGGCTGTGACCCGTGAGCCCGGCCGAGTTGGCGAGTGTCTCAACACTGCGATGACCCCGGTCACGCTCGCCGGTGGACAGTGCAGCAGCAACCACGACCTCCTCGCACCCGCCCTCCAACAACAGGTCCACGAGTTCCTCGACCACCGTCGGCGACACCGGTGCCGGCTGGGACAGATAGGTGAGGACAACGGCCCGTCCGCGCATAGCCGGGGATACTTCAGTGAGCGCTTTGGCGAAGTACGGCGAGGCCGGACCGTCCCGTACCACGTGACAGGTCACGGGAGGTTGATACGCCGGGAGCGCCTGGGGCACTCGCCCATCAAACCAGCAGGTCAGGGTTCGCGCCACCCCTCGCGTCCCCCCTGGAGGGTTTGGCTCCTATCCACTCGCCAAGGTCCAGTAGGCAAAGTCCGTCGGTCAGCCACCATTCGTCACGGTCAAACCGGTCGAGGCTTCGGTGAGGTGACCGAGGTGACCAGCGTCGGCACGCCTGTCCGCATCGCCTTGCTCATGGCGAACCCGAAACTCGCGCTCGTCCAATACCCTGCGACTGACACATCCGTCGGTCAACCTCATCGACACAACGTTGAACAGTCACTCGATCTGATCAACACGGCCAAGACCGCAGAGTGACCGGCTGGTGCTCGACCGCAGTTGCTTATCGCTGAACCCTGAAGCCGGCTCCGCTCGGCGAGGTTCCTGGCGGTGCCTCCTTCCGTGGATCGGCCATGTGAGTGAGTCCCAGATAGTCGAACGGTCTACGGCTGGTGTTGGCGGAGGTCCTCACTCGAACTGGCGATGACCGGATCTTCGTTTGGGGATCCCCAAACGGTGAACCTCTCGGATGGAGCCACCCATGTCGGTGCAGTTGCCTTCGTTGGCAACCTGAAGGAGGCTCCGAGGAATCCGACAAGATAGTGAGACAAGTTCACCGACACGTTGCTGAGACACCGCAGGTC
>Ga0208355_1000419_pt1 | contig 19321 bp, 19 predicted proteins | sample NGESurdeep072012_6_FD_184458 | JGI IMG/M metagenome (GOLD analysis project Ga0208355, IMG submission 184458) | Arctic peat soil microbial communities from Barrow, Alaska - NGEE Surface sample 210-3 deep-072012 (SPAdes) | ecosystem: Environmental > Terrestrial > Soil > Wetlands > Peat ... | reverse complement strand
GTTCCTCGGAATTGGGCGGAGCTCTGTGATTCGGTCACCGACAATTTCCGCATCATCAACCCCAAGGATTTTCGGGTTATGACGTGAACGGGGTATACATCAATTTCATGTTCGAGCCATTGCATGTACCTACGGCTGAATTAGTTCCAAAAATGCGCAAGGGAATTCACAAATTCTATGGTCGGTTCTGCACGGAGTTTATTCATAATGGCCGCGCCAAGAGCGAGTATGAACGTATGCCAAGGTTTTGGCTCTTTCCCGACTTGCCGGTTCGTAAAAATAAAGGGAACTCGCTGCGTGATGTTACAATCAATGGTGGTTTACATTACAATGAGCCGATGCTCATTCCACCGGTCTCACGCTTTCAGGAATGTGGTGATATTCCTGGTCTGGCCGACTACGCCGCGAAGACTATTAAGAATCACAGGGCTGATGAGAGAGACATTCTTATTCTCCCCAGGTCCGTCACGGAGCTTCCAGATAAGAAGAAGACAGCCTTTGACCCCAAGGATCGATTGCTCAAAGATATTCAATCCCGGTTTAACGTGTGCGACGAGGTGGCGCAGAAAATGCGGGACGATGTAATGAAGGCAGCGTAATTGTGAATCAGGATAATCGGCATTGGACCCCGACGCGTATTAGTGTGTACACGCAGCTCATAAATTGGTTTGTTTTTTAGGTGGGTCGTTTTCTAGTGTACACGCAGATTTCGGGTGCTTCGGATTTTGCCATTATAGGACGGTCAATTTAGGGGGTATGGGCCCATGCAGCGGTCACACGTGCATGTCATGGGGTGGCTGCCAAACATGTGCCGCTCTAACCAAATCGGCTTCGGGTGCCCTTTCCGGACCTTTTGGCGAACTAAACGGGGTTTCTTTTTCAGCTTGTTGAAGTGCCCGTCGCAGCCGTACCGAACCACGCGCTCATCAGAGCTCAGACCCAGAAGCCACTCGTAGTATTCGGCCCGGTGACCCTTCTTTGGCGGGTCCGGAGTTATTTCGGTTTGATACAGGTGTTGCCAGCCTTGGACGTCGCGCTTGAGCACGTCGCTGATCGTTTGCCCGAGATTTATAATTTTCTTCACCCGTAAGAAATTTCCTGCAGCAGGGCGACTGCTGGAAAATATTTTCTCCAACTCCGTCTTCTTCGCGCCGGAAACAATCTGATGGATCTCGCATTTCCAACCGCCGCCCTCATGCTTAGGAGCTGCCGAGGCCTTGAATACGCCGACGGCAACGAGGCTGGGCATATAAAGCTTGTCGAGAGCCCAGCGGTTCAGCTTCTTGGCGGCGGGAATGCTGGCTCGGTTCAGGTTCCCAGCCGGTTGCGCCCAAGCACCACGGCCAACTCGGACCTCGTAGAGTGGTCCGGCGCTTTTATTAAGGAGCCGATAGACCGCGGATATTTCCTTGAGCCGACGGCGGCGGGTGCCGAATTGGCATACCTCTGCGCACTTCACCCTGCCGCAGTAGTTTTTGTCACAGTCCGCCAACCCTGCGAGGCGGCCAGGATCGGACAGGACCCGTTCTAGCCCCGCAACATGTCCTTCTGCAGATGCCGGGCGGCGCTAGGAGTCTCAAAATCCAAGACCCCTAGCTTGGCTATTCGTCGGGCCGGCTTCACACGCGCTGCCATCACCAACCTCCCCGATCAATTCTGCTGGCCCTGTGGCCGGCCGTACCAATCGCCGGCGATACCGAGCACTTCGGCGACAAAGCGGGAGCGGGCGACCGGAGGCGCGTTATCCCAGGCGGCCTTCAATGCAGCGAACGCCTTCTCCGGATCTCGTCGGTCAAGAAACGGCGAAATGTCGAGATTGTCGGAGCCGTCAGGCTGTCCTGGCGCGGTTGACGGGCTGGTGGCAATCTCGGTGTGCGTAACAGCGAGACGGACTGCCGCGCGTTCTTCCTCGGTCTTTGCCAGCCTCTCGGTTTTCTCTGCCAGTTCGGCCTTCACCTTGTCCATCTCGGCGGCGCTGGCGGCTAGTTGGGTCTGGAGCATCTCCACGTCGAGCGGCAGATCAGTCGCTGATTCGTCTTGATCCTGGGACGGTGCCGTCGACGGGTTGGTGATGGTTATGCCCATATCGCCATAACCCGCGGCTGGTGCATGCTTGAGTTCCTGCAGGCGCTGGCGCTTGTAGGCGATGTTGGCCTTCGCGCTCTCACGCGTGCGCTTATCTTTGGCCAGACCGGCCTTGATTGCAGCGATCTCACTGGCTGCCTGCTGCTCGGCGGCGGAGGCGTGGCGAGCACGCTCGGCCCGCCTGCGCTCGATGATTTCCTCGATCACTTTCAACTGTGCACTGGGCGTCGGCTGCTTCGCAATCTCAAGGAGCGCACGCTGGCTGTTGTCGAGCTTCCCCGTTATCGCTGCCGCCTTTGCCTTCGGCGAAATTCCCGCGATGGCCTTGGACCGGCGGACTTCCTCCTTCGTCAAGCTAAGCTCTTTTGCGGTCCGGTTGATTCCGACATCCTTCGGCTGGTGACCGCCAAGTGGGGCAACTTGCCCCACCTTGGCTTTTTTCCGAATGAGCATGCGCCACTCTTCAATCGACTCAGCACGTTCCAGCACCGTGAGATCAGCACGGTGAAGATTCGCGCTGATCTGCCACAGACGAGCGTCGATCTTGTCGCCAGCCATAAAGAGGCATCGTATCCTGTCCCAGCGCAGCAATTTTGCCGCCGCGAGGCGGTGTAAGCCGTCGACGAGAACCGATCTTTTCCCGACTGTACGAAGGGTAATCGGACTCTGCTGCCCAATCTCCCGCATCGAAGCTGCAATAAACTTCACCTTCGCTTCGTTCAGGGAGCGGCGCTTGCCGTCGACCTCCACGTATTTGACATACAAATGGTGCACCACGCCGCCCACTAGCGTTTTAGGTGCTGATGCCCGTCTCCCTGCACGCTCCCTCCGGAGTTCGCACACGGGGCAGTCGATGAGGTTGCATCGATTTCCCTTCCCACATTGCGCTATAAGGCTGGCCGAGCGCCGGTCCCCTGCATCCCCTTCCCGTAATTGGGCGATGAGTTCCTTGCGCTGCTTTTTGGCCACGGCGAAGGTCGGAATCTTGGAATCAGGATCTTCATCCTCTTGATATTGGGTCATGTTGCGGCTCCATGTGAAATATGAAGAGCCGCTTATCGGACCGCCGATGCGCCCGGACAAAAAGATCAATTGGATTAATTCGCGAGACCGAGCTTCGCGTAAGACAGCGCTTTATGATTCCCAGACTCGGCTGATGATCTCATCCACTTTTTTTCTGATGGTATCAATTTTGGGATGTTCGGTTTTCTCGCGGGCGGTCACCTGCTTTCGGGCGTTAGCTGCGATGACATTCGGATCGGGACGGGAATCACGGTTAGCCTTCAATAGCTCTACCGCCACCTCAACTAAAATCGCTGACCAATTTTTATTCTCCGACTGTCCCCTGCTGGATTTTTGAGGCGTGGTGGAATGTTGCGTCGTATCAAGACCTTCTTGGCTGATGAACTGTTCGATGTCCTTTGCTAAAACATAAACTTCAGCCTCTGCGCTGCCCACTTGCAGCGCAACGGACAGTTCATCGGCGTGTTCCGGCAGTCGATGATCCTGCAAAAACCAGCTGAGGTATTCATTCGCGAACCGGCTTGGATTAACGATGTAGTCGCCTTTATTTCTTTTTGTTGAGTCTAGAGCTTTCCGAAACTCCCCAATTTTTACATCGCGCCAATACGCTACTGGCACCGAGATTTGCGGGCGTTCGTTGCTGGGAAAATCAAATCGAGCTATGAGCTTTGCGCTTCTCAGCAATTTCAACAGTTCGCTCGGCCTTGTGACGTCGAGTCACGATGCGGACCGAAAACCATTAGTTTTTGCCCCAATTCACGGAGAGCTATGTGGTCTTCGTCCATGTTGCCCACTCCGAATTGAAATTCTGACAAATTAATTCAATTGATCTTTTTGTCCGGCGCTTAAATCTAATGCAAATGATGTTGTAGCGCTACCAAGCGCGGCGGCGTGCGGAATTGAGCGATGGGCGAGCAAGCAATACCCAAACTGTTCACGGTCGAGGAAGTAGCTGCACGGTTTCGCGTAAGCCGCCGCTCTCTCCAGGCTCATATTCGTCAACACCCCTACTATCGCACTCTCGGTCGCTGTAAACTGTTCACCGAAGCCGACATCACGCGTCTCTACGAGGCTCTGCCATGCCCCTCCGTCTCATCCCGCCCCGCAAAGGCAAGACCCCGAACTGGGGCATCCGGGGCACCTATCTCAAAGTCGCTGTTGACCGAAGCTCAGGAACTCATCGGAAGGCCGTTGCAAATCGCATCCGGCAACAGATCGAGCGTGCCATCGAACGCGGTGAATATCTCGCGCCAAGACCGGCGCCGGATGCCCCAACATTCCTGAGCGCGGCCGTCGCTTATATGAAGGCCGGGCGCAGTCCGCGCTATGTAGGCAAACTGATTGAGCATTTCGGCGAAACGCTGCTCGCTGAAATCGGCCAGGCCGAAATCGACGCCGCCGCTATCGCGATATATCCGAGAGTCACTCCAGCCACCCGAAACCGGTGCGTCTATTCGCCGGTCTCGGCCATCTTGCATCACGCCCGCATTGCGCTCACGCTCGATCGGCCGAAGGGCGCCAAGGGCAAGATCGTCACCGACTTTCTCAGTCCGGCCGACGCCGAGGCGATCATTGTGGCGGCGCGGGCGTTCAACCCGGAACTGGCCTTGCTGCTCACCTTCCTGCTCTATACCGGCACGCGGCTGGGCGAGGCCCTGGCGTTGCGCTGGGATAACGTGCAGCTCGTTGAAGGCAGCGCGCGCATTCGCACGTCGAAAAACCTGCTGCCGCGCGAGCTTTATCTGCGGGCGGATCTGGTTCCTGCACTAGCCGCGCATCGCCCGCCAGACGGTCAGGGGCGCGTGTTTCGCTTCCACCAGGGCGGCTGGCTCAAGGCATCGCTGCCGCGCGCCAAGCTGGCTGCCTGTGGGTTGCCGGCGCCAGAACGACCCGCCAAGGGCGAGCGGCGATACGTCCCCAAGCACCGGCTGGCGTGGGTGAACTTCCACACCTTCCGGCACACCTGGGCATCGTGGATGCGCCGCTATGGCCGCACTGACGTCCAGGGGTTGGTGGCGACTGGGAACTGGATCGATACCCGCAGCGCCGGGCGGTACGCCCACGCCGCCGCGCGCGAGGAATGGTCGAAGGTCGAGCTGCTGCCGGGGATCGGCGAAAAGCGCAATGCCTGATCCGTGGAGGAATCGTGGAACGGCTGTGCTGCGCTTGCCAAGTATTTGATATTATTGCACCTACCCGGCCCTCCCCCCAAGGGCCGGCCGCACCCTGTTTAGGGTGCGGAATATTCAGCCGATCCGCTTCAAGCCCTTGGCGTATTGCTTCCCGCGCCGCACATAGATGTCGGCGCCGTCGCGGATCATTTCGATCAGCCGGTCGTCGAGCGTGCGGATCGCCTTCGCGGGCGAGCCCACGATCAGCGAATTGTCGGGAAAGCTCTTGCCCTCCGGCACCACGCTGCCGGCGCCGACCAATGAATTCTTCCCGATCTTGACGCCGTTCATCATGATCGCGCCCATGCCGATCAGGCTGTTGTCGCCGATCGTGCAGCCGTGCAGGACAACGTTGTGACCGATCACGCAATTACTGCCGATCACCATGGGGAATCCTGGATCGGTGTGCAGTGTTGAATTGTCCTGGATCTGCGAGCGTTCGCCCAGTTCGATCCATTCGTTGTCGCCGCGCAGCACGGCGCCGAACCAGACGCTGGCCTCGCGCTTGAGACGAACGCGGCCGATCAGCGTTGCGGTCTCCGCGACCCAATATTCGCCCTCGCCGGGAAATTCTGGCGCCTGTCCGTCAAGCTCATAGATTGGCATTCGCGTCTCCTTATGAGACGCACATTTGCAACGAATTGAGAAAATTGGAAGTGGTTAGGCGTACAAGAAGCCGCAGGCCTGCAATGTCATCACCAGCACCAGGCCCGACATCAGGCTCCAGAAGCCGGCAATGAGCGTGGCCAGGAACACGAATTCGAAGCGGCGGCCTTCCTGGCGGCGGCCAAGTAGCGTGTTGCGCATGATCAGGAACGGCGCCGCCAGTATCAACACGGGCACCGCCGCGAAGGTTGACGGGCTGGGGCCGGCGCTGAGCAGGCTGAAGCTCGGCAGGCGGCTGGTGACGAGCTGGTAGGCCGAGCTGCACAAGCCCGCCACGGCAAAGCCGAGCGCCAACGCCAGCACATTTTGCACGGATTCCGGCGTCATTTCGGCCTCAACGCAATACAGAAGGCCATGTTTCGCAAAGCCGGCTCGCCCGCGCCAGCCAATCCTTAACAAATGGTAAACGCGGTAATCCGGGGCTGCCGCGGCCGCCGTGGCATAATCGGGCGCGATTCGATTTCAGGACACAGCATGGCTACTCTCACGCAAGCGCCCGCCAAAGCGGCAAAGCCTCGCCGCCATCCCCATGCCGGACGCAGCCCGCTCGCCGGCCCGCTCTTGCTGTTCGCCGCCGTCACGTTGTTTGCCGCCGCCTACGTCGCCTATGTGCTGTGGCCGCGCTGGCCGGACTCAGCCGTCACGCTCAATGCGCCGTCGCTGCCGATCATCGTGGCGGGCGTTTACTTCAACATCGAGCCGGCGGCGATCCGCATGGCCGTGCAGCGCCGCCCGGGCACGCAGGAGCGCGTCGACCTCGCCTATCTCTGGCCGTCACTGACGCCGCCCGATCCCGCGCTCCGCCCGACGCTGGGCGCGCCGGTTGATCCCAACGAGCGTTTGTTCGTGACCATTGCGGCGGGCGATGCCACGCTGCCGCTGATCGAGCGCGTGCAGACGATCTATCCGCGCTATCTGGTGCCGGAGCCGGCCGCCGGGCCGGACGGGCTCACGCTGCGCGGCTTTCGCGACGGCACGCCCTATCAGGGCGAGGAACTGGTGTTCGAGCCGCAGGCGCCTGAGCATTTCCTGGCGCGCTGCTCGCACAAGGGCGTCACCAATACCGGCACTTGTTTGTTGGAGCGGCGCATCGGCAATGCCGACGTCACGCTGCGTTTTCCGCGCGACTGGCTGAGTGACTGGAAAAGCGTCGCCAGTGGTATCGATCGGCTGATCGTAAGGTTGCATCCGAACTGACCGTCATTCCGGGGCGCGAGCGCAGCGAGCGAACCCGGAATCCAGGGTCAGCGTCCGCGGGCGTGGCTCTGGATTCCGGGTTCGCGCTAACGCGCGCCCCGGATTGAAAGCTAAATGCCTGAATCGACCAAATCGACGTCCAAAATCGGCAATTCAAAGATATACGACTTGCGGCCCTTTTCGGTTTCCAGGAACAGCACGCCGAGAAATTCCTCGCCGATATAGACTTCCAGCGAATCCGTTTTCTTCGGCCGCGTCACCACGCGGATATTATCGTTGTCGAATTTGCGCCGCAGGTAGGCGTTGAGCGTCGGCACCGGCTGAATGCTCGGATCGCTGCCGACCTGGATGACCATCCTTAAGTTGAACGAACGGTCGCCCTCTTCGTCGTCGACGGTCAACTCGCCGAGATCGTCCTCGCCGACAAAAACCTCGGCACTCTCATCGCTTTTCGGCACCACGCGAATATGCGCGTTGCCGAACAGCTTCTTGAGATAGGCGTCAAGCTTTCTGACTTCCGATACGTCCACCGGGCCGCTCCTTGTTGAATGCGAAGTCTAGTTGCCCGATTGGGCGCACCTGCGCAAGCGCTGTCAGCGCATGATCCCGAAAAGTGGGAACCGGTTTTCGGATAAGATCATGCGCAAACTAAAAAATTAGCCGTCGAGCATAATGCCGTAAAGCATCTGGTCCATGGCGCGCGACGGCTCGGGGCAGCCGGCCTCGCCGACCACCTTGGCCGGCACGCCGGCGACCGTCGTGTTGTGCGGCACCGCCTTGATGACGACCGAGCCGGCGGCGATACGCGCGCAATAGCCGACCTCGATATTGCCGAGGATCTTGGCGCCGGCGCCGATCATCACGCCACGGCGGATTTTCGGATGGCGGTCCTCATGCTCCTTGCCGGTGCCGCCGAGCGTGACGTCATGCAGAATCGAGACGTCGTCCTCGATCACCGCTGTCTCGCCCACCACCAGGCCGGTGGCGTGATCGAGGAAGATGCCGCGGCCGATGCGGGCGGCCGGATTGATGTCGCACTGGAACACCGCCGAGGCGCGGCTTTGCAGATAGAGCGCGAAGTCCTTGCGGCCCTTGCCGAGCAGCCAATGCGCCAGCCGGTGCGTCTGGATGGCGTGGAAGCCTTTGTAATAGAGCACCGGCTCGATGCAGCGGCTGGTGGCCGGATCGCGGTCGAGCGTGGCGACGATGTCGGCGCGAAACATCTCGCCGAGTGACGGCTGCTCGTCCAGCGCGTCGCTATAGGCCTGACGGATCAGGTCGCCGGAAATGTCGGCGTTGCCGAGCCGCTCGCTGACGCGGTGGATGACCGCGGCTTCCAGCGTATCGTGATGCAGGATGTTCTCATAGATGAAGGTGGCAAACTCCGGCTCGCGGCGCGCGACGTCCTCCGCCTCGCTGCGGATGCGCGCCCAGACCGGATCGACCTTGTCGAGGGCCTTGGCAGGCCGCGTCTGAAACTGAGCCATGGATTGGTTCTCCAGCGCCTCTCGAACCCCTACATGGGTCTTTTATCACATTTTTCGAGGGGCCAAGAGGGGCGCGAAAAGCCCTAGGCGCATGGCTCAGTTGCGTTGGTTAAGGAAGTCGAGCACGCCCGCTTTGAACACCTTATCGCCGACCGTCAGCATGTGATCGCGGTTTGGAATATCGAGCGCGCACGCGCCCGGAATGAGGGCGGCTAATTCTTGCGCAGAGCCGGCCACTTTGTCTTCGGTCCCGACCGCAACCAGGACCGGCACTCGGATGCCGGCGACCTGCTCGCGACTGAGCGTCTGGCGTGAGCCGCGCATGCAGGCGGCGAGCGCTTTCAGGTCCGATTTGGTCTGCTCGGCGAAACTGCGGAACGAGCGGTCGGTCGGATCGCTCACATCGGCGAGCGAGCGCGCCTCCAGCGCATCGGCGATGGTCTCCGACAGCCCGACGCCTTTGACTAGGCGAATGCCGAGCCCACCCAGCACGACCGAGCGCACGCGCTCCGGATGATTCACTGCGAGTAACGCCGCGATGCGCGCGCCCATGGAATAGCCCATCACGTCGGCGCGCTCGATGCTGAGATGATCGAGCAGCGCGCGCACGTCCTCCGTCATGGTCGCGCTGTGGTAGGCGGACGGCTCATAAAGCTTGCTCGATGTCCCATGGCCGCGATTGTCGAGCGCGATCGCCCGCCGGCCGGCGCCCGTGAGCGTCTCCACCCAGCCCGGGTTGACCCAGTTCACTTCTTTGGTGGAGGCAAAGCCGTGCAGCAGCACGATCGGCTCGCCGGCACCCTCATCGAGAAAAGCGATCTCGACCTCGCCATGCTTGAAACTTGCCATGCGATTGTCCTTGCTTGCGCATGATCTTATCCGAAAACCGGTTCCCATTTTTCAGGATCATGCGCTACCCGTGCGCGATCGGTGCCGCAAAGCGCCGCCGGTTGTAGACCCGGTTCCGCATCAATCCGTAGCGATATGGCTCTAGGCACGAGGCGGAGGCCTCGCTATGGTGCCGCCGAAATTGCCACCATCCTGGCAACACAAGGGTTCCCCATGGCGGAGCACGTCGTCCCCCATTTCCACAACGATCCGGGCGTGCCGGTGATCGAGATCGGCGCCAAGGAGTTCATGTGCGTGGGCGCCACGCCCCCGCACGATCATCCGCACGTGTTTCTCGACATGGGCGAGGGTAACGAGATCATCTGCCCCTATTGCTCGACGCTTTTTCGTTTCGACTCCGCGCTCGACCCGCATGCGGCGCGGCCGGGCGAATGCGCTTTGCCGTTCACCGCCGCCGCCTGATCCAAGATCGGAGCTCTGAGCCTTGGCGTCCGCGCGTCACGTCATCGTCGCCGGCGCCGGCATCGCGGGGCTGACGGCGGCGCTGGGGCTAGCGCGCGCCGGTTTACGCGTGAGCGTCCTCGAACAGGCCGCCAAACTCGAAGAGACCGGCGCCGGCATCCAACTCTCGCCCAATGCCACCCGCGTGCTGATCGCGCTCGGCTTGCGCGAACGGCTGGCGCCGTCCGTCATGGCGCCGCGGGCGATCCGCGTGATGGCGGGCGGCTCGGGCCGCGAGATCGTGCGCATTCCGCTTGGGAGCGACGCCGAGCGGCGCTACGGCGCGCCCTATTGGACGATCCATCGCGGCGACCTGCAATCGGCGCTCGCCGCCGCCGTGCAGACCACGCTGGACATCGAGATCAAGCTCGCCACCCGCGTCGAGGACTTCGCCGCCCACGCCAACGGTATCACGGTGCAGGCGCGCCGCGGCCAGCGCGTGGTGGACGAACGCGGCGTCGCGCTGATCGGCGCCGACGGCGTGTGGTCGACGCTGAGCGCGCAATTACCGGGCCGCCGCCCGCCGCGTTTCCGCCACCGCACCGCCTGGCGCACGCTGGTGCCGGCTTCAGCGGTGCCGGAAGAATTCCGCGAGCCGCTGGTGCATCTGTGGCTCGGGCCCGACGCCCATCTCGTGCATTATCCGGTGAAAGCGGGCCGTCTCATCAACATCGTCGGCATCGTACACGACGAATGGAAAGAGGTCGGCTGGTCGGCCGCCGGCTATCGCGCCGAGATCCTGCGCCATTTCGCGCGCTGGGCCTGGGCCGAGCAGGCGCGCGCGCTGATCGCGATCCCCGACCAGTGGCTGAAGTGGGCGCTGTACGACCGCAAGGCGCCGTTTCGCGGCGGCGTGGGCCCGATGACTCTGATCGGGGACGCCGCCCACCCGATGCTGCCGTTTCTCGCGCAAGGCGCCGGCATGGCGATCGAGGATGCCGCGGTGCTCGCCGACATGCTGGGGAAATATCTGGATGATCCTTGCGACGCGCTGCGCGCCTATGAAGGTGCCCGCTGGCACCGCACCGCGCGCGCCCAACAGGCCTCCCGCCGCCAGGGCCGCATCTATGGGCTGAGCGGCCCGGAAGCGTTCGTACGTAATCTCGCCATGCGCGCGATGGGCGGAGAAAAACTGCGCGCGCGCTACGATTGGCTCTATGATTGGCAACCGCCCGAAGGTTTTGCGAGCCAACCAACATGATGTTTCCTGCAACCGTCGCCGGCAGCCTGCCGAAACCGTTCTGGCTCGCCGAGCCGAACAGACTGTGGCCGCAGTGGCGGCTGCAAGGTGACGATCTCGCGCAAGGCAAGCTCGACGCCACGCTGCTCGCGGTCAAAATGCAGGAGGACGCCGGCATCGATATCGTCGGCGACGGCGAAATGTCGCGCCAGCATTTCGTGCATGGCTTTCTGGAATTCGTCGATGGCATCGATTTCGCCCACAAGGTCGAGATGGGCATCCGCGCCGACCGCTACAAAGCCATGGTGCCGGTGGTGCGCGGCGCGCTTTCGCTGAAAGGCCGCGCGCATCAGGCCGAGGCGCGCCACGCGCGCGCCCACACCCAACGCAAGTTGAAGATCACGCTGCCGGGGCCGATGACGATCGCCGATACCGTCGCCGACTCCCACTACGGAGACAAGGTGAAAATGGCGATGGCCTTCGCCGATTTGCTCAATCAGGAAGCGCGCGCGCTGCAAGCCGACGGCGTCGATGTCATCCAGTTCGACGAACCGGCCTTCAACGTATTCATGGACGAGGTTCCCGGCTGGGGCATCGAGGCGCTGCATCGCGCCATCGACGGGCTCAAATGCACCACCGCCGTGCACATCTGCTACGGCTACGGCATCCAAGCCAATATCGATTGGAAGAACGCGCTCGGCTCGGAGTGGCGGCAATATGAGCAGATTTTTCCGGCGCTGGCCCAGAGCCGCGTCAAGCAGGTGTCGCTCGAGTGCATCAATTCGCGCGTGCCGTTGAAGCTGCTCTCCTTGCTCAACGGCAAGGACGTACTGGTCGGCGTCATCGACGTTGCCACCGACGCGGTTGAGACGCCCGAACAGGTGGCGCAAGTGATCGGCGAGGTGATGAAGTTCGTGCCGAAGCAACGCATCGTCGCCTGCACCAATTGCGGCATGGCGCCGATGCGGCGCGACATCGCCGAAGCCAAATTGATGGCGCTCGGCGCCGGCGCGAAGCTGGCGCGAGAGAAGTTCGCTTAGCGCCCGGCGCGCCCCATCACATCCATCAATTCAGCGACCTTGCGGCGCTGATCGGCTTTGTCGCCGCTCGAAATCGCGTGCGCGACGCAATGCGCGACGTGGCCGCGCAGGATTTCCTCTTCCACCCGGCGCAGCGCGGCGCGCACCGCGGCGATCTGCGTCACGATGTCGATGCAGTAGCGCTCGTCCTCGACCATGCGGGCCAAGCCGCGCACCTGACCTTCGATACGGCCGAGCCGCTTGAGCGTTGCCGTCTTGCCGTCCTTCTTGTGGTCCTTGCGCATGCGGTCTATATACCCCATGGGGGTATATAAGACAAGAGCCCCCGAATACCACCGCCGAAAGTTGAGTGCCATGAGCATGACCACCGAGCACCATCATCACGACGCCCCCGCCGCTGGCGGCGTCATCGACCCGGTCTGCGGCATGACGGTCGATCCGCATACCGCCAAGCACCGCACCGAACATCATGGCCACAGCTATTATTTCTGCTCGGCTGGCTGCCGCAGCAAGTTCACCGCCGATCCGCAGAAATATCTCGGCAGCGCGAAAGCCGCTGAACCCGTGCCGGACGGCACCATCTACACCTGCCCGATGCATCCGCAGATACGGCAACCCGGGCCCGGCGCCTGCCCGATCTGCGGCATGGCGCTCGAACCCGAAATGCCCACCGCCGACAGCGGCCCCAATGCTGAACTCGTCGACATGACGCGCCGGTTCTGGATTGGCCTCGTGCTCACGCTGCCGGTGCTTTCGCTGGAGATGGGCGGCCACCTGACCGATCTTCACATGCTACTTGGAAAAACTCTGTCGAATTGGATTCAGTTCGCGTTGGCGACGCCGGTGGTGTTGTGGGCTGGATGGCCGTTCTTTGTGCGCGGCTATCAATCTTTGCTCACGCGCAACTTGAACATGTTCACGTTGATCGCAATGGGCACCGGCGTGGCCTGGCTCTACAGCGTCGTAGCGGTGCTGATACCAGACCTGTTCCCGCCGACCTTCCGGGACGCGGAGGGCGCGGTCGCCGTTTATTTCGAAGCCGCAGCCGTGATCACCGTTTTGGTGCTGCTAGGCCAGATGCTCGAACTGCGCGCGCGCGCGGCCACCTCGGGCGCCATCCGCGCGCTGCTCGATCTGGCGCCGAAGACCGCACGCCGCGTGAAAGATGACGGCAGCGACGAGGAGGTTTCGCTCGACGCTATCCAAGTCGGCGACCGCTTGCGCGTGCGCCCCGGCGACAAGGTGCCGGTCGACGGCGTCGTGCTGGAGGGCCGCTCCTCGCTCGATGAATCCATGGTGACCGGCGAATCCATGCCGGTGACCAAAGACAAGGACGCGCGCGTGATCGGCGCCACCATCAACATGAGCGGCAGCTTCGTGATGCGCGCCGACAAGGTCGGGCGCGACACGCTGCTCTCGCAAATCGTGCAGATGGTGGCGAGCGCGCAGCGCAGCCGCGCGCCGATTCAACGGCTGGCCGACCGGGTCGCCGGCTGGTTCGTGCCGGCGGTGATCGCGGTGGCGCTCATCGCCTTTGCCGCCTGGGCCACGTTTGGGCCGGAACCGCGCTTCGCCTTCGGGCTGGTCGCCGCCGTGAGCGTGCTGATCATCGCCTGCCCTTGCGCGCTTGGCCTTGCCACGCCGATGTCGATCATGGTCGGCGTCGGCCGCGGCGCGCAATTGGGCGTGCTGATCAAGAACGCGGAAGCGCTCGAGCGCATGGAGAAAGTGGACACGCTGGTGGTCGACAAGACCGGCACGCTCACGGAAGGCAAGCCGAAGGTGGTGGCGGTCGTCGCGCTGCCCGGCTTCGACGAGGCGCAGGTGCTGCGCTTCGCCGCCAGCGTCGAGCGCGGCAGCGAGCATCCGCTGGCGGCGGCGATCGTTGCGGCCGCTGCCGAGCGTAAGATCGAATTGGCGCCGGTGCGCGGCTTCGACGCGCCGGCCGGCAAAGGCGTCATCGGCATGGTCGAAGGCAAGCGGCTCGCGCTCGGCAATGCCAAATTCTTAGCCGAACTGAATATCGATACAGCGGCGCTCGCCGCTGAAGCCGAGCGCCTGCGCGGCGACGGCGCCACCGCCATATTCCTCGGCGTGAACGGCAAGCTGGCCGGCGTCATCGCGATCGCCGACCCGGTCAAACCCACCACACCGACGGCACTCGCTGCACTGTCCGCCGACGGCGTGCGCGTGGTGATGCTCACCGGCGACAACCGCACCACCGCACTCGCCGTCGCCAAGCGCCTGGGCATTTCCGAGGTCGAGGCGGAAGTCTTGCCGGACCAGAAGAGCGCCGTGATCGAGAAGCTGCGCCGCGAGGGCCGCGTGGTCGCCATGGCCGGCGACGGCGTCAACGACGCCCCGGCGCTGGCCGCCGCCGACGTCGGCATCGCCATGGGCACCGGCACCGATGTGGCGATCGAAAGCGCCGGCGTCACGCTGCTCAAGGGCGACCTCACCGGCATCGTCAAGGCGCGCGCGCTGTCGAAGGCGGTGATGCACAATATCCGGCAGAACCTGTTCTTCGCCTTCATCTACAATTCCGCCGGCGTGCCGATCGCGGCCGGCGTACTCTATCCCACCTTCGGGCTGCTGCTGTCGCCGATCATCGCCGCCGCGGCGATGGCGCTTTCGTCCGTCAGCGTGGTTGGCAACGCCTTGCGGCTGCGCCGGGCGGCATTGTAAGGCGGCCCATCAACGAATGACGCTGTCGCTCGCGCGTGCGGCGGGATTGTCGGCGCCCGGCACGAAATCGCATTTCCGCTCTGCGGCGGCGGCGCGCAATTCCTTCAGCTGACCGCGCGTCGTGGCATATTCCGTCCCATAGGTGGCGTCGCTGATCAACCGCCCGCCGGTGTCGGTGCTGGCTTTCGCCATCAACTGTTCCAATTCCTTTTGGCGCGCCTGGGTAGTTTTCGCGGTTCGCGCGATATCGTCGCAGGTGAACAGCACGTAATTGCCCGGCGCGACCAGGAAAGACGAGAGACTGTCATCCGACATGGCGCAAGCAGAGAGCCACACGCTCGCGAGCGCGGCCGCGGCGATCGCGCGCCCATGGTGCCCGGCGTTAGGTTTCGGATTCGGCATTGACCCGCGCTAGGCCTATTTCGTGTGGACAGTCGTCATCGAGAGTGGCCGCGATTGCTATGGGAAGCTTTCGACTGGCGCGTCTCTCAGGATAGCTCGCCATCCCGCGTTCATTTCTCCTGGATGCGATTGAGGTAATCGATGACCGCCAAGATGCGACCGTGAACCACACCTTCTGGAGAAGCTGGAGGCGAATATACATAGTCGTCGGCTTGTTTTAACTTATACGCCTCAGGTGGTCTGTATCGGTAGCCCCAAATCGGCATTTCACGCGTGCCATGGCTGCCGATCGCTGTGCGCCCGTCGACAACTTCGTACACCGCATTGACGGGAAACACGCCGTTATTTTTCTTGCTGAGCACCGTTAGGTCGGTCGGTGCCGATTTCAGCGCCGCACCGAACGGTCCCTTTCCCTTACCATCCGCGCCGTGGCATGCAGCGCAACTGGACAGGTATTCTATTTTGCCTACATCGATGTCTTGCGCTAGGGCGCACGCACCGAACCCAATGACCGCGCTGGCAATTATTGCCCATTTGAAAGCTGCTTTTTCCATCATGCGCTCCTGTCGGTGTTTCGCAGACACTAAGCCGGACCTTCGCTCCTTAGCTCTTGCAAATGATAAGAGCATTTTTCGATGGGTCCCCGCGTAAAACGAAAAACGATCAACCGCGATTTTGATAAGCCCGCGAAGATCAGCGGTGGTAGATGTCGAAATGAAACATTTGTAGCACAATCCACCCGACCAGAAGCAATACCGCGCCAACTCCAAATATTGTCTTCAGCAACAATTTTTCGATGGATAGCAGCCGCCCATGAATGCTTTCATCTCGGTGAAGTGGACTCCACATTCCGCAATGGCGACAAAAGTAATCGGTGAGGGCGACTTCCCCCTTACATGACCAACATCGATGCGCCGTTGTCGCACCCTTATTCGTGCCACGTGTCATGAGATTCATGAGATGGCGTTCCATGGCGCGCGAACAATTCACCCCATTTATCAATCGGCTTCACTATTCGAAAACGCATTGACTTGGATCAATCATGCGATACACCGACCATACCTCGGTTGGCTTTTGTCACTGATGCCATGAGGGGATCATCAGCTTTGCTGCGGACGCCGGGATCCGAACCCGGACGGGATTACTCCCAAGGGATTTTAAGTCCCTGGCGTCTACCATTCCGCCGCGTCCGCGCGTAACATTTTCACCGCAAACCTGAATAACTCTCGAATTCACGTAACCGTGACGTGATTCCAACGACTGCCGTGCGAGATTACGAAAACCAAACCACTGTTAAAGTCGGGGTCTTCGATGCGCAAACAACAAAATATCGACCATCGTCGTCGCGCGCTGCTGGGCGCGGGCGGCGTGCTCATGCTGGGTGCGATGTTACAACCGGCGCGCCTGTGGGGCCAGGGCGCCTCGCCGGCCAAGATCGGCATCATCGGATCGGGTCACATCGGCGGCACGATCGGCGGCTTGTGGATCAAGAAAGGTCATCCGGTCATGTTTTCGTCGCGCCATCCGGAAGAGTTGCAAGAGATGGTGACGAAACTCGGCAGCCTGGCGCAGGCCGGTACGGTCGAGCAGGCGATCGCCTTCGGCGACGTCTTGTTCATCGCCGTGCCCTACGGCGCGCTCCCGCAGATCGGCAAAGATCACGCCGCGGCGATGCAGGGCAAGGTCATGCTCGACGCGTGCAATGCGACGGCGGCGCGCGACGGAGCCGTCGCCGATGAAGTCGAGCAAAACGGCATCGGCGTCACCTCGCAGAAATATCTTCCCGGCACCCGCCTCGTGCGCGCCTTCAACACGATGTCGTACATGATCTTCGCGCGCGAGGCGAACCGCCCCGATCCGAAGCTGGCCATACCGATTGCCGGCGACGATTCGCAGGCGGTGCAAATCGCCGCCGGTCTGGTGCGCGATGCCGGTTTCGATCCGGTCACGGTCGGCAAGCTGGCCGACGCGCGCCGCTTCCAGCGCGGCCAGCCCGGCTATGGGCAGCAGGTGCCGGCCGCCGAATTACGGCAAAAACTATCGCTGCCATGAGCGTTCTTGAACGCTGGCTCGCCCGCGTCATGCCGGCGACGGCGCAGGAGCGGGCCGCGGCCCTATGGTCGTTCGCTTATTTTTTCGCGCTGCTGGCCGGCTATTACGTGTTGCGGCCGCTGCGCGATCAGATGGGCATCGCCGGCGGCGTGAAGAATTTGCCCTGGCTGTTCACCGCCACCTTCGTCACGCTGCTGGCGGCGCAACCGCTTTACGGCGCGCTGGTCGCCAGACTGCCGCGCGCGCGCTTCATTCCCATCGTCTATCATTTCTTCGTGGCCAACATCGTCCTGTTTTGGGCGCTGCTCACCTTCGACATTGCGCCCACCGTCGTCGCGCGGGTGTTCTTCGTTTGGGTCAGCGTGTTCAATCTGTTCGCGGTCGCGGTGTTCTGGTCGTTCATGGCCGACCTGTTCAGCTCCGAGCAGGGCAAGCGGCTGTTCGGATTCATCGGCGCCGGCGGCACGGCGGGCGCGCTGCTCGGCCCGATCATCACGATTTGGCTTTCGGTTCCGCTCGGTCCGGTGAACCTGCTGATCGCCGCCGCGCTGTTGCTGGAACTGGCGGTGTTTTGCGTCTACCGCCTCGAGCGCGCGGCTAAGGTCCACGCCGGGCCGCGGCCGGCGACGCAAAAGATCGGCGGCGGCGCCTTCGCCGGCCTCACTGAAATGATGCGCTCGCCATATTTGCTGGGCATAGGCGCCTGGGTCGGCCTGCTGTCTTATGCCGCGACCATCGTCTATTTCGAGCAGGCGCATATCGTGTCCGAGGCGGTCAAGGGCGCCGGCTTCCAGACGCGCATTTTCGCCAGCATCGATCTTGCCGTCAGCCTGCTGACGCTGGCGACGCAATTGCTGCTCACCGGCCATTTGCTCAAACGCCTTGGCACCGGTTTGGCGGCGGCGGCGCTGCCGCTGGTCTACATCGTGGGATTTGCCGTGCTGGCCGTGATGCCGACGCTGATCGTCGTCGTCACTTTGCAAGTTGTGCAACGCTGGATGAACTTCGCCATCGCCAATCCGGCGCGCCAGGTGTTCTTCACGGTGGTCAGCCGCGAGGAGAAATACAAGGCGAAAAATCTGGTCGATGTCGTGGTCTATCGCGGCGCCGACGCGGCGTCCGGCTGGATCTTCGACAGCATGCAAGGATTGGGACTGAAGCTCGGCGCCATCGCGCTATGCTCGCTGCCGATTGTGGCAGGATGGTCTGTGCTATCGTTGGCGTTGGGACGCGCACAGGAAAAGCGTGCTGCGCAGCCCGTCACCAGTGCTGTGCCGGAGGATTAAAATGACACCCTTCATGACGCGGCGTGAATTCGCCGCCTTGGCCGGCGCCGGTCTGTTGGCGCGGCCGGCTTTCGCGCAAACCGATCAACCGCTCGTCACCCGCGCCATTCCCGGCAGCGGCGAGCGCGTGCCGGCCGTCGGACTGGGCACCGCCAGCATTTTCGATAGCGCGAACGAAGAAACCCACAAAAAAGCCGCGGCCGTCGTCAAATCCTTGGTCGACAATGGCGGGCGCATCATCGATACCGCGTCCACCTATGGCGATGCCGAAATCGTCATGGGCGATGAAATCGCCGCCGCCAAGCTGCGCGACAAGATTTTCATCGCCACCAAGCTGGAAGCGCCCGACGCCGCCGAACTCAAGCGTTCGCTCGCCCGTCTCAAGACCGCGCAAGTCGATCTGCTGCAACTGCACAATGTGCGCGACCGCAATCAGTCTTTGGCCCACTTCCGAGAGTGGAAGGCGCAAGGCGTCTGCCGCTACGTCGGCATCACGTCCACGTATCACGGCGATTTCTCGGCGATCGAAGCGGCGCTCAAGCGCGAGAAGCCGGACTTCGTGCAGATCGATTATTCGCTCGACGACCGCGAGGCCGAAAAGCGCATTCTGCCGCTGGCGGCCGAGGTGCAGGCCGGCGTGTTGACCGCCCTGCCCTTCGGCCGCAGCCGGCTGTTCCGCGCGGTGCGCGGCAAGGCG
>Ga0208355_1000417_pt1 | contig 19354 bp, 20 predicted proteins | sample NGESurdeep072012_6_FD_184458 | JGI IMG/M metagenome (GOLD analysis project Ga0208355, IMG submission 184458) | Arctic peat soil microbial communities from Barrow, Alaska - NGEE Surface sample 210-3 deep-072012 (SPAdes) | ecosystem: Environmental > Terrestrial > Soil > Wetlands > Peat ... | reverse complement strand
TACCATCCGAAAAAACCCCGTCGGCCCTCGACGGGGTGGAGTTCGGGAGAGCGACGCGAGATCACAAGCGCGTCGCTAGATACGTTATGGCATGATTCGGCCTGTAGAGATTGCACATCAGCCGGTGCCTTTGCTAATTTATCTCGGAAGACCACAAATCAGCATCAAAGGTGTCCCGCGGTGACCCTCCTTTTGTCCCAAAAGAGTACGATTGGCTTTTGGAATTTGGCAAAACATTTCAACCGTCCCTTGCTGAACCGGTTATCGCAGCGCTGGAAGGCCCTCCGTCTGCGCTGGAAAGGCCCCCAATGGGCCCGCGTGGTGCTACTTGTCTTCATCGGAGACATTTTGCTCGCCACGGCTATTTGGATCGCCGTCGACTTCTTCCTGCGTTAAATCCTCAGCTTCGTCCGAGCGGGAAATAATGAATAAGCCGCCAGCGACATAGGCGATCTGGCTGATTACAAGACATCCGATTGTGACCGACACGCCCCCTGCAAATCCAAAGCCATGGGCATGAAGAGATATAGCTGAAGCGACCGCGACCAACAGCGAAACCAGGGCCATAGCCCAGACGCGAAAGACAAGGCCGGTCGCTAGTCCCAGTATGGCGCTCGTTACCAGTAAGATGAAAACAAACGTCATACGCCCCTCAAAGCGGGATCGCGCTGCCGACCGCGCGTCATGGAGCCGCTCCCAACATCGAAGGGACTTCGCGATAAGCGCAGATCGGCGGAAAATTCCGCCCAATCCCGAATCAGTGCTTGAGGTTAACCGCGCTGAGGCGGAAGTCCGGAGCCATCAACGCCGCGGCGTCGACAAAAGCAAATTGCAATTACGATTCGGGCAACTTAAGGGCGAGACCGCTTCGAGGACCTTATCGCGTGGTTCTACGGCAGCGGCGAAGCCAAGTCGTACCGCTTGCGGAGCCGCTCAGCGAGCTCATTGGTAAGCTCTCGCCATTCTTGAGGATTGCGAACACCACCAGCGGCCGGGCTAATCGTCAACATCGCTCGCCAATGCGACCAGCCGTAAACCGTCACTCGAAATCCAGCTTTAGGACAGTCAGGGTGACGCGCCAGGTCGAGTTCAATCATTTCGGCAAGCTCCGCCGCCGTCTTGAGTTGCTTTTGCAGCGCTTTACCTTCGCTTGCCTCTCGGATCGCGCCGGCCGGTGGCGAACTTTTACTGACTGGAGAATCTGGCGCGACAGTAGAAGGTACCTGGGCCTCTGTCATATCATTCGCTTTAGGCTCTAGTGGATTGCGTCCGGGGGGCGCCGCAGTCCTTCCGAAGATTTGCTGCGCCAAAGTGATTTTGTGGTCATCACTGTCGTCGTCTGCCATGTCGATTTTCTCCTCACCGTGCCGCAGCCCAGATGATCTTCGTTATTCGTCTCTCTTCAACCTTTGCCCCAACGCTTGTCCATGCGCGACGGATAGAACACGCGTTCAACGTGGCGATCCAGCGCTTCCATCATTTCTATCCGGGCGAGCATCGCTGGTCCGTCATGTTCAGCAACCAGCATGAGCGCCTGCATCGCGGCTTGCCATTCATCGGCATCGTGTTCTTCCTTGGACAGCTTCATGACGTATTGGGCCGGCATCGCGGAGCGTGACGAGCGGTTTCCGGCCCGGCAGCTTGATCGGATCGAAAAATCGTTGATCCCACGACACCGGCTAAATCGTTCCTTTCCAACAGCAACGCTCAGGATTCCCCGAGGTCGTCCTTACGGCGCAGCGTCCGCCTTCCGATATTGCGACAAATTCAGTAAAATCGCGCAGTTCATCGTAAATCGGGTTCCAGGTTGCCGGTACGACGCGTCGCGTTATCTTCCCTGCAAGCTCGATGATCTAGTTCCTCAGAGTGCAAAAGCCAGCGCGGCAACGTACCGAAGATGGGACCTGCAGATGATCGAACAATCGATGGACGGCCTGCTGTTCTTCCGCGGGGCGCGAGAAGTGCGTGAGTGCGTCGCTTACGACGTCACCCAAACTAACGCCCGAATTTGTTCAGATGGACTCGGACTTCTTCCGATAGAATTTTACGTCACGTTCGACAACTTTCGAACGGTCGGAAGATGCCGACTCATCTGGAGGTACCGAGACGATTTCAATGTCTCTTTCGAAAGATGGCTCGCTCCCCGAGCGCACGTTGCCGTTTCGGATTCCGATCCGGCCTGAGCGAATTAACCTTGCGCCAAGTCCTGGACAGCGGCGCGCATCTTTCGAATTATCCTTCGATAATTTTCACATTGTACTGCAAATGTCGCCTGATCTGACGCGACAGACGACTTCATCGGCGTGGCGTTCGAAAACCGAGCCACGTCGTCTGGGCGAGATCAACGGGCGATCACCAGCTGCGCCGCGACAGGCGAGAAGATCAGGAGCAAACCCAGATAATCGCAAGCGCCATCGGCAAGCCTGCGGCGAAGGCGACGACAATCGTCAAGGTGAATGCGGTAAGCAAATTTAACTCAGGGTGCACATTGTCTACGGACATGCTGCTTGCTCCACCGCGCGGAAAGTCAAAAAGCCGCCACCAGGACGATGTGGTGACGGCCTCTAGCTCGTGCACACTGTGTCCAGAAGTACATTCCAATGGTGCCCGGAGATGGTTAACAGAATATTAATGGCGGCGCGCGGGCGGCCATAAATCGGATCATCTCAAAGTCGTCGGCGCAGCTTTGGCCGCCGACCACGGTGCCATTGCTCTGATCATGCCGCTGCGGCCTGATCCTCTTTTGCCTCGCCGCACGCCACAATTTTCAAGGCATCATCGGATAAGGGACGTTGCAGCGCCTTTGCCTCATCCCAGGGTCCTCGCAAGGCGCTTCGTGCAAGCTGGGTTGCCGAAGATCACCAACGGCTGGTTCTTCCGCGCGGAGAGTTTCTTCTCGGTTGCGAGATATCAGGACAAGGTCAATCTCGAAGATATTCCCGGCGTTCCCCCCGGCACCCCGCCTGACTTTCTCTCGCATTCCCACGGCGAGGGCTTCCTGCGCTTCTTCCAGGAGCGCTGCCGGAAGCAGGGCATCTTCATCTTCGACGAACCGGAATCGGCGCTGTCGCCTGGGCGTCAGATCGAATTTCTGAAGCTGATGTGGCGGATGGAAAATTCGCAGAATTGCCAGATCATCATGGCCACGCATTCGCCTGTCCTGATGGCCTATCCCGATGCGCGCCTGCTGCGGCTGACAAAGTACGGCCTGGAGCCGGTGACCGTCGAACAGACCGATCACTACAAGGTCATGCGGGAATTCTGCGATGATCCGGCGGGGTTCGTGGAGGCGGCGATGGCGGAGTGATCGACTACTCCGCTGCCTCGCTCGCCCCGCGCTTCCGCTTGCCGCCGCGCTCCCTTGCCAGCACCGGCGCCAAAAACTTGCCGGTGTAGCTGCGCGGCGCCTTGACGATGTCTTCGGGCGGACCCCAGGCGACGATTTCGCCGCCGCCGTCGCCGCCTTCGGGGCCGAGGTCGATCACCCAGTCCGCGGTTTTGATCACCTCGAGATTGTGCTCGATCACCACGACCGTGTTGCCCTGCGACACCAGCTCGTGCAGCACTTCCAGCAGCTTCTTCACGTCGTGGAAATGCAGTCCGGTGGTCGGCTCGTCCAGGATGTAGAGCGTGCGGCCGGTGGCGCGCTTCGACAGTTCTTTTGCCAGTTTGACGCGCTGCGCCTCGCCGCCTGACAAGGTCGTCGCCTGCTGGCCGACATGGATGTAGTCGAGGCCGACGCGATGCAGCGTCTTGAAAGTTTCGCGCACCCGCGGCACCGCCTTGAAGAATTCGGCGGCTTCCTCGACCGTCATGTCGAGCACATCGGCGATGCTCTTGCCCTTGAACAGCACTTCCAGCGTCTCGCGGTTGTAGCGCTTGCCCTTGCAGACGTCGCAGGTGACGTAGACGTCCGGCAGAAAGTGCATCTCGATCTTGATGACGCCGTCGCCCTGGCAGGCCTCGCAGCGGCCGCCCTTGACGTTGAACGAAAACCGCCCGGGCTCGTAGCCACGCGCCTTGGCCTCGGGCAGGCCGGCGAACCATTCGCGGATCGGGGTGAACGCCCCGGTATAGGTGGCGGGATTGGAGCGCGGGGTGCGGCCGATCGGCGACTGGTCGATGTCGATGATCTTGTCGATATGCTCGAGGCCCTCGATACGGTCGTGCGGGGCGGCACCTTCGCTGGCATTGTTGAGTTTGCGCGCGATCGCCTTGTAGAGTGTGTCGATCAGCAGCGTCGACTTGCCGCCGCCGGAGACGCCGGTGACGCAGGTGAACAGGCCCAGCGGAATTTCTGCGCTGATGTTCTTCAGATTGTTGCCGCGGGCGTTGATCACCTTGATGGTGCGGCGATGGTTCGGCGGCTTGCGCTCCGGGATCGTCACCGACAGCTCGCCGGTGAGATATTTTCCGGTCAGCGAATTCGGATTGTTCATGACATCGGCGGGCGTGCCCTGGGCGACGATATGGCCGCCATGGACGCCGGCGCCGGGGCCGACATCGACGACATGATCGGCGAGGCGGATGGCGTCCTCGTCATGCTCGACCACGATCACGGTGTTGCCGAGGTCGCGCAGCCGCTTCAGGGTTTCCAGGAGCCGCGCGTTGTCGCGCTGGTGCAGGCCGATCGAAGGCTCGTCCAGCACGTAGAGCACGCCTGTCAGCCCCGAGCCGATCTGCGACGCCAGCCGAATGCGCTGGCTCTCGCCGCCGCTCAGCGTGCCCGAGGCGCGCGCCAGCGTCAGGTAGTTCAGGCCGACATCGAGCAGGAACGACAGCCGCTCGCGGATTTCCTTCAACACGCGCGCGGCGATCTCGTTCTGCTGCGCGTTGAGCGCCTTCGGCACGGTCTCGAACCATTCGCCGGCGCGGCGCACCGACAATTCCGAGATTTCGCCGATATGCTTGCCGCCGATCTTGACGCACAGCGCCTCCGGCTTGAGGCGATAGCCATGGCAGCCCGCGCAGGGCACGTCGGAAAAATACTTGCCGAGTTCCTCGCGCGCCCATTCGCTTTCGGTCTCGCGATAGCGGCGGTCGATATTGGTGATGACGCCTTCGAATGGTTTCCTGGTGTCGTAGGAACGCACGCCGTCTTCGTAGGAGAACTTGATCTCGTCATCGCCCGAGCCGTGCAGGATCGCGTTTTGCGTTTTCTTCGGCAGGTCCTTCCATTTGGCGTCGAGCGTGAACTTGTAGAACTTGCCGAGCGCCGTCAGGGTCTGGATGTAATAGGGCGACGACGACTTCGCCCATGGCGCGATCGCGCCCTTGCGCAGCGTCAGCTCCTTGTCGGGAATGACCAGCTCTTCGTCGATATGCTGCTCGACCCCAAGGCCGCCGCAGGCCGGGCAGGCGCCGTAGGGATTGTTGAAGGAGAACAGCCGCGGTTCGATTTCCGGAATGGTGAAGCCGGACACCGGACAGGCGAATTTTTCCGAGAACAGGATCCGTTCCGGCCCGCTCTTGTCGTGGATTTTTGCGGTCTTCTTGTCGGACTTCTTCTCGTCGGCGGCGGTCGGCGGCGCATCCGCATACTCGATGACAGCCAGCCCCTCGGCCAGCTTCAGCGCGGTCTCGAAGCTCTCGGCCAGCCGCTGACCCATGTCTGATCGAACCACGATGCGGTCCACCACCACGTCGATGTCATGGGGGAATTTCTTGTCGAGAACCGGCGCTTCCGCCAATTCGTAGAACGTGCCGTCGATCTTGACCCGCTGAAATCCCTTCTTGAGATATTCGGCGAGTTCCTTGCGGTACTCGCCCTTGCGGCCGCGCACCACAGGCGCCAGCAGATAGAGCCGCGTGCCTTCCGGCAGCGCCAGCACGCGGTCGACCATCTGCGAGACGATCTGGCTCTCGATCGGCAGTCCGGTCGCGGGCGAATAGGGAACGCCGACCCGCGCCCACAACAGCCGCATGTAGTCGTAGATTTCGGTGACGGTGCCGACGGTCGAGCGCGGATTTTTCGAAGTTGTCTTCTGCTCGATGGAGATTGCAGGAGATAAGCCATCGATCTGGTCGACGTCAGGCTTCTGCATCATCTCCAAAAACTGGCGCGCATAGGCCGACAGCGATTCGACGTAACGCCGCTGGCCCTCGGCATAGATGGTGTCGAAGGCGAGCGATGATTTTCCCGAGCCGGACAGCCCGGTGAAAACCACGAGCCTGTCGCGTGGAATTTCCAGATCGACGTTCTTGAGATTGTGCTCGCGCGCGCCGCGAATCGTAATCGCGCGCATGCCGGAGCCGGCGGTCTGTTGACGCTTCGCCTTGATCACTTCATCCATACCGGCAATTCCAGACGCGTCAGGCGCGCCGCGTTCGGGCGCGCATCGCCGGAAAACCGGGATCGGACGCCAATGGGTGCGTTCAGAACATAGGAAGAACGCGCGCGGATTTCCAGTGTTCCTTGCAAGCCATCAACGGTTTGTTGCGGATGGGGTGCAGCGCGGGCGTCACGGTGGGCGTACCAGCGGCACAAACAAAAAAGCCGGCGCTAGGCCGGCCTTTTCTAAATTGAGAGGCTCAGGTCAGGCGGACATCAGTACTTCCCGATGACCGGACCACCCCAGCGGTAATTCACGCGAACCGTGACCAGATCGGCGTCCTGACGGATGCGTTCGGTTGAGAAGAACGTACCGGTGGTTGGATTAGTGAAGGTCGCGAGCTTGCTGCCCATGAACAGACGATCGTACTCGACTGCAGCCGACCAGTTCGGCGCGAACGCATACTCAACACCAGCGCCGACCGTGCCGCCCCAGCGGGTTTGATCTCCGGTGTTTGCAACAAGCGTGTTGGGAGGAACTCCAACGGGCGAGGTGAATACATCGAAGCGATCAGCAGTCACCGCAGCACCACCCTTTACGTAGAGCAGGGCGTTGTTGAAGGCATAGCCGACCTGGCCGGTGAACAGACCGAATGCGTCAACCTTCGAGCGGTTGGCGGAAGTCGGCGTGAAAATGCTCTGATTCGAGCCGCGAAGATCGGCCCAGTCGCCCTGAGCTTCAATACCGAACACCCATGCGCTGCTCTGCCAGCGATACCCGATTTGACCGCCGGCGACGCCGCCGCTCGCATCATGACAACCTTCCGCAGCGACGAAAACGCCGGCCGGCGTGTTGGAATCCCAGCACTTGTGGCTCGATCCCCAGCCGCCGTTGGCGCCGACGTAGAAGCCGCTCCAGTCATAGGCGGCAGCGATCATCGCGGGCGCCTTGCTGTAGCTCTGCGCGGGAAGGTCCGCCGCGACTGCGGGTACGGCCATGCCCAAAGCAATCAGGCCAACCGCTCCCAGCAAAAACTTCTTCACTGCATTCACTCCGGCTTTTCTTCGCTTCGTTTGATCCTGAATCGTTTCAAATTCAGGCACGACCGCCGCGGCGATCCGTTTGCTGTAGATAATATATCCGATTCAATAGGCAATGCCGTCTCTGAAATGCAACACTTGCCAATCAATTGAGCGCGCCGGAAGTTGATGATTCTTTAAGGTTTTCCGGGAACCCGAGGAACTCTTGACGGAGCTCCTGGAAGCACCAAGACCCCGCTGTCGCCCGGCAGGAGCGTGGCGATCGCCACCCTCTTACCCGTTATTTGGCGATATTATACTTTGCGTACCCAATGACCGGGTGCTACCGTGAGTAGCGCCGGGAGAGGGTTGTCCTGCCGGAACCGGGTATCCTCCGTTAACGGAGCCGGGCTATGATGCCTCTGAAGAGGGGGCGGCCTTGTCCGGCTGGGTATCAAATGGTCGATTCATTTGCCATTCGGAATTTTCGCGGTTTCAACGAGGTAAAAGTTGAAGATTGTCGCTTGATTAACGTGCTTGTCGGCGACAATGGCAGCGGAAAAACTACCCTTCTTGAAGCCCTATTTTTGGCCGCTGGCGTAAGCCCAGAGATCGCCGTCAGAACGAGGGGATGGCGCGGTCAAGAAAACCAGCAACTAAGCGGCAGCCACGAGGACATCATCGAAGCGCTTTGGGCCGACATGTTTTACATGTTTCGGACCAATCAGGCCGCCTTTGTTTCGATGAAGGGAAGCGGTGAAGAGAACCGATCAGTCAGCGTGTTTTTAAATCGGGTGGGACAAGTGAGAGCTATCCCGCCGGACAGAAAGAGACCGGCGGCAAAGGTCAGAGTGGAGCCAGTCCTCACCCCAATTGAATTCAGGTGGAAAATACAGGGGCTACCTGATGTGATAGTAGAGCCCAAATTTCAAGGGAACGAATTGTCGTTTCCTCCTGTGCCAGCTCGCCCGATTCGGGCTGCTTTTTTTGCATCCAATCGCACTAGTGGCCCGCTAGAGACGGCGGGACGATTTTCTGAACTAAGCAGATCATTTATTGAAAATGATTTTGTTGAAAGGTTTACGCGCGTTTTCCCAACCATCAAAAACATTGGGGTTGAACTTAGCGCCGGAACACCCTTGTTGTTTGCGTCCGTAGAGGGACTGCCGAGAAAGATCCCGCTAAACTTAGCTTCCGGCGGCATGAATAAATTGGCCGCTATTCTTCTTTCAATCACCGACCAATCCGGCGGCATTGTTATTGTCGATGAAATAGAAAACGGATTTTTTCATAAGCGTCTCCCGATAATCTGGGAAACCCTGCTGGATTTTGCGCGGCTTTATAGATGTCAATTGTTTGTATCAACTCACAGCGATGAGTGCCTGCAAGCAGCCGCGGCACTTGCAAAAGAAGCGCCTGATGAATTTTGCATGATGCGCACCGTTAAAGAAGGTGATGGGACGAAGGTTAGGCGCTTTGACGGCGAGCGGTTTGCCAGCGCCATATTGGCTGACGTCGAGGTTAGATGACGGATGAGCTTGATCCCAGCCGCCCGTGGTTTCTGTTGTGCGAGGGCACGGGTGACGTAAACTTTTTTACTCGTTTATTTGAAGCCAGGGCGCCAGATGTCGGCGCAAAATTTTCTATCCGGAGCCCCATATAAGAAGGATGAATACCAAGGCGGGCGCACGAATTTCGGCATGTACCTGCGGGATATTTCGGTTAGTGAACCATTCCAGAGCGGTTCTATAAAGGCCGTACTTGTTGTGTCAGACAAAGATAGCGACGCGGGGATTTCCTTTGAAAAGGTCAAATCTCAGATCAAGCTTGTTCCGGAGTTTGCGGTGCCGGACCAAGAGAGAATTGCCGTGCGAAAAAAGGGTTCTCCCCACATTATCGTTCTCATGATCCCGATGGTCGGCACTGGAAACCTTGAGTCGCTTTGCTTGCAGTCGGCTTACGAAAGGTGGGATTTCAAGGCGCATCTCGACACCTTTGTTGATAACACTCCGGCAAAGGACTGGTCTAATGACAAGCAAGCGAAAGCGCGGATGCAGGCTATTTTAGCCACCACCAACAAGAAGCAGCCCGATACCGGATTTGCCAGCCACTGGAACGCGAAAGAGGAGTATAGAATCCCACTCAATCACGAGTGCTTTTCGGATTTGGTTGCTTTTTTAAATGGCTTTGAGGCGCTTGTTGCCGATTAGATGTAATAGTGTCGAACGCAATCTCGAATTTCTTGCCGCTTTCATCAACGCCAAGCTCCCGAGCGGTTTGCCTAAACCGCTCGGATTGCTCTTTGTCGGTCAGCTTGGGTTTAGGCTTTGCCTTTTTTGGCGCGCCTGCTTTTGCCATATGGCGGCTCCGATCTAGTGAGTTGTTTTGTATTTCAACCGCTTGCCGACGATGCCCTTCAACGCGCGCTCTGCTCTCGCAACATCGTCCACACCAAGCGCGATGCGGTTCGAATAACGGAAATCAAACTCACTCAGATATCGGTGCAGATGCTTCTCAGAGCAGTGTTGATAGATGCCCTTCATACCACGCTTGAAGATTGAGAAGTAGCCTTCCACGGTGTTGGTGGTGACGATGTACGGCTTAGCTTCAGGGAAGCTCACAACGGTGGTGTAGCGGACGTATTCTTCAATACTGTGGTTTACGGTGTCGTGGCCAAACTCTTTGTGCATATCATAATAGTGTTTGGCTTCGTCGGTGTTAACGCGGGTTTCGCGCTTCACGTTCTCCCGCACGATGGGCATGATATCGCTGATAGCCTTGCCGTCGATATGGAAGCTGCGGGCTGCGCCGCCGCGCTCGACAAGGGTAAGCACCATGTTCTTGTGGCCGCCGCCACGCTGCTTATGGCCACCGGGGAACATGTCCAGCTTGCCGATATAGGTTTCATCGGCCTCAATGACGCCGCCAGCGCCGCCCATGGGGCCAACGCCGGTGGCGCGCATTGCTTCACGGATGCGATGGGAAATGAACCACGCGGTCTTGAGGGTGCAGCCAAGGGTACGGTGAAGCTGGTTGCTGCTGATGCCCTTCTTGCTGGATGACAGCAGGAACATCGCTTGCAGCCAATGGCGCATGGGAACGTGGCTGGCCTCGAATACAGTGCCAATCTTCACGGTGAAGGGCTTGCGGCACTGGTAGCACTTGTAAGCGCCGATCCGGGTGCTCTTGCCGCCCATCTCGGAGATGCGATCAACCCCGCCGCAATGCGGGCAAACCGGGCCGTTTGGCCACACTCTGGCCTCTACGAAAGCGTAGGCGGCTGCTTCGTTGTGGAAGTGCTTGTCTGAAAGAACTGATTTCATGGCCTATCGCCTTATGCTGTAACCATATAACGGCATTTTGGGTACGTCAAGTATAATATCGCCCGTTATTTGAAGGAACAAAACTGGAACATCCTGAGGAGGGATGCTATATGTGGATAACCGGGGGATCGCGACCTTGCGGGACCGGGGAGCGTATAGGGTCGGTTCAAGGTGGCCCAGGGGATCCCACGGCAATACCGGAGCTCAAGCCGAAGCTGAGCCTCCGGCGGGTCCAGTGATTTTGCCAGTGATTTTTCGATGACGGAGAGCGGCGATGGCGGGAAGCGTAAACAAGGTGATTCTGGTGGGAAATCTCGGCAAGGATCCGGAGATCCGGCGGACACAGGATGGGCGGCCGATTGCCAATCTGAGCGTTGCGACCTCCGACAGCTGGCGCGACAAGGCGACCGGCGAGCGCAAGGAAAAGACCGAGTGGCATCGGGTCGTCATCTTCAACGAAGGGCTCTGCAAGGTCGCCGAGCAATATCTGAAGAAGGGCGCCAAGGTTTATATCGAGGGCCAGTTGCAGACGCGCAAATGGACCGACCAGGCCGGCGTCGAAAAATATTCGACCGAAGTGGTGCTGCAGGGGTTCAACTCGACGCTGACCATGCTCGATGGCCGCAGCGGCGGTGGCGGCAATGTCGGGTCCGATGATTCCAGCGGTGATTTCGGGTCCGGCGGTCCGTCCAGCGCAGCGCCACGCCGTGCGGTGGCGGCTGGCGCCCGCAACAGCGACATGGACGACGATATTCCGTTCTGAGTACGACGAGGCGAGAGTATCGGGAGGACGTGGGCACCAGCGTCCCGTCCTCCGCGGCGGAAGTGAGCGCCAAGAAATTCAAACCTGTACTCAAGGTAAAATATCCAAACATCACCCAAAGTAGTGGCGCAATCCTATCTTACTTGGAGTGCCTGCTCTGCTTCGACGTACATCGATGTTAACGTTATTAACATCGATGTATTGACCCAAAACATCCTCACTTGTGGGTATTAAATCGAAGGCCGGTGGACACTCGTCATGAGTCTTGCGCCGCTGCTCGATGCCGCTCCCGCCATCCCCCTTCATGCCTTCGCGGCCATGACCGCCTTTGCGCTCGGCGTCGTCCAGTTTGCCGCGCCTAAGGGAACGTTGCCTCATCGCACGATCGGCTGGATCTGGGTTTGTCTGATGGTGGGCAAGCCTTTCCGGGCGAATTTTTTGATCGCAGAAGCGAGCACTGTTAACGAGGTTTCCAAGGCTGGTTTCACGGCCCCCGCTACGAGCGTCGCCGGCCATCGTAAGTCTCTGAAAAACTGAAGGGAAAAACCGGTCGCGGCGGGTCAGTTAAGGGTGGTTTGAACACCCCCGATACGCTATATGATTCTCAGCAAAAACTGACCGGATTCCCCCTTGTCTGACACTGAAGATACGAAGCCCGGAGAGCCGCCGGCGCCCTCGGATATTCGTCCCGTATCCATCCTCGACGAGATGAAACGCTCCTACCTCGATTACGCCATGAGCGTGATCGTGGCGCGTGCGTTGCCCGATGCGCGCGACGGTCTCAAGCCGGTGCATCGCCGCATTCTCTACGCGATGTATGAGAACGGGTTCGAATGGAACAAGCCGTACCGCAAGTCGGCGCGCACCGTCGGCGACGTGATCGGTAAATACCATCCCCACGGCGACCAGTCGGTCTACGACGCGATGGTCCGCATGGCGCAGGAATTTTCCATGCGCGTGCCGCTGATCGACGGGCAGGGCAATTTCGGCTCGGTGGACGGCGATATGGCCGCCGCGATGCGTTACACCGAATCCCGCCTGACCAAGATCGCGCAGTCGCTGATCGACGACATCGACAAGGATACCGTCGATTTCCAGGCCAATTACGACAGTTCCGAGCGCGAGCCGCGGGTTCTGCCGGCCAAGTTCCCCAACCTGCTGGTCAACGGCGCCGGCGGCATCGCCGTCGGCATGGCCACCAATATTCCGCCGCACAATCTCGGCGAGGTGATCGATGCCTGCGTGGCGCTGATCGACGATCCCGCGCTCAGCATCGACGAACTCATCAACATCATTCCGGGACCGGATTTCCCCACCGGCGGCATCATCCTCGGGCGCCAGGGCATCCGCTCGGCCTATCATCTCGGCCGCGGCTCGATCGTGATGCGCGGCAAGGTGTCGATCGACACCGTCCGCAAGGACCGCGAAGCGATCATCATCTCGGAAATTCCCTACCAGGTGAACAAGGCCACCATGGTCGAGCGCATCGCCGAACTGGTGCGCGAGAAGAAGATCGAGGGCATTTCCGATCTGCGCGACGAATCCGACCGCGACGGTTTTCGCGTGGTCGTCGAGCTGAAGCGCGATGCCGTCGCGGATGTCGTGTTGAATCAGCTCTATCGGTTCACACCGCTGCAGACCAATTTCGGCGCCAACGTGGTCGCGCTCGATGCCGGCCGGCCGCAGGTGATGAACCTGAAGGACCTGCTGACGCTGTTCATCGCCTTCCGCGAACAGGTGGTGACGCGCCGCACCAAGTTCCTGCTCACCAAGGCCCGCGACCGCGCCCATGTCCTGGTCGGCCTTGCCATTGCAGTGGCGAATATCGACGAGATCATTCGCGTGATCCGGACCTCGCCCGATCCCAACACCGCGCGCGAAACCCTGATGTCGCGCGACTGGCCGGCGAAAGACGTGGCGGCGATGATCACGCTGATCGACGATCCGCGCCATCGGCTCGCCGACGACGGCACCGCGCGGCTGTCGATGGAGCAGGCCAAGGCCATTCTCGATCTGCGGCTGCAGCGGCTCACCGCGCTCGGGCGCGAGGAGATTTCCGAGGAACTCGACAAGCTGGCGGTGGAAATCGCCGACTACCTCGAGATCCTGCGTTCGCGGGCCCGCGTTCAGGCGATCATCAAGGCCGAACTTGCGGCGGTGAAGTCGGAATTCGCGACCCCGCGCAAGACCGTCATCATCGAGCATGAAGGCGAGGTCGAGGACGAGGATCTGATTCAGCGCGAAGACATGGTGGTCACGGTCTCGCATGCCGGCTACGTCAAGCGCGTGCCGCTGTCGACCTATCGCGCGCAACGGCGCGGCGGCAAGGGTCGTTCGGGGATGCAGACCCGCGACGAGGATTTCGTCAGCCGTCTGTTCGTGGCCTCGACCCATACGCCGGTGCTGTTCTTCTCGTCGCGCGGACAGGTCTACAAGGAAAAGGTCTGGCGCCTGCCGGTGGCGGCGCCGAACGGGCGCGGCAAGGCCCTGATCAACATCCTGCCGCTGGAGCAGGGCGAGCGCATCACCACCATCATGCCGCTGCCCGAGGATGAATCCTCCTGGGCCAATCTCGACGTGATGTTCGCGACCACCGGCGGCAACGTCCGCCGCAACAAGCTGTCGGACTTCGTCGACGTCAGGCGTTCCGGCATCATCGCCATGAAGCTCGACGACGACGAGGCAATCGTCGACGTGCAGATCTGCACCGAGCGCGACGACGTGCTGCTGACCGCCGCCGGCGGCCAGTGCATCCGCTTCCTCGTCACCGACGTGCGGGTATTCCAGGGCCGCACCTCGATGGGCGTGCGCGGCATCGCATTGGCCGAAAAGGACAAGCTGATCTCGCTCACGATCCTGCGCCACATGGACGCCGATGCCGAGGAGCGTGCCGCCTATCTGCGCCGCGCCAATGCGGTGCGGCGTGGCGGCGTCGAAGAGGAGGCGGGGACCGACAGCGAGGACGCCTCCGGCGCCATCGAACTTGGCGAGCAGCGCTATGTCGAAATGTCCGCCGGCGAGCAGTTCGTGCTGACCATCAGCGAAAACGGCTATGGCAAGCGCTCGTCGTCGTTCGAATACCGGACCACCGGCCGCGGCGGCAAGGGTATCGTCGCGATGTCGGTGAACGACCGCAACGGCAAGCTGGTGGCGTCATTCCCGGTCGAGGACTCTGACCAGATCATGCTGGTGACCGACAAGGGTCAATTGATCCGCTGTCCGGTCGAGGGCATCCGGATTGCGGGCCGCTCGACCCAGGGCGTCATCGTATTCGACACCGCCGAAGACGAGCATGTGGTGTCCGTCGAGCACATCGGCGAGGACGCCGAAAACGGCAATGGAGGCTAGGGCCTTTCGGTTCTGATTGAATCAGAACCGGGTTATAGTCTCTTGTTTCAAGGAGGCCACCCGGCTCAAAGCCAACTTCTGGGAAATGGGCTGGCGCCCGGATAACCGTCATGGCCCTTCGGCCGTTTAGAAAAGGCCGTCCTTGCAGGTTGCGTTGCGGGCCTCGCGCGTTGCTGCAGGCGAGACCAGAGCTTTTTGCCTGCCGCCGAAGCGGTAGCCGAATCTTGATGCTTCGACCGCTGGGTTAAACCAACAGGCAGAAACCGCCGCCGTCGCTTTTCTTGAAGGGTTTCCAACGCACGTTCCGATTGTGCGGCCGAGGTTTGGGTTGTACCCTTCGCTTTTCCAGAACCTTTTGCAACGAACCAGCAGGGGAAGTCCCGTGATCCATTCGCCTGTCGGCTTGAAGCTCAACGACTACCAAACCGAGGCCCTGAAAGCTGACAAGAGCCCGGATACTTCTTTGGCCTTTCCGTTGCTGGGGCTGTTTGGTGAAGCTGGCAGCCTGTTGAGCGTGGTGAAGAAGAAGCAGCGAGATCGGGCTGCGTATCTCGGATATGCGCCCAATGTCACCGAGGAACTTGGCGACGTTCTTTGGTATTTCGCCGTCGTCGCCTCTCGCGGCGGCATCGCCCTCTCAGACATCGCCAACAACCTCAATCGGGGATTCTCCGACTGGCAGGACGGTGGCGGTCAAGAATTGCTCTTCCGAGCCCTGCAATCGTCGTCGTCGTCGTCGTCGTCCGTCATTCGTGACCAGCCAACGCCGGAGTTTGAGAATACCCTTCTGGAACTTGCGGGCGAGATCGGTGCGATCGTGTCCGACCAGCAAACCGGCAGGCTGAACGGCAACCAGGCCGCGCTTAAGGGTAGATTGGTTGCGATCATGCGCACCCTTGTGAAGGCCGCAGACGAAGCCGGGGTCACGCTGGAGGCCGCCGCGGAAGGCAATTTGAGGAAGATATTCGACCGCTGGCCGACCATTCCCAAATACCCGGACCCTTTCGACAAAGACGCGCTCAAGAACGAGCAGCTTCCGCGTGAGTTCACGATTGATATCTTCGAGCGCGAAGTACGCGGGCAGGTATATGTCTTCCAACAATGCAATGGGATCAACATCGGCGACCGTCTCACCGACAATGCCATCGAGCCCGACGACTACCGCTTCCACGATGCATTCCACTATGCCTATGGCGCTGTGCTAACGTGGTCGCCTGTCATGAGGGCGCTTCTCCGGCTGAAGCGGAAAAGCGATCCGTTGATGGACGAAGCCGAGGATGGCGCCCGTGCCCTTCTGATCGAGGAGGGAATCTCGTCATGGATTTTCGGCCAGGCGAAGCGACTCGATTTTTTCGCAGGGATGAAGCCCGGCGATTTGTCATTCGATATTCTCAAAACTGTTAGGCAATTTGTCACTGGCTATGAGCCCGAGCGTTGCCCATTATGGCTCTGGGAAAAAGCGATTCTCCAAGGGTTCGATGCTTTTCGGTTCCTGAAGGAGAACCGCCGCGCCCGCCTTCGCATCGACATGGAGCAGAGGCAACTCATCGTCGGAGAATTGCCGCATGACACCTAGCGCTTTTGTCACAGCACTCGCGGATGTGCGCTTGCCCTCGGTGTTTAATCCATACTCGGATTGCTGTGCCATCCATGACCGTGCTGATGCCGCCAAAACGCGCAGGAAAAATCTTGAGGTGTTCCTTCAGGGCGCCTTGAGCAGCAAGGTCGAGACAATTTGGGTTGCGCGAGACCTTGGTTATCGCGGGGGCCGCCGCACCGGCGTCCCGCTGACAGACGAAGTTCACCTGGACGGTGTTGGGCGTCTTTTTGGAGGCATCGAGCTTAAGAGGGCCACGCGGGGGCCAGTAATGGCGGAAAGAACTGCGGCAGTTGTTTGGAGAGTGCTATCGCGCATTCACAAGCCAGTCGTATTGTGGAATGTCTTCCCGTTCCATCCTCATGAGCCAAACGATCACCTGTCAAACCGCTGCCATACTTCGGCCGAGCGCCTTATTACGCTACCGTTATTCGAAACCTTGATTGAAATGTTTCAACCGCGGCGGCTGGTTGCCATTGGGCGAGATGCGCAACTCGCCCTGAAAGATATCAAGATCCCCGTCACCACCGTGCGGCATCCAAGCTACGGCGGACAGAATGAGTTTATTGCCGGCCTCTACGACCTTTATGGCGTCAACGAGCAGCCGGCCCCCGAACTTGATCTCTGCGACAAGGCCAAGGTCACGCCGCGGCCTTCGCCAACGCGGCGGGCTGAGCGCATTGTTCCAGCAGATTGACAATCTCCTGTCGTGACGCATTCGGTTGATCGATGGTTGCGTGCGTCGAGAGCACCGTCAGCGCCCCAACCGACGTTCCCGTTTCAGCGGCGACAAAGGCCATCAGACGGCCAAGGCCGATCAGGTTTCCGAGCAGTTTTTCAACGTAGTAGTGATTGCGGTACTGCGCCGTCAGCAGAAGGGTTTTGGGCGTCCCCGGAACAAGGTGAAAGCTGAGAAAGCTCAAGCACTGGCCGCCATACGGCGACCCGGTCACATCTCGCTCGGGATCGAACAGCGACAGCTCGTGCTTGTTGAGAGACGTGTTCGACTTGTCCTGGATGCGGCCGACCATTCGGGAAAGCTGGTCCAGCGTTCCACCGCCCAACCGCGGCATGCTGGTCATGCGCTCGAAATAATACCCGGACCAGCGGCCGTTTTTCCGGACCTTCGGAAGCACGCGCTTGTGAAAAACCTCGATGAACTTGTCCGCACCGTGCCGCTGGTACAGCGCTTGCGGAAAGATGGTGTTAGCGATGCATTCCACCGATTTTTCGCGCTCTTCCAGAAAGTCGTTCACGCGCGAAACGATGGGGTTAGCCAGGTTTGCGCCTGTGACGGGGTCGGCAACGTCAATCAGGACGTTATGGGCTTCATGGCCGGTTTGGCCATCGACCAGCTTAAAGGCTTCAAGCCAGGCGGTGGCGCAGTCAGGCTGCGACGGAATTACCAGGTGCACTGAGATCCTCCTTCAGGATTGCCAATCTAAACACGCGCGGCTTCAGGAAATTCTCCGTCAGCCACCCGTAGCCACCGAGCCCCCACCCATCGCCCCAGCTATTGCGGACCAACACGGCACGTTGCCCGCCAACTTCACCGTGGCCGACGGCGATCACGGCGTGCCTGCGAAGATATTCAGGCTGCTCATTCTGTCCGGCATCGACGATGCCATCGGCTTTTACCCAATCGACCGAGCGCGACAAGCGCATCAGTGCGAGAACGGGCCTGTTTTGATCAAGTTCGGCGATGATTGCATCAACCGTGTCTTTTCCGGCCTCACCGGCACGCTTGAATAGCGGCGCAACGCCGGCGGGCGGCTGCCATTGGGTCAAATTGGCGGGAAGTTGCGCAAGGTACTCCCAACCCGTTTCGTGCGGCTGTCCGTCATCGCGCAGTGCTTCGAGCATCGACGGCAGGGTGGCTCCTTCCGTCGGCTTGCGCTTCGAGCGTTGTTGCGCGCGGAAGAAAATGTACTCGCAAGACAACGGGGACCATGCGCCGCGCAGCGCCGCATGGACGTCGCTCGCGGCGAACGCCAGGCATGTCGGGCGCTGTCCCTGATCCCGCACCGGGCCGAACAGCCGACGGAGGTCTGTCTTGATCGTTGTAGAGGTCATGCTGCTTCGAGGAGTTGGCGGCGTTCAGCCCGCGAAAAGCCTTGTTCTTCAGGCCCTGTGAGGTCGTAGTTCAACGTCACTCGCGAAATGGGTGAGCTTGGTTGCCAAGGGCGAGCTTCATTGAGCGACAACTGGCCACGCTGACCTTCTTCAAGTTCAAGTCCAGCGGTGACGTGGCGAACGACCGGGCCGCCAACGCCTTCATGATCCGTCGACTCCCGATCGTCGTGAATGATCACGAAGCCGCTCTCACGCAGTTGATCCATATTCCAAAGATATCCGCCGCCGCTGTGTTCATTGAGGCGCAAGACGAAATGATCATTGCGGCTGCCGTCGATGCGTGTATCGGCATCGCGTTCTGTGAGAAGCCAAACGTCCCCGCGGTAGTCGCTCGGACGGTGACCTTCGAGCAAATCGATTTTCAATTGCCACGGCGGCGATTGGCGCAACGCACGTCCAGCTTCCCCGGCAATCAAGTTGTACCGTTGAAGCGTCCACGTCGTTGCCTCGTAGCTCGCCCCGAGGCGCAACGAAAGCTGATACACAACATGAGGCTTTCGGAGGTCCGAGGCCAGCCAGCCTTGCCGGAGGCAATGCCAACCGATAAGCCAGCGCGGCATGAGGAAGCCCACGGCAGGCATCAGCCTCGACCTCCTGCATGTCGGGATCGGCCGCCGTCGGCGTGGCGGTCATGGTCATGCGACGCAAGATGTTGTTTTCATCATCGAGGCTGGGACGATGCCTGAGCCGGAAATGCCCGAGTTCATGCGCGGCCGTTAAGCGCTGGATGCTGAGTGGACGTTCGGTGGTAACGAGAACGCCGGGTATCGGGTCGGGAAGATATGCGCCAAGAAGTCCATCTAGGAGCCTGTCCGAATAATCGCTGTTCAATTCTGAGCGAGTCTGATTCAACCTTGGGCTATGAGCAAGTATTTCGTCCCTGGAATATCGATCAGACA
>Ga0208355_1000416_pt1 | contig 19362 bp, 22 predicted proteins | sample NGESurdeep072012_6_FD_184458 | JGI IMG/M metagenome (GOLD analysis project Ga0208355, IMG submission 184458) | Arctic peat soil microbial communities from Barrow, Alaska - NGEE Surface sample 210-3 deep-072012 (SPAdes) | ecosystem: Environmental > Terrestrial > Soil > Wetlands > Peat ... | reverse complement strand
AAAATCACTTCGGAATCGGTGACACCCCTGAAATCAGCGTTCGTATTCTCTATCAATAGCTTACGATACGCCCTCGGGGAAATTGCCGGACAGCAATGCTGTGGATCAAAACCCGAAATGACCGCAGCGTGTTCCCGTGTCCGCTCGACAGCCGCATGCGGCCATCCACCGATGCCGTCAAGCCCGCCACCCGGGTCCGGCCGGAGCTTGCCATCGGGCCGCGCTTCGCGCGGACCGTTGGGCCGGCCCGAGTGTAACCCGTGTGCCGAGCATCCACGTCTCTTGAATTCGCATTGGAAATTCGCGGATGGTCGGGACAGCTATCAGCGGTTGATCTTCGGCGCGAACGGCGCCGGGACCATCAGGCTGTTGCGCTGCTCGATGACGTTGCCGGCCTTGGCGTTCTCCGCCAGGAAGTGCTTCCAGTCCGGATCCTGCATCATCTTCGCGCGCTTTTGCTCGCGGTCGGCGGCGCTGTCATAGACCCAGCCGTGCACCAGCGTGTTGAGTTCGCCGCTTTCGGCAACCAGGTAATAGTGCGGCTCGCCCATGTAGCGAAGCTGCACCGGATAGGCGAGCTTGCCGTAGAGGTCGAGCTGCGCCGGCACCCGGCCCGGCAGGATTCGATAGGTACGATGGTCGATGAGCACTTAGCTCCTCCCTTGAATGGCCGCTTGGCTTGCGGCGATGCGCGCACTCTCCCGACCCGCCGCGGGGTGGTCAATAGACTTGGCGTGCGCAAGGCAAGCATTTTGCTTGCGGGGACGGCGCGTTTGCCGTTCAGGTCACCGGCTCGACCGTGACCACCTGGTAGGTGTGCATCTCGCCGTCCTCGTTGCGGATCGAGACGTATTCGCCCGGGCGGAATGCATGCGCGCCGAAGCGATAACCGCTCTCGTCGTCGTCCACGGCGGTCGGGTCGTAATCGAAGATCCAGCGCGCGTGCTCGGGTCCGCCCGGCTTGTGCGCCAGGAGGCCGGTTTCGTCGTCCTGGCCTTCCCAGAACCGGCGCACGCGGCAATTCTCGCGATGCTGGCGCCAGAGCTCGACGTCGATATGGCCCTTGTCGTCGAGCGGGGCGACGAATTCGTAACCATGCCGCGACGAGCCCTCCGGGAACTCCTTGGAGCGAGCGAGATTGAGCCTGATGCGTTTGAAAGAATGCGGCAGCGTGGTCACGGTAGGGTCTCCATCGTCGATAATGCCAAATTTGTCGTTGCCATCATGGCCGCATGCGGCCAAGGCGCGTATTGATCTGGATCAGCCCGGCGATGCTTTAGCACATCGACTATGGCGTGGGTACGAGCGCGCCCCGAGGACAAGATGACCCCGGCCGAGACCTCGCAACAGGCGGTCGTCGATTTCCTCGGCGATCCTGCCACCCATGGCGGCGCGCCGGTTGCGCTGATCGTCACTCATGCCGCGCGGGTCTTCCTAGCCGGCCCGCGCGCCCTCAAGATCAAGCGCGCCGTGCGTTTTCCATTCCTCGATTTTTCCACTTTGGCGAAGCGCAAGGCCGTCTGCGAGGCCGAGATCGAGGTCAACCGCGCGTTCGCGCCGGCGATCTATCGCGGCGTGGTGGCGATCACGCGCGAGGGCGACGGAAGGCTCGCGATTGGCGGCAACGGCACGCCGGTGGAATGGGCGGTCGAGATGCGGCGCTTTGACGAGACGCAGACGCTCGATCATTTGGCCGATGCCGGGCGGATCGATGACGCGCTCGCCGACGCGCTCGGACGCGCGGTGGCGCGCGCGCATGCGGCGGCGCCGGTGGTCACGACCGGCGGCTTCATCGATACGCTGGCCGAGATCGTCGCGCAGAACGATTCGGAGCTGCGCGCGGCACCCGAGCTATTCCCGCCGCAAGCGGTCGCCGCGCTCACCGAGGCGACGCGTGCTGCGTTGCAGCGCGTGCGGCCGCTGCTCGCCGCGCGCGAATGCGCAGGATTAGTGCGGCGATGTCACGGCGATCTGCACCTCGGCAATATCGCGCTGCTCGATGGCGCACCGGTGCTGTTCGACGCCATCGAATTCGATCCAGCGTTAGCCACCGGCGACGTGCTCTACGATCTCGCCTTCCTGCTGATGGACCTGATCGAGCGCGCCCTGCCGCAGCCTGCGAATATCGTACTCAATCGCTATCTGATGCAGACGCGGCGGGCGGAGGATCTCGATGCGCTGGCCGCGCTGCCGCTGTTCATGTCATTGCGCGCGGCGATCCGCGCCAAGGTCACCGCCGCGCGACGGACGCAAGACGCGACACGCACGAGCGTCGAGCAAAGCGCGCGCGATTATTTCACGCTCGTCGCAAGACTGCTGGCGCCGCCTGAACCGACACTGGTGGCGGTGGGCGGGCTGTCGGGCACCGGCAAGTCGCTGCTCGCGCGCGCCATCGCGGCCGACATTCTCCCCGAACCGGGCGCGGTATTGCTGCGCAGCGATGTCGAGCGCAAAGCCCTGTTCGGCGTCACCGAGGCCGACCGGCTGCCGCAGACCGCGTATGCGCCCGACGTCACGACACGCGTGTATGCCGCGCTCGGCGAGAAGGCGCGCCGCGTGCTCGCCGCCGGTCATTCGGCCATCGTGGACGCGGTGTTTGCCGACGCGGGCGAGCGGGCTGACATCGCGCAAGCGGCGGCCAGCGGCGCGTTCCAGGGGCTGTTCCTGACCGCGGACCTTGGCGTCCGCGTCGCCCGCGTCGGCATGCGCAAAGGCGATGCCTCCGATGCCGATGCCGCGGTCGCCCGGGCCCAGCAACAATACGATCTCGGCGCCATTGATTGGCACCAGGTCGATGCTTCCGGCGAGCCCACGGAGACGCTGCGCCGCGCCAAAGCGGCGCTCGGGCGATGATGCGACAGCTATGCATCCGGCGACCCGCTGCTCCGTCGCCCTCCCCCTTGGCGGCCTTGCCAAAACCGATAGCGTCGCCAGTCCACGACGCCTGCCCCGCCGGTTCCCCACGCGCATGATCCCGAAAAGTGGAAACCGGTTTTCGGACAAGATGATGCGCCAAGCCAAATGATGAATGCCGCCGCGCAAGACCGCAATTTTTTCACGCGCCAGCTCGCGGTCGGGCTTTGCGGCTATTGCGCCTTCATCAATCTGTATTCGCCGCAGGCGATCCTGCCGCTGCTGTCGCAGGAATTCGGCGCCGGCGCGGCCGAAATCTCCACCATCATGACCGCCGGCACGCTTGCCGTAGCGCTGATCGCGCCGTTCACCGGCACCGTCGCCGACGTGCTGGGGCGCAAGCGCGTCATCGTCACCGCCATGCTGATCCTGGCGGTGCCGACGATCATGGCGGCGTTCGCGCCGACGCTGTCGGCGCTGATCTTCTGGCGTTTCGTGCAAGGGCTGGTGCTGCCGCCGATCTTCGCCGTTACCATCGCCTATATCGGCGATGAATTTTCGGCGCACGAGGCAACCGCCGCCGCTGGCGTCTATACCTCCGGCGCAAGCCTCGGCGGCTTCAGCGGACGTTTCGTCACCGGCATTCTCTCCGACCTCATCGGCTGGCGCTACGCCTTCGTCGCGCTCGCGTTGGCGACGATCGCCGGCGCGCTGGCGGTGTCGGTGCTGCTGCCGCGCGAGCGCCAATTCGTGCGCTCGGAAGGGCTGATCGCGTCGGGCCGGCAGATGCTGCGGCATTTCCGCAATCCGCAACTGCTGGCGACCTACGCGGTCGGCTTCGGCGTGCTGTTTAATTTCATCGCGACGTTCACTTTTCTCAGCTTTCGGCTGGCGGCCGCGCCGTACAATCTGTCGGCGAGCTTCCTGGGCGCGATCTTTGTGGTCTATCTGGTGGGCGCCGCGCTCACGCCGCTGACCGGCTGGGCGGTCGGCCGCGTCGGCCGCCGGCACTTCATGATCGGCAATATCGCATTGTGGATCGCCGGCATCGCGCTGACGCTGGCCTCGCCGCTCTGGGTGATCCTGCTCGGGCTCACGATCTGCGCCGGCTGCGGCCTGCTCTGCCAGGCGGTGTCGACCGGCTATGTGACGATCACCGCGCAGGCCGGACGCTCGTCCGCGGTGGGACTCTATGCGACCAGCTTCTATCTCGGCGGCAGCTTCGGGGCGGCCTTGGGCGGCATCGCCTGGACCCTCGCCGGCTGGCCGGCCTGCGTCGCCATGGTCGCCGTCATGCTGGCGATCATGGCGACCATCGTCGTCACTGCCTGGACCCGCACCACAAGTGCGGTGCCGCCGAGCCCGATCGAGCCGGCGTAATAATTTTTATTTGCGCATGTTCTTGTCCGAAAACCGGTTCCCGCTTTTCGGGATCATGCGCTTGCGTCCTTCCAGGCCGGCTTGCGCATGGCCAGCAGCGGTCCATAGACCAGCACGAAGCAGGCGAAGCCTGCGATCCAGGCCACGCCGGCAATCTCAAGCAACAGCATCGAGCCGGCGAAGGCGGCAACAATCCGCAGCACCGCCGCCAGCAGCACAAACCCATAGACCGCCTGGGTGACGGGGCCGGCGTGCAGCGGCTGGCCGGTATGGCCGAGCGTCGCCCGCGTCATCACCGCCAGCGTCATCAGGCCGAAGGCGCCCGCGCTCCAGGCATGCATGCCGGCGCTCGCCGGCACCGCGTCCGACCATGTGGACGCTCCGATCAGCAGGAAACCGAGCGGTACGAAGGCGTAGCCGACATGCAGCACCAGCACGAGACGATCGGCGACGGTGCGTTCGCCGGCCCAGCGGGCGAGCCGCACGGCCTGCAGAATGCCGGCGATCAGCAGCAGCGCGCCTGATGCCAGATGCGCGGGCGCCGCGATCCATGCCAGCAGAGCGACCGCACTTACGGCCATCGCCGCCAAGTCGAAGCGCGCGAACGGCACCGGCAGCCGGCCGGGATTGTTGCGCGTCAGCCAGTTGTTGGTGAAGCTCGGCACGATGCGGCCGCCGATCAGCGAAATCAGCATGATCACGGCGGCAATGGCGATGCGGACTCCGTAATCGGCCGCGCCATTGAGCAGCACTTCAGCGTGGTAGACGATATTGCCGGCGATCAGCACGCCGAGCACGACCAGAACGCGCAAGTTGCGCCAGTTCTTTCCGGCCACGATCTCGCGCGCCGCGACGGCAGCGAGTGTCACCAGGAAGCTGACGTCCACCACCGCGGCGGCGACCCCGCCGATCGTTCCCGACAGCAGAATGGCGGCCCGGCCGGCGAGCCAGAGCAGTACGAGACCTGCCAGCGGCCAGCCGCTGACCGGCAGCCGGCCGGTCCAGTTCGGGATCGCGGTGAGCAGAAATCCGGCAACGGTGGCGGCGACGTAGCCGTAGAGCATTTCATGGATATGCCAGTCGAGCGCGCCGAAACGCGCCGGCAAGCTCAGTTCGCCGGAATATAGCGGCAGCCACAGCAGGATGCCGAACGCGCCCCAGACCCCGGCGGCGAGAAAGAACGGGCGGAAGCCATAGGCGAACAGCGCCGGACCGGTGTATTCGCGGCGGCGTTGCAGGGCGGCGGGCATCGGCATGGGGCCTCGGCTGGGTTGACGAATGGTACGCTGTTTATTGCTCCCCGCGCACCCGTCAGAATTGATTTAAGTCATGCCCGTTGACTTAAGTCATGCCCGGCCGCGCTCGGATGCCAGAGCGGCGCATAGCCGACTGTGAGCACGGCGAGGATCGAGGGCGGCGTGAGCACCTCAGCCCAAATTCCGCGCGGGCGAGGTTGCGCGCTCGCATAGCCCGCTGCTGTCCAGCGCAGCAGGCGCATCTCCCGCACGGCGAAGGCGTCGCCACCAAGCGCGATCATGGCGCCGTCCGGCAGATCGTCGATTCCGCGCCGGTGCGTGCGCTTGGCCTTGCCGTCGAGCCGCTCGGCATGCAGGGCCGCATCCATCGCCGCGGCGCGGGCGTGGGCGTGGGCCGTCTTGCCGGAAAACAACGCCGCAAAATTCTCGGCGTGCTTGCGCCGGCATTCGAAGCACGGCCGGTGGCCGGCAGCGAGCGCCGTCACCTCGTCGAGGAAGAACAGCTCGCTATAGCTGTCGCCCCAGACCGTGCGGTGGCGATCGTTGAAGGCGAGCTGGCAGCAGATCCATTGCCGCGACGTTTAGCGGCGCGGCCCCAGCGCGCGTGCCTCGTCATGCAGACGGCCGCCGCGATTGCCCATGAGCAATCCGCGCGCCGGGCTCGCGAACAGATGGCCGAACGGATCGACGCGGTTGGGAAGCGGCATGGCATCTTGTAACGCGCCAGCCGCGAGGCTTGCACCCTTCCCTCTCCCCTTGTGGGAGAGGGAATGAGGCACCAGCCTGCCCCAAGAATCGAAATGCCCGGCACAAGGCCGGGCATGACGCAGAAATTGTTCGAGTGAATTACCCTTGCGGCTGCGGCGCGACTTCGCCGGTCGGCGCGTCGGGGCGCGGGCGTTGTTTGCCGGCCGGCGGCACTGCAGAGGAACGCGGCGTGGTCGGCTCGATCACCGACTCGCGCACCGGACGCTTGCCCTGGATCAGGTCCTTGATCTCGTCGCCGGTCAGCGTTTCGAACTCGAGCAGGCCCTTAGCCAGCACTTCGAGATCGGCGCGTTTGTCGGTGAGGACCTGAGTGGCCTCGGCATTGCCGGCCTCGACCAGCCGGCGGATCTCGGTGTCGATCTTGCGCGAGGTCTCTTCCGAGATGTTCTGCTGGCGCGACACCTGATAGCCGAGGAACACCTCGTCCTGGTTCTCGCCATAGGCCACAGTGCCGAGTTCGTCGGACAGGCCCCAGCGCGTAACCATCAAACGCGCAAGCTTGGTCGCCTGCTCGATGTCGGAAGCGGCGCCCGAGGTGACTTTCTCTCGGCCGAAAACCATTTCCTCGGCGACGCGGCCGCCCATCATGATGGCGAGACGCGAGGTCATTTGCTCGCGGCTCATCGACAGCTTGTCGCGTTCCGGCAACTGCATGACCATGCCGAGCGCGCGGCCGCGCGGAATGATGGTGGCCTTGTGCACCGGATCGGTCGCCTTGACGTTGAGCGCGACGATGGCATGGCCGCCTTCGTGATAGGCGGTCAGCATCTTTTCTTCGTCGGTCATCACCAGCGACTTGCGCTCGGCGCCCATCATCACCTTGTCCTTGGCGTCTTCAAACTCGGCTTGCATGACCATGCGCTTGTTGCGGCGCGCGGCCATCAAGGCTGCTTCGTTGACGAGATTCATCAGGTCGGCGCCGGAGAAGCCGGGCGTGCCGCGCGCGATGGTCTTCAGGTTCACATCGGGGGCGAGCGGAACTTTCTTCACATGAACTTTGAGAATGTTTTCGCGGCCGACCACGTCCGGATTCGGCACCACCACCTGGCGGTCGAAGCGGCCGGGGCGCAGCAGCGCCGGATCGAGCACGTCGGGCCGGTTGGTGGCGGCGATCAGGATGATGCCTTCGTTGGCCTCGAAGCCGTCCATCTCGACCAGCAACTGGTTGAGGGTCTGCTCGCGCTCGTCATTGCCGCCGCCGAGACCGGCGCCGCGATGACGGCCGACCGCGTCGATTTCGTCGATGAAGATGATGCAGGGCGCGTTCTTCTTGGCCTGCTCGAACATGTCGCGCACGCGCGAGGCGCCGACGCCGACGAACATCTCGACGAAGTCGGAGCCTGAGATTGTGAAGAACGGCACGTTGGCTTCGCCGGCGACCGCGCGCGCGATCAGCGTCTTGCCGGTGCCGGGAGGCCCCACAAGCAATACACCTCTTGGAATGCGTCCGCCCAAGCGCTGGAATTTTCCGGGATCGCGCAGGAATTCGACGATCTCCTGCAAGTCCTGCTTGGCTTCATCGACGCCGGCGACGTCCTCGAAAGTGACGCGGCCATGCGACTCGGCGAGCAATTTGGCGCGCGACTTGCCGAAGCCCATGGCCTTGCCGGCGCCGCCTTGCATCTGCCGCGACAGGAAGATCCACACGCCGATTAGCGCGATGAAGGGCAGCCACGACACCAGCAGCGAGACGAACCACGGGACATTGTCCTGCAGCGGCCGCGCGGTAATCGAGACGCCCTTGGAATAGAGCTTCTGCACCAGGCCGGGATCGCTCGGCGCATAGGTCTGGAAGCTGGTGCCGTTGGCGAAGGTGCCGTGGATTTCCGGACCCTGGATCACCACGTCGCGCACGCGGCCCTGGTCGACCTCGCTGAGCAGTTGCGAGAACGAGATGTCCTGCGAGGTCGTGCGCTGGCCCGGATTTTGGAACAGCGTGAACAGCGCCAGCAGCAGAAGGACAATAATCACCCAGAGGGCGAAATTGCGCAGATTGGCGTTCATCATGCGTCCTTACCCGCCGCGTACGACGCTGCGGCCTTTGTGTCTTATGGCTAAAATTCGTGGCGACTTCACGTCGATCCCGGTCACAATGTAGGCACCGTAAGCCCCCAGGGAAAGGGCTCGAATCTGTATATTCTAGCGCGCTTTCGCTGGTTTGGCTTTGCCACGTCCACGCGTGGTTAAAAGCTTTCCGCGCCGCGGTGGAGCCCTTTCCACCGTGATTTTGCCCAAGCCAAGCGTTACCAGAGCACCGGCCAGGCTGCGTCGAAACTGCTTATTGCCTGCATTTTGGGCGGCATCGAGCGCAGCTTTGAGCGCTTCCAGCTTGCCGAGCTCGACCGGGCCTTCATCGCCCGCCTTGGCGACCGCGCGGCCGATCAGCCGCAGCGCGATCTCGGCCGGCAGCCGGGAATAACCCAATGCGTCGAAGGCGATTGGCCCGGGCGACGCCGAATCGACCGCCAGCTCAACCATCGCCCGGTCGACGGCGGCTTCGATCGCGGCATCGGCACGCTTGAGCCGCCGCGCCAGCAGCGCCAACCGGCGGGCGTCGAGGCCTTCTTGCGCGAGCTGCGGCATCAGGCCGCGCAGCCGCGCGCGGGTGAAGCGCGGATCGCGATTGGACGGGTCATCGGCAAAGGGAACTTTCGCCGCGCGCAAGCTGGCGATCAGGCGCGACTTCGGGATCTCGAGCAGCGGGCGGACGAGCTTGATTTCGCTCTCCCCGCTCGCAGGCAGGCTTGTAAGCCGCGACATCGCCGCCAACCCGGTGATGCCGCTGCCGCGCGCCATGCGGATCAGCACGGTCTCGGCTTGGTCGTCGAGCGTGTGCGCGGTGAGGATGTGCGCGGCGCCCACTTTGCGTGCCGCCTCGGCGAGCAAGCGGTAGCGCGCCTGGCGTGCCGCCTGTTGCAGTCCGGTCTTCGGTTTCCTGCCGCTCCAGCGCACAATGCGGTGCGGAATCTTGAGCTTGCGCGCAAGCCGTCCGACGCTGGTGGCCTCAGCTGTGGATGCCGCGCGCAGGCCGTGATCGACGGTGACCGCGATCAGCTTCGGCTTGACCTTCAGCGCATCACGCCAGCGCGCGGCCAGCATCATCAGCGCGGTGGAATCCGGGCCGCCGGAGACCGCCAGCACCAGCGCGGGCACATGATCGAGTTCGGCGAAAAGCGATTTGGTTTCCGGTGCCGAAACTGCTGCTGATTTTTGCGTGGGCATGATCTTTTCCGAAAACCGGTTGCCACTTTTCGGGATCATGACTTTAGCTTATCGCGCAATCTTTCGGCGAACCGGCTCCCACTTCGCCGGATTGCGCTCTAGCAGTGCGCACGCTTTTGTTCCTGCGTGACGCCGCGCTTCACGCTCGCCGAGGCGCGCGGAAATTTGCGCCCGACTTCCGCCAGCGTGGCGCAGGCCGCTTCCTTCTGATTGAGCGCGGCCAGCGACTGGCCGAGCCGCAGCAGCGAATCGGGCGCCTTGCCGGAGTGCTCGAATTTGGTCGACACCGCCAGGAAGGATTCCGCGGCGTCGCGATACCGCTGACGCTGGAACAGGCTTTCGCCCAGCCAATATTGCGCGTCCGGCACCAGCCGTTCGCTCGGATATTTCTTCAGGAAATCGCGAAACGCCTGCTCGGCGAGCGCGTAGTCTTTGTGCAGCACATAGCCGTAAGCCATGTCGTATTCGTCCTGCGGCGAAGCCGTGGGCGGCAGCGTCGCCAGCTGCGTTCCGGTCGCGCTGGTATTGCGCGGTGGCGGCAATTGCGATGCCGGCTGCGACGCCGGTTGCGAGGTTTGCACCGGCGCTGCATTTTCTATCGCGGCGGCCGGCGGCGCCGACGCATTGCCGGTCATTGCGTTGAGATCGAGCGGAGCGCCGGCGGCGCGGCCGCCGGGAGCGCCAACCGGCGGCTCGTTCGCCGCACTCTGGGCCGGCGCGGCGATCGCCGCTTCGTTGCCGAGCGCGCGCGGAGCGCCCGGCGCATTCGGACGCTGCGCGGGATCGAACACATCGCCACGGCGGCCGGGCGCTGCCGCCGGCGGCGCATAGACCGGCGCGGCGGGTGCGGCGCCGCCTTTCGAGCCCAACTGCTGCAGACGATATTCGGTGTCGTCCTGCATGCGCTTGAGCTGCATCTCGATCTGCTGATTGCGGTACTGCAATTGCTCGATGGTGCCGGTGAGCTGGCGCATCATGTTTTCTATGCGGTCGAGCCGCACTGTGAGATCGCCGGGGTCGGCCTGCGCCACCTGGGGCGCCTGGCGCTCCTGCGCCGACTCGCCGCGGTTGAACACATTGTCGAGGAAGCCGGGCGACGAGCGCTGCTCCTGCGCCACCGCCGCGCTTGCCAACAGCAGCACGGGAAGCGCGGCCAGCGCCGCGATGCGGATATAATGTCGTGGACGCGTCATAGTCCTACGCAATTTGCAGCCGTCAAATTCCCCATAGGGGTAGCATAAGGCGGGCTGCGTCGAAATTGTGACTGGCGGCCTGTCACCACCATCCACGCCCTGCTTTCAGCCAAAAAAGACGTGAATGCCCGGCATTTAGCCGGGCATGACGTTTTTGCGCGCGAGACGCCCGCCGCCGTTACGAACTGGCGTTGAGCACCGTGACCGCGCGGCGGTTCTGCGACCAGCAGGAGATGTCGTTGCACACCGCCACCGGCCGCTCCTTGCCGTAGGAGATGGTGCGCATGCGGTTGGCCTGGATGCCGCGCGAGATCAGATAATCGCGCACGCCCTGCGCCCGGCGGGCGCCCAACGCGATGTTGTATTCGCGCGTGCCGCGCTCGTCGGCATGGCCTTCGACGGTGAAGGCATACTGGCTGTAGTTGGTGAGCCACTGCGCCTGCTTGTCGAGCGTCGCGCGCGACTGCGGCGTGAGCTCGGTCGAGTCGGTTTCGAAGAACACGCGGTCGCCGACATTGACCACGAAATCCTGCTGGCTGCCGGGCGTCGCCATACCGGCCGCGTTCGCTTGCGCGTCGTCGGCCGGCTTGTTGGCGCAGGCCGAAATCGCCAGCGCCGCGACCAATACGGCCGCAAGCCGAACGCCACGTAGCATTTGTCTGATATCGATCATTCCGGTGACTCCATTTTCGTGCACTGACCGGACGTTTGCGTGGCGCATGATCTTTCCAAAAACCGGTACCCACTTTTCGGGATCATGCGCATTCATGTTCGTCTAACAGAACGTTCGTTAAGCGAACGTTCCATCAACCTTGATGGAACCTTGCACAGCGCCATTAGAATTGTCGGAGCTGCGTAAACCGTCTCTCATGGTTAAGACCCGGTGAATAAGGCGACGTTTTGTCTGCGCATGATCTTTTCCGAAAACCGGTTCCCACTTTTCGGGATCATGCGGCTCACGACAGCAGCGGCGACCAGGCCGGATCCGAGGCCAGACTCGGGGTTGGAACTTTGAGTTCGTTGCGGCCGGTGATGTCGATCGTAAACAGCGACGGGCCGTTGCCGGGGTCGCGGAAGAACATCAGCACCCGCCCGTTCGGGGCGAAGGTCGGCCCCTCGTTGTGGAAGCCCTCGGTGAGGATGCGCTCGCCGGAGCCGTCCGGCTTGAGGATGCCGATGGAGAATCGCCCGCGCGCCTGGCCGGTGAAGGCGATGTAGTCGCCGCGCGGCGACCATACCGGCGTCGAGTGATGCCCTTCGCCGAAACTGATGCGCTGCGCCGCGCCGCCATTCGCCGACATCACGTAGATCTGCTGCGTGCCGCCGCGGTCGCTCTCGAAGCAGATGCGGCTGCCGTCCGGCGAATAGCACGGCGCGGTGTCGATCGCCGGCGTATCGGTGAGCCGGGTCGTCGCCTTCGAGCGCAGGTCCATCACGAACAGATTGGCATTGCTGCCCTGTTGCAGGCTCAGAATCACGCGCTGGCCGTCCGGCGAAAATCTCGGGGCGAATGTCATGCCGGGGAAATTGCCGACGATTTCGCGCTGCCCGGTCTCGATGTTGAGCAGATAGACGCGCGGGTCACCCTGCCCGTAGGACATGTAGGTGATCTCTTGCGTGGACGGATTGAAGCGCGGCGTGAGCACCAGGTCGTCGCCGCGCGTGAGGTAGCGCACGCCGGCGCCGTCCTGATCCATGATGGCGAGGCGCTTGACCCGCCGATCCTTCGGGCCGGTCTCGTCAACGAACACGATGCGGCTGTCGAAATAGCCCTTCTCGCCGGTAAGCGTCTCATAAATCGCGTCGGAAATGATGTGCGCGATGCGCCGCCAGTTGTCGGGCGTGGTGAAATACTGTTTGCCGTCGAGCTGCTGGCCCGCGAACACGTCCCACAGACGGAATTCGGCCTTCAGCCGTCCGTCGCCCTGCTTGGTGATGCGGCCGGTGACCAGCGCCTGCGCATTGATGACGCGCCAGTCGGGAAAGCGCGGCACCGCATCGCTATTGGTGATTTTCTCGGTGAACGCCTGCGGATTGATCGGCGCGAACAAGCCGCTGCGCTGAAGATTGTTGGCGATGACGGCGGTGACGTTGCGCGCGGTTTCCGTTTCGGTCGGCGCACCCGCCAGGAAGTCGGGCAACGCAATCGGCATCGGCTGAACATTGCCTTGCGTGATTTCCACGCGCAGCACGGCGCTCGCCGGTCGCGGAGCGAGGGCGGCGAGCGCGCCGGCGCCCGCGCCGACCAGCAGACGGCGGCGGTTCAGCTTGAAATTACTATCGGTCATAAGGTGGGTCATCTCACGGGAATATCGTGGAACATTTCTTTGGTGTCGAAGGTGAAGTCCATCTCTTTCCAGGTCTCGTAGTGCTCGGGACGAAGCATGGTGTAGGGCTGGCCGACGAGGACCGCCCGCACGGCGCTGTCGCGCATCGCATTAAAACGGGCGCCACTTCCGCTCGTCATAACCTGGGGGCCGATATCCAGCGTGCCGTCACGCTTGAACCTGATCCGAATCGTGATTTGGTAACTATCCGCGTCCTGCGCGCCGATCGGCGGATTCCATAGCGCCATTAGCCGGGCGCGCAGCGCGTCGAGCTCCGATGCCGAAAGCCTGGCCGCGTTGCCGCTGGCGACACCGAGTGAAGGCGCCGAATTGAGCTCGGCGCCGGTCGCGGCGTTGCGTTGCGGATCGCGTTTGTCGAGCAAGGCCGCGATCTTGTTGGCGTCGAACTTCGGCTGTTTGGGTTCCGGCTTCTTCGGCGGCAGCGGCTTCGGCTCCGCCTTGGCGTCCTGTTTCTGATCTTCCTGCTTATTGATTTTCTCGGCGATCGGATCGGGCTTGGGCGCCGGTTGCGGCTCCGCCGTCTTTTCCACCGCGGCCTTGATTTCCTTTTTCTCGGTGACCTTGGGCGCCGGAGTTTCGGCCGGCTTCGGATCGTCCTTCTTCTCCACCAGCGGCATTTGCTTCTCGACCTTGGGCGCCTCCTTGGTGCCCTTGGTGAGCTCGGAGAACTCCTTCTCGTTGATCAGGTCGACCGGCAGCGATTCCGCCGGCGTGACCTCGAAGGCCTTGCCGGTAAACGACACCACCGCGAACAGCAGCACCGCCACGTGCAGGCCGGTCGAAATCACTGAGGCGGTACGCATCTGCATTATTATTTCGAGCCCTGCTCGAATTCGGTGACCAAGGCGACCCGATGGAACCCGGCTGCCGACAACCGCCCCATCACCTTCATCATGGTCCCGTAATCCACCTTCTTGTCGCCGCGCAAATAGATGCGCGCTTCATTGCCCCCGCGCGCCTGCGCCACCGCCTGCAGCTTGGGGATCAGATCGTTCACGTCGATTTCGGCATTTTGCAGGAAAACCTGGCCCTTGTCGGTGACCGACAGAGTCAGCGGCTCCTTGTCCTGGTCGAGACTCTTGGCCTGGCTCTGCGGCAGGTCGATCGGCACCCCGACCGTGAGCAGCGGCGCCGACACCATGAAAATGATGAGCAGCACGAGCATCACGTCCACCATCGGCGTGACGTTGATCTCGCTCATCACCCGCTGACGATGATGCCGCCTTCTTCCGACGACCGGCGTGCCGGCATTGGCTGCCATGGACCCCTCACCCGCGCTCGTCGATCTGCCGCGACAGAATGGCGGAAAATTCGTCGGCGAACCCTTCCAGCCGTTGGGCCTGTTTGTTCACCTCGCCCGCGAACTTGTTATAGAAAATGGTCGCCGGTATGGCGGCGACAAGGCCGATTGCGGTCGCAAACAGCGCTTCCGCGATGCCCGGCGCCACCACCGCCAGCGAGGTGTTCTTGGAGGCGGCGATCGACTGGAAGCTGGTCATGATGCCCCAGACCGTGCCGAACAGGCCGATGAAGGGGCCGGCCGAGCCGACGGTGGCGAGTACCAATAGGCGGCGTTCGAGCCGCTCGATCTCGCGGGCGATGGTCACCTGCATCACCTTCTCGATCCGCATCTGCAATCCGGCAAAGGAGCGCTGCTGACCCTCGAAGCTGCGCTTCCATTCCCGCATCGCCGCCACGAACAGCGCCGCCATCGAATGGTTCGGCTTCGAGGACAGCGAGCGGTAGAGCTCGTCCAGCGACTGGCCGGACCAGAACGTCTGCTCGAAGCGGTCCATACCGCGGCGCGTGCGGGTATAGAGCACGGTCTTGTCGATCGCGATCGCCCAGACCCAGACCGAACACACCAACAGCCCGACCATGACCGCCTTAACGATCCAATGGGCGTGCCAGAACAGCGTGAACAAAGAGAGGTCGGAGGAAGTGAGCGGAAGCACCGACTGTGCCACATCGGCTGGATTCATGGGCACGTCCTTTCCGCTGTCCGGCTCCGTCGGTCAAACCGGCGCGGCGCAAAATTTCTGTAACAATGGGCGCGTCGGGCGATCCCGCCCGCGCACTCAACCGAAAACCGAATGTCTCGCGAAAACTCGTTGCTCCCGCCACCGGCAGACTTAACGAAATTCCCGCGAAACTTGGCCAAATGAGGGCGCAAGGCAGTCGTTAGCCCGCTAACCAGCGCTGATTGTGGTTAAAGATTAGTTACCGGCCGATGCCGGCGATGTCGACAAAACGCAAAGGCCGCCCGGAAAAGGCGGCCTCGCTGATCGTCCGCGGTTGCGGTTCACGCCTGCGGTGGCGGCGATTCCGGGCGATTACGCCGCTCGGCCATGAACTGATCGAACTCGGTCTTGTCCTTGGCGAAGCGCAGCCGCTCGAGGAAATCGCGGAACTCGCGCTGCTCGTCTTCCAGCCGGCGCAAGGTTTCCGTGCGGTACTCGTCGAAAGCGTGATTGCCGCTCGACGGCGCGCTGGTCCACGGGCCGCCGGGGCCCGTCTTGGCGCGCATCCAATCCATCTTGTCTTGCCAGCGGCCAAAATTTCGACCTTGGCCGCCACGAAACCCGCACCCCATCATTCTTCCGCTCCCAATGGTGAAGGCGAGGACGCAAAGGCCAAGCGGCCACCAGACCATGAATCCCAGAACGATCAGAGCGATCCAGGCGGGTTTGCCGAATTCGTCGAGCTTTGCGGTGATTGGCATTGTCGACCTCGCGTGAATGTAAATAACATTTACATAGATAAAATCAGCTCGGCGTTTTGTCAAGCGGGGGCAGGCCCAGACCGCGCAGATAAATGAGAACGGCCGCCTCCAACAGTTCCTCCGGCGGCATCGGCAGCGCGCGCCGCGCCGCATCGCCGCGGCCGAACAGCGATGCGATGCCGTGGGTCATCGACCAGACGTGCAGCGCCACCATCAACGCCGGCGGCCGTGCCGGTGCCGGCATCAGCGCCACCAGCCGCTCCGAAGCAGCACGCAACACCGCGAACGCCCGCTCGCTCGCGTCACGCAGTTGCGGATCGGTATCGAGTGGAACACCGGCCTCGAACATCGCCGAGTAATAGGCCGGCGCGCGCTTGGCAAAATCGAGATAGGCTTTGCCGAGCCGGTCGAAGGCGCCCATCACGTCCGGCCGGCCCTCATCCCAGGCTTTGGCGAGCGCGGCGGCAAATTGATCGAAGCCGCGCCGTGCCACGTCGGCGAGCAATTCGTCGCGGTCGCGGAAATGCCGATAGGGCGCGGCCGGGCTCACGCCCGCCCAGCGCGCGGCATCGGCGAAGGTGAAGCCGGCCGGCCCCTTCTCCGCGATCAGCTCGAGCGCGGCGCGCACCAGGGTCTCGCGCAGATTTCCGTGGTGGTAGCCGCGCGGCCCTTGGCCGCCGCCCTTGCCCCATTTCATGTGAAGCGCTTTTACATTACGCCCGGGCGTAAGCAAAGCTCAGGGCTGCGCCGCGTCCTGGTCGGCGCGCATGGCGATGCGCAGCGGCTTGGGGATCGGCCGGGCGCGGCCGCCGGAGACGAAGGCGACCTGCACATGCGCCTCGACCAGCAACTCGTCGCCGCGCATCACCTTCTGATGCAGCATGACGGAGGCGCCCTTCACCTCTTCCGGCACGGTGACGATGGTGAGCACGTCGTCCATGTGCGCGGGCTTGCGGAAATCGATGCTCATGTGGCGCACCACGAAGGCAAAGCCCGGGGCCTCCTTCTCGGCCTGCGCGAACAGCGCGCGGTGATCGGCGCCGATCAGGCGCAGGTAATTGGTGCGGCCGCGCTCCATGAAGCGCAAATAGCTGGCGTGATAGACCACGCCGGAAAAATCCGTGTCCTCGTAGTAGACCCGCACCGCCTGGACGTGGCGGCCGTCGCGAATTTCGCCGTCGAGAGCGTCAATTCTATTCATCTTTTGAATTGGAGAACGAACCGATCCCGCAGGTTTGGAACGATGCGACCATTACCCCGCCCGCGCCAGCGGCGTCGAGGGTTTGGGAACGTCCTGCTTCCATTCCTTGGCAGCTTCAATCCAAGAGGCGATCGCCTCTTGCACGTTCTTCAGCGCCTCTTCCGGTGTCTCGCCATCGGACACGCAGCCCGGCAGATCGGGCACGGTGGCGAGATAGCCGCCGCCGTCGCTCTCCGCCAAGAGCTCGATACGGACTGCATATTCGAGTTTCATAAAACGTCTCCGTGGGCCTCAATATAGCGCACGAGCTTGCGAATGTAGATCGGTTTGATCGGTCGGCGTGCCGGGATCGTTAAGATTTCCCGCGCGGATGGATGCTTCGCGTGGCAATGGGACGTTCCCTGCCCGGGCCGGAACAGCAGACCGTATTCGCGGCAAAGCGCTTCGACATCACGGATGCGCCAATCGCCGGCCGGATTGCGGCGCATTCGCTCCAGCAAATCGGACGCCATCAATCCTCTTCCTGTCCGAACAAGCCGAATTGGCCCGGGTCGCGCGCCGGCTCGGCGAGACCGAGATGCTTGAAGGCGGCCGCGGTCAAAAGCCGCCCGCGCGGCGTGCGCTGCAGCAAGCCCTTCTGGATCAGGAACGGCTCGATGATGTCCTCGATGGCGTCGCGCGGCTCCGACAGCGCGGCGGCCATGGTGTCGACACCGACCGGCCCGCCGCCGTAGCTCTCCGCGATGGTCAAAAGATAGCGCCGGTCCATGGCGTCGAGCCCGGCGGCGTCGACCTCAAGTTCACGCAGCGCGTTGTCGGCAACTTTGCGGTCAATCGCCTTGGCGCCGTCGACATGCGCGAAATCGCGCACGCGGCGCAACAGGCGGCCGGCGATGCGCGGGGTGCCGCGGGCGCGGCGGGCGATCTCGTTGGCACCGTCGGGCGTGATGCCGATGCCGAGCACGCGGGCGCCGCGATTGACGATCAGCTCCAGCTCGGCTTCGGAATAGAAATTCAGCCGCACCGGAATGCCGAAGCGGTCGCGCAGTGGATTGGTCAGCAGGCCGGCGCGCGTGGTGGCGCCGACCAGCGTGAACGGCGACAAATCGATCTTCACCGAGCGCGCCGCCGGCCCCTCGCCGATGATGAGGTCGAGCTGGAAGTCCTCCATCGCCGGATAGAGGATTTCCTCCACCGCCGGATTGAGCCGGTGGATCTCGTCAATGAACAGCACGTCGCGCGGCTCGAGATTGGTGAGCAGCGCGGCGAGGTCGCCGGCTTTCGCGATCACCGGCCCGGAAGTGGCGCGGAAATTCACCCCCAGTTCGCGCGCCACGATCTGCGCCAGCGTGGTCTTGCCGAGGCCCGGGGGCCCGACGAACAGCACATGGTCGAGCGCTTCCTGGCGCGCGCGCGCGGCCTCGATGAACACCGACAGATTGGCGCGCGCCTTCTCCTGGCCGATGAATTCCGCCAGCCGCTGCGGACGCAAAGACGCGTCGACGTCGTCGTCGCGCTTTTCGGCGGCAATCAGGCGGCGCGGGGTGGTGGTCACTTCGCCAGCTCCTTCAGCCCCTGCCGGATCAGCGTCGCCACGTCGGCGCCCTCGCCGGCGCTACGCGATGCTGCGGCGATCGCGGCGGCGGCCTGCGGCTGGCCGTAGCCGAGATTGACCAGCGCGGAAACCGCATCCATCACCGGCCGAGGCGCACGTTTCTCGTCAAGCGCGCCGGCCAGATGCACGGCGGCGGGATCGATGTCCGCGAAGGCCGGCACTTTGTCCATGAGTTCGGTCACGATGCGCTCGGCCACTTTGGCGCCAACGCCGGGCGCGCGCGACACCGTCGCCTTGTCGCGCATGGCAACGGCCGAAGCGAGCTCGGACATTTTCAGCGTACCGAGCACCGAGAGCGCCACCTTGGCGCCGACGCCCTGCACCGTCTGCAACAGGCGGAACCATGCGCGCTCGCTGTCGCTGGCAAAACCGAACAGCTTGATCTGGTCCTCGCGCACATAGGTCTCGATCGACAAGGTCGCGGCTTCGCCGGGCGCGGGCAGCGCCTGCATGGTGCGCACCGAGCAATGCACCTGATAGCCGACGCCATTGACGTCGAGGATGATGTAGTCCTCGCCGTAGCTGTCGACGATGCCCCGGAGTTTTCCAATCATATGAGCTTGCCGATCATTGCGCCGCCACCCTCAGCACCGCGCTCTGCCGGTGATGCGCATGACAGATCGCGATCGCCAATGCGTCGGCCGCGTCCTCGCTCTGCGGATCGGCTTTCGGCAGCAGCACGCCGATCATCATGCGGATCTGCGCCTTTTCGGCATGGCCAGAGCCGACGATTGATTTCTTCACCAGATTGGGCGCGTATTCCGCCACCGGCAGCCCGGCTCTGGCCGGCACCAGCATGGCGAT
>Ga0208355_1000405_pt1 | contig 19688 bp, 19 predicted proteins | sample NGESurdeep072012_6_FD_184458 | JGI IMG/M metagenome (GOLD analysis project Ga0208355, IMG submission 184458) | Arctic peat soil microbial communities from Barrow, Alaska - NGEE Surface sample 210-3 deep-072012 (SPAdes) | ecosystem: Environmental > Terrestrial > Soil > Wetlands > Peat ... | reverse complement strand
ATGGCGTTCTCCGGCCTGCCGTCATCGGCGAGCGCGGCTTACGTGCTTGCCTCGGGTCTGATTCATCTCGTCTACAATGCGTTGCTGGTGCGGATGTATCGCAGCGGCGATCTCGGCGAGACCTATCCGGTCGCGCGCGGCTCTTCGCCGGCGCTGGTCGCGCTCGGCGGCAGCCTGTTCGCCGGTGAATGGATGAATCCGCTCGGCACCGCCGGCATCGGCCTCGTCTGTGCGGGGATTTTCATGCTGGCAGCGGCGCGAGCGCGATCAGCAAAAGTGGAATCCGGTTTTGCGTCCGATCGCGCTCCAAAGAAAGGAGGCCGGTTGCACGCGATGAACCTGCCGTCGGCGCTGGCGACCGGCGTCAGCATTGCCGCTTACACTGTTGTCGATGGCCTCGGCGTGCGCGCCTCCGGCAACTGGATCGCCTACACCGGCGGCATGTTCGCGTTCTTCCTCGCCGTGCCGCTATGGTATCTGGCGCGGCGCCAGCGCGCGGTGTTTGCGGTACCATTGGCGGAAGCGGGCAGGGCGGCCGGCGGCGGGCTGATTTCGCTCGCGGCCTATGGCGCCATCATCTGGGCGATGCAGGCAAGCGCGATGGGCGCGGTGTCGGCGTTGCGCGAAACCAGCGTGGTGTTCGCCGCACTGCTCGGAGCTGTGTTCCTCAACGAGCGTCTGACCGGCTTGCGGATCGCCGCCTGTTGCGTCATCGCCGCCTGCGTCGGCTGGCGATCCTGACGCCGGCGCGTCAAATGAAAACGCCCCGGTGCGAGCCGGGGCGTTTTGACGTCTTGCCTCGAGTAAGGTGGCCTAAGAGGCCTCAATCCTTTTTGAGGAAACCGGAAAACTTCTTCTGGAACCGCGACACGCGGCCGCCACGATCGAGCAACTGCTGGGCGCCGCCGATCCAGGCCGGGTGCGATTTGGAGTCGATATCGAGGTTCAGCTTGTCGCCTGCCTTGCCCCAGGTCGAACGCGTCTGGTATTCGGTGCCATCGGTCATTACGACCGTAATCATATGATATTCCGGATGAATTTCGGCTTTCATGGCAGATCCTTCGGCGCGCCGGCGCTGTCTCTAAGATGGCTGTGAGATGGATTTGGGCCGCTCTATAACGCAGCAAGCCCTCCAAAACAAGCCAAGGATCCTCCCCGATTTGCCAGCGGTGGCGGGGGGGCCTATCTGGGGGTGGCAAGGCGATTGGTCCAGATCTCATGACTGCAGTGGAACGGCTTGAAGACCGGCGTGACGAAACGCCGCCACGGCGCGATTCGGTGCCGGCGGAGGCATCCGCCATCGAAGCGCAACTGACGCAGTCGCCGGCCAAGCGCAGCGCGCGGCTTCGTCCGCTGCTGGCGCTGGTGCCTTACGTGGCGCGTTATCGCGGGCGCGCATTTCTGGCTTTGATCGCGCTGACGATCGCCGCCATTACGACCCTGCTGGTGCCGGTCGCGGTCCGGCGCATGATCGACTTCGGATTCAGCCCCGAAGGCATCGCCCTGATCAACAGCTATTTCAGCGTCATGATCGCGGTGGTCGCGGTGCTGGCCGGCGCCAGTGCGGCGCGGTTCTATCTGGTGATGACCATCGGCGAACGCATCGTCGCCGATCTCAGGCGCGATGTATTCGCTCACCTGATGTCGCTGTCGCCTTCATTCTTCGATTCCGCGCGCAGCGGCGAACTGATCTCGCGCCTCACCGCCGACACCACCCAGATCAAATCCGCGGTCGGCGCCTCGGTGTCGATTGCGCTGCGCAACGTGATGCTGTTCGTCGGCGCCACCGCGATGATGGTGATCACCAGCCCGCGGCTTTCGGGCTTCGTGCTGCTGGCTATCCCGGTGATCGTGATTCCGCTGGTGGCATTCGGCCGCTGGGTGCGGCGGTTGTCGCGCAACGCTCAGGATACGCTGGCGGAGGCGACCGCCTATGCTTCCGAACTGGTCGGCGCCATCCGCACCGTGCAGGCCTATACCAGCGAGCGGCTGGCCAATGCGCGCTTCGGCGGCGAAGTCGAACAGGCCTATGAAGCGGCGCGCAGTTCGACCCGCGCGCGCGCGGTTCTCACCGCGATCATCATCTTCATCGTTTTTTCCAGTGTCGTGGCGATCCTCTGGATCGGATCGCACGATGTGCTGACCGGCTCCATCAGCCCGGGCAGGCTCGGGCAGTTCGTCCTGTACGCGGCTTTCGCCGCGGCCGGGCTCGGCCAGCTCAGCGAGGTCTGGGGCGAGGTCTCGGCCGCGTCAGGCGCATCGGAACGGTTGTTCGAAATTCTTCGCGTCAAATCGGCGATATCGGCCCCGGCATCACCGCGCGCTTTGCCGGTGCCGGCGCGCGGCGACGTCAGCTTCGAAAACGTCAGCTTCGCCTATCCGACCCGGCCGGACACGCTGGCGGTCGATGGCGTTTCGCTGGCAGTGCGCGCGGGCGAGAAGGTCGCGATCGTCGGCCCGTCAGGCGCCGGCAAGAGCACGCTGTTTCACCTGCTGCTGCGGTTCTACGATCCCGCTGAAGGCGCAATCTCGTTCGACGGGGTTTCGATCAGAGACGCCGATCCGCGCGAGGTGCGAACGCGCATCGCGCTGGTGCCGCAGGACTCCGTGGTGTTCGCCGCCACCGCGCGCGAGAACATCCGCTTCGGCCGGCCCGACGCCGATGACGCCGAGGTCGAGCGCGCCGCCGACCTCGCCCACGCCACCGAATTCATCCGCCGCATGCCGGATGGATTCGAGGCCCAGCTCGGCGAGCGTGGCGTGACGCTGTCGGGCGGCCAGCGCCAGCGCATCGCCATTGCGCGCGCGATCCTTCGCGATGCGCCTCTGCTGCTGCTCGATGAAGCCACCTCATCGCTCGATGCGGAATCCGAGACGCTGGTGCAAACCGCGCTCGAGGAATTGATGCGTCACCGCACCACGCTGGTGATCGCGCATCGCCTCGCCACCGTCCTGTCCTGCGACCGGATCATGGTGATGGACCAGGGCCGCATCGTCGAACAGGGCACCCACGCCTCGCTGGTCGCCGCCAACGGACTCTACGCGCGGCTGGCGAGACTGCAGTTTGAGGGCGTGTGAACTCCGCTCGTGATGCCTCGCTACGTCCGTCATCACCCGCGAAAGCGGGTGACCCAGTATTCAAGAGACGTCAGCGATTGAACCGTGAAGCCGCGGCGTACTGGATACACCGCTTTCGCGGGGTATGACGATTTGGACGGTGCCGTGAACAGCACTACCGGTTCCACTCCATCTTCAGTACCGGCCGGCCCGAGGTCGGATTCACGTCCTCGCCGGCCTGCGCAAAACCGTTACGTTCGTAGAAGCGGATCGCTCTAATATTGTCGGCGTTGACCAGCAGCGTAATGCGCTCGGGCGACAGGCGTTTTGCCTCGTTGACCAGCATGTTGGCGAGCTCCGAGCCCCAGTAATCGGGAGCGACGACCAGCTGATCGAGATAGCCTGATGCGTCGATGGTGACGAACCCGACCAGTGCGCCCACCTGCTCCGCGACCATGATCGCCGCCTTGGGTACCAGCTCGCTGCGCCAGCGCTCGCGCCACCATGTCACGCGCGCGGCGAAATCGATTCCCGGATAGGCCTGCTGCCAGGTTTGCTGCCACAGCGCGATCGCGGCGTCTTCGTCCTCAGTGCGATAGGGGCGAAGCTGATACCTCGTCCTCACTAGCGTTCCGTCAGCTTCAGCTCGATGCGGCGGTTGCGCTTGTAGGCCTCTTCGGTGGTGGCGGTGTCGAGTGGCTGGAATTCCGCGAACCCGGCCGCGACCAGCCGCTGCGCCGGCACGCCGAGCGAGATCAGGTACTGCACCACCGAGATCGCGCGCGCCGAGGACAGTTCCCAGTTCGACTTGAACACCGGGCTGTTCATGATCGGCCGCACATCGGTATGGCCGTCGACCCGCAGCACCCAGGCGATTTCGCCTGGAATCTGCTTGTCGAGATCAACCAGTGCGGTCGCCAGCTTGTCGAGCTCGGCGCGGCCCTCGGGCAGCAAGAGCGCCTGTCCGGTGTCGAAGAACACCTCCGACTGGAATACGAAGCGGTCGCCGACGATCCGGATGTCCGGACGATTGCCTAGAATGGCGCGTAAGCGTCCGAAGAACTCCGAACGGTAGCGCGACAGTTCCTGCACCCGCTGCGCCAGCGCGACGTTCAGCCGCTGTCCGAGATCGGCAATCCTGCCCTGCGATTCCTTGTCGCGTTTCTCCGAGGCATCGAGCGCCTCTTCGAGCGCCGCAAGCTGGCGGCGCAGCGCGCTGATCTGCTGGGTCAGCACCTCGATCTGCGCCAGCGCGCGCGACGATACTTGTTTTTCGGAATCCAGCGCCTTGTTGAGTTCGGTGGCGCGGCCGGCGGCATCGCCGCCCGCGCCGGCGAGGCCTTCATAGAGGCCCTTGACGCGGTCGCGTTCGGCCTCTGCCGACGCCAGCCCAGCGCGCACCTGCGAGAGCTGGTCGTCGAGATTGAGCCTGCCAAGTTTTTCCAGCGACAACAGATCGTTCAGCTGCGCGATCTTGGCGTTGAGCTGCTCCAGCGCCTTTTCCTTGCCGGTGACCTCCTGCGACAGGAAGAACTGCACCACCAGAAACACCGACAGCAGGAACACGATCGAGAGCACCAGCGTCGACAGCGCGTCGACGAAGCCCGGCCAGTAATTGAAACCGGATTCGTTGCGGCGTGCACGGGCGAGGGCCATTGGCTTCTCTCTTCTTATTGAAAACGCTTAGCTAATTCTTCTCGGGCTGGCGCGCGATGCGCTCGAGCAATTTCTTGATCTCGCGGTTCTGCTCGCCCTGGCCGTCGGCCCATTCGCGGATCATCTGCTGCTCGGTCCGCATATGCGCGACCAGACCCTGAATGGCTTCGGCGAGGTTGGCCAACGCCACGGTGGTGCCACGGCTCGCACCGCCCTCTTCCAGGGTGGCCCGCAACCGCTCGACAGCTGCCTGAAGTTCGCCGCCGCCCGCTGCGCTCTCGCCGGAATATTCGCGCACCGTGGAGGCGAGCCAGTCCTCGAGGTCGGTATAGAACCGGTTCTGCGCCTGGCTCGATTGCAGATCGAGAAAGCCGAGAATCAGCGAACCGGCGAGGCCGAACAGCGACGACGAAAACGAAATGCCCATGCCGCCGAGCGGCGCCGCCAGACCTTCCTTGAGGGTGTCGAACAATGCGCCGGCGTCGCCGCCGACCTTCAGGCCGTCGATCACCTTGCCGACCGAGCCGACGGTTTCGATCAGGCCCCAGAAGGTGCCGAGCAGTCCGAGGAACACCAGCAGGCCGGTCATGTAGCGGGAAATGTCGCGGGCCTCATCGAGCCGCGTGGCGATCGAATCCAGGAGATGCCGCATGGTCTGTTGCGTAATCGTCATCCGGCCGGTGCGCTCGCCGCCGAGGATCGCCGCCATCGGCGCCAGCAGCGTGGGGTGCTGCCGCTCGGCAGCGAGGCCGGGATCGGCGATGCGGAAATTATTGACCCAGGCGACTTCCGGATAGAGCCGGATGACCTGGCGAAACGACAGGATGGTGCCGATCAACAGCACCGCGCCGATCAACGCGTTGAGACCGGGATTGGCGAAGAAAGCGAGGACGATCTGCTTGTAGAGCACGACCATTACGAGCGCGCACAGCACCAGAAACACGACCATCCGCACCAGGAAGATCCGTGGCGAGGACAGTTTGGTCAGTTCGATCTCCATCGCGGAGCGGGAAGAGGGGCCTGAAGGCATTGCCAATGTCATCCGTTGCGAGGAACCGCTTTCGGCCACCAATATGGCACAGCGGTGTCGGGAAAAAAGGCCGGTTGCGGTCTGTCGGGGAAGGAAACATGGAACTTCGGCGTGAAACCGGGCTTAGGACCTGAGCGTATTTCACAAATGTTTGGCGCCTGAAGCTTTTGGCGGGATTTCGCATGGCCGTTTTGTATCTCGAAGCTCTGGCTGGGATCGCACTGTCGCTGTCGGTCCTGATGGGCCTCGCCTGGCTGGTGCAGCAGCGCACCGGCAATTCCGGCTGGGCCGACACCATCCGGACGTTCTCGGTGGGGCTGGTCGGGGCCGGCAGCGCGCTGTGGCCGGTAGCGGGCGCTGCGCGCTATCGCGACTATCAGTCACGCACCAGCACGTTCTTTCCACTGCCACCACAAAAGGGAGTGGTCACATGAGCGTCGTATCCAGAATAATCGGCACCGCCGAACGGGTGCCGCTGCCCGATCTCGTGATCCGTGCCGCGATCCAGCGGCTGTGTTCGCGCACCGCGACGCGGCTTGCCAGCGGCAATGGGGAGAACGATGCCATGTTCGCGCAGGAGATGGCGGCACGCGCCTTCGCCGAACATACCGACGCCGCCAATACCCAGCATTACGAGGTGCCAGCGGCATTCTTTGCTCACGTGCTCGGGCCGAACCGCAAATATTCTTCATGTTATTACAAGGAGCCGGAGTCCACGCTGCAGGAGGCCGAGGAAGAAGCGCTGCGCCAGACCGTGGAGCACGCCGATCTCGCCGACGGGCAATCGATCCTCGAACTTGGCTGCGGCTGGGGCTCGCTGTCGCTGTGGATGGCGCGGCAATTCCCCAATTCCGAGATATCAGCGGTGTCGAATTCGCATTCGCAGCGGATCTACATCGAGGGCGAGGCGGCGTCGCGCGGATTGAAAAATCTTCGTGTGATCACGAAAGATATGAATGCGTTCGCCCCGGAGCGGCAGTGCGACCGCATCGTGTCGGTTGAAATGTTCGAGCACATGATGAACTGGCGCGAATTGATGACGCGGGTGAGGTCATGGCCCGCGCCGGACGGCCGCTTCTTCATGCATATCTTCACGCACCGCTCAGGCGCCTATCTGTTCGATCGCGCCGACAGAGACGACTGGATCGCGCAGCATTTCTTTACCGGCGGCGTGATGCCGAGCCATCATCTGATCCGGCAATATGCCGATTTGTTCGAGGTCGAGAAGGAATGGCGCTGGAGCGGCAGGCATTACCAGCGCACCGCGCTCGACTGGCTCGGCAATTTCGATGCCCATCGCGACGAGATCGAAGCCATTCTTCGTACCGTGAATGGCAACGACACCGCGTTGTGGATGCGGCGCTGGCGCTGGTTCTTCCTCGCCACCGCGGGGCTGTTCGGTTACGCCGACGGCAGCGAATGGGGCGTCAGCCATTATCGGATGAAGGCGGCGTCATAACAGTCGTCATGCCCGCGAAGGCGTGCATCCAGTAGTCCGTGACACTGGAATTTAACATCATCGGTGCGGCGTACCAGATCATCCGCTTTCGCGGATGATGACGGCGAAAATGCCGTCACTTCCCCAGCGGCTTCAGAATCTTCACCAGTTCGGCGTGGACGAACTCATTGCCGCAGATCACGCTGCCGGTCTTGAGCGGGTCGTCGTCGCCCTCAATACCGCTGACGATGCCACCGGCCTCGCGGACGATAATCTGTCCGGCCGCCATGTCCCATGGCGACAGGTTGCGTTCCCAATAGCCGTCGAGGCGGCCCGACGCGACGAAAGCCATATCGAGCGAGGCCGCGCCGAACCGGCGCAGACCCGCCACCCTGGCCTGAATTTCGGTCATCTCGGCGCGCGACAGTTCGAGGTCGCCGCGTCCGATATGCGGCAGCCCGCACGCGATCACGCATTCGCCAAGTTTGCGCCGGCCGGCGACGCGCAGCCGCTGATCGTTGAGGAAGGCGCCCTTGCCGCGCTCGGCGATATAGAGGTCGTCATTGGCGGGATTGTAGATCAGGCCCGCGATGATGGTGCCCTCGCGCTGCAGGCCGATCGAAATCGCGAATTGCGGGATGCCGTGCAGGAAATTCGTGGTGCCGTCGAGCGGATCGACGATCCAGGTGTGGCTCTTGTCGTCGCCTTCGCGGATGCCGCCTTCCTCGCCGATAAAGCCGTAACCCGGCCGCGCCTTGGTGAGGTCGCTATGCAGCATCTCCTCGGCGCGCCTGTCGGCCATGGTGACGAAATTGGCAGGCCCCTTCAGCGAGACCTGAAGATTTTCGACCTCGCCGAGGTCGCGCTTGAGACTGCGGCCGGCGCGGCGCGCGGTCTTGACCATGACGTTGATAAGGGCTGAATGCAGCATGATCTCGGCTCAAGACGACCTGATCGCCAGGTCAGGACAGGGATTAATGGGATGCTTCCCAGTGGGTGCCCTGCCGTTGTGGTGGCGTCAAGGCGGATCATTTGGTGCCGAGCCATTTGCGCGCGGCCGCCTCGACCCTGGCGCGATCCTCAGGGCTTAGATCCGCGAATGCCTCGTCGAGCATGGGGTCGCCCTTGCCGGCGGTTTTCGCGACAATGTGCCATTTGAGGCCCTCGATCTTGTCCATCGGCGCGCCCTGTCCGGTCACCAGCACGCGCGCGAGGCGGTTTTGGGCGATCGGACTGTCTTGTTTGGCGGCCTTGCGCAACAGCGCCACCGCGGCGGCTTCGTTCTTCGGCGTGCCGGTGCCGTTGTAAAGCGCGATGGCATATTCGACCTCGGCGTCGACATTGTCGGCGAGCGAAGCCGCCTGCAGCAGCCGGACCGCCTTTTCAATGTCCTTCTCGACGCCGGTGCCCTCCTTGTAGAAGGTCGCCAGCGCGTATTGCGCTTCCGGATTGCCGGCGTCGGCGGCGACGCGAAACAATTGCGCCGCGCGTTTGAGGTCCTGCGGCAGCGTCTGTCCGTCGAGATAGAGCAGCGCGAGATTGTACGCCGCCTTCGGGTTGCCGAGCTTGGCCGAGGACGCCAGCAATTTCGCGGCTTCCTCGCGGTTGACCGGGCCGCCGCGGCCGCTGAGCCGAAGCATCGCAAGAGCGAACATGGCTTCGCGGTCGCCGCCGTCAGCGGCGCGCTTGTACCAGTCCGCGGCCTTGGCATAGTCGCGCTTGATGCCCATCGCATTGGCGTAGAGCTCGCCGAGCATTGTCATCGCCTTCGGATCGCCGTTGTCCTGCGCGCGCTTGGTCGCGAGATCGAATGCGGTTTTGTACTGGCCGCGCTGATAGGCGCCGTACACCAGATCGACATTGGGATCATCGGGCGCGGGGGCAGGAGTTACGGTCGCCGTCGGAGCCGGAGTTGCCGCGGGCTTCGGCGTCGCGGCAGAAGCTGTCGGCTTCTTGGCTGCCGCGGCTGGTTTTGCTTTCGGTTTCGAAGCGGGATTGCCTGCCGCGGGGGGCGTTTGCGCGCCGGGAGGCGTCAGCGAGATTTGCGCCACAGCACTTGCCGTCAACATCAGACAGCTGACGAGGATTGCTATGGGACGCAGGATCTTCATTTCCTATTCCTGTTCGGCTTTGGCTTTTCCGGACCTTGCGGCATGCGCCTGCCTGATGGTCTGCTCCGCATCCATCAATGCCGCCGCCGCGCCGCGCGGATCGGCCCAGATGAAATCGCCGACCAGAACGAAATCCGCGCCGGCTGCCGCAAATTCGTAGGCCTCCTCGCGCGACTCCGCAAAGCCGACACATGGAGGCTCGAACAGTTCGGCCCACCATTGCAGGCGCTCCGTGATCGCCTCAATCGAAGGCCGCTGCCCCCTCGCATCGGGCTCGCCGAACAGCACGTAATCCGCACCGGCTTCGCCCGCGGCCATCGAATCGTGCCGCGTCGTCAGCGCGCCGACGCCGGCGATGCGGTCAGGCTTCAACGTCGGCAGCGCATCCTCCATGGCTTCGATGCCGGTCAGATGCGCGCCGTCGGCGCCGGCGCGGGCGACCAGTTCGACATGACCATCGAGCAAGAGCGCCGCGCCGCTGTCCTGGATCGCAGGCGCCAGGGCCTTGATGCGCGAGATCATGGTGCGCTGGTCCGTCGGCTTAAGCCGTACCAGTACCGCAGCGACATCGGCTCCGGCGAGCAGGCCCGGAAGGCTTGCCAGCAAAGCCGCAGTATCGTCCACAACGGGCGTCGCGAGATAGAGGCGCGGCACCGGGCGCGGCGGAACAGGTTTAGTGGCCAAATCTATGCCGCCTTCTTCTTTTCCAGATCGGCCTTCCATTCGCCCTTGCTCGCCAGCGAATTCATCCGCGCGCGGTGGGTTAATGCCCGCTGGGCCGCGGCGACGTTCTCGGCCTTGCCCGACCACGCCTTCTGCGGCGCCGCCTGCAGCGCGCGACCGTAGGAGAAGGTGAGACGCCACGGCAGGCCGCCGATCCGGTTCATGGCGTCGAGATGCGCAGTGGCGTCCTCGTCGGACTGCCCACCGGAGAGGAAGGCAATGCCGGGCACCGCCGCGGGGACGCAGCGCTTCAATAGCCGAATGGTTTTCTCCGCGACCTCTTCAACGGAGGATTGCTTGGTGCTTTTCTTGCCGGAGATCGCCATGTTGGGTTTCAGGATCATGCCTTCCAGTGCGACGCGCTGAATCCGCAATTCCTGAAAAGTCTTGTTGAGAACGCGCTGGGTGACCTCATAACAGCGGTCGATGTCATGATCGCCATCCATCAGGACTTCCGGCTCGACGATCGGAACAATCTGCGCGGCCTGGCATAACGCGGCGTAACGCGCGAGCGCGTGGGCATTGACGTGTATCGCGGTCATGGTCGGGACGCCCTGGCCGATATCGATCACCGCGCGCCATTTTGCGAACCGCGCGCCCCGTTCGTAATATTTCTTCAGTCGCTCGGCGAGCCTGTCTAACCCCGTGGTGACCAATTCACCCGGGCAGTTCGACAAAGCCTGCGTGCCCTCATCGACCTTGATGCCGGGGATCGCCCCTGATTGCTCGATGATCTTTATCAGCGGCGTGCCATCCTTGGCATTTTGCCAGATGGTCTCGTCGTAGAGAATGACACCGGAGATGTACTGGGCCATCGCCTCGCTGGAGCGGAACAGCATTTCGCGATAGTCGCGGCGAGACTCCTCGGTCGATGCGACGTTGATGTTGTCGAAGCGCTTCTTGATCGTGCCCGAGGATTCGTCGGCGGCGAGCAGGCCCTTGCCCGGCGCGACCATGGCCAGGGCGACCTTGTTGAGATCGGCGAGATTCATCGATGCCTCCTCCAGAGCAATATCCTTGCAAGTCAAACTAGACGGTTCTCAGGCAATTCCCAAGAAAACCTGCGGGAAAAAACGTGCGCGGGCGCGGGGTAGCTGGCGACGCGCTCAGGAGCAGCTGCCTGTCACGCGACTTTCGGATCGAGTTCGCCCTTGACGTAACGCTTGGCCATCTCGGCGGTGGTCAGCACCTTCTTGATCTTGCTGGCTTGCCCCGCGGTGTTGAATTCCTGCAGCCGCTGTTTGCAGAGCTTGGCCATCGCCTCCATCGCCGGTTTAAGATATTTGCGCGGATCGAATTCTTCCGGATTTTCCTTCAGCACCTTGCGGATCTGTCCGGTCATCGCCATGCGGTTGTCGGTGTCGATGTTGATCTTGCGGACGCCGTTCTTGATGCCGCGCTGGATCTCGGAAACCGGCACGCCCCAGGTCGACTTCATCTTGCCGCCATTGGCGTTGATGATGTCCTGCAGGTCCTGCGGCACCGACGACGAACCATGCATCACCAGATGCATGTTGGGCAGCTTGCGGTGAATTTCCTCGATCACGTTCATGGCCAGGATGTCGCCGTCCGGCTTGCGGGTGAATTTGTAGGCGCCGTGCGAGGTGCCCATCGCGATCGCCAGCGCATCGACCTTGGTCTCCTTGACGAACTTGACGGCCTCGTCGGGATTGGTCAGCAGCTGGTCGTGGGAGAGCTTGCCCTCGGCGCCGTGGCCGTCCTCCTTGTCGCCCATGCCGGTCTCGAGCGAACCCAGCACGCCAAGCTCGCCCTCCACCGAAATGCCGCCGAGATGAGCCATGTCGGTGACCGTCTTGGTGACCCCGACATTGTAGTCCCAGTCGGCGGCCGTCTTGCCGTCGGCCTTCAGCGAGCCGTCCATCATGACCGAGGTGAAGCCGGCCTGGATCGCGGTCATGCAGGTGTCGGGCCCGTTGCCGTGATCGAGGTGCACGCAGACCGGGATCTGCGGATAGATCTCGGTAACCGCATCCATCATGTGCTTCAGCATGATGTCGTTGGCGTAGGACCGCGCGCCGCGCGAGGCCTGAATGATGACCGGCGCATCGAGGCTGGAGGCGGCGTCCATGATGGCGAGCGCCTGCTCCATGTTGTTGATGTTGAAGGCCGGCACGCCGTAGTCGTTCTCCGCCGCGTGGTCGAGCAATTGACGCAACGTGATACGAGCCATGTTATTCTCCGCGTTGGGGCTGCGACGCCCGATATCTCTTTGTTTGAGCATGATCCTTTCGGAAAACCGGTTCCCACTTTTCCGGATCATGCTCGAAATCTAGCGTATTCTCAAAACCTCGACACCGGGCAAAGGCTTGCCTTCCATCCATTCAAGAAACGCGCCGCCTGCGGTCGAAACATAGGTGAAATCGCCGGCCACGCCGGCTTGATTGAGCGCCGCCACCGTGTCGCCGCCGCCGGCGACCGAAATCAACTTCTTCGCCCTGGTCCGATCAGCCGCGTGCTTGGCCGCCACCATGGTGCCGTGGTCGAACGGCGTCATCTCGAACGCGCCGAGCGGACCGTTCCAGACCAGCGTCGCGGCATCGTCGATCGCCGCAAGTATCCGCGCGATCGACTGCGGGCCGACGTCGAGGATCATGCCGTCGGGGGGGATCGCATCGAAACCGTAGGCGTGGGACGGCGAATTGGCCGCGAAATGAAACGCGACCACGGCGTCGACGGGGAGGATGATGGCGCAATTCGCGGCTTCGGCCTTGTCGAAAATCCGCAGCGCGGTCGCCGCGAGATCCTTCTCCGCCAGCGACTTGCCGATGCGGACGCCCTGCGCATGCAGGAAGGTATTGGCCATGCCGCCGCCGATCACCAGCGCGTCGACCTTGCTGACGAGGTTTTCCAGAAGGTCGATCTTGGTGGAGACCTTGGCGCCGCCGATGATCGCAATCACAGGTCTGGTCGGCGCCTCCAGCGCCTTGCCGAGCGCGTCGAGTTCGGCCTGCATGGTACGTCCGGCATAGGCCGGCAGCTTGTGGCCGAGGCCTTCGGTGGATGCATGCGCCCGGTGCGCCGCCGAGAACGCGTCGTTGACCCAGATATCGCCGAGCTTTGCCAGTTCCGCCACGAACGCGGGATCGTTCTTTTCCTCTTGCTTGTGGAAGCGGGTGTTTTCCAGACAGAGGATGTCGCCGTCCTTCATCGCCCCGACGGCCTTTTCGGCGACTGCGCCGACGCAATCGTCGGCAAATGCCACCGGCCTTTTGATCACCTGGGCGAGTGCTGCCGCGACCGGCTTCAGCGAATCCTTGGGGTCGCGGCCCTTGGGCCGGCCAAAATGCGCCAGCAGGATGACCTTGCCGCCCTTGTCGGAAATTTCAGAGATGGTCGCCGCTATGCGCTCGAGCCGGGTGGCGTCGGTGACACGGCCGTTCTCCATGGGCACGTTGAGATCGACGCGCAGCAGCACGCGCTTGCTCTTCACGTCGACGTCATCGAGGGTGCGGAATGTTTTGGACATTGACGGTCTCGCACAACTCATCCTTCAAGACGCCTCGCTGCGCTCGGCTCCTCAGGATGAGGTTCTTCCCCTCATGGTGAGGAGCGCGCTCTTCGCGCGCGTCTCGAACCATGAGGCTATGAAATCAGAGCAGTTTCCCCATCGCCACGGCGGTATCGGCCATGCGGTTGGAGAAACCCCATTCGTTGTCGTACCACGACATTACCCGCACCAGCGTGCCGTTCTGCACCTTGGTCTGATCCATGTGGAACATGGAGGAATGCGGATCGTGGTTGAAGTCGATCGAGACGTTGGGCGCGGTGGTATAGCCGAGGATGTCCTTCATCTGCTGCTCGCTGGCGCGCTTCATCGCCTCGTTGATTTCCTTGGGGTCGGTCTTGCGCGAAGCGACGATCTTGAGATCGATCACCGAGACGTTCGGCGTCGGCACGCGGATCGCGACGCCGTCGAGTTTGCCCATCAGTTCCGGCAGCACCAGGCCGATCGCCTTGGCCGCGCCGGTGGAGGTCGGAATCATCGACATCGCCGCGGCCCGGCCGCGATAGAGATCCTTGTGCAGCGTGTCGAGCGTCGGCTGATCGCCGGTATAGGCATGGATCGTGGTCATGAAGCCGGTCTCGATGCCGACGGTATCGTTCAAGACTTTTGCGACGGGCGCGAGGCAGTTCGTCGTGCACGAACCGTTCGAGACTACGAGATGATCTTTTGTCAGTTTGTCGTGGTTGACGCCGAACACGATGGTCGCGTCGGCGTTCTCGGCGGGCGCCGATACCAGGACGCGCCTGGCGCCGGCGGTGAGATGCAAAGCGGCCTTGTCCCTTGCCGTGAAGATGCCGGTGCATTCCAGTGCGATATCGACACCAAGTTCCTTCCACGGAAGCTTGGACGGATCGCGCTCGGCCGAGACCCTGATCCTGCCGTTACCGACGCTGATTGAATCGCCATCGACGGTAACGGTGCCGGGGAAGCGGCCATGCACCGAATCGAACCGCAGCAAATGGGCGTTGGTCTCGACCGGGCCGAGATCGTTGAGGCCGACCACCACGATATCCTTACGGCCGGACTCGGCGATGGCCCGCAGCACATTGCGGCCAATACGGCCAAATCCGTTGATCGCGACCCGGACTGCCATTCAACTTCTCCTCAAAGGTTCGAAAATTCCGTGTTGTGCGGGTGACTGGACCGATTTCTGGGCGGTTTCATGCCCTGAATGGACAATGGTTGCAATGCATCATAGTTCCGAACGCTCCGATAGCGCTACTTCACATTCAGGCGCTTTGACGCAGCCTCAACCACCGCCTCCGCCGTGATCCCGAAATGCCTGTAGAGGTCTTTGGCCGGGGCGCTGGCGCCGAAGCTGTTCATGCCGATGAATACCCCGTCCGGTCCGATAACCGCATCCCAGCCGAACCGGACCGCGGCTTCGATCGCAATCTTGACCGGGGCGCCGCCGACGATCGCGCTGCGGCGGTCCGCCGGTTGCGCCAGCAGCAATTCCAGCGAGGGCACCGACACCACCCGCGTCGCGATGCCAGCTCCCGCCAGCTGTTTCTGCGCGGCGACGGCGATTTCGACCTCCGATCCCGACGCATACAGCGAAACCCTGGCCTCGCCCTTCGCGGCGACCAGTTCATAGCCGCCGTGGCTGCACAAATTGTCGGCGTTTGCGACGGTGCGCACCGGGGTCAGGTTTTGACGGGACAACGCCAGCACCGTGGGACCGGTGGCATTTTCGAGCGCCAGTTGCCAGCATTCCGCGGTCTCCACGGCGTCCGCCGGGCGGAACACCCGCATATTCGGCATCGCGCGGAGCGCGGCGAGATGCTCCACCGGCTGGTGGGTGGGGCCGTCTTCGCCGAGACCGATCGAATCATGAGTCATGACATAGACGACCGACACATGCGACAGCGCCGCGATCCGCATCGAGGGCCGCGCATAATCGGTGAAACACATGAAGGTGCCGCCCGCCGGCGCAAAGCCGCCATGGGCCGAGATGCCGTTCATGGCCGCCGCCATGCCCATCTCGCGGATGCCGTAATGAATGTAGCGGCCGCTGAAATCGTCCGGCTTCACTTCCTTCAGACCCTTGGTGCGGGTGTTGTTGGATGGCGTGAGGTCGGCCGAGCCGAGCAGCAATTCCGGCATCTCGGCGACCAGCACCTCGAGCGCCATCTCGCTCGCCTTGCGCGTGGCGATCGTCGGCGCATCGGCGACCAGCCTGTCCTTGAGCTTGCGGATCGCCTCAGTGAGACCTTCCGGGCGCTTTCGATCGGTCACGCGCCGTTGAAATTCATTGCGGTGAGTCTCGGGCTTTGCGTCGAAGCGCCGGCGCCAGTCGGCATGCGCGCTTGCGCCTTCCTTGCCGACGTTGCGCCAGGCCTGCAGCACGTCGTCGGGAATCTCGAACGGGCCGTAATTCCACCCCAGCGCCCTCTTCGCGCCGGCGAGTTCTTCGGCGCCGAGCGCCTCGCCATGGGCCTTCGACGTACCCGCTTTGGTCGGCGCGCCGAAGCCGATGGTAGTCTTGCATGCGATCAATGAGGGGCGGTCGGACGCCTGCGCCTGCGTGATCGCCGCGGCGACCGCTTTCTGATCGTGTCCGTCGATCTGCACCGCGTTCCAGCCATGGGCCTTGAAGCGTGCCACCTGGTCGACATTGTCGGTCAGCGAGATCGGCCCGTCGATGGTGATGCCGTTGTCGTCGTACAGAAAGATCAGCTTCGCCAGCTTGAGGTGTCCCGCCAGCGCGATCGCTTCATGGCTGACGCCTTCCATCAGGTCGCCGTCGGAACAGAGCACATAGGTATAGTGATCGACGATATCGTCGCCGAATTCAGCGGCGAGCAGCCGCTCGGCCAGTGCGGAACCGACCGAGAAGGCGACGCCCTGGCCGAGCGGACCGGTGGTGGTCTCGACGCCGGAGGTGAGGAAATTCTCGGGGTGCCCGGGAGTCCTGGAGCCGAGCTGGCGGAAATTCTTGATCTGGTCGAGCGTCATGTCTGCATTGCCGGTGAGATACAGCAGCGCATACAGCAGCATCGAGCCGTGACCGGCCGACAGAATGAAGCGGTCGCGGTCCGGCCATCTCGGCTCGGCGGCGTCGAATTTCAAAAATTGCGTGAAAAGCACGGTGGCGACGTCGGCGGCGCCCATCGGCAGGCCGGGATGGCCGGATTTTGCCTTCTCGACGGCATCCATCGCCAGCACGCGGATCGCATTGGCCATACGGGAGTGATCGACGCGCGTCATGATGAAAATCCGCCTGAAATGAGATGCTTGGTGGCGATCCGCCGCTTTGGCACAAGCCTTGGTGGAAGTCAGGGCTGGATAGCATCTGTATTCCCGGACTCCAAGGCAATGAAACGCGCCGCGAGGCCGAAAAGTTGCTTTGCGGTGCATAGCTCGCAAGCGACGTTGCGCTGGGCTCGCTTGCCACGTAAATTTCGCCGCCTAAACGCTTGCCGAACCGCGGATTTTGCTGTGCGGCTGCGGCTGGCTCAAGGAAGGTCTGTGCTGTCTGCATGAGCGATCGTCCCGCCAACGGTTCCGGCAACGCCGAGCCAGCATCCGCCGATATCGACGCCGCGACGCGGCGGCTGATGGCGGCGCTCGACGCGTTGGAAAGCGCGGTCGAACGGCGGCACGAAGCCGACCGCGACGAGAATGAGCTGGCGGTCCGGATTCAGGCGCTGGGCGCGGATCGATCGCGGCTGGCCGACGAGCTCGACGGATCGCTGGTGAAATCGCGCAGGCTGGAGCGCACCAATCGCGAGATCGCCGAACGGCTGGATGCGGCGATCGGCACCATCCGCTCGGTGCTCGATGCCGGAGAGACCTGATGAATCATATCAACGTCACCATCAATGGCCGGCAATACCGGATGGCCTGCGAGGAAGGGCAGGAGGCGCGGCTCCTGAAGCTCGCCGAGGGCCTTGAATCGCGGATCCAAAATCTGCGCGGCAAGTTCGGCGAGATCGGCGACGCGCGCCTGATCGTGATGGCGGCGCTGACGGTGTGCGACGAATTGCTCGATGCTGGCCATCGCATCCGCAGCCTCGAACAGGAGCTCGAGAGCTTGCGCGGCGTCCGCGCGGCGGCGGCGGATCGCGCCAGGGCAACGCAGGCCGCGGTGGCCAGTGCGCTGAACTCCGCCGCCGACCGCATCGAGAAGACCACGCAGGTGCTGAACCGCACGGTTGGGGGCGGGGTGGCGATTGGTTGACCATTGCCGGCGTTAACGCTGGCGGTTTGACGCAACCGTGGTTACATTGACGGTGCGAAGCTGTGTCGCGCGTCAGGAGCCATATATCCCCGGGGCCTTATCGATCCTTCAGGGAACTGTCCCTGGCCGGGTCCGTGGATCCGGTCATATGGTGCCCACCTACTTTCGTAGGGAACTCCGGGATCGAGCGCTCCAACGGCCATCGCGGCTTCGCACTTTTGTTTCTTTGTAGTCGAGTTATTTCCGTAGCTTCATCCGACGCTCCCCGTCATACCCCGCGAACGCGGGGTATCCAGTACGCCGCGGCTCCGCGGTTCGTCCCAGGTGTCCTGGAATACTGGATCACCCGCTTTCGCGGGTGATGGCAGCGAGACGGCTGATGGCGGCGGACGATTACGCTGGACGTGAGCTTTGCCGACAGAGCGATCGAAGGCTGATCTCCGCGCCGCAGCCCTCGCGGCGCGCGATGCGTTGAGCGGAGAGCATCGCGCCGCCGCGGCGCAGGCGGTCGCCGGGCGCGGACTGCCGATCGAAATCACGCCTGGCGCAGTTGTCGCCGGCTACTCGCCGATCCGCAGCGAGATCGATCCAGCGCCCTTGATGCGCAAGCTCGCGGCGCAGGGCGCGCAACTGGCGCTGCCTGTCATCACCGCGCGAGGTCAGTCGCTGCGATTTCGTGCCTGGTCGCCCGGCGACAGGCTGCTGCAGGGATCGCTCGGCATTCTCGAGCCATCGCCCGGCGCGGCCGAAATCATCCCCGACATCGTGCTGGTTCCGCTGGCGGCGTTCGACCGGGCCGGCCACCGCATCGGCTATGGCGCCGGATATTATGACCGCACGCTTGCGCAATTGCACAAATCGAAAGGCTTTACGGCCATCGGCCTCGCTTTCGCGGCACAGCAAGTCAAAACCGTGCCGGCGTTACAGCACGACGTGGCGCTGGATTATGTGCTAACGGAAACGAAAGTATTCGATTTCCGGAGTTCATGAGTTGCGCATTCTTTTCGTCGGGGACGTGGTCGGCAGGGCCGGGCGCACCGCCATCTCAGAGCACTTGCCCGGCATGATCCGCGACTGGGCGCTCGATCTCGTCATCGTCAACGGCGAGAACGCCGCCGGCGGCTTCGGCATCACCGAGGCGATCTACCAGGAATTCATCGACGCCGGCGCCGATGCCGTCACGCTCGGCAACCATGCGTGGGATCAGCGCGAGGCGCTGGTGTTCATCGAGCGCGCCCCGCGGCTGGTTCGCCCGGCGAATTTTCCCAAGGGAACGCCGGGCCGCGGCACGGCGCTGGTCGACACCAGGAACGGTAAGCGCGCGCTGGTCATCAACGCCATCGGCCGCGTCTTCATGACGCCGTTCGACGATCCGTTCGCCGTGCTCAACCGCGAACTCGAAGCCTGTCCGCTGCGCGAAGCGGCGGATGCCATCGTGGTCGATTTCCATTGCGAGGCGTCGAGCGAAAAGCAGGGCATCGGGTTTTTCTGCGACGGCCGCGCCAGTCTCGTGGTCGGCACCCACACCCACGTGCCGACCGCCGACCATCAGATCCTTTCCGGGGGCACCGCCTACATGACCGACGCCGGCATGACCGGCGACTATGACTCGATCATCGGCATGCAGAAGGAAGAACCGCTGCGGCGTTTTACGACGGGCATTCCCTCAGGAAGGTTCGAACCGGCGCTCGGCACAGCAACCCTGAGCGGCGTCGCGGTCGAGACCGACGATGCAACGGGGCTCGCGCTGCGGATCGCGCCGGTGCGGATCGGCGGCCGGCTGGAGCCGACGCTGCCGGGGTTTTGGGTGGGATAGATGGCGTTGGGCGGAATCGAGCCAGCACGCCTTGCGGAATTCGATTTTAAGTCTGAAGGGGACCTCGAATAATTGCAGTAGCTGGGAATCTCGGAGATCTTTGGGGTGAACAGCACAGAATCGAAACGAGAACAAAGCCGAATCATTC
>Ga0208355_1000402_pt1 | contig 19785 bp, 16 predicted proteins | sample NGESurdeep072012_6_FD_184458 | JGI IMG/M metagenome (GOLD analysis project Ga0208355, IMG submission 184458) | Arctic peat soil microbial communities from Barrow, Alaska - NGEE Surface sample 210-3 deep-072012 (SPAdes) | ecosystem: Environmental > Terrestrial > Soil > Wetlands > Peat ... | reverse complement strand
GGTTGCCCGGTCCTACCGGAACCATTCCACGCCAGCCCCGAAAACCGTTCGCGGGGCAGACCGGGCAGGACTCACTCCTGCTTAGTCCTCAGGAACGGTTGCCCCAGCTCACCCCGAACATCACCGCTCCCACCAGTACCATGAACAGGGCCTGGCCGAGCGCGAGCGTCAGGTAGCAGAGGGTCTCGCCCAGGACGAGGTCTCGTGGTCGGACCGGGGCCGCGAAGGCACGCGCGAAGACTCCGAACCTGCGGGTCTGGATCATTGCGGCGCCACCGGCCAGTGCATTGATGAACACGAACAGGACCAGCATCGTGGGAGCGCTGTAGTTGTAGCCCAGGGGTAGGAAGTTGGTCTTGCGGTTGACGACTTCGGTTCGGATCGGCACGACGGGAGTCTCTCGCTTTGAGCAGAACCTGGCAGTTGCCAGGTTCTGCTCAAAGCTGCGGGACGAGTGATTGGTTGCGAACCCAGCACCGCGAGGCCCGCCGACCCCAGGGCCCGGATGCTCTCCAGGATGGCGTGTCGACTCTGCGGGTCGACCCCAACGGTCGGCGTCCAGGACGAGCGGGCGCGGTCGGTGCAGCAGGCTGGCGCGGATGTTGAGGCGCCGTTCCATGCCCCCGCTGTAGGACTCGACCCGATCGTTGCCGCGATCCGTCAGGTCGATCAGTTCCAGGACCTCGTCCACCCGCTTACTCAGCGCCGCACCGCTGAGCCGATAGAGCCCGCCGAAGAAGGACAGGTTCTCCCGTGCGGTCAGGTCGGGATAGAGGGACACGTCCTGGGGCACGTATCCAATCTGGGCCTTGGCCGTTGTGGTCGACGCACTGACCGGCGTCCCGCAGACGGTGACTTCGCCGGTGTTTGCGGACAGCAGGCCGCAAACCAGACGGATGGTCGTGGTCTTGCCGGCGCCGTTCGGGCCGAGCAGACCGTAGGTCTCCCGGGTGCCACGTAGAAGGAGACGTCGTCCACCGCGAGACGCGAGCCGAAGCTTCGGCTGAGATGGGCGGCGTCCAGCACCGCAGGGGTCTCAACACCATGGCCAGGCGATGCCAGGCTTGTTGCGTCTGTCACGGTCATCCCTTCAGATGACTGAGGGTCCAGCTGAGTGATCGGTCCGGCGCGATTCCAGCCAAGACCATCCTGCCCGCTCACGCGATCCGGTATACCGAATCGCGTGTCGGTGGTAGGTCGTAGCCTGCGTTCAGCACTGTCAAGGGTGCTCGGAGTCTGGGAGATGAGGCGCATGCAGCGCATCGAAGGTCAGCTGGTCTTGAGCCCCACGGATCTCACTAAGCACCTCGCCTGCCCGCACGTCACGACTCTGGACCTGGCCGCCCTGGATGGCCCTCCCGGCGATCGCGCTCCTACCGATGGCCAAGCCCACGGCGCATCGAAGTCCGAGGACGACGCGCTCAACCTCGTGTTCAGCAAGGGCATGGATCATGAGAGGGCCTACCTGCAGAGCCTGCGCCAAGAGGGGCGGTCGGTCACCGAGATCCCCACGCGCTATGACGTTGCGGGCCGGATCGAGGCCGAGGAGCAGACCCTTGCCGCGATGCATGCCAGGGCGGAGGTGATCTACCAGGCGACCTTCTATGACGGGCAGTGGGGAGGTCAGGCCGACTTCCTGCTGCGCCGGGAGCGACCCAGCGACCTCGGTGACTGGTCGTACGACATCGCGGATACCAAACTCGCCCGCCGGCTCAAGGTCCCCGCGTTGCTCCAGATGGCCACGTACGCAGAGCGGCTCGCGCAGCTGCAAGGGGTGCACCCCGAGTTCCTCACCGTCGTCACCGGCGACGGCGTGGAACGGCCCTGGCGTCTGGCAGATGTCGCGTCCTACGCCAGACGTGCTCGAAGCCGTCTACGCCATGCTGTCGAAAGGCGGCCGGCTACGGAACCAGTGCCCGTGGCGCACTGCTCCCAATGTCGGTGGAAGACCAGGTGCGGTGATCTATGGGAAGCGGCCGACGACCTCTCGCTGGTCGCCGGGATGCGCAAGGACCATCGTCGGACCCTGGTCGAGGCGGGGATATCAACTGTGGCCGACCTCGGCAAGGCCGATTCCGCCGATCTGCCGCGGGCCATCGGCAAGCCGTCCCGCGAACGGCTTACCCAGCAGGCCCGCCTCCAGATGGCTGAGCGCGCCACGGGTGCGCCGACATACGAGCTGCTCTTTCCAGAGGCGGGAAAAGGGTTGCTCGGGCTGCCTGTGCCCAGCCCGGGCGATGTCTATCTTGACTTCGAGGGTGACCCCTTTGCCCATGACGGGGCGGGTCGTGAGTACCTGGCCGGTCTGTGGGATCGCGAGGGCAACTTCACCTCGTGGTGGGCGCACAGCTTCGAGCGGGAGCAGAGGTTGACCGAGCAGCTGATCGATGATCTGATCGGCAGGCTCACGGCCGATCCGGAGATGCACGTCTTTCACTACGCAGCGTACGAGCAGAGCGCGCTCAAGCGCCTGACCGGTCGCCATGGGACGCGCGAGACCGAGCTCGACACCCTCCTGCGCGGGGAGCGGTTCGTGGACCTGTATGCAGCGGTGCGCAACGGGATCCGGATCAGCAAGCCGTCCTACTCGATCAAGAAGATAGAGGACTTCTACTGGGGCCATACCCGCAAGGCGGGTTCGGAGGCCGAGGTCGCGGACGCGATGACCAGTGTCGTTGAGTACGAACGGTTCCTGATCGAGGGGGACAACGGGATCCTTGACTCGATCGAGGCCTACAACCGCGAGGACGTCCGTTCGACACACGCCTTGCACACATGGCTGGAGGAGCGCCGCGATGAGCTCGAGACCGTCCATGGGGCGCAAGCCAGGCCCGAGGTGCGGGACGGCGCCGCCAGCGACGAGGCGTCGGCAGCCGAGCGGGCCGAAGGGGTTCTGGCCGAACGGCTGAGGCAAGCCGGGCAACCTCTGCTGGCAGGGCTGGTCGGCTGGCATCGGCGGGAGGAACGCCCCAAGTGGTGGGAGTTCTTCCGGGTCGAGGATCTGGACGACGAGATGCTGGCCGAGGATGGCTCGACGATCGGGGGGCTGTCGGCACCACGTCAAGTTGGTGAGATAAAGGCGTCGTGGCTGTGGCGCTATGACTTCGAACCGCAGGACTGCAAACTCCTGGTCGGCGACCGGGCCTGTGATGTCGACCCACCACATGCCGCCTTGGGCGAGGTGGTCGCGCTGGATCCCGTGGCCGGCTACATCGTGCTGAAGAGGGCCAAGCGCACTGATCCGGCTCATCCACGCGGGGTGGGTCCGAGCGGCCCGATCAACGTCACAGTGCTGCAGTCGTCCATCGCGCGCATCGGCACGCAGGTGCTGGCCGATGAATCACCTTTGGGCAGAAGACTTCTGGAGCGCCAGGTGCCACTGCAGCTGGTGGCCGACGCGGGGGAGTCACCATCGGAGCTGGTGGTCCGCGCGGGTCGGGCTCTGTCCGGGCAGGTTCTGGCTGTGCAGGGCCCCCCCGGCTCGGGCAAGACGACGACCGGTGCCGCGTTGATCCGGGCCCTGCTCGACGACGGGCTCACGGTTGGGGTCACTGCTCTTTCACACAAGGTCATCAACAATCTGCTCATTGCGGTGGATCGCCCGGCGTTGCAGAAGTGGGACGAGCTGAAGGACGAGGGTTCGGACCAGATCAGAGTCGCCGATGCCAACGACGACGTCGTCTCCGGCCTCACCAACGCCACAGCGAATCTCGTTGGCGGGACGGCCTGGCTCTGGGCACGCGAGGACATGCAAGGCCTGGTTGATGTGTTGGTCATCGACGAGGCCGGACAGTTCTCCTTGGCCAACGCCGTCGCCGTCTCGTCCGCAGCCAGGTCCATGGTGCTGCTTGGCGACCCCCAGCAGCTGACCCAGCCGACGCAGGCGGTCCACCCCGATGGCGCGGGCATCTCCGCCCTCGATCACCTGCTTGACGGCCACGACACGATCCCCCCTGATCGCGGAGTGTTTCTTGACAAGACCTACCGGATGCATCCTGCGATCACGGCGTTCGTCTCGCAGACCTCCTACGATGGCCGGCTGGCTTCGGTCGAAGGCCTTGGAGCGCAACGTATTCAGGCCGGGGGAGCGCTGTCCGGGTCGGGGCTGCGGTGGCTTCCCGTCGCTCACAAGGGCAACACCTCGGCTAGTGACGAGGAGGCCTCAGTGGTCGCAGCTCTGGTCAAGGATGTCTGCGGCGGCACCTGGTTGGACGCCAAGGGAGTTGAGCGCCGGGTGACGCTGGACGACGTCCTGGTGGTGGCACCTTACAACCGGCAGGTCGCGCGACTGCTCGACAAACTGCCGGTCGGGGCGAGGGTGGGCACAGTGGACAAGTTCCAGGGGCAACAAGCGCCGGTGGTCATCTACTCGACTGCCAGCTCCAGCGCGGACGAGGCGCCGCGGGGGGTCGACTTCCTCTACGACCTGCACCGGCTCAACGTCGCTGTGTCGCGGGCCAAGGCGTTGACCGCCATCGTGGCCAGTCCGGATCTGTTGGACGCCGAGGTTCACAACCCTGAGCAGCTCCGCGCCGTCAATGCCCTGTGCCACTACGTCGAGGAAGCCACCGAAGGACACCGTCACATCGATGTGAGGAAATAGAGCCCCATCTGTCTAGTCAGCAGGGTCACGATGTGCTGAAGTTCGGGGCATGAGCCCGAGGAGCCGCGGCACCTTCGCCGCACGATTCCCTGGCGCGCCGGGGATGAGCGATCACACCGGCACGTGCGAGCAGCCGTTCGAGACCCTCCTGGCGGACCTCGACCCCACCTCGGCGGACCTGGCTCGGGAAGCCGTCGGCTGGATACTGCCCGAGGGCGCTGGCCTGACCCAGCTCCGCCAGGCTGCGCTGCAGGATTTCCTCTGGTACCAGCTGCCGCTGAAGTGGCTGGCCGAGATAAGAGAGCTGCACGAGATCGCGTGGTCACTGGCGGACCTGTTCACCGCTGCGGGGCTCGAACGTTATGCCGCTGTGTGCCGGGCGCCTCAGACCCACCGGCTCCTGGATGCGTGGCAGGACAACGACCATGCGCAGGCGCGCAAGATGATGAAGGAGGCGATCAAGGCTTCGGGCGTGGACCCGCCGGACACGCCCGTGATGGGTTGGGGCTCAGTGATGGGTGAGGCCGAGCAGTCGGCCAGACGGCGAGTCAGCCAGGCACTGGAGCAGACTATCGATGTAGGCGAGTTAGTGCCCGGTGAGCGAGGGTGCAAGCAGCTGTCCGCTCGCATCACCGAGGTTTCGCTGATGATGCCACGGTTGGACCTGCGCGGGGCAACACTGCTTCAGGCTGTATTCCGGGAGCGCGGCGAGCGCTGGGCCGCCGGATACCCCGCATTGCGTCAGGACCTGCTGACCCAGATGCTGCCGCTGCTGGCTGGTGAGATTGCCGTCCCCGTGGGGGTGAGCGCCTCTTTGTTGCCTTTGCACTGGCTGCTCGAACACGTCGGTGACGGCGTCGTCCTGACCCAGGCCGGATGGTTACCCAAGGCCTTGGTGCTTGAGGCCAACGACAGGTTCGGCTGGTTTGACCTGTTTGACGTGACGGTCCGAACCGAGACCGACCTTCCCGAGCTCGGTGCCCTGAACGAGCTGGCCCGGCGAACCAGGCTGATAACCAAGAAGGGCCGCAAAGTGGCACTGTCCGCAACGGGGCGACGGGCACTGGGCGACCCGAACCTGCTGTGGCGCATCGCCTTGGCTGACATCTTCTCGGCCGGAACCTTTGAGGGTGAAGGCGCCGCCTTGGCTGCGGCGATTCTGGTCAAAGCCAACACGCCCGTGCCATACCCGACGTTGGAAGCCAGGGTTAGTGCAGGTCTGGTGGGTCGGTGGCGAACCGTCTCAGGTGAGGCACTTGAGGAGTGGTCGGGCTTGGACGCGACACGCGAATTCGGTTTGCTCGCGGACGTATTCGGCTGGATTGAGCGTGACGACGACGGGCAGAACCGCACGTGGACGCTAACCGCACACGGACGTGAGGCAGCCCTGATGGGTTTGCAGCTTCAGGCACGAGCACCGAGGAACCGCGACTGACGTGTGCTTCGGGTCAGTCGTTTCAGACGATGGTGGCCCGGACCGCCATAAGAGGCATCGGTGAGGTGTTGCGGGCCGGCGACTGAGACCTCGTCCTGGTCGAAGGCGGCTCCCGGCAACCAGCGCCACGGGCCGTACCCGAGAAGTTCGCGCTGACGGTTGGCAAGGTGCTCAAGCCCTCGCTCAGGCCCCAGCGCCCGGTGTTTGTCGCTGAGAGGTGCCAGCGGCCACCTGCGGCGAGGTCGACGTCAACCGATGTGCCAGTGTGTGCCTCGGCGCGGTCTTGGCGCCGCAGAGCCCGAACGAAGGTCCGCAGGACCGCCGGCAGGTAGGTGGCCTCGGAAACTCCCCAGCGGTTCAACGCCTCGCGCATCAAGGTTCTCCCCGGCGGTCTCCAGCCGCCCGCTGCTGTCGCCGTCCCTCCCGCGTGACAGCCATCCGAGGTCGTCGTCGAGCACGTGGAACGCGAGGTCCTTGACGGTCCAGCCAGGAACGGCGATCGGCTCGTCCCAGTCCGTGGGTGAGATCGTCTGTAGGAAGCTGAGCAGGTCGGCCCGCTCTCGGCAGAGCAGAGGTCGGACCTCCACGACCCTTGCCTGGTCAAGGTCAGTACTCATGGCGTCATCGCCTTGCCCGGCTACCTCTCAACGCGATTTGCTCTCATGGACTGCGGCACGGACCAGTGTCAGCGTCCGCTCGGTCACCGCGGCCAGCGATGCGCCCGATTCGACGGCGCCCATCGCAGCCTCAAGCACGCCGCCCAGCAACTGTGCAGTGAGCTGCAGCTCCGGGGCTCCAAGGTCCTTTAGCGCACGCAGGAAGGGCGCGGCCTGCTCGTGGTGCAGTTCCCTGAGCCGCGCCATGCATTCGTCAGGTAGCTGGGCTGCCGCGAGCGCCGCCGCGGGACGGTGTGCGCCCTCGTGCGCGAGGCGCAGAGACACTCGAACGTAGGTGTCCAGCTGCTCGGCAGGACCGTTGGCCGATTCGAGAGCAACCCGCAGTTCTTCATTCGCCCGGGGGAACGCGTCCTCGATCACGGCCGCGAGGATGTCGGCGCCCGAGGAGAAGTACTGGTAGACACTCGGCCGGGCCAACCCCGCCGCGGCTCCCACGGCCGCGGGCGTCACGGCGTTCACTCCTCCGTCAACAAGAAGCTTGGTCGCAGCGTGAAGGAGCGCCTTCCGCTGGCGCGAGCGGTGCTCGGCGACGGTCGGGGCAGAGATCTTGGGCATTCGTGTCCTCTCCGCCTGTGGGGATCGCGGGAATGGGTTGCAGGACGGACCGTGTTACATGATACTGACAGGACTGTCAGTATCATGACGAGCAGTATCGAGATCGAGAGACTAAGGAACCCACCCTGACTGACGTGCCCCCACGCACAACCGTCGAATCAACGCTGAATCCCAAGCGTTGGAAGGCGATGCCGATCATCGCGCTCGCCGTGTCCATCATCATTATGGATGCAACGGTCGTCAACGTGGTCCTTCCCGTGCTGATCCGGGACATCAACCTGACGGCCTCGGACGCCGAATGGGTCAACTCTGTGTACGCCCTGGTCTTCGCCTCGTTGCTCATCACCCTGGGCAGGATCGGTGACATCTTCGGACGCCGCCGGCTGCTCATCTTCGGCATTCTCATCTTTGGCGTGGCGAGCCTGTTGGCTGCCAGCTCATTCTCCGGCACCACCTTGATCGCGGCACGCCTGCTCCAGGGCGTCGGCGGGGCCATGATCCTGCCCGCGACACTCTCCACCGTCAACGCGCTTTTCACCGGGCGTGAGCGTGGCATCGCGTTCGCGATCTGGGGCTCGACCATCGGTGGTATGGCGGCTGTCGGGCCGGTCGTCGGCGGATGGCTGACCACTGACTTCAGCTGGCGTTGGGCATTCCTGATCAACATTCCGATCGTGCTGATCGTGCTGATCGGTGCCTTGGTCTGGGTGCCCGAGACAAAGGACCCACAGGTCGAGCGCAGCGTGGACATCCTGGGTGTCGTGCTCTCGGTCGTCGGACTGGCCGGCATCGTCTTCGCGTTCATCGAGGGTCAGCGCTACGGCTGGGGGATAGCCACCGCGCCGCTCACGATCGGCAGCCTCACCTGGACCTGGTCGGTCTCGCCGGTGCCTGTTTCCTTCATCCTGGGCCTGCTTCTGCTCACCACCTTCGTGGCCGTCGAACGGGCGAAGGCCCGGGCGGGCAAACCGGCGCTGCTCGCCCTGTCACTTCTGCGCATCCGAAGCTTCCGATACGGAGCCATCGCCGCGCTGATCGTGGCGCTTGGAGAGTTCGGGATGCTCTTCGCGCTGCCTCTCTTCCTGCAGGGCGCCCTCGGCTACTCGGCCCTGGAGACCGGGCTGCTGATACTGGCCCTGGCGGTCGGAACCTTCCTGATCTCGGGCGGTACACCTCAGCTCACCCAACGTCTGGGTGGTCGTTCAGTGGTGCGTATTGGGCTCTTCCTCGAAGCCGTCGCCATCACCGGGCTCGGCCTGAGCATCAGCCTCACCGCGAGTGGCTCGGTCCTGGCCGGCTGACTGTTCCTCTACGGGGCGGGCGTGGGGATGGCCACGGCGCAGCTCACCAGCGTGATTCTCATCGATGTCCCGGTGTCCCAGAGCGGGCAGGCATCGGGTCTGCAGAGTACCGTTCGCCAGTTGGGTGCCGCCCTTGGCATCGCTGTGCTCGGCACGCTTCTCGTCTCGACGCTGGGTGCCTCGACAGCCAACAATCTCAGCTCGGTGCCAGGGCTCAGTGACTCGGCTCAGAAGCAGGTCGTGTCAGTCGTCAAGGGATCCGCTGGCGCGGCGATCCCCGAGCTCGGCTGGATGCCGGGTGGTCAGCCTGCCCAGGCCGCGGCCGAGTCTGCCATGGTGACCGCCGCACGGATCACGACCCTCAGCGCGGCCGCCATCATCCTTCTCGGCCTGCTCGCGACTTTGGCGTTGCCGCCGATGAAGCCACAGGATCAGGAGGATTCGGTGCAGGCTGCCCCAAGCCCCCAGGCTGCGCTGGAGTGATGACGGCTAACGCGCCAGGACCATGCCACCAGCCACGGCCAGGATGACCAAGGCCAGAGCCAGCCCAGCCTGCGCGGAATGCCGCTGGTGAGTGACCGCGGCCGGTTCAGGGACGTGCTTGGGCGCGGGGGACCGCCCGGCGTCGCTCCGTCCTCCGACACGTTTGGCTCTCACGGCATGCAGCACAGCGAAGACCAGCAGCGGCAGGAACGCGGCGAATGCGCCCACCACGAGCACCGAGACCAGGAGCCGCACCAGGTTGGGGACCGGTAGGACGCAGATCATGAGGCCGGCGTTGATGAGCACCGCACGCAAAGCGTTGCCACGGTCCATTCGCGCCTGGGTTCCGCGCAGTATGTTGGGTCCGCCGCCAAGGACGACGGGCACCAGGAAGGACAACGCGCCGAGCAGGACCTGTGCGGCGAACCCGGCGGCCAGGGGAATGATGAGCAGTCCCAGATGGTCGGTGACCGACCGCCAGGTCGAGCTGTTGGCCAGTATGGTGACCAGGCCCAGCAGAGACCCAACGAGCCAGATCAGCGCCGCCATGACCGACCACGTGGCATAGGCCGACGGCACCTTGGTGTGGGCAACCTGTGCCAGCGGCCGGATGGCCCAGAGGACTCCGCCCAGGTATGCCGCCACGCCGGCCGCCGCCAACGTCTGCAGTCCGAAGAGGGCACCAGCGGCGGCGAGCACGACGGAGCCGACAAGGATCGGAAGAGCCTGTCGCGCGACCCGTTCGGCGCCCTGTGCGATGCGGGTGCGCAGCATCGTCGGCCACAGGGTGACCAGCGTGCCCATGACCGTCAGACCGATCCAGCCCAACAGGTTCAGGGTGATGTGTGCGACCACCAACCGTCCGTGCCACGGCTCGACCGGGTCACGGGCCAGCACAGCGCCCAGCCCGGCGCCGATCGGCAGCGCGAGCGAAGCGTAGATGTAGTAGCGGACGGTTGCCCCGAAACGCGACGCCAGTGCTGATCGGGCTTGCAGTGCCAGCGTGATGCCGTGCGCTGCGGCTGCGGTACCCACAACCACGGACCCCGCCAATGTGAGGATCCAGGCAGAGGTCACCATGCCGGCGACGACCGTGAGGACGCCTACGTTCAGGGCGAGCATGCGGGCGGCCTGCCAGCGCCGCGATCCGGGCGTGGCACGGCGCCGCAGCAGTGCGTCCGCGAAGTGGGAGCTCCAGACGAAGATCGCGTTGGTGACGGCGCCAAGCAACAGCAGGTGGACCAGCAACCAGGGTGACTCTGGGACGTAACGTCGGACCAAGGTGATCGCGAGCACAGCAGCGAGCCAGGCGGCAACCGGTGCGTTGGCGCCAAGGTGCCATCTGGTTCGGTCACGCAAGGCCATCGGGGCTGGCGGCTCGAGTGTCATGAGGCGGTCTCGCGACGCGGGAGCATGTCCAGACGACAGGCCCCGGGCTCGGAAAAAGGCTGCAGCGCAGTGCGTTCCGTTCGCTCAGGGTCGCTGCCCAGCTCTTGGAGAGCGCCGCGTACAACACCGAGGTGGACTCCACACACCACCTCCGGATACTGGTGGGCTGCCTCCAGCAGGGGGCAGTGGCGCAGCTTGACGACGCTGATGCGGGCATCCGGACTCGGCGCGAACCCGAGCTCCTCAAGCAGGGTGACCACCTCACGGCGGGCTGACTTGGCGCTGGCTGTGATCGCTGTGCGGGGTATCGAGTCCTCACCTGCAGGAACCGCCCCCACCGATGCTGCAGTTGCAGTCGTTGAGGATCGCCGGACGAGCTCACGACCCCACATCCGGCCCGCCTCGATGGAGTCGGCGCGGGGTTGCCGGCTGGTTCGGGCGATCTGCGCGGCAAGCGCGCAGGCAAGAGCGGCATACTCGCGGGCCCCCGGTTCGGAGCCGACCTCAGGCTCGGCGCCGTAGAGCCAGGCGGGGCGCCCACGCCCCTGGGCTGGAGCACGGGTTCGAACGGCCAGTCGGTCGTCCACCAGACCGTCCAGATGTTCGCGAATCGTGTTCGGGTGTTGGCGTGTCAGCGCCGAGAGGGCACTGACGGTGCAGGGCTCGGGCTGGTCGATCAGGACGTCCAGAACGCGGGCCCGCGGGGCCGAGAGGTGCCCTCGTCGCCAGCGCACCCGTGCAGTGGGTAGCGGACCGTATCCCGGCCGTGGGCCTGCCGTTGACGCCAGATTATTTTCCACGGAGCAAAGTGTAATAAACTTTGCCCACGCTTCGCCACACAGGGCGGGCAGGTGCCCAGAGGGTGCCTCATCGTGTTTGAGCCGGAGGAGTCCCATGAGCATGGTCGTTGTCGCAACAAGCGCCGCAGATGCCCAGGCCGTTGAGGCCGTCAAGAATCATCACGCGCAACTCGCCGGTGCCCTTGCCGTCCGGGTGGAGGCGCTGGTCCAAGCTGCGGCCCGTGGCGATCTGCCTGGGGCCGGCGCCGCCTCCGATGCCCTGGTCCGGTGGTGTGACGCCGAGCTCATCCCTCACGCGCTCGCAGAAGAGCAGGCCATGTACCCGCGGGCCCAACAGGACCCTCGAGCCCAGCTGTTGGTCGACGCCATGCTTGCCGAGCACCGGGACCTGGTCGCGCTGGTGGAGGCCCTTCGACAGCCCAGCGGCCCGGTGAGGGCTGCAGCCAACGCCCAGGCTCTCCGGTCGCTGTTCGCCTCGCACCTGGTCAAGGAGAACGAGCAGATACTGCCGCTGCTGGCCGAGTCCCCCGAGGTCTCACTGGCGGTCATTCTCGAGGGCATGCATGAGCTGCTCGGCGCCCAGGACCAGGGTGAGGGCGCCGACGCGGTCGACGAGGGCGGATGCGGGGTCGAGTGCGGCTGTGGCCATCAGGACCAGGCCGGGGCCCTGCCCGAGCTCGATGCGCGAGCGGTGCCACACGCCATACGGCATGCCACGATCTTCGGCGCGTTGGACTCGGTCAGCGCCGGGAGCGGTCTGGTGCTGGTGGCCCCGCACGACCCGCTGCCACTGCTGGCTCAGCTGGAGCAGCGCTCGCCGGGCCTGTTCAGCGTCGACTACCTCGAGCGTGGTCCCGACAGCTGGCGGGTCCGCTTCGTGCGCGCCTGAGGATCGCTCCGAAACCATTGTGAGGACCTTCAGCCCCGTCGATTCCCGCCCTGCCGTAGACGATGCGAATCTCGGCGTGTCAAGCGCCAGAACGGCTCAGCTCGCGACCGTCAGCGCTGCAGGATCGTCTTGTTGTCAGCCGCCAGCCGGACCGACTCGGCGATGCGTCTTGCTCTCGTCTGAGAACGCTTGGCGCTCTTGACCCACCACAGCGTGGCCCTTTGCGCCGAGGCGGTGAAACTGTCGTAGTTGTGCTGCGCCTGCGGGGTGTCGGCCAGAGCCTGAGCGAGGTCCTCTGGTACACGGAGCGCGTCGACATCCTCAAGTGCCGACCAGGATCCGTCCTGCTGTGCTGCGGTGACGGCGCGCAGGCCGGCCTCTGTCATCAGGCCCTGTGCTGTGAGGGACTCGACTCGGGCCTTGTTGGCCCGTGACCACGTGCCGCCACGGCGGCGGGGAGTGAACATCACGGCAAACCGAAGGTCGTCCAGAGGGCTGAGCCTGCTGTCGATCCAGCCGAAGCAGAGCGCTTCCTGGACGGCGTCGTCCAGGCAGAGCCGCTGCGACCCGGAGGCCTTCGTGTCCATGACCAGCAGCACCTCCTGGGCTGAACCATGGTTGGCCGCCAACCACTCGCGCCAGCCCGCCCGGCTCGTCGGATGCAGCTGCGCGACATCGGAGGTGGGCATAGGGCCTCAGGCTGAGCCGTACATCAGTGATCCGGGCGTGGTGAGTTGCTTTCCCGTCTCGAGCCAGGTCTTCAGTCCGGAAAGGATCATCGGCCAGCCGCCATAGAGCTGGGCGTTCGCACCTTGGCGCAGCCGGTCGTGGGTCACGGTCAGGTGGCAGCTGTCGCCAACGGGCTCGATCTCCCAGGTGATCCTCGAGGTGCCTTCGTTCTTCACGTCCTCCCCCCAGAGCGCGACCATGGTCTGGACCAGCCTGTGCGGGGGGTCGACCTCGAGGTTCTGGCCCTCACCCAGGGGACCAGGGGCGCCCTCGTGGGTCATCTCGAAGCGAGATCCTGGCGTGAAGTCCGAGCGGATCCGGTTGCCGAACTGGTACTTGCTCCTGATCTCGGGGTCGGTGATCGCCTCCCAGAGCCGCTCCGGGGTCGTGCGGATGTAGATCTCGAAGACCTTTTCCATGGGGCTTCTCCACTCTGTTCGGCGACGGCTCAGATGCGGATCTGAACACGTGTCGACCGGCGTTGCCTCGACGCTTCGAGAATAGGTGATCAACCTCGCAGGGGCCTGGACCGATCGGGGCAACGCTCACCCAATTTCTCGGAGGTGTCCAGCCGGCCGATCACTCGTCTTCGGGAAGGAGCATGCTCGTCATCATGGATACGACGTGGGACATCGAGGGCATTCGTTCGCAGTACCCGGCGCTCAAGAACGGCACGGTATATCTCGACGGTGCCGGTGGAACGCAGGTGCCCGAGTCTGTGATCGAGGCGATCTCTGATGCCCACCGTAGCGGGCTGAGCAATGTACACGGCCCCTTCGCGGCGAGCCGCCGCTCGGTGCAGCTGATCGCGGACGCCCGGGAGGCGGTCGCGGATCTGACCGGCGGGCCAGCCGGTGGGGTTGTCCTCGGACCCAACATGACCACGCTGACCTATCGCATGGCCGGAGCCCTGGCCAAGACCTGGTCGCCCGGCGACGAGATCGTGCTGTCAGAGCTCGACCACGACTCGAACGTCCGGCCGTGGGTGCAGGCCGCGGCCTCCGCCGGCGTGACGGTGCGCTGGGCGCGGGTGGATCCGCTGACCACGGATCTGCCCGCCGGTCAGTATGCCGAGCTGGTCACCTCGCGCACCAGACTCGTGGCCGTGGCCGCGGCCTCGAACCTGATCGGGACCATGACCGACGTCGCGGCGATCAGCGCGACAGCCCACGCCGCAGGGGCCATGGTCTATGTCGACGCGGTCGCCGCTGCCCCGCACTTCCGGCAGGACATGACGTCGCTCGGAGCCGATTTCATCGCCGTCTCGGCATACAAGTGGTGCGGTCCGCACGCCGGGGCCGTCGTGGCCTCGGTTGGACTGCTGGAAACCCTTCACCCCGACAAGCTCGAGCCGTCGTCCGACGACGTGCCCGAACGGTTTGAGCTCGGAACCGCGGGCCTGGCCAACATGGCGGGCATCACCGCGGCCGTTGATCACCTGGCGGATCTGGTCGCCGGAACCGGAGATCGGAGGCAGCGACTCGATCGTTCCTTCGCCGTGTTGAGGGCCCGGGAGAACACCACGGTGCGTGGCGCGATCGGCCGGCTCACCGCCATACCAGGGGTCCATATGGTCGGGGCACCAACTCTGCGCACGGGGACCATCTGCTTCACGGTGGACTCCCTCGCCCCCGGTGAGGTCGCGGCGCGACTGGGGGAGCGGGACATCTGCGTGTGGAGCGGTCACGCTTACGCGTGGGAGCTCACCAGGGCACTGGGGATCCGCGACACCGGTGGCGGGATCCGGGTCAGTCTTGCGCCATACACCGCGGAGTCGGATATCGAGCGGTTGGTCAGCGCCATGACCTCGATCGTGTCCGAGTCGGTCCACGACTGATCTCGTGGGCGCCGGCCTGCCAGCCGTGCTTGGACAACCGTGCGTGAGTATCTACGGGGTAGGCCAGGCTGCGACCCATGAGCCGCAGGAGCGCCACCAGTGTGGGCGGCGCCGCCACTTTGGCCAGCACCGTGACCTTCAGGAGCGAAACCCCGCCCGAGCCGGGTCAGGCCATCCAGGAGCTGATCGTTGCCCTGGACCTCGACGAGTTCACCAGCCGTTTCCTGGCCTCCCGTATCGACACCCTGTGCCCGGTGCGTCCCGCTCTGTTCGTCCTGATGCGTCCCGGCGGGGCATCGATCGTGCTGGTGTGCTCCACGATCCGGGCGCTGCGGATAGTGATGGGCAGCCACGACTGGTCTGCGCGCACGGGCGGGTCTGGTCGATCACCTTCTGGCTGGTGTCGGCGTTGTGATCGATGCCGGGTTGCCGCACCCCATCGCTGTGCCACCATCCGCCTATACATCCGCTGAAGCCCGTTAATCTGATCTCCAAAGGTATTCAGTGTCTGAGCGCTGTTGAACTTCCGCGGTACGAAGGGTGTTACAGGCATGATGCAAAGATGGGGCCACTTTGTGGCCCGACGAGCATGGACCGTCCTCATCGCCGGATTAGTTCTGGTCGCCGCGGCCGCGGTGTTCGGCCTCGGGGTATTCGGCAGCCTCAGCAGCGGTGGCTACGACGACCCGGCCAGCGCCTCGGCCCGGTCCCTGGTCAAGGAGCATGCGACCTTCACCAGCCACGACGCCGACATCGTGGTTATCTACTCCAGCCCGTCGATGAAGGTCAGCGACCCGGGCTTCCAGTCGTCGGTTTCGAACGTCATCAAGGGGCTGCCCAAGGGGTCGATACAGCGTGTCACCAGCTGGTACCAGACCCCGTCGCCCGCGTTGATCAGCAAGGACCAGCACGCGACCCGGATCATCCTCGCCTTGAGCGGCACCTCGCAGAGTCACAAAGCCACTCTCTACGACCAGGTCAGCCCCCACCTTGACGCCAAGGGGCTGACCACGTCGGTCGGCGGACAATGGGCCGTCTTCCGCGACGTGAATCACAGAGTCTCCAGCGACATCGCCAAAGCCGAGGTGATCTCGATGCCGATCGTCATCATCTTGTGCCTGGTCTTCTTCGGTAGCGTCACGTCCGCCTTGATGCCGGCCTTTGTCGGTGGCGTGGCCATCTTCGGAGCCTTCGCTTTCGTGCGCGCCATCACCACGGTCACGGACGTCTCGGTCTTCTCCATCAACATCATCACCCTGATCGGGATGGGCCTGGCAATCGACTACGCGCTGTTCGTGGTGAGCAGGTTCCGCGAGGAGCTCGCCAAGCAGCCCGGCACCGAACGTGAGAAGGTCAACGCGGCCATCGCTGCCACCATGGCAACCGCCGGCCGGACCGTGTTGTTCTCCGGCCTGATCGTGGCGGCGTCCCTGGCCTCACTGCTGATCTTCAAGCAGAGTTTCCTGCGCTCGATGGGCTACGGCGGAGTCGCCGCGGTCCTCGCCGCGATGCTGGCAGCGCTGACCCTCCTGCCTGCGCTGCTCGCCGTCCTGGGACCGCGCATTGAAGCCGGTCGTATGCCGTGGCGCCGCGGCTCGCGCCTGCGGGCCGATGCGGGGCAGCCCGGCGCCGACACCGATGGCGTCGATGAGGATGGTGCGTGGGCGAGGCTGGCGCACAGCGTGATGCGCCGACCCGTCGCATACTTGCTGGTCATCACGGTCGCCTTGCTGGCCCTCGGTGCCCCCTTCCTGTCGGTCAGGTGGGGCAGTACCGACGAGCGGGTCCTGCCGGCCAGCGCACCGAGTCGGGTTGCCGCAGACCTGGGCGCCCGTGAGTTCGGTGGCGGGACCTCCAGTGCCAACATCGTGGTCGAGGGAGCGAGTCGCCCTCAGCTCGTTGCCTACCTCGGTCGGCTCGGCGCAGTCCGCGGGGTTCGGTCGGCTCAGGTGATCGACCAGGTCGTCACCGCCCCCGGCGGCGCCCGTACGACGAGCCTGGTCCAGGTCAGCTGGCTGGGGGAGAGCCAGAGCCAGCAGTCGCAGCAGTTGGTGCGGGACCTGCGAACGGTCGATCCCGGCGCCGGGGCCAACGCCCTGGTCGGTGGCGCATCGGCGAGTGCCGTTGACCTCGTCGACTCGATCGGTGCGCGTCTGCCGTGGATGGGCCTGTTCGTCGTCGCAGTCATGCTGATCCTGCTGTTCATTGCCTTCGGCTCCGTGGTCCTGCCCCTCAAGGCCGTCGTGATGAGCGCTCTGTCCCTCACCGCCTCGTTCGGGGTGGTCACCTGGGTCTTCCAGGACGGTCATCTGTCGGGGCCTCTCGGCTTCACCTCAACGGGCTACCTGGACGTCACCCAGCCGATCCTCATGCTTGCCATCATCTTCGGCCTGTCCATGGACTACGAGATTTTTCTGATATCCCGAATCCGTGAGGAGTGGGACCGTACTGCAGACAACACGACGTCGGTGGCGAACGGATTGCAGCGCAGCGGGCGCATCATCACCAGCGCCGCGCTACTGCTCGCCGTGGTCATCGGCGGTTTCGCCACCTCCGGCATCGTGATCATGAAGATGATCGGGATCGGCATGCTCGTCGCCGTCCTGATCGATGCCACCGTGGTGCGTGCCCTGCTGGTTCCGGCCACGATGCGGTTGCTGGGCACCCTGAACTGGTGGGCCCCCGGTCCGCTGCGACGATGGTGGGAGCGTCACGGAGTAGCCGAGTCGCAGGGTGCCGTGCAGGGCTAGCTCTCGTTCCAGGTGTTCTGGACAAGGCGCGCGGCCTCTTGCGAGTTGAGGCCGAGATGTCTGACCGTGTGAACGTAGTCAGTGGCGGCTGCTTTTGCGAGGTCAGCGGCGCCGGAGGGGGCTCGTGGCTCGTCCAGGACGTCGCTGCGCACGAAGGTGCCACCGCGACCGTGTGTCGCGATGACCCCATCGGCTTCGAGTTCGCGGTAGGCCCGCGCCACGGTGTTGTTCGCCAGCCCGAGATCGGCTGCGAGCCGGCGGACCGTGGGAAGCTTGGTCCCGGTGTTGAGCTGCCCCGCCGCCACCGCCGAGGCGATCTGGGTCCGCACCTGTTCGAAGGGCGCGGTGGCCGAATCAGCGTCGATGCTCAGGTGGAATGGGCTCACGGCGTACACCGTATGCCGTCTCGGTTCCTCACCATTGGTGTGGCCTCGAGGACCGCCGAATCACAGGGGTATTCGGCCCGGGGTATGTCCATATTGAGAGACAGGATTCCCGAGATCTGGTTATCGGTTCTACCCTTCTCCTAGGTCATGAGTGTCAGCGACAAGCCCCGGCTCGCTGGCCGGCAACCCTCCACCGCGGTGGGGTGCCCCGGGTGAAGACCTGGCAACGCGCCTTCGGGCGCCGCGCAAGCGCGGGTTCGCTGTTCGGTGTACCCGCTTTCACGTCACAGACTGAAAGGCAAGGGAATCCGATGAGTGACAACAACGCCAACTGGTCCTTCGAGACCCGCCAGGTTCACGCAGGCCAGGCCCCGGACACGGCCACGGGGGCCCGGGCGCTCCCGATCTACCAGACGACATCGTATGTCTTCAACGACTCCGAGCATGCCGAGAACCTTTTCGCGCTCAAGGAGTTCGGCAACATCTACACCCGCATCATGAACCCGACCCAGGATGCGGTCGAGCAGCGAATCGCCTCGCTCGAGGGTGGTGTGGCGGCTCTGCTCGTGGCCTCGGGCCAGGCAGCGGAGACGATCGCGATCCTGAACGTCGCGGAGGTCGGGGACCACATCGTCGCGAGCCCCCAGCTGTACGGCGGCACCTACAACCTGCTGAAGTACACGCTCAAGAAGCTCGGCATCGAGACGACGTTCGTGCAGGACGTGGATGACCTGGAGTCGTGGCGCGCCGCGGTCAGGCCGAACACCAAGGCGTTCTACGCCGAAACGATCAGCAACCCGTCGGCGAATGTCCTTGACATTGAAGGCGTTTCGGCAATTGCGCACGAGGTTGGCGTGCCGCTCATCGTTGACAACACCGTCGCCACTCCCTATCTGATCCGCCCGCTCGAATGGGGCGCCGACGTGGTTGTCCACTCGGCGACCAAGTACCTCGGCGGCCATGGCACGTCCATCGCTGGTGTCATCGTGGATGGCGGCACCTTCGACTACGCCAAGGACCCGGCCCGGTACCCGAGCTTCAACGAGCCTGACCCGAGCTACAACGGGCTGGTCTACGCCCGCGACCTCGGGGTGGGCAGCCCGCTGGGCGCCAACCTGGCCTACATCCTCAAGGCGCGGGTTCACCTGTTGCGCGACCTGGGGCCGGCCATCTCGCCGTTCAACGCGTTCCTCATCTCGCAAGGGGTCGAGACCCTGTCGCTGCGAATCGAGCGTCACGTGGAGAACGCGATCAAGGTGGCCAGTTGGCTCGAAGCACACGGCCAGGTCGAGTCGGTGGCCTACGCCTCGCTGCCCTCCAGCCCATGGAAGGCGTTGGCGGACAAGTACGCCCCCCGTGGTGCTGGTGCCGTCGTCGCCTTCGAGATCACCGGTGGTGTGGAGGCTGGAAAGAAATTCGTCGAGGCATTGAGCCTGCACAGCCACGTGGCCAACATCGGCGACGTGCGCTCGCTGGTCATCCACCCGGCGTCTACGACTCACTCCCAGCTCTCGGCTGAGGACCAGCTGTCGTCTGGGGTGACTCCCGGTCTGGTGCGACTGGCGGTCGGCATCGAGTTCATCGATGACATTCTGGCGGACCTCGAGCAGGGGTTCACCGCGGCCAAGGACTGAGTCAAGCCCGTATGACATAGTCGTTGCACCGATTTTGTGGCTGGGCTGGTGCTGCTCACTGTGGGCGGCACCGGCCTGACCTCAATCGCCCAGACTTCGTGAGTGGCGCCGATGCGCAATGGTGGGCACCATGTTGGTCATGGCAGGACAGGACGACGTAGCTGACTGAGGCGATGGCTTTCGTGCCGGTTTGCCGGTCCTCATGACTGAGCGAAGGATCCTTAGGGCTTGCCGATGATCAACACGCTCAGTTTCGGGGCGGGTTGAGGCTGTAGTTCCAGTCTGGGTGCCAGTCGTGGCGGTGCAGTGCGCCGGTG
>Ga0208355_1000393_pt1 | contig 20004 bp, 18 predicted proteins | sample NGESurdeep072012_6_FD_184458 | JGI IMG/M metagenome (GOLD analysis project Ga0208355, IMG submission 184458) | Arctic peat soil microbial communities from Barrow, Alaska - NGEE Surface sample 210-3 deep-072012 (SPAdes) | ecosystem: Environmental > Terrestrial > Soil > Wetlands > Peat ... | reverse complement strand
TTCTTGTGTCATCCCGACCGGAGTCTGCGGAGCGCAGCGACCCCGGATCTTTTTCCTAAGCCTCGCCCGTCACTTTAAGCGAATATCCGGATGTCGACGGGAACCGCCCGCGCCGTTACCCTGCTATCCTTGAACGGCGGAGAGGAAATCTCGCCGTCAGGGGATGGTAGCGTTCTAATTTGACTTAGGTCGTTCGCCCTTCAACTCCTCAGGCGTAATGTCGGGAAACAGGCGATAAAGTTCGGTCGAAAACTCGACCGTGCCGTACATGCTCATGCCAATAAAATGGACATACTTCTTGAATTCTTCCTCCGATAAGTCGCCCTTCGGAACATGACGCCGCATGTACTCGGCAATGGCGTCAAGGTTCAACCGAACCCCGCCCAAGAGGGAATCAATTCTAAGCGCGAAGTCTCTCTTCATATGCCTGCCTCATCAAGTAGCTCAACCATTGACCATAGCCCATCCCTGACGCCAGCCGCGCGAGCGCACGTCATTCGCAACGCCAAATTAGGACACGACCCAATCGGCGTACTTTACGCGAGAGGCGTCCGGGAGCCTAGCAGCCGGTAGGTGAGGGTTCGGGGCTCCAGCAACAGTTCTCTTTCCGTGTCATCCCGACCGGAGTCTGCGGAGCGCAGCGACCCCGGATCCTAACCTCTCCTTGTCCGAGGAGAGGTCGGCGCAAGCCGCGTGTAACGCGGTGTCGCCGGGCGAGGTGCAACGCCCGCTAACGCAACCACGCGCGTCAGGACCCTTCCCCGGAGCGCTACCGCTTACCCTTCCCCGCGCCCTGCCCTGCGCTGTGATTGCCGCGCGGCTTTGTCAGCATCGTCAGAATTCGCGACAGCGTGAAGCGCATCTGATGCCGCGGGACGATCGCGTCCAGCATCCCGTGCGCCAGTAAAAACTCCGCGCGCTGAAAGTCCTCGGGAAGCTGCTGATTGCTGGTCTGTTCGGTCACCCGGCGGCCCGCAAAACCGATCAGCGCTCCGGGCTCCGCGATATTCAAATCGCCGAGCATCGCAAACGATGCGGCCACGCCGCCGGTGGTCGGATCGCAGAGCACGGAAATGTACGGAATGCGCGCGTCGCGAAATCGCGCGATCGCGGCCGATACTTTCGCCATCTGCATCAGCGACAGCGCGCCTTCCTGCATTCGCGCGCCCCCCGACGCCACGAACACGATCACCGGCAGCTTGCGCTCGCGCGCGATGTCGAACAGGCGCGCGAGCTTCTCGCCCACCACCACGCCCATGCTGCCGCCCATGAACTCGAAATCCATCACGCCGATCGCCACCGGCCGATTCTCGATTTTGCCGATTCCAACCACCACCGCGTCGTTGCGGCCGCTGCTGGCCCGGGCCTGTTCCATCCGCGCCGGATAGGGCTTGGAATCGACGAAGCCGAGCGGATCGCCAATCGCCATCTCGGCCATCAGCTCATGCCACGTCCCGCGATCGACGCCAATTGAAAGCCGCTGCGCGACTGTGACGCGGAAATGATATCCGCACTTGGGACACACGTTCAGATTGCGTTCCACTTCTTTGCGGAACGCCATCTCCTTGCACGACGGGCACTTCGACCAGATGTCGTCGGACGGCGCCGGTGCCGCGGCGATCGTCGGTTCGCGCTCAGCCATCGCAATCCCCCGCTGCTGCCGCGCGCCCGGCTCCGCGCGCCGCTTTCATCGCATGCTTCATTGCGCCGACCAGTCCGCCCACCGCCTCCCGCACGTCGCCGGACTTGATGTGCGCCTCGATCAGCAAGGAAATCGCACTGCCGACGACCACTGCATCCGCCATCGTCGCGACCTCGGCAGCCTGCTCGGGCGTCGAGATGCCGAAGCCGACTCCGATTGGCAGATCGGTGACGCTTCGCAGCTCGCGCATGTGCGCACCCAGGCCGGCGTCGAGATGCGCTCGCGCGCCGGTCACTCCCGTCACCGATACATAGTAGAGAAAGCCGCTGGCCGACCGCGCGATCGCGCGACTCCTGTCCAGCGGCGTCGTCGGCGCGAGCAGGTAGATGATGTCGAGACCGTTGGCGCGCGCAGGCCGCTTGAGTTCGCCCGCTTCCTCGGGCGGCAGATCGACCGTCAGTATCCCGTCGATACCCGCCCGCGCCGCATCCGCGCACAACCGCTCGCATCCGTAGTGAAAGATCGGATTGAAGTACCCGAACAGGATGATCGGAATCTGCGTCTGGGCGCGAAGCTCGCTCACCATCGAGAGAATCGCCGCCAACGACGCGCCCGCGCCCAGTCCGCGCGCCAGCGCGCGCTGGTTGGCAGGTCCGTCGGCCATCGGATCGGAAAACGGCACGCCCAGCTCGATCAAGTCGGCGCCGCGAGCCTCGAGTTCGAGCACCAGGCTGCGCGTGGTATCCATATCGGGATCGCCGGCCACGATGAACGGTATCAACGCCGCCTCGCCGCGCGCCCGCAACTCGCGAAATTTACGTTTGATTCTGCCCGCCGATGCCATAATCCTACACCGTCACCCCGAACGCTTTGGCGACCGTCTGCATGTCTTTGTCGCCGCGCCCGGACAGATTCACGATCATGATTTGTTCCTTCGCCAGTTGCGGCGCCAGCTTGATTGCGTGCGCCACCGCATGAGCGCTCTCGAGTGCCGGAATGATCCCCTCGGTCTCCGACAGCGTCTTCAAAGCGTCGAGCGCTTCGGCGTCGGTAACCGAGGTGTATTCGGCGCGGCCCACGTCCTTCAGCCACGAATGCTCGGGGCCGACGCCCGGATAGTCCAGCCCGGCGGCGATCGAATGCGTCTCGCGAATCTGTCCGAGCTCGTCCTGCAGCAGGTAAGTCTTGTTGCCGTGCAGAACGCCGACGCTGCCCGTCGTGATGGTGGCCGCATGATGCGGTCCGCTGATGCCGAGACCGGCAGCCTCGACGCCAATCATCCGCACACCCGTGTCCTTGATGAAGGGAAAGAAAAGTCCAATCGCGTTCGAGCCGCCGTTGACGCACGCGACCAGCACGTCGGGCATACGCCCTTCGTGTTTGAGAATCTGGCGGCGCGCCTCGCGCCCGATGACCGACTGGAAGTCGCGCACGATCATCGGGTACGGATGCGGTCCCGCGGTGGTGCCAATCAGGTAGTAAGTGTTGCGCACGGTCGCGATCCAATCGCGCAGCGCCTCGTTCATCGCGTCCTTCAGGCTCTTGCTGCCGCCCTCGACGGGAGTGACCTTCGCGCCAAGCAGCTTCATCCGAAAGACGTTCAGCGATTGACGCTCGACGTCCACTGAACCCATGAAGACTTCGCATTCGCGGCGAAACAGCGCCGCCATCGTCGCCGTCGCGACGCCATGCTGTCCCGCGCCGGTCTCGGCCGTGATGCGCGACTTGTTCATGCGCACCGCCAGCAGAGCCTGTCCAAGGGTGTTGTTCACCTTGTGCGCGCCGGTGTGGCAGAGGTCCTCGCGCTTCAAATAAATTTTCGCGCCGCCCAGCCGCGCCGTGAGATTCTCGCACAGGTAGAGCGGCGTCGGGCGTCCCACGAACTCCCGCGAGCGATGCGCGAGCTCGTCGCGAAATTTTGGATCGCGGCGCGCCTGCTTGTAGGCGCTCTCAAGCTCGAACAACGCCGGCATCAGGGTTTCCGCAACGTACTTTCCGCCGAACTGGCCGAAATGGCCGCGGCTATTGGGAACGTTTTGCATTTTTTACGAAGCTCCTCAGTTTATCGTGGTCCTTTACGCCCGGCGACGATTCTATCCCGCTTGCACAATCGACTGCGTAAGGGCCGAGTGCGGCCACCTCGGCAACATTATCGGGATTCAATCCGCCGGCGACAAACGCACGCCTCAAGTCGAGCCGGCGAAGCTGATCCAGCGGGATACGGCTTCCAGAGCCGCCGCGGAGTTTCGCGTCGAAGGCGTCGAAGAGCACGTAGTCCGCGCGATGCGGCATCACGCTCAACACTTCGCCCGGCTTGAGCCGCTTTGTGACAATTGACGGAACCGGCCAACCCGCGAGCGCCGCATCATCCTCATCGCCGGAGAACTGGAGCATGTCGAGCGACGCGGCGCGCAAACGGTCATCTATGTAGGCGCGCTCCGCATTCACGAACACTCCGATCACCGCGGCGCGGGAGCCAATCGCCGTGCGAATCTCTCTGGCGCGATCGAGCTGGACGTAACGAGGACTTCTCGCGTAGAAATTGAGGCCGATCATATCGGCGCCGGTGGCAATTGCCGCGTGCGCGTCTTCGATGCGCGTTATACCGCAGATTTTGACGTGAACTGTCATCTTACTTGTACGGCGCGCCCCCCAACGCGTTCATCAGCTCGACGAGCTTCGCACCCGGCGTAGCGCCCCTCAGCAGGCTCTCGCCGATTAGAAACGCGCGCGCGCCCGCCGCGTCCAGCCGCCGGATATCGTCGGGCGAATCGATTCCACTTTCGGTCACGATCACCGCGTCTCCCCTGTAGCCCGCCAGCAGGCGCTCGGTCACCGCGATATCGGTCACGAAAGTATGCAGGTCGCGGTTGTTGATGCCTACCAGCCCCGAGCCGATTTTCTCGGCGAGCGCGAACTCGCCGGGGTCGTGCGATTCGACCAGCGTCGCCATCCCAAGCTCACGCGCCAGCGCGGCCAGCGATCGCAGTTCCCCCTCTTTCTGCATCGCAGCGATCAGCAGAATGCAATCGGCGCCAGCCGCGCGCGCTTCGTAAACCTGGTACGGCTCGAAGATGAAGTCTTTGCGCAACAGTGGTACATCCACGGCGGCGCGGACGGCGCGCAGATCGTCGAGCGAGCCCTTGAAATGGACGTCAGTCAGAACGGAGATCGCAGCCGCTCCGCTTTCGACATACTCCCGCGCGACCTTTGCTGGGTCGAGTCCCGGCATGATGTCGCCCTTGCTGGGTGAGGTGCGCTTAATCTCCGCAATTATCGCGGGACGCCGGGCCCGCAGAGCCGCGACGAAATCGCGCGGCTTGGGCGCGCGCCCCGCTTCGGCGACGATCGCCGTCGGCGACACGATTGCGCGTCGAGCGCGCACTTCGACGCGTTTGGCGGCGTAAATATTGTCGAGGATCGAGGTCATTGTATTTCTTTCGGGACTTCTTTCGGGATTTCTCCGTTGCTGGCGCGCCGCATCTTGTCGAGGACTTCCAGCGCGCGGCTCGAGGCGATAATTTCGCGCGCCGCATCCACGCCTTCTTTCAGCGACGCCGCCATCCCGCCGACGTAAATTGCGGCGCCCCCGTTCAGCGCGAGCACATCTTGCGCCGGGCCCGCGCCGCCATCAAGCGCGCCGCGGATAACTCGCACGGCATCGTCGAGATTCCTGATCACCAGCGCGCGATGGTCGCCGCGGGACACGCCCAAGCTCTCCGGCGTGATTTCATACTCTGTCAACTCGCCGCCGTCGTGAAGTTCCGCAACCCTGGTCGGGCCGCCGATCGCGATTTCGTCGATTCCGTCGCCGCCGTGCACGACCATCGCGCGCCGGGTTCCGAGCGCCTTGAGCGCATGCGCCATCGGTCTGATGAGGTTGTCCTCGGCGACGCCCAGCAGATGGAAGTGCGGACGCGCGGGGTTGCCGATCGCGCCCATCAGATTGAAGATGGTGCGAATTCGCAGCTCCCGTCTGAGCGGCGCAAGCTTCTTGAACGCGGGATGATACGCCGGCGCGAAAATGTGGCAGCATCCCGCCACCTCCAGGCATCGTTTCAGCCCATCCGGATCGCAATCGATCTTCACGCCCATCGCCTCGAGCACGTCGGCGGTGCCGACCGTGCCGCTGATCGCCCGATTGCCGTGCTTGGCGACCGGCACGCCCGCCGCCGCGGCAATCAACGCAGCGCCGGTCGAGATGTTGAAGGTACTGGCGCCATCGCCACCGGTGCCGCAGGTGTCGAGCACGTCGCCGTCGCGAAGATTGAGTGGACGCGCGCGCGCGAGCATTGCACGCACCGCGCCTGCCAGCTCGTCAGCCTCGGCGCCCTTGATTTTCAGCGCCACCAGGAACGCGCCGACGACGGCGTCGTGCGCGCCGCCGTCCATGACCTCGCCGATCGCGAGTTCGGCCTCGGCGCTGGTGAGCGAGCGCCCGCCGATGAGCGCCTGCAGCGCGTCGTGAAGTCCGCTCATCGCGCGTTCCCGTCCCGATCGAGCCGGTCGAGAAAGTTTTTCAGCAGATGCTTGCCCTCGAAGGTCAGAATCGATTCGGGATGAAACTGCACGCCTTCGATAGCGTGCTGTCTGTGACGAAGCCCCATGATTTCGTTTTCCGCCGTGCGGGCGCTGACTTCCAGCACCGGTGGAACAGAAGCCGCATCGACCAGCAGCGAATGATAGCGCATCGCTTCGAACGGGCTCGGGATGCCTGCGAAAATCGTCTTGCCGTCGTGAATTATCGGCGAGGTCTTGCCGTGCATCAGGCGACCCGCGCGCACGACCTTCCCGCCGAACGCCTCGCCGATACATTGCAGGCCAAGGCACACGCCGAGAATCGGAACTTCACCTGCCATCTCGCGCAGCAGCTTCACTGAGATTCCGGCCTGGAAGGGAGTGCATGGGCCGGGCGAGATGACGACTGCGGCGGGATGAATCGCGCGAATGCCGGCGACGTCAATCGCGTCGTTGCGCTTGACCGTGACGTCGGCGCCAAGTTCGCCGAGGTACTGCACAAGGTTGTAGGTAAACGAGTCGTAGTTGTCGATCATCAGGAGTCGTATTTCAGTGTTAGACGCCATCGTGATCACCTTTTTGCCGCGGTTTCAAAATCGCGCGCGGCCGCAAGCGCCCGCACCATCGCGCGAGCCTTGTTTACCGATTCCTCGAATTCCGCGCCGGGGTCCGAGTCGGCGACGACACCGCCACCGGCCTGTATGTAAACGCGGTTGTTCTTGACCAGCAGTGTGCGCAGCGCGATCGCGGTGTCGGTGTTGCCGGTGTAGCTGAAATAGCCGACCGCGCCGGCGTAAACGCCGCGGCGCACCGACTCGAGCTCGTCGATAATTTCCATGGCGCGGATTTTCGGAGCGCCGGAGACCGTGCCCTGCGGAAAGGTCGCCGCGAAGGCGTCGAACGCGTCGCATCCCTCGCGCAGCACGCCGGTGACGTTCGACACTATATGCATCACGTGCGAGTAGCGTTCGACGACCATCAGCTCCGTCACTTTCACCGAGCCGATTTCGGAGACCCGGCCGACGTCGTTGCGCCCGAGATCGACCAGCATCACGTGCTCGGCGCGTTCCTTCGGATCGGCCAGCAACTCGGCTTCGAGCGCCTGGTCCTCGGCTTCGGTCACGCCGCGCCGGCGCGTTCCCGCGATCGGCCGCAGCGTAATCTCGCGGCCCTCGACCCGAACCATCACCTCGGGCGAGGCGCCGACCAGCGTGTGATCGCCCAGGCGCAGGTAGAACATGTAGGGCGATGGGTTAATCGTGCGCAGACTACGGTAGATGTTGAACGGATGCGCGGTCAGAGGCGCCTCGAAGCGCTGCGACGGAACGACCTGGATAACGTCGCCGGCCGCGATATATTCCTTGGCGGCAGAAACCATCGCCATGTAGCCTTCGCGCGTCTGGTTCGAGGTGATGGACGCGTCGTTGACGGCGACGTTGCTTGCACCCTCGAGAAACGGCGGCACCGCGGGACGTTTGAGGCGCTCGATTATCTCGTCGATCTTCACGCGCGCGCTTTGATACGCCATTTTTGTCGAGGCGAACTCCTCGACCGGCACGTTGGCGATTATTTTGAGCGTCTGGCGGACGTTGTCGAAGCACAGCACCGTGTCGGTGAACATCAAATGGAAATCGGGGGTGCCGAGATCGTCGTGCGTGGTCTCGGGAATCTTCTCGAAGCATCGCACGATGTCGTAAGCGAGAAATCCCACCGCGCCGCCGAAGAAGCGCGGCAGGTTCGGCAGTTCGGGAGCGCGCAAGCGCTTGACCTCGGCGCGCAACTCCTCGAACGAGTTGGCCACCGAGCGCACTTCGACGCCGCGGCCGGGCCGGATGATATCCATTCGGTTCTTGCGCGCACGCATCACGACCGACGGCTCGGAACCGAGAAAAGTGTAGCGTCCCCATTTCTCGCCGCCGCGAACGCTCTCGAGCAGAAAGGCGTAGTCGTTGTCGCGCGCGACCTTCAGGAAGGCGGAGACGGGAGTCTCGAGGTCGGCGGCGATTTCCTCGAAGACCGGGATGAGGTTGAATCCCTTGGCCGCCAGTTGTTCGAATTCCTTTTCAGTGGGTTGCAACATTTCGTTTCCTCTCTTACTCCCGATTTCGCCGCTCAAAAAAAGAAAAGGGCCGCAGGGTTTTCGCCCGCGGCCCTCTCAAGAAATCGGTTTTGTGATGAATTACAAAGCCGGCGCGCAGGCGGGTGCATCGACGTGCCAACGCCACCATCCCGCACAAACTTTCCGGCTCATGAGATTCATCGTTGAATCAATGATCCATGCGCGGCGGGCAATTGTCAATGCAGGGTGCCGGCGCCTGCCTCAATGCGAGGTCGTGTAGGCCTGCTTGTATTGCTCACGGAGTTTGTTCTGCGCCGCATTCGCTTCGTCGGCGCTGGCGTAGGGTCCGATGCGGACGCGGTACCAGGTCTGCCCGTTGAGCGCGACCTTGGCTTCCTGCGCGTTGTAGCCGAGCGTCTTCAGCCGCGAGACCATCTCGTCCGCCCCGCTCTTGTCCATCACGGCTTCGATCTGGATGTTGTACGGCTTCGCGCCGGGAGCAAGGGCGCGGGCCGGTACCGCGGGAGCGGAAGCCGTTTCGGAATCTTCGTCGGATTCGTTTCCGTTGTCGCGTGCGGGACGATTGACCGCGGGCGCCTCGGAACGCGGTTTCAAGCGCGCGACGGTGGCAGGTGACGTGCGCGCAGCGGGAGGTACCTCGCCGGCGGCGCGCGCGGGCGGTTTGATCGGGACCGCAGGAAGGGCCGGCGCAGACGCAACCGATGGCAACGCGGCGGCTGCGGGTGACATCTCAGATACGGGCGCGGGTTTTTCGCCGGATGCCGGGAGATTCGGCAGCGGGTAGGTCGAGGAGATTTGATTCAAGTCGGGTTGGTTCTGCCGGGCCATCTCGTAGCCCGCGACCAATCCGAGCGCGAAGACCGCGCCCGACAGCCCGACCAGTCCGAGTAGGATTAGAAACGCGCCGCCCGCCCTGATTTCGAATCGCATCCCGTTTTCGTTCCTCACATCCGCTCAGGAGCGCTCACCCCGAGCAACTCGAGTCCGCCCGCAATCGCATCCTTAAGAATCCCCGCCATGTACATCCGCGCCAAACTGAGCTCGCGATCCGGCCCGATTATACGATTCGCGGGCTTGTTGTAGTAGCGATGGAATTCGCCGGCCAGCTCGAGCAGATAGAATGGAATCCGATGCGGCTCGAGCGCTTCGGCCGCCGCGGACATGACCTCGGGAAGTCCAACCGCGCGCTTGGCGAGGTCGAGTTCCTCGGCGCCGAGCAGCTTGAGATCGACAGCCGACAGGTCCGCGGGAAGCGTCAAGCCCTTGGCCGCGCCCTCGCGAAAGATGCTCGCCAGGCGCGCGTGCGCGTACTGGACGTAAAAGACAGGATTCTCGGGCGCCTGCTTTTTGGCGAGTTCGAGATCGAAATCGAGCTGGCTGTCGGACTTGCGGAACAGGAAGAAAAATCGCACCACGTCGGCGCCGACCTCCTCGATCAACTCGTCGAGTGTGACGTAGGTCGCCTTGCGGGTGGACATCTTGACCTTTTCGCCGGCGCGCGTGAGCGTGACGAACTGGTAGATAATCGCGTGGATGGGCGTGGTGTCGTAGCCGAGCGCCTTAACGGCGGCGACGACCTCCTGATGCTCGGCGATATGATCGGCGCCGAAGACGTCCACGATCAGATCGAAACCGCGCTTGAGCTTCTCGATGTGATAGGCGATGTCGGGCGTACGATAGGTGGGCTGGCGGTCGGGGCCGGAACGCACCAGCACGGCATCCTTGGGAAGTCCCAGCGGCTCGCCGCGCAGCCATATGGCGCCGTCCTTTTCGAATGTGAGATGGCAGTCGCGCAGCGCTTTCAGGACGGCCTCAACCAGGCCAGCGTTGATGAGATCGAGTTCGTTGGTGTAGACGTCGAAGCGGATTCCCAGGCGCGTGCAGGTCTGCTTGATGTCGGCGAAGATGGCTTTGACGGCCGCCGCGCGGAAAATCTCGAGGTCGGTCACGGACACGAGTGCGTCACCCCGCTCCGCTTTCAGAGCGCGCGCGATGTCGCGGATGTACTCGCCCTGATAGCCGTCTTCGGGCAGTGGCGCGTCGATGCCGTGCTCCTGGAGATATCGCGCGCGCACCGATTCGCCAAGCAACTTCATCTGGCGGCCACCGTCGTTGAAATAATATTCGCGGGTGACGTCGAAACCGGCGGCCTCGTAGAGGCGCGCGATCGTGTCGCCAAGCACGGCGTTGCGGCCATGGCCGACGGTGAGGGGGCCGGTGGGATTGGCCGAGAGAAACTCGACCTGGACTTTTTTCCTTTCGTTGGCTCCCGGACGCAGCTCCCATGCGCGCGGCTTCCAAAACGCGTGCCCGTCGCTCGCGGCGCGGCGCATCTCGGAATGCCAGTAGGGGGACGACATTTTGAAATTGATAAACCCCGGACCGGCGACCGAGACTTCGCTCACTTCCGCGGGCATCGCGACGTGCGACTTGATTATTTCCGCGATCGCGCGCGGTGGCTTGCGCTCGGCCTTGGCGATCGTCAGCGCGACGTTCGAGGCTACGTCGCCATGGGCAGAGTCGCGGGGCGCTTCGATTCCGATCGAAGGAATTTCGGCGGTCAACTGACCCGCGGCGCGCGCCCGCTCGATTGCGCCGCGAAGGATGGAGACGATCAGTTCTTTCATTCTTTCATTTTTTCACTTGGCGAAGCCGCGCGTGCGTGCAGCAATCGTGTCAGATAGACGCCGCGATGTTAAGGCGCGGGCGGGCGAGCTTGACGATCGCGGCGGCGCGATGCGAACGTAACGGCGAGCGGTTACCCGGATGTGATGCGGAATATGATCGAATAGACATGGTTATGCCAGCGACGCAATGGAAAATGCCCCCGCTCGTAAAAGTGTACGAAGCGCTCGGGGCGATTGGTGACGGCCGCGTGCGACTCGAGGACAGCCGGCGGGCGACGGTCGTGTCGTCGGATGGGTCGAAGACTTACGAAGTGGAGACCTCGGCGGACGGGCGCGAGGTCGCGTCGAACGACAACGGGTCGTACTGGCAGGGCTACCTCGGCTATCCGGCGATCGCGGTGCTGCTCGCGCGCGGATTTTATCGTCCACCGGCGAACGTGACCGACGCGCTGGCGGGAGTGGCGTGGAAGGAACTCAATCGCAAGTTCAAAAACGACTGGACCAGGACGATCGCGGAAGTTGGAAAGGAGCTGGAGCAGGCCGGGCACGATCCCGACGCGGTGCGATCGGAAGCTGAAGCCGTGCTGAGCTTTCTTCGCGCGCTACGACCGGTGCGCGGCAAGCGCATCCGCCCACCGGCCGAAAAGTCCGCTACCGAGACCCGCTAGCAGGCCCCGACCGGAACGATTCGACCATGCTGCGGGGACGACTGATTAGTTACAGACACCGCTGACCGACACGGTGTACGACTGCACGATAAAAAAATCGCGCATGCTGAGCTCGGTGGCCACTCCCGACACTTTGCCGGTGGCGCAGTTGCTGAGCAGGTTGGCTAGCGCGGTCTGCGTGAGTCCTTGCGGTGCGACCAGATGAAAATATCCGAGATCGCTGGCGCTTGAAGTGATTGGATTGCCGAGGCCCGCGCGATCGGAGATCGCACTCGATTCAACGAAGACGCATCCGTAAGCCTGCACGCAGCCCGCAAGCAACGCAGCGAGAACTATCGAGTTGATCGGTTTCATCTTTTCTCCGGTCTCCCGGTTCGGCGCCAATGGAGCGCGTAAGCGATGGTAATTCGCATCGTGAAACCGAGTCAATCACGCGCGAGCGGCAGGGCGTCATGCTGTTGCGTGATGCTGCAAGATGCTAGCGTGGCGGGATTCGCACCGGGACGGGGGCTTCGATGGCGAACGGGGCTGGCGGCTCGATCACACCTTTTTTCACGATATGGACCGCACCGCGCGCGACGATTCGGCGCATTGTCGATTCCGATCCGACGCGCAACGTAATCGCGCTCGCAGCCATCGGGCCGGCGGTCGGCGCGCTGGCGGGTCAGTGGTCGAAGGCGCTCGGCAACAACGCCAATCTGTCGGTTTTGTGGCCGATATGGGTGGCGGCCAGCGTTGCAATTCAGGCGGCTCTCGGAGTTCTCTTTCTGTTCATTTCCGGCGCGGTTTTCAAATGGTCGGGAAGCTTGCTGGGCGGCGTCGCGAGCCGAGTCGAAGTGCGGGCCGCGATCGCGTGGTCGCAGGTGCCTGCGATCGCCGCCGGGATCGTCCTGCTGATCGCGCTCCTGCTGGGCGTGCCGATGCCGACGCCTCATGCGGCGCCTGGGACCTTGCCGCAAATCGATCCGGCGTTTTACAAGGTCATGGCCGTTGAAGGGGTGCTCGGGTTCTGGGGGTTCATCGTCTCGCTGAAGTGCATGGGCGAGGTGCATCGATTCTCGGCGTGGCGCGCGCTGGCCGCGATCCTGATACCGCCGCTCATTGCGTTAGTCGCAATCGGTTTCGTCGTCTTCGTAGTCGGTCGTCTGACGGGACATCACTGATCGAACATCAACAGAACAGCTAGTCGACGTGCAATCGCGCGGCAAGGCGCGAGAAGCGAAGACGCTCATCCTGATTGCGCACCGCCTGCTGCAATGCGCTCTTGGTCCCGACCAGCACGCATACCCGCTCGGCGCGCGTGATCGCCGTGTAGAACAGATTGCGGCGCAGCATCAGGTAGTGGCTCGAATGTATCGGCATCACGATCGCGGGATACTGACTGCCCTGGCTCTTATGCACTGAAATCGCGTACGCGAGCGCCAGCTCGTCGAGCTCCGACAGGTCGTATTCGGCGTGGGTCTCCTCGAACGCGACGCTCACGCGCGCCTTGTCCGAGTCGATCGCGAGAATCCGGCCGATCGATCCATTGAAGACGTCCTTGTCGTAATTGTTGCGCAACTGGATAACGCGGTCGCCCTCGCGAAACACGCGATCGCCGGCGCGGAGTTCGCGTCCCGAGGGATTGAGCAAGCTTTGCAACTCGCGATTGAGAATGTGCGTACCGAGCGGACCGCGATTCATCGGCGTCAGCACCTGGATTTCGCGCGGGTCGTTTATTCCGAATCGTCCAATCAGCCGCTGTTGCACGAGCTGCTTGATCGTCGCGAGCACGTCCTCGGCGGCGTTGCGCTCGAAGAAAAAAAAGTCGCCTTCGGCGTCATTGGAGATATCCGGGAATTCACCGCGATTCAAACGATGCGCGTTGGCGACTATCAGGCTGCGGCGCGCCTGTCGATAAACCTCCCGCAATTGCACGACCGGCACGAAGTCGGATGCGATCACGTCCTTGAGGACGCTGCCGGGGCCAACCGACGGGAGTTGATCGCGATCGCCGACCAGCAGCAGCGAACAGTTCGGCATCAGCGCAGATAGCAGGCTCGAGGCGAGCTCAAGATCCATCATCGAGGCTTCATCGATGATCAGATAGTTGGTGCGAAGCGGAAATTCCTTGCCGCGGACGAAGCCTCCGCTCTCGGGGGAGTATTCGAGCAGCCGATGAATGGTCTTTGCGTCGCGGCCAGAGGCCTCCTGGAGCCGGCGAGCCGCGCGCCCGGTCGGCGCGGCAAGCGTCGGCTTCAAACCGACCTCGGCGAGGGCAACCAGCAGCGAGCGCAGTAAGGTCGTCTTGCCGGTGCCGGGACCGCCGGTGATAACGGTTACGCGGCTGGCCAGGGCGCATCGGAGCGCGCTCTTTTGCTCGAGTGACAGTTCGAGTTCAGAGCTTCGCACGGCCGCGTCCAGGGCGCGCTGGATCAGATCCTTGTTCATCGCGCGGCCTGCGTTCAATTCCGCGATTCGCCGCGCGACGTTCACTTCGGCCTCGTGCAAGCGTGCGAGATAGACGGCGGTGTGATCGTCCGCCTGTTCGACAACCACATCACCGCTGGCGGCGAGCTCACTGACGGCCGCGCGCGCCAGCTCGGGCTCCATCTCGAGCGCGGTACGGAACTGGCCTTCGAGATACTCGAAGGGCGAATAGACGTGGCCCTCGTCGGACATGCGCTCGAGCAGGTACAAGACCGCGGCGCGGGCGCGCTGAATCGAGTTGCGCGGGATGCCGAGTTTCTCCGCGACGGTGTCGGCGGTGCGAAATCCGATGCCGTGAATGGTGCGCGCGAGCACGTATGGATCGCGCCGTACGACATCGAGCGCGTCCTTGCCGTAGAACTTGTGGATGCGCCGCGCGTGCGAGGCAGCCAAGCCGTGCCCACGCAGAAAGACCGTCAGCTCGCGCAGCCCGGACGAGTCGCGCCATGCAGCCGCGATTGCCCGCGTGACTGCGGCTCCGATGCCGGGGACTTCGCGCATGCGTTCGGGAGCGTTGTCGAGCACCTTGCCGAGCGAGTCTCCGAAATGTTCGGCGATTCGCCGCGCAAGTGCGGGGCCGACACCCTTTATTTCCGAAGCGAGGTAGCGTTCGAGCGCGACCGCTCCGGCGGGCCGCACGGTTTCGAAATCGACTACGTGAAACTGATCGCCAAAGCGCGGATGCTGCTCGAAGCCGCCTTGAGCGCGGATGGTCGAGCCAACTTCCAGACCGGCGAGATTGCCAACGACGGTGACCCGGCGAAAGTCGCCGTGTTCGCCGGCAACGACCACGACCGCGACCGAGTAGCCGTTGTTGTCGTTAACGAACAGGACCTGATCGAGGGTACCCTCCAGCGTCTCGGCCGCTTGATGCGCTTGTGCCACGCAAAGAGGATTACGCGCGGCGGTCGCCGCGTCCAGTTGATAGCGATGGGAGCGTCAACAGGCGCGGGCGAAATCAGACTTCAGACTTCTATGGTCGCCCACTTGCCGGTCTGGAAGCGCCAGACCTTCACCGTCGAGCGAACGACGTAGTCGGCAAGCAGAGACCACCAGATCCAGATGATACTGCCGCCGTGGGACCAAATGAGAATCGTAAGGAAGAGCCTCATTCCGTAAAAGCCCGCCAGCGAACCGTAAAGCGGAAACCGCGAATCGCCCGCGCCGCGCAGTGCGCCGGTAATCGTCCAATCGATCGCCATTAGAGGTTGCGCGGCCGCGAGCGCGTACATGAACTGTACCGTGTACTTGATGACCTGTTTGTCGTCGATGAAGAGCGCCGCGATCTGATGGGCGAAGACGATAAACACCAAGCCCATAGCGGTCATCAGCACTATCGCCATCCCGGTCGATTCCCATCCGGCCTTGCGCGAGAACTCCGGGTCGCGCGCGCCGAGGCCCTGACCCACCAGCGTCGCGGAGGCGGCCGCGAATCCGAAGCCGGGCAGGAATGACAGCGCCAGGATTCGTACGCCGATGAAATATGCGGCGACTTCCTTGACGCCGTAACGCGCGACGAATCCGACATAGGCGACGAAGCCGAATTGGATCAACAATTGTTCGATGGCGGCGGGATTGCCGACACTGAGAATTCGCCTGCCGAGGCCGAAGTCGGGCCACAGCCCCTTCCATCGGAAGTTGAGCACCATCCCGTCGATCGAGAGCGCGTAGAAGAACAAAATCCCGCCGAAGGCGATCGCGAGCAAAGTCGCCACGGCCGAGCCGTCCACGCCGAGTGCGGGAAGTCCGAGCTTGCCGAAGATGAGCACGTAGTTGAGGAAAATTGCGAGCACGTCGATGATGCCGCCGATCCACAGCGGCGTGCGCGTGTCACCTGCGCCGCGCAACGCCGACGCGCACATCAGAAAGATTCCCTGGAACGGCTCCGACAGCATCACGACCTGCAGGTAACGCGCACCCATGTCGGCCATCTCGCCCTTGACCTGGAACAACCCCATCAGCGGACGGGCGAAAATTATTACGGGGATCGCGATGATCGTCGAAACCAATACGCCGAAGACCACGGACTGCTTGAGCACCTCCTCGGCACTGTCACGATCGTTCGCACCGATATAACGCGCGACCAGCGCGACAGTGCCGGTACCAACCGCCGCAATGCCGGCGCGCACCGCACCCAGGATTTGCATGGCAAGTCCGACCGCGCCGACTGCGTTCGCGCCGAGCCGTCCCACCATCAGCATCGAAGAGAGACCGAGAATCGAATCGAGTCCGAACGACAGAATCACGGGCCACGCGAGCGCCCATACCTCGAAGCGGATTCGCTCGATCGGCGGCAGGGTCATCGCGGCCCCGCTGCGCGCACCGACTTCGGGAACCGACTCGAGAAACTCGGACATGATTGTGAACACTTACGTCAGCACGCGGCGTGTTAGTCAATGGACTGTGCGCGGCGGCCGGGCACGCGCGAGCAGAAAAAGATCGTGCGCGCGCACGAAATCCGCTATATCTAGCGCGGGGCGGGCAAAGAAATCCTGATGACGGAAGCCGGGTCTGCGACAATCGAATCGTTATCGGCCGATAGACCGTCGCGCCGGCCGCTTGAAATTTTCGCGGCGCTCTTCGTCGCCGCCGGATTGGTATATCTCTTCCATCTTGGCGCCAATGCCCTTGGCGCGAGCGAGGCCTACAGCGCTTGGGCGGCGGCAAAACCGGGAGTCGGCGCGATCGTTCGCACGCCGGTGCTGCACGATCCCGGCAAGCAGGTCTTTTACTACGTCGTACTGCATTACTACACGCAGATATTCGGGCTGAGTGAAATTTCGCTGCGCTCGATGTCGGCGATCTTTTCGCTGGTGACGCTCGCGCTGGTGTTCGCGCTCGGCTGCGAAATGTTCGACGAGAGCACGGCGCTGGCGGCGGCCGCGATGTGGGCATTCAACCCGCTCGCAGTGGTGTTCGCGCACACGGCGCGAATGTACCCGATGTTCATCGCGATCGCGCTCGCGCATCTGCTGATGCTGCTGCGAGTGCGGTCCCGGCCGAGCATCATGGGCGGAATCGGCTGCGGAATTCTGGGCGCTGCGATGCCTTACACGCACATGGCCGGGCTCCTGATTCTCGGTGCGGAAGGCGCGATCCTGCTGCGCGATCTCTCGCGCGGCAGACGCGATACGATCGCGTGGATGGCAATAGTTCTCGCGATTGCCTTGTTCCTTCCCTACCTGCCCGTCGCGATTCGACAAAGTCAGGACCTGATTTATGGGCATTGGTTGGACTATCTGGGTCCGCCCTACAACTACCCGCTAGCGGGCAAACTGGCGGCAGGGCTGGTCGCGGCTGGAGCGACATCGTGGCTGGTATTCGGCCGCACAGTGGAACGAGACGGCGACGAACCGCTTCGAGTGCTGGTGGCGTGGATCGGACTGCCGGCGCTGGCATTCATCGTCGGGTCAGTGATCCTGCATCCGATGTTCAATCCGCGCTACCTTTCGCCGGGGATTGCGGCGTCGTCGTTGTTGATTGCGGCGGCCATCGGCGTGTGGAGCGCCAAATGGCGCAATCTCCTGGCGGCAGGCTTCGTAGTGGCATGCTTGATCATGCTCCCGTTCGCCCGGTCCAAGCCGCAGCCGTGGCGAGATCTGGCCGGGCAAGTCGCCGGCGGCGGCGCGTCGGAGCCGGTTTTCTTTGAATCGGGATTCATTTCGAACGCAAACACGGCGAACGTCCCCAATGGCGGGTTTCCATTTGGCTATTACTCAGTTCCATTCGGTTACTACTTCAGCGGCGCCAATCCGCGAATAGTTATTCCGGGATTTGATGCTGCGGCCGCGCGAATGACGATTGGGGAGCGGGTATCGGCGGCTAGCGGAGGATGGCTGGTGAGTTGGAAGGATCGCGATGACGTGAAGTCGGAGCTGCCGGACGCGAATCGTTTCCGTGTCGTCGAGACATATCGGCAGCCGCATCTCGCAATCTATCGAATCACAGCAATCAAATGATGGGGGATTACGCGGGCCGCGCGTGCAGTGGGGAAGGGGAAATCACTTTATTGGATGCGGAACCCCCCGTGGGTTCCGCACCTCCTTGGGCAGGGGCTGCGGCCCCTGCACCCGCAGTGAGTAGACGCGAAAATCTGCGCAGCGCATCTTTTCGCGACTACGCGATGGCAAGGGTGACCCCTGCACCCAGTGTTAAAACAAAGAGGCGGGACTTCGTCCCTGTCACACTGGTAATGGGTGAGGCCGGGTCCTTTCTTGTGTCATTCTAGAGCGAAGCGAAGAATCCCGGATCCGGCATTGCGCAATGGCAGTCAAATTTTTAAGAAGTGGTCGAAAATAGTGCTGTACTGCTAGGGTTTTAAGAAAAACGTTTCACGTGAAACGTTTTTCAGTTCAGGAGAACAAATCACGAAGCAGGGGCTTGATGAGAGTGGGCCAAACACTTTGCGTGAGGGCTTTGCAGTGCGCCGCCCGAAGTCGATCTGGCATAATCCGCCCGAAATACGGGCAGGGCGATGCCCAGTCCTGAGTGCCAATTACAGCGGTTTGATCTCCGCTTCAGGGCATGGGCAAATCTATGCCTAACGTGGGAGATCGTTTCATGTTGTCGTTTTTCAGCTTTGACGACTTGCTGGCCGCCATCAAATGGTTCAAAGAGTTGTCGCCTGTGTGGCAGGGCCTGATTGCAGTGGCAGCCGGCATTGTCGTTCCGTGGTTGGTGATTGGTTTCATTTTGAGACGCCGCTATCTGGGCAAACATGCCAGAGAAATTGAGGGGAAAGACGCCGAAATCAAGTCACACCAGCTTACGAGCGGGATCAAAGATGCGACGATTGCTTCCAAGGATGCGACGATTGAACAACTCAGGGTACGGCTAGAAGCTACCGAATCTAGTGTTCGGAACTCCATCGTCAAGGCGAACCAAACCCCGACGAGAGATGAACTGAACGCATTGCAACAATTGCTCGCTAAGACCGAAGCACCGCTGCTTGAGTTTCAACCGAATATTTTGGTGATGAATCCTCTTGGGAAAGGAACCGTGCGAGTGAGAATTTTCCTCACGATGGAAGTGCGTAACCTTGGCGCTCCTACTGCCCTGCATGGATGGCAGGCTCAAGTCAGACTACCAACCCGATCCGTGCATCTGGTTGAAAATGTTCTAAGCCACAACGAGAAACCAGAGTCAGCGGAATTCAAGAACCTCGTTAACTTAGTCACGGACGAGCAAATTTTACAGAAGGGCGGAAAGCGGTCAGGATGGGTGGAGTTTGAAGTAGCTGGCGATCCAACGCGGGGCGAGCTTTTTCCACTAAATGTCAAGCAGGTCATAATTTCGGTGTGCGATTATACGGGTAAGCGATACGAATTGCCTGTGCCATCCTTTGAGATGCCATTCACGTTAGGGGCTGCCAACAAAAAGGATTAACTCGGATGGGAGTTTTGCTTGCTACTGTTCTCCCGTCGCCTTCGCTTTGACGATGAGGCGCGGCCGCGTGTCTGTGACACCTCCCTGTCAGGGCGAGGCAAAGAAAAAGATCCGGGGTCCCTCCGCTGCGGTCGGGATGACACAAGAAACGGACGACGCAGAGAAAAAGATTCGGGATTCTTCGCTTCGCTCTAGAATGACGCAAAAAAACGCGTCAGCGCGGAACGCGGCACCCTAACTCGGGCGAGGCAAAGAGAAAGATTCGGGATTCTTCCCCTTCGGCGGCGCTCAGGGCTTCGGCTGGTGGAAGCGGAGTTATCCAGAAGCGCTCAGAATGACACAAAAATCAGACTCTGAGCGGAAGCTGTAGCGAAGAATCCCGAAGGATGCTCCGGCGTCCGGCGCTGGTTACTCACAGCTCTCCTTCAGACAGAGTAGGCGGCGCGATCCAAGCCGCGCTGATAGCGCGTCGCGTCGATCACGTTCTGCATCAGCGCAAGCACGGTCATGGGACCGGTGCCACCGGGATTGAGCGTAATCCATCCCGCGACTTCCTTGACGGCTTCGAAATCCACATCGCCGATGAATATCCCGGGACCGACCCGTCTGAAGCCA
>Ga0208355_1000390_pt1 | contig 20010 bp, 18 predicted proteins | sample NGESurdeep072012_6_FD_184458 | JGI IMG/M metagenome (GOLD analysis project Ga0208355, IMG submission 184458) | Arctic peat soil microbial communities from Barrow, Alaska - NGEE Surface sample 210-3 deep-072012 (SPAdes) | ecosystem: Environmental > Terrestrial > Soil > Wetlands > Peat ... | reverse complement strand
CTTCGACGTACATGGGTGCTGACAGCGATACGGCTGCGCTTTGAACAGAGGCGCGGATCGACCCTAGTGCCAGGAAGTCTGTCAGCCAACATTTGGCTGGAGTTCCTCAGGTTTTGTGACGGGGCATCAACGAGGTTGATCGGGAGCCGTTCGTCCCCAGGTACTCGGAGCGGATCTATTTCTCTGAAGGTCTCATCATCGTCATAGGGCCTGTGGATTCTGTGGATAAGCCACATCGTTGCAGGTGCCACGGCTGAAGACGGGTGGATGACTCGTGGATAGGATCTCGGCACTGCACCGCAATCGTGTGGATGAGTTCCAGTTGTCCACAGGGCACTCCTGGCGAGAGTGTGGTTACCAACAGCACCAGAGGCCGTCATCCACATGTTTTCCTCCTTGAGTTCACAGCCGGTTGGTGGTTTCCGGGAGGAAACGTCCACAGAGTTATCCCCAGGCTGTGGAGGATACGGGTCCCGGAGGCGTGGACGGCTGGTCACGAGCCGATGGTTAGGCCACAGGGCTGTGCATGACTGTGTGGACGAACCTCTTGGGTCCCTAACGAGACTGGTTACGGATCCGGTTGGTCAGCTCGGTGACCTGGTTGTACGTTGCGCGGCGTTCGCCCATCAGTTGACGAATCTTGCGGTCGGCGTGCATGACGGTGGTGTGGTCGCGCCCGCCGAACAACTGTCCGATCTTAGGTAGGGACAGCTCGGTGAGCTCGCGGCACAGGTACATCGCGATCTGCCTGGCGGTGACCAGGACCCTGGAGCGTGACGCGCCACACAGGTCCTCCATGGTCAGGCCGAAGTAGGCCGCGGTCTGGGCCATGATCGTTGCGGACGTGATCTGGCTGCTTTGGTCCTGCGCGAAGAGGTCCTTGAGCACGATCTCGGCCAGGTTGAGGTCTATGAACTGCCTGTTGAGGCTGGCGAACGCTGTGACCCGGATGAGTGCGCCCTCGAGCTCACGGATGTTCGTCGTGATCCTGCTGGCAATGAACTCCAGGACCTCGTCAGGGGTGGTCATCTTCTCCTGGATCGCCTTCTTGCGAAGAATGGCGATCCGGGTCTCCAGGTCAGGTGGCTGAACGTCTGTGAGCAGGCCCCACTCGAAGCGGCTGCGCATTCGTTCCTCGAAGCCACCCAGTTGTTTGGGGGGCAGGTCGGAGGTGATGACGACCTGTTTGTTGGCATTGTGCAAGGTGTTGAAGGTGTGGAAGAACTCCTCCTGGGTCTGCACCTTGCCTTGGAGGAACTGAATGTCATCGATGAGGAGCACGTCAACGTTGCGGTATCGGCTCTGGAAGGCCGAGGCTTTGTCGTCGCGGATGCTGTTGATGAAGTCGTTCGTGAACTCCTCGGAGTTCACGTACCGCACCTGAACATTCGGATAGAGGTTGCGGGCGTAGTGGCCTATCGCGTGGAGCAGGTGAGTCTTACCCAGCCCGGACTGGCCGTAGACGAACAGAGGGTTGTAGGCCTTGGCCGGCGCTTCAGCCACCGCGACTGCGGCAGCGTGTGCGAAGCGGTTGCTGGCGCCGATGACGAAGGTGTCGAACGTGTACTTGGGGTTGAGCCGGGTGGCCTCGACCTCGGTGGCATCACGGTCTGCGATCCGCGGCCGGCTGGACTGGCCACCCGCGTTGGTGGCCCGGATCGTGCTGAACGGTGAGCTCAGGTCTGGCAGCTCGTCGGCTTCGAGCTCGGTGAGGCTGGCCAGATCGGCGATCGCCTCGGGTTCCGGGGGATCTTTGGCGGCGTTCTCAGCTCGTAGCGCGGGGTCAACTGTGACCGCCAACCGGATCTCCATGCCGAGCTGGCTGGACAGCGCCATCACGACCTGCTGGCGCACCCGGGTCTCGATAAAGTCCTTGGTGTACTCATCCGGCACGGCCAGCAACGCTGTCTGCTCGAGCAGGCCCACGAACTTGGCCTGGTGCAGGAACGCGCGCTGGGTCGGGGCCAGCCCATTGGCGTCCAGTGCACCCAACGTGTTGTGCCAGACGTGGCCGAAATCAACCTGTACTTGCGTCACGATCGGTACATCTCCACTCCCGTTGTCATGATCTCAAGCCGCGTCGGTCCCTTGGTCACTCGGGCATCTTATGCTCCTTCTTCCACACGTTTTTCCACAGCCTGTGCATATGTTGTGGACGTAAATGTGGGTGCGGAGCCTGGCAGCGTTCTGCCCTCACGGGGCGCCGTACGAGGGTCGAGATCGTAGTGTTCATGCTCACCAAACCTGGTGTTCACCGGCGTGTCGCCTGACAGAGATGGTCCCGCGGGACCACCTTAGGCGGGTTTCGACCGATTTGGTGGCACAGCGCACGGGCAAACCGCGCGAGTTTGACCGTGCCCGGTCGGCTCCCGTACCGTGGACCATGCCTGTATTGAGGGCCGTTTTCGCATGCCCGTGCATCCCACGCAGTTCTGGGTGGCCGCGGGTTTCCGATTGTGGCCGATCAACGGCTCGGAAACAGTGGGGATTCCTTTCCCCGTCGAATCAGTTGAGTGGTCCCACCTTGTACCCTGCACCACCTTCAGCACAGATCCCCGGATGGCTGTGCAGTAACGGAGAACCTCGTGAGCAAGCGCACATTCCAGCCCAACAACCGTCGAAGGGCCAAGACCCACGGCTTCCGCCTGCGCATGCGCACGCGCGCCGGCCGAGCCATCCTTGCTGCTCGTCGCGTCAAGGGTCGCTCCGAACTGTCCGCCTGAGGCTCGACGCGTGCTGCCAGCGCGTCATCGTCTGCGAAGCAGCACCGATTTCGCCGCAGTTTTTCGAGGGGCACGCGGAGCAGGTGGATCTCGTTCAGGCAGCCGCTTCGTCGTGGTTCATGTCAACTCGACCGATGCGCGTGCGGGTCAACCGCCGCGCGTCGGTCTTGTCGTCTCTAAGGCCGTGGGCAACGCCGTGGTCCGCAACCGCACCAAACGCGTCCTGCGGGCTCTCATGAGCAGTCGTATCGCTCAACTACCCGAGGGTATTGACGTGGTCATCCGTGCGAAGAGCGATCTGCCCGGTACACCGACGGCCATCCTGGCCCAAGATCTGGACAAACTACTTTCCACCGTGCTGCGCCTGGCCGGCTGGCAGGAAGGACGCTGAGGTCGAATGTCGATTCCTTCACTGCGCGTGGTAGTCGCCGCACCCGCGATCTTGCTGATCAGGGCCTACCAGCTGGTCTGGTCACCAATGAGGCCGCAGACCTGCCGGTTCTATCCTTCCTGCTCCGCCTATGCCCTCACCGCTATCCAACGGTTTGGCATCGTGCGTGGCTCGTGGCTTGCCGCTCGCCGTCTGTTGCGTTGCCACCCCTGGAACCCAGGGGGGGTCGACCATGTTCCCCAGCGGGGTCCCGAACATATGTCCGGACACCCCAGCGGGCAGACTTGACCATGATGGGGACCGACCGGTACCCGGTTGATCCCAGTGTCCCACTGGTAAGCGGCCAGCTCACCCCACGACAAAGGACCCGATGAACGCGATGATTGATTCAGTACTCGCCCCGCTTGAGTGGGTCGTGGCCTGGCTGATGGTCGGCTTCCACACGATCTTCACCGCCATCGGCCTGCCGGCCGACGCGGGGTTCACCTGGGCCTTGTCAATCGTCGGCCTGGTCGTCGTCATTCGGATCATCTTGATCCCCTTGTTCGTCAAGCAGATTCACGCCTCTCGGCGGATGCAGCTCATCCAGCCCGAGATGCAGAAGATCCAGAAGAAGTACAAGGGTAAAACCGACACTGAGTCCCGCCAGGCGATGACCCAGGAGACGATGGCTCTCTACAAGCGCACGGGCACCAACCCGTTCTCGTCCTGCCTGCCCATCCTGCTGCAGTCCCCGATCTTCTTTGCGCTCTTCCGGGTGCTCAACAGTCTCGCTGGCATAGCTGCCAGCACGAAGCCGCCCATCGGCCCGTTGACCCCGACGGTGGCCGCACAAGCGAACGCGTCCACGATCTTCGGTGCGCCCCTGTCCGCCACCTTCCAGCACACGCTCACCATCGTGAACAACGTTGCGGTCTCAGGACCGTCCTCCATCAACACGAAGATCGTCTGTGTCGTGATGATCGTGCTCATGTCGGCCTCAACGTTCACCACCCAGCGTCAGCTGATGATGAAGAACATGCCGGCCAGCGCGTTGGACAACCCGTTCGCCAAGCAGCAGAAGGTCCTGCTTTACGTGATGCCGTTGATGTTCATCGTCTCAGGCGTCAGCTTCGCCATCGGCGTCCTGCTGTACTGGCTAACCACTAACCTGTGGTCGATGGGCCAGCAGTTCTACACCATTCGGCGGATGCCGGCCCCTGGCTCACCCGCCGAGAAGGCCCTCGAGCAGCGTCGTATCAAGAGCGGCAAAGAGCACAAGAAGTTCACCATCCCTGGCCTGACCCATGACACTGAGGTTGACGAGGTCCAGGACACCCCTGTTGTCGAGGTCAAACCAAAGTCGGGTCAGCGCCAGCAACCCAAGCGCAAGAAGCGGGTCAAGCCCACGGGACAGGATGACGCAAGGCCGACCCCGAAGCAGGCCCCGGGGCCAAGGCAGCAGTCTGGCGCGAAGAAGCAGCCGAGCGTGAATCCGTCGGCTGCTGCGGACCGCGATGCCCTGTAGCGAAACTATAGCAATGAGCTCTAGGTCGTTGACCTGCGACGATGGCGCCCTCGAGACCATCAACAGCGGTGCGAGCACGCCACGCTTCATGGGCCGACCCGGTCCGGCAGACAGCATGATCAGGAGACGGACATGACCGAACAGGACACTTCATCAGTCACGCAGGACCCCTCTCCCATGAGCGAGAGTTCCGCGCAAGATGTGTCGAAGCCGGATGTGGCGAAGGACGCTGCAGTCGAGGCCAAGGGTGAGGTCGAGGCAACCCCGAACAATCCGACCTCACTTCTTGAGCGTGAGGGTGAGGTTGCCGCCGACTTCCTGGAGCAGCTCCTGGATATCGCTGACATGGATGGCGACATCGATGTGGATGTCGATGGCGACCGGGCAGCGGTGGCCATCGTGGACTCCGAAGAGGGCCGGGTGTCGCGTCGGCTCGTGGGCACTGACGGCAAGGTTCTGGAGGCGCTGCAGGAGCTAACCCGTCTGGCCGTCCAGTCCGCAACTGGCGAGCGGAGTCGACTCATGCTCGATGTGGCGGGGTACCGGGCCGAACGACGCGCCGCCGTGGTGACGGTCGCGCAGGCCGCCATCGCAACAGTGAAGTCCTCCGGCGAGAAGGCGGCGATGGACCCCATGACCGCATTCGAACGCAAAGTTGTCCATGACGAGGTCCTCGCGGCCGGTTTGGTGTCCGAGTCTGAGGGCGTGGAGCCGCAGCGTTACGTGGTCATCCTCCCTGCGTGACCCACGATATGTGCTGGTGTGTTTCACGTGAAACCGGGCACGAGATGGCTCATGCGGGGCAGGCTCTCCGCCATCTTTCGTGGCGAGCACCGACCCCTCAATGAGTGATCGGTTGGGCGGTGAGGTCTCAGTGAGCACCCACCCAGACAATGACGGTCCCGAGGCAGAGCGCGCCAGTGAGATCGCGCCCTCCGGCCAGGAGGAGCGAGTCGCCCCCCCGCCGCCTGCCGGTGCGCGCCAAGTCTTCGGTGATCGCTTAGAGCTGGCGCAGGGGTTCACCGCGATACTGGCCGACAGCGGCGTTTCTCATGGACTCATCGGGCCACGTGAGGTACCCAGGCTGTGGGAGCGGCACGTGCTCAACTGCGCAGTCATCCACCCGGCGATAGCTGCCGACCAGATGGTGATCGACGTCGGCTCAGGGGCAGGACTTCCCGGGCTTGCCCTGGCCATTGCGCGTCCCGACCTTGACGTTCATCTAGTGGAGCCGATGCTGCGCCGAACCAGCTGGCTGTCCATGGCGGTTGCCGAGCTCGGCTTGACGAACGTTACGGTCCACCGAGGACGCGCCGAGCAGTTCTGGGGGGTTCTGCGCGCCCCCGTCGTGACAGCACGTGCGGTTGCCCGTTTGAGTGAGTTGGCTACCTGGTGTCTGCCGTTGCTGTCCCCTGGTGGCTCACTGCTGGCGATCAAGGGATTAAGCGTCTCTGAGGAGGTGGAGACCGACCGCCCGATACTGAGACGGTTGGGCGCTATTGATGAGGTCGTCGAAAGCTTTGGGAGCGGGGTCCTGGATCAGGAGACAACCGTTCTTCGCGTGGTTATGGGTGACCGGCTGGTCCAGCGGGGCGGGAAGAAAAAGAGGAAGTCAGATCGGAAGCGCCGTGGTTGATCATCGGCCGGTGTTCGTGCCAGCCGCTACGGTAGAGCGACCTGGCGTTCCGCAGCCTAAGTGTGAACAAGGAATGAGGTGGCACGTGTCGACGTCCGGATTGGCCCATGCAGGGCTGGGCTGGCCAGTGGATGGTTCAGGAAACAATGACGCCCCGGCATCTGGTCTGGGCTGGCCACGTGCCGGACTTGAGTCGAGCCCACAGGTGAGGTCCACGGAGGGCGACCGCCGGCGAGCAACCGAGGCCGTTTCACGTGAAACAGCTATCCAAGGTGGTGTAGAGCACTTGTCAGAGCGCGATCAGTTGGTGGCGTCCCTACCGGATCCGGGTGCAGAGACCCCCCTGGCTCAGGCGGTGGCAGCCGATGCCCGTCGTCGTCTGTCCTTGAGCGGCAAGATCTTTCCCAAACCTGACCACACCCGCATCTTGACGGTGGCCAACCAGAAGGGAGGAGTGGGAAAGACAACCACGACAGTGAACGTTGCGGCAGCGCTGGCCCAAGCCGGTCTTCGGGTGCTAGTGGTCGACATAGACCCGCAGGGTAACGCGAGCACCGCTTTGGGGATCGACCATCACGCTGAGGTCCCCAGCATCTACGATGTGCTGGTCGACGATAAGCCCATCGTTGATGTTGTGCAGGAGTGTGTCGACATTCCCAACCTGTGGTGCGTCCCTGCCACAATCGATCTGGCCGGCGCGGAGATCGAACTGGTGTCGCTGGTGGCTCGTGAGACCCGGATGGAGAGGGCCTTGAGTGCCTATGTTCGTGGCGCGGCTGAGCGTGGCGAGAGTCGCCTGGACTACGTGCTGATCGACTGCCCACCCAGCCTGGGGCTGCTCACCGTCAACGCCTTTGTTGCAGCTGATGAGGTGTTCATCCCTATCCAGTGCGAGTACTACGCGCTCGAGGGACTCTCGCAGCTACTGAAGAACATCGAGTTGATCAAGAACCATCTCAATCCAGGCCTGCATGTGTCGACTATCTTGTTGACCATGTATGACGGCCGCACCCGTCTGTCGGCTCAGGTCGCCGAGGAGGTGCGGGCACACTTCCCTGCACAGGTGTTGCGCACAGCCGTCCCCCGTTCCGTGCGGATCTCTGAGGCGCCCAGCTTTGGACAGACCGTCATGACCTACGATCCCACCAGCAGCGGGGCGTTGTCCTATCTTGAGGCGGCTGGTGAGCTTGCAGACCGTGGCGCGGCCATTGAGCCCACAGACCATGAGGGGCTCAGCCAGCTCACCGCCCGCCGCGCGGCAGGTTAGTCCATGGTCAGGTCTGCGAGCTCTGCAGAGGACTGAGCTGAAGAATGATGAACCCGTATCCAGCCGGGGCGAGTACCTCGCTACGGCCGTGCTTGCTTCAGAGAGGTCGTGGGTATGAGTGAGAAGCGGCGTGCGTTAGGTCGTGGGCTCGGAGCATTGATTCCGACGTCGCCCGATGGCAATGGGAGCAGCCGCCCTATGGACGTGTTCTTCAGGGGCAACTCAGCCACCCGGCCCGAAGTCGCGGCTCCGGTTTCACGTGAAACAGCTAGCAGCCGATCCGACCAGGATGGGGGGTTAGACGTCGCAACCACCACGTCGTCGCTGGCACCGGTTCCGGGAGCTCGCTACGCGGAGCTCCCGGTCTTGTCCATCCGACCGAACCCGAGGCAGCCACGTAAGGCGTTCGGCGATGACGAGATGGCTGAGCTGGTTCACTCAATCCGTGAGATCGGCATCCTACAGCCGGTCGTCGTGAGGCCCATTCCGTCCGAAGAGCTGGCTAGCTCTGTAGGTCAGAGTCTCACCGGGGTCGAACAGCCGCTCTTTGAGCTGATCATGGGTGAACGTCGGTGGCGAGCTACGCAGGCCGCGGGATTGGCCGTCATTCCATCCATCATCAAGGAGACACACGACGACGACCTGCTGAGGGACGCCCTCCTGGAGAACCTGCACCGCAGCGAGCTCAATGCACTAGAAGAGGCTGCGGCTTACCAGCAGTTGCTGGATGACTTCGGCTGCACCCACGATGAGCTCGCCGCCAGGATAGGCCGCTCACGCCCGCAGATCTCCAACACGCTGCGCCTGCTCAAGCTCCCGCCTCTGGTGCAACGCCGGGTAGCCGCCGGTGTGCTGAGCGCCGGGCACGCCCGTGCCTTGCTTGGCCTTGCCGACCATGAGGCCATGGAACGTCTTGCACAGCGGATTGCGGCCGAGGGCCTGTCGGTACGCAACGTCGAAGAGATCGTCGCACTTGGGGATGAACAGACTCCTCGAGTCCGCAAGCCGCGAGCTGGCGCCCACCACCCCCAGCTGGACAGCCAGGCCGCCTGGCTCTCTGACCGTTTCGATACCCGCGTACGGATCAACCTGGGTCAACGCAAGGGCAAGCTGACGTTCGAGTTCGCCTCAGTCGAGGACCTCGATCGCATCCTCACATTGATGGGCGGCGACACCGGACGAGGCAAAGAGGTGGTCGGCGAAACCTCCGCGTAGACCGACCAGGCAGACCCTGATCACGTGGGGCTCTCAGGCCGCCAGGCCTAGGTCGTCGTGAGCGCACGTTCCACAATGGCGGCATAGACCTGCGTGGCATCCATGCCGGCTGCCTCCACTGCCATAGGGAGCAAAGAGGTCTCCGTCATGCCGGGGGAGACGTTAGCCTCAAGGAACCACGGGCGCTCGTCTGAGTCAATGATCAGGTCAACCCGGCTCAGGTGCCGGTGGCCGAGTGTTTGATAGGCGGTAAGGCTGACGGCGGCCGCGGAGGCGGCCGCTGAGCTGCTCAGACGTGCCGGGGTGAAGAACTCGGTCGAGCCCGCCGTATAGCGGGCCTCGTAGTTGTAGACGCCTCCGTCCGGGACAATCTCGACGGCGGGAAGGGTCTGAGCCTGTCCCTGCGCGTTCTCGACGATCGAGAGCGCGACCTCGGTGCCCTCGATGAAATGCTCGATCAAGGTAATATCACCATACGCATAAGCAGTGACCATGGCGGACGGAAGTTCCCCGGCTGACCGGACGATGGTCAGGCCCAGGGATGATCCGCCGCGCGCCGGCTTCACCGCCAGCGGCAGACCGAGTGAGTCAATCACCGACTCCAAGAGGGCAGGTGCCCCCAGCTCACGGAAAGTGGCATGGGACAGCGCCATGCCTGCGGGGGTCGAGATACCGGCTGCACTCACCAACGCCTTGGCAACTGGCTTGTCCCAGGTTAGGCGGCACGAGGCTGGCTGGGATCCAATATAGGCAATGCCCAATGCCCCCAACACATCTCGTAGCGCCCCGTCTTCACCGCTGGCTCCATGCAACACCGGCCAGATTACCTCAGGGCGCGCACTTCTGATCGTCTCAAGGAGAGTCGGGTCCACGTCTCGCACATAGGCCTCTGCACCGGAACGGGCCAGAGCATCGGCCACCCGCCGGCCCGAGCGCAGCGACACATCACGTTCGTGACTGAGACCTCCGGCCAGCACCAGAATGTGTCTCATGTCGGAATCCTCACTACAGAAGGAGTGCAGGCAGGGGCCCACACTGTGACAGCGGGCACCGAAGAGCCCGTCGAAGATCTCACCGAGCGCATCATGAGAGGTCAGGAGCGGGGAACTGCACGCCGATGGAGGGACCGGATCCTCGGCCGGTGGGGTCATATGGCCCAAAGGTCTCCAGTAGCTCCAGCTCGGACTGCACCACGCCGGCAAACCGGCGCACGCCCTCACGGATCCGGTCCGGGTCGGGATAGCAGTACGAGAGCCTGACGTTGCGTTGTCCGGTGCCATCGGCGAAAAAGGCGGTACCCGGTACGTAGGCCACGCGCTCGGTGACCGCTCGCGGCAGCATCGCCTTGGTGTTCAGTCCCTGGGGCAAGGTGACCCAGACATAGAAGCCGCCATCGGGGTGGGTCCAGGTCGCCTGGGGCAACATGGCTGTCAGGGCATCGATCATGGCGTCGCGACGTTCGCGGTAGAGCTCCCGGTAGATCTTGATCTGGGCCATCCAGTCTGACGTGGCCAGGTACGTCGACACCGTCATCTGGGAGAAGGCGGAGGGACATAGGATCGCCGACTCGCTAGCCAGCACCAGCTTCTCGCGCACCGCGTGTGGTGCCAACGCCCAGCCAACCCGAAGTCCTGGCGCGAAGGTCTTCGAGAATGACCCGAGGTAGACGACGCCGTCCCCTGACAAGGTGCGCAAGGCGTCAAACGGCTCACGGTCGAATCCGAGCAGGCCATAGGGGTTGTCCTCCAGCACCAGGATGCCGTAACGGTGGCAGATCTCGATGATCTGCGGCCGGCGCGTCAGGGACATCGTGGTGCCGGCGGGGTTGTGGAAGTTCGGGACGGTGTAGAGGAACTTGATCCGTCTGCCGGCGGCCTTCAGGCCCAGGATGCGCTCCTCAAGGGCCTGTGGGACGAGACCGTCGTCATCGGAGGCGACGTGGGCGACCTGCGCCTGGTAGGCCGCAAACACCCCAAGCGCACCGACGTAGCTTGGGGCCTCGGCGAGTATCACATCGCCGGGGTCGATGAAGATGCGAGTGACCAGGTCCAGGGCCTGTTGGGACCCGGTTGTCACGACGATGTCGTCGGCGTGAGCTGAGATCCCCTCCAGCGCCATCACCTCCAGGATCTGCTCGCGCAGCGTGGGGTCGCCCTGTCCGGAGCCGTACTGCAAGGCGGTCAGCCCCTGTGTCCTCAGCATGTGCGCCACCGTGTCGGCGACGGCATCCATGGGCAGAGCAGTGAGGCACGGCATACCACCAGCGAGGGAGACGACCTCTGGGCGCGAGGCGACGGCGAAAAGCGCGCGGATCTCTGAGGTGGTCATGCCTGTTGTGCGCCGGGCGTAGGACTGCGTCCACGGGTCAAGTCGAGACCCGTGCTGGCCTCCTGGTGAGGTCATGACCAGCCTCCTCTGCCAGTGATCGGGAATACGTGGAACCATGGGGTATGGCGTGCCGTGCAACGCGTGGTAAGAGTCTGCCATGCCTGGTTGCCACTGATGGCGAACTGTCTCGTGATCGGGATGTGTGTCACACGAGATGTCGCCGGGCACCGTGCCCCAGCGGGGATGACTCCTGGTGAAGGGGGTTGGGCGTGAGGTCTTCTCGCTGACCCTTGACCGCCTCCAAGATCTGCTGGAACCGTGCGTCTCGTGTGTCTTTTGGGAGCTTGACCCAGCGCTGGCCGCGGGATCGATTGCCGGTGGTGAACCCGGCCTGGACAAGGAGTCATGGCTGTCCTCGGCACTGCTCGAGTGGGGCAGCGTCGGCCAGATCGCGTACGTCGACGGGGTCCCCGCCGGTTACATCACTTACGCCCCAACGTATCTCGTGCCTCGCGCGGCTGCCTTCCCGACCGCCCCTATCGCTGTCGACGCGGTAATGCTCATGACGGCCCGGGCGATTCCTGAGTTCGCCGGTCAGGGTCTCGGGCGGGTACTGATCCAGGCCGCGGCCAAGGACGTGATGCGGCGCGGGGTCCGCGCTGTTGAGGCATTCGGATATCTCGGGGACCCGAACTCGCCGAAGGCGGCGTGTGTCATCCCGGCCAGGTTCCTCACGGCGGTGGGCTTCAAGACGGTGCGCGAGCATCGCACCTACCCCCGTCTGCGCCTGGACCTACGCACGGCGCTGACCTGGCGCGAGGACATGGAGGCCGCAGTGGAACGCCTCCTGACGGCAGTCAGGTCGCCCAGCCTCAGCCAGGGCCGACGCGCGGCCGACGCCAACGCTGGGGCGCCCAAGGCGTGGTTGGCCTGAGGCACTGCCCCAAGCTCAGCTGACCTCAGTTCGTGGCGGCTCGTTGCTTCGCGTTGTAAGCCCCCAGGTCTCCCAGGCGCAGAACGCCAGTGGCGTTGGTATCGTCCTCACCGAGGTACATCCGTTGAAGAGCGATGACAATCGCCTCGGCCAGGGTGTCCAGGAATGCCGGGTCGCCAAGGTGTGCCGCGTCCTGGGGGTGACTGAGGTAACCCGCCTCGATCCGTACCGTGGGCATCTGGGTGCGTTGCAGCAGTTGCCATCCACGCGGGTGCGACCGACAGTCGGCCAGGTCGGTGCGGGACACGATCTCGCGCTGGATCAGGTTGGCGAGATGCTCGCCCACCGCTGACCAGGCCCCGAAGCGTTGCAGTCCCCAGAAGAACGTGGCCACGCCGCTGGCCCGGGACTGATCGGTGGAGTCGCAGTGGAGAGACAGCATGATGTCTGCGTGGGCCTGATTGGCCATTGTTGCCCGCAGGAGATCGTCCGGGCCGGTGGTGGCCGATCGGGTGAACAGCACGGTCACTCCGATAGCACTGAGCCGGCCTTCGATCCGGCGGGCCAGGTCGAGTGTGACTTCGGACTCGGTCAGTCCGTGGGCGACGGTTCCCGTGTCATCGCCTCCGTGACCGGGATCAAGCACGACTATCCGCCCGAGCAGACGGTGTCCGGAGCTTCGGACCAGTTCCTCCTCACGTAGCGTGTACGGCGACCCCCCAGACACCGACCGGTTCAGATCTGCGAAAGCACGCAAGGTCTGGGGGCCGACGCGGCCGTCGACGGCCAGTCCCACGTTCGCCTGGAAGCGTCTCACTGCGTGCTCGGTGTGGGTTCCGAACACACCGTCGACCCGGTCGGGGGTGAATCCCAGTGACAACAGGCGCTCCTGGAGCTCGGCCACGTCATCGCCCTGAAGCATGTGGCCAGGGATGTGCGAGAGCATTCGGTCGCCCAACTTCCAGTGAGCCCCGTCCAAGGCGATATGCGTGTGCGGTCCGAGCACCCCGTCGACCAACAGTCCCCGCCGCTGCTGGAAGGCGCGTACTGCCTGGGCCACCTCTTCGTCGTATACATCGGAGGCCTCGACTGTTGATGGAGCAAGGTCGCCGGCGGCGTGCAACAGGGCGCGAATCGAACGCACCGCTGCTCCCCGGTCGCCGAGCTGAAAAAGCGCAACAGGTTGGTCCGACATGCCTACCTTTCCGGTGTGGAGCGGTCAGGGACAACAGTAGAGGTGGAGCCTACCGGCAAAGACGCCGCGGCGGGGTGAAAGCCACGGGGCTGCCGCCCCCCGTTCGCAGGCGCCTAGGTGATCAGTTGAGGTAGTCGGCAAGCTCACGGACCAGCTTGGGCTTGGGCAGTGCACCCACGAGGGTCTTGACGACCTGACCCTTGACGTACACGTTCATCGTCGGGATCCCAGTGATGCCGTAACGCGCGGTAATCTCAGGATTCTCGTCGGTGTTGAGCTTGACGACGGTGACCTTGCCTTCGTGCTCGGTGGCCAGCTCCTCGAGGATGGGGGCAACCAGGCGGCACGGCCCGCACCACGGTGCCCAGAAGTCGACGATGACAGGCACCTCGCTCTTCAAAACGTCGGCGTCGAACGTCGAGTCGGTGGTCTCCTTGGTAGCGCCCACGGCTGGGTCCTTCCTATCTGATGCTGAGTAGTTGAATTGAATCTTGACTGGAAATGCAGCTGAGGTCTTGACGCGGGACAGTTACGAGCCCACACCAACGGTGTCGTCGGCGGGTTCGGTGTCTGCGGGGGCTTGATCGACGGTGGGGTCGAGGTGGCTGAGGTGGTGTTCTGCGTCAAGGGCTGCGGCACAGCCTGACCCTGCGGCTGTGACCGCCTGCCGGTAGGTGTGGTCGACCAGGTCCCCGGCGGCGAACACGCCGGGGATGTTGGTGGCCGTGCTGCGGCCGGCGACCTTGACGTAGCCCTTTTCGTCCAGGTCGATGACGCCCTTGATGAGCTCGTTGCGGGGGTCGTGCCCGATGGCGACGAAGACGCCGCTGACGGGAAGGAGACGGGTCTGGCCGGTGACGGTGTCACGCAGGCTCACCCCGGTGACCTTGTCCTGGCCGTGGATCGCGTCCACGGCGGAGTTCCACGCGAATCGGATTTTGGGGTTGGCCATGGCACGTCCGGCCATGATCTTGGAGGCGCGGAGCTCGTCGCGGCGGTGCACGATCGTGACGGACGCGGCGAACTTGGTCAGGAAGGTGGCCTCCTCGACGGCGGAGTCGCCGCCGCCGACCACTGCGATGTCCTGGTCGCGGAAGAAGAACCCGTCGCAGGTCGCGCACCATGAGACGCCGTGGCCGGAGAGGCGCTGTTCGTCGGGTATCCCCATCTGTCGGTAGGCCGAGCCCATCGCCAGGATGACGGTGCGGGCCTGCCAGGTGGTGCCGCTGCCGTCGGTGACGGTCTTGAGCGGGCCGGTCAGGGACACCGCGGTGACGTCGTCGCGGACCATCTGGGCGCCGAAGCGCTCGGCCTGGGCACGCATGGCCTCCATCAGGTCCGGACCCATGATGCCAGCGGGGAAACCGGGGAAGTTCTCGACGTCGGTGGTGTTCATCAGGGCACCACCTGCGGTGACCGAACCCTCAAAGATGACCGGCTTCAGGTTGGCCCGCGCGGCGTAGACCGCGGCCGTGTACCCAGCCGGACCGGAGCCGATGATGATGACGTCACGAACCTGGGCGCTCATGGCTCACCTCCGTGTTCCTTCGTAGCTCACGCTGGACTGTCCCTGGTCTGTCGGTGGGTGCTGTCTGCTCTCAACCGATCCTACGGCGGGATTGTTCCGTCTGGACCACAGCCCGCGGGCGCACCGCCAACAGGTGAGCATGCCATGGGATCAGGGCACGGGGGTGGCGGCGCGCATGAGGGCCGCATCTGCCAGCGAGCACTGGCGACCTACGACATAGGCCGTGGTCATGCCATCAGTGGTGGCTAGGATGACCACGGCGGGCCGTCCCTGGTAGAACGCGACGTCGGCGCGTACCACCTGTGCCCCGGCGGCACCGATCGCGCTCAGGCACTGTGTGAGCCCACGACTCGTGCCCGCAGGTCCGAGGCTGGATGGCTCGGTGGCCATCGGCTGGAAGGGGGCGCGCAGAAGGCCCTGGGCCTGGGTCACGAAGGCTGCCTGGGTGTACCGGGTCCCGGACAGGCCGATCCGAATCAGCGATGGGGCCGTGACGGCCCCGGCCACGGACGGGGCCTTGTTGGCGGCGCTCGGCAGCGCTGAGCCGGTCGCTTTTCCCGCGTTCGACGTGCCGGCGAGCGCGGCACTGCCACTGATCGTGGCGCTCTGGTGCAGCGGGAAGATGTTGCTGCCGACAAGGGCGACCAGGGTGAGCGCAGCTGCCGCTCCGGCTATGGCAAACACGAGCCTCCACGAGCGACGTCGTCCACCGGCCGGCAGTGCGGTCACGGCCGCTGTCGACATCCTGGTCGCACGCTGGGCCTGCTCGGCGGCCAGGCTCGCGTTGATCCGCTTGACGAGGTGCTCCGGCATGGGGTCAGGCTCGGGCAGTGAGGACAGCAGGGCGCGGACACCGGTGGGGTCGTCATCGCGGGATGGCTCCCAAGGCAGGGGGATCCGGGGCTTGATCAGGGTGTTCACCTCGATGCTGGGCACGTAGAGGGTCGGTGGGTGGTGACGATGGCGCCCCTCAACAGGTCAGGACTGTGAATGCGCCGACGAGAGTATGACGTCAGGGGGATGCCATTGGTTCCTTCGGCGGGAGGGTTCTAGACGTGCCGGAAGGCGGGGCCAGTCCCAGCAGCGGGACCATGGAGGCCCTCCCGCGCGCGCATCGGGACTTGATGGTGCCCTCGGCGACGTCCAGAATGCTCGCCGCCTCGGCGATCGTGAGCCCATGCATGTCGACCAGGACCAGCGCCATCCGCTGACCCTGCGGCAGCTGCTCCAACGCCGCCCGGACGTCGAGCCTGACCTCGACGCTGTGGTGGTGGTCGTTCCTGTCAGCCAGGACATTGAGGTCGGCGTCAGGCAGATGCGCGACCGGCTTGATCCGGCGCAGCCGGTCCAGGCAGGAGTTGACCACGATCCGATGAAGCCACGTCGTGACTGCGGCTTCGCCCCGGAAGGAGTCGGCCCCCCGGAAGGCCGCGATGAACGCTTCCTGCACCGCGTCGGCGGCCAGCTCAGGGTCGCGGGTCGTCCGCAGGGCCAAAGCCCACATCTGATCACGGTGGCGCCGGAAGATCTCACCAAAGGCGTCCGGGTCGCCGGCACAGTGTGCCGAGAGCAGCTCGCGGTCGGGCAGCTCGCGCAGGTCGTCCAGGCGCGACATCAGTGGCGCACTCAGTTGAGCGCGATCTCCGAGACCGAGGCGCCGAACTGACCGTCAAGCGGGGCCAGGGAGGTGAACCAGACGATAACGTACCGCGATTGTGGCATGACGGTGCTGGCTTTGAGCTGGATCCGCCCGCTCGCCGCGCTGGCTGTACCGACCACGGTGGCACCTTGAATGTTGGGGCTTGTCGCGGCATAGACGGTGACGTCCAAAGGCCCGTTGGCAAGGTCGATGGTGACCGTGTGGACCGACGTCGGCTGCCCGAGGTCCAGGAGCAGCCCGACACCCTGTTTCAGACTGCCGAACTGGGCCGTGGTGTACAGCTCGGAGCTCCATGTCGTGGCGGGGTTGCCGTCGTAGACCTTGGCTGCCTGGGAGTTGTTCTCCGTGTGGTCGCCTTGGGGGTCGAAACCGGTCGCTGACCGGATCGCGATCGGCCCAGCCGCTGCCGCACCCGCCTGCGGTGCCGGCGACGTCGTGACCGCCGGTGCGGTCACGGCGTCGGTGCGCTGGGCGGTGGGTAGGCCCAGGCTTAGGCCGCTGGCGCCGAACAGGCCGTGGTATCCAAAGAACAGAGCCATCGCCACGAACGCGGCCACCAACAGCATGACGATCTTGGACTGGCCACGGCTCGGAGGCAGCGCCGTTGAGGCAGGCAGCAGTGGCAGCGGCGGCTCGACATCGGTGAAGTGAGCGGAGAGCCCATCAGGTGGCCCCAGCCGCTCACGGGAGTGCTGGGAGTCCGCCGGGGCAACTCCCTGTTCGGCCCCCCTGGCGAAGGCACTCAGCTTGCCACCGAGCGCGCCAGCCGCCGAACCCGCCCCGGCTAAGGTACTTCCGAACACTTCGGTGGTGGCCGCGCCCGCTGCGGCCGTTTTGTGGGGGACCGACAGCGTGGCCGTCGACTCCGAGCTGTCCGGATGAGGTGCAGACTCTGACGGCCAGAAGACCTCTGTTGGTCCACCCAACGGATCGTCGGCTTGAAGGTCGTTGGTTGAGATGGCAACAGTCGGCTCTGCCGCACCTGCAACCACCGCAACGACCACCGCAGCGCTGCCAGAGACGTCCTCAGCGCCAGGCAGGTGCAGTACGAGCGTGGGGTCGACCCCGGCGCGGTAGACCCGTTCATGCGGCCACGGGGCGATCCCGCTGGCGAAGTCCCGGGGTGTCAACGGCCCGGCGCCTTTGTTGAGCGTCATGGCACACAAGGCCTCGAGGTCACCCGGCACGCTGGCGGTGATCTTGGACGGCGCAACAGCTCCGTCAATCGTGCGCGGTGCGGGCTCGACACCGGAGACCTCTTCGTCCAGCGGCCATCGACAGGTCAGGGCGGCATAGACGATTGCCACCAGGCTGACCGCGTCTCGACGCGATGCCGCAACCGCGTCCGGCTCCTGCTGCTCCGGCCCATCAATTGTCGCGGCGATCGCCACACCGCTGACCCTGATCGCGCCGTCGGGGGCGATCAGGATGTGGTGGGGAGTCAGCCGCAGATGGTGAAGGCCGCGCTGGCCTGCTGTTTCCAGGCCTTTGGCGGTCTCTCCGGCGATGCGGCGGGCCTCTTCGGCGGGCAGCGGCCCCTGGAGCAGGATCGTGGCCAAAGACTCCGAGCCGGTCATCGCCTCCTCGACAATGAACGAGTTGTCGTCCTGGGTCCCAACGTCGAGGATGCGTACCAGTCTGGCGTCCTCCACCCCTGCCGCCCGCCGGGCCGCGTCTAGGACGCCCGCGCGGTTGGGGTTCTCGGCACCGACAATGGTCAGCGCGACCTCGCGCCTGAGTGTGGCATCGTGGGCGGACCAGCGCTCGAGGTCAGGATGCTGCGTTAGGCGGCGGCTCAGTGCGTACCGTCCCCCGAGGACCGTTCCTGGACCTACGCCTTGCACCCCTGCTCCCGTCTGTGTGCATAACCATCACCGTCGATGCCCATCGGGTGAGTCTTCATCCTAGGGTGCCTCAGCGTTTACGGCGGTCTCTTCGCGCGCGCGCCACAACCGGTGCGATCAGGTCATCGATCTCGTGAACGTGCAGCCGGCGTGCGACAGCGACGTAGATTCCGGCGAAGACCAGACCCCCGACGACCAAACTGAGGGGGCTGTACAGCCGGCCTTGGACGAGCTGTGCCACACCGAGCTGCACGAGGAAGGCCGCGGCGGCGGCAACCAACGACGCCATGCCCAGCCGGACGTAGGTTCGGGTCACCTCGCTCAAGGGCAGACCGCCCAGTCGCCGTCTGACGAGGATCAGTCCGATGGACATCCCGGCGAGGTTGCTGATGGCCTGACCGGCGCCCACTCCCACGACGATCCAGCGCAGGGGAAGCAGCAGGCTTGCGAGGTTGGCCACCGTCGCGACGATGGTGACCACGACCTGCAACTTGAACGGTGTCTTGGCGTCCTCGAAGGCGTAGAAGACCCGCTGAAACAGGAACATGATGCCGAACGGCACCAGCCCGACCATCATGGCCATCATGACCGCGGCAATGCCTCGGGTGCTGGCTGCACTGTTGCCCAGATACAGGGTGGCCGTTGCCGCGAAACCCAGGACGAAGGCACCCACGGTGGCCGGTACGGTGGCGACGGCGGTCAGTCGCATGCCCCTGTCGACGTCGGCACGGACCTCGTTGAGGTGTCCGGCGGCCGCAGCCTTGGACATCCGCGTGAACAGGGCGGTGACCAGCGAGACCGTCACCAGAGAGTGCGGGAGCATGAAGATGATGAAGGCGTTGCTGTACGAGATCTTGCCCGGCACGTCCAGGCCCGCCAGGACCCCCGCCTGGCCGGCGTAGGTCGTGACCTTGGATGTGATGACGAAACCCGCCGTCGAGACACCCAGGGCGGCGAAGGTCCACAGGGCCACTCTGGACGCCGTACGGAGGCCGACTCCGCGAAAGCCCCAGCGTGGTGTGAACCGGAACCCTGATCGCCACAGCGGCACGGCAAGCATGAGGGCCTGGGCCGCGATTCCCGCCGTCGCGCTTCCTGCCAGCACCCAGATCATCGGCGAGGTCCAGTTGCCGACCGGAGCCTGATGTGGGTACTCAGCCAGGAAGAAGGCCATCCCGCCGATCGCGACGATGTTGGCCAGGACCGGGGACCACATGTACGCCGCAAAGTGGTTGCGGGCGTTGAGCACATTGCCCAGCAGGACGTATAGGCCGTAGAAGAAGATCTGTGGCATGCAGATCAGCGCGAAAGCGGTGCTCAGGGTCCGCACGTCCGGGTTCCATCCCGAGCTGTACAGCCTGACCATCAGCCCTGCGCCCAAGGTGAACACAACCGTGACGACCGCAATGCCGGTGATCGCGATGGTGAGCAGACGGTCGACGTACTCGCGCCCGCCGTCGGCATGGCTGGCGGCACGGGTGATCTGCGGGACTAGGACTGCGTTGATGACACCACCGGCAAGCAGAAGGTAGATGATGTTGGGCAAGGTGTTGGCTACATCCCAGGCGTCACCTGTTACCAGGGTCCCCACGACCGCCAGCTGCATGGAGGCTCGCACCATCCCCAGAACCCGTGAGGCGACGATGCCAGATGCCATGCCGGCTGTGGAGCGCGCCAGGCTTGCCTCGGGGGCAGCTGGCACCACCGGCGAGGCGGGCGCGAAGGGCGAGCCGGGCGCAAAGGGCGAGCCGGGCCGGATGGGTGAGACGGCCGGGCGGGGGG
>Ga0208355_1000388_pt1 | contig 20080 bp, 17 predicted proteins | sample NGESurdeep072012_6_FD_184458 | JGI IMG/M metagenome (GOLD analysis project Ga0208355, IMG submission 184458) | Arctic peat soil microbial communities from Barrow, Alaska - NGEE Surface sample 210-3 deep-072012 (SPAdes) | ecosystem: Environmental > Terrestrial > Soil > Wetlands > Peat ... | reverse complement strand
GGTGGTCAGCCCCACGTATTCGTCCTCCCAAAGCCTGCCCGCGTCGTCGTCCATCGGGATGACTGTCTGGGTCTGTGCAATCCGCAGTGCCTCGCGCACCGCATGGGCGAGCCGTTCGATCGTCTCGCCACTTGGATTCCCACCGAACGGCAGCGCCTTGCTGCGCTTCGCACAGACGAGTAGGAACCGGTTGAGGAACCCGTTGGCAGCCGACGTGTCGTCAAGCTCGCGCCGCAGCTCCTCGGGTGTGATATCGCCCAGGATTGAGACGTGAGCGCCGGTTGCCCGCTCCGGCTTGCCCTTGGTCATCGTCCTTACGTCGCCGTGATCCCAAAGGCTTCTAACGGTGGTCGAGAGGGTCGATCCGTCGCGGCGCATAACGCGGAGCACCGCGGCAAACTCACCCTCGCGAACGAGCAGCCGCTTGTCATCGACACCTGGGTCCTCCAGCTCGTCCATGTACTCCCCCGTCGCCTTGCCGTTCTCCCTTACTGGCACCTGCTTAGTCAGCGGGTCGCGCACCGCATGGATGAGCCCCTCCCCGCTTGAGAGTCCAGACTGCACGCGCTCCTGTGACCAGTCCGCATCGGCCAGGGCGAAGATCGGCCGCGGTGCGTCAAAGCCGGTCCCCTTCCGTCCCGCCGAGGTGTGGCCGACGACCAGCGCAAACGTGTTTGTCGCGTGGAACGTCCCACCGATCTCCCAGCCGGGGCCACGCCCTACGGCATTGCCGAACGCGAGCAGCGTCACGGTCAGTAGTACGGCAGGATCGGCCTCGCTGTAGGGCTCAAGCTCGCGTACGATCTCCCCCGCAAGCCCGTGGAACGCCTCATCCGCGAGCGGCGCCGGCCAGCGTCGCGGTGTGGAGGAAAGCGAGGAAACGGAGGAAAGGTCGAGGCTGCCGTTCCTGCCGGCCAGATGTTCGGCCCGGAGTGCGTCCCTGGCGCTCACAGCGGGCACCCCCTACGGCGTGCCTCGGCGGCACAGATGCTCTCGAAAGTCCGGTCGACCTCCTCGGCTGGCAGCGGCGGTTTGCAGCGGTTCTCGTTGACCATGTGCACAATCTCGCCGGCTACATCGACATGGACATAGCGCCGCAGCAGGTGCCCGGCAAGCCGGGCGAGCTGATTGTTCCGGTCGCCTGCGGGGATGCCCTGCAGCAGGGTCAACCACGCGGTCGCCGGCGTGCGCCCCCCCGGCGTGGCCTGCTGCGAGAGGATCTCGAGAACGCTGGTAGGCAGCTCGTGCAGGTCGGCGACCGGAGGGAGCTTTCCGAGATAGGGGACTCCGCTCGGGTGAACCGACGGCGGCGCCACGACGTAGGCGCCGGCGCCGCGGAGCTCCACGCCCTTGAGCGAGGTCTTCGGTGCGGTCTTACGCCCGCCGCGGAAGTAGATCTGCGCGCCTCGCTCGCCGGTAAGGGAGTCCTGGTGCTCGGCGTCGCGCTCCGGGGCCTCGCCCGTCCAGACGGCCGTGTGTCGCTCAAGCCCGAGCCGAGCGACCACTTCCTGCGGGTCGCCGCCGTGCTTCGCGTCGATATCGAGCACGACGACCCCGGACACACCGCAGGCGATCCCGATGTTCGCGTCGGGCGTCCGGTCCCACCAGTGGAGGATCTGCCGTTCGTCCCGGGTCGCATCCTTGAACCCACTGGTCGTGATCGGCTGCTTGCCCCGCGGGCGAACGGGGAACACGACGTAGCCCGACTCGGCCAGGTCGAGAGCCGCAGAGCCCAGGGCACTCATACTCCAGCCGCCTCGCGCTCGGCCTCTACGTCGCGGCGGAGCCGGCTCCAAGCCTCAGCCTGGACCGTTGCCGGCATCGAGTAGAAGGCCTCGGCCCGTGCTGGACCGCTCATGCCCTTCGTGCCGCGCTCCAGCGCGGCAAAGGTGAACCGCTCAGGGTGGAGTGGCCGACGGGGCCTACTGGCTGTAAGCTGTGTCATGCGGGGGTTGCCTCCCCGGGTTTGGCGAGAGGTCCGGAGTAGCCACCGGGCCTTTCGCATTGATAGGGTCAATTTGCTCGGCCAGCAGTCGGCGAGCGCGGCCGTCGAGAAACCTCTGAACGCTCGCCTGCGCGGTCGGTGAGAGCGTCGCCTTAGGCACGTCGGGACTCCGACTCGATGAGTACCTCGATGTCATCGGCGCGGTAGCGGGCGGTTCTCGGACCGAGCTTCACCCTTGGCAGGCGCCCGCTCGCAGCCCACCGTTCGAGGGTGAGGGCCGTCACTCCGAGCAGGGCGCATGTCTCCTTCACCGTGAACAGCCGCGGGATCGCCCGTTCCGGCGCTAGACTTGGGTCAACTATGCGCGATGAAGTCATCTCACCTATGCAGAACGCACAAAGTGGGGGTCAAAAAACCCCCGGCGGCCGTCCTGCCGGCCAGAGCGAGAGCACCCGTCGACGCGCACTGATGGTCCGCACGATGAGGGCTTCGGGGGTGGACGAGTCCCTCACCGCGTGGCTGCAGCTCGGCGTCGATGAGGTCGATGACAACGCCCGTCAACGACTTGACCGCGCGGAGGCAACCCTCCCTCGGCCCCAGCGTGACTCGAAGGCACGGCAGCGGCAGGGGTACGCACTGGCGAAGATGCGCAAGACGGGAGCGGCAGCGATAGCCGCTGGACGCGATCCCGAGAGCGACCCCGCAACCCTCCGAGCGAGCATCGGATGGCTGCGCGCTCACGCTGAGGTTCTGCGTGCCGAGCCCGACGCGGCGGAGTTCCGCCAATGGCTACCCGAGCACTTCCGCGATGACCCGTTCCGGGAGATAGACCGCGAGGTCGCCCGGATCGAGAGCACACTCGCAGAGTTGACCGCGCGGCGCGAGCGTGCCGATGAGCGAGAGCGCGCCGCAGCTCGCCGGGACCTGGCCCCTATGCGGACGAGCGACTATGCGCGACTGTCGAAGTCCGAGCAAGAGGCTTGGTTGGCGAGGCTCGGGCTGGAGATGCCCGACGCCGAGCGGCCGGCGAAGTCGGATCAGCTAAGTCGCCTGCCCCTGCCCCTCTCCGGGATCTAGCGCCGCCCTTTACGTCCTAAATCGCCTCACGTGTCCACGCCGGAGGCCGTGTACATATCCGTGTGGCACACGCCGCACGCCACCAGGCGCACCAGCACCTCGCGCGGCCCCGGCTCGGCCAACTCCACCTCCTGCACAACCAGCGGCTTGGCGAACTCCTCCAGCACGGCCGCGCGGATCTTCATGCGCTCACAGGGTGGGCGGGATTCGGGTGGGCGGGATTCTCAATCCTTGCGAGCAGGCGCTCCTCGCCGGTGAGCGTCTGACTGGTGGCCGTCAGGATCTCCACCTCCGTCAGCTCGCCAGGGGCAGCCAGCCCGGCGAAGTTGACCACCTTGTTGTGGCGAGTGCGCCCGCGCAGACGGTCCGGATCGGTGCGCGAGCTGCCTTCCACGAGCACCTCCACCGTGCGCCCCACGAACCGCTGCGCGCGCTCGCGCGCGCCCCGCTGGACCAGCTCCAGCAGCCGCCCCATGCGCTCCACCTTTACCTGGTGCCCGACCAGCCCCTCCGTGATCTCCGCCGCCTCCGTGCCGCGACGCGGCGAGAAGATGAACGTGAACGCGCTGTCGTAGGCCACCTCCTCGACCACTTCCAGGGTTTCCGCGAAGTCCTGCTCGGTCTCTCCCGGGAAGCCCACGATGATGTCCGTGCTCAGCGCCGCGTCGGGGACGTGCTCGCGAATCATCGCCACGCGGTCCATGTAGCGAGCGCGATCGTAGGTGCGGCGCATCGCCTTGAGGATCCTGCTGGAGCCCGACTGCAGCGGCAGGTGGATGTGCTCGCACACGCTGGCCAGCTCCGCGTGGGCGCGGATCACGTCCTCGCGCATGTCCTTGGGGTGCGGGCTCGTGTAGCGAATGCGCTCTATGCCCTCAATCCCGTCCAGCAGCGCCAGCAGCTCCGCGAAGCCCATGCGCTGGCGGCGGGCACCGGCCGGCGCCCCCGCCGCCAGCGGCTGGGCGGGCAGGTCGCGGCCGTAGGAGTTGACGTTCTGTCCAAGCAGCGTCACCTCGCGCACGCCGTCCGCCGCCATCGCCCGCACCTCCGCCAGCAGCTCCTGCGCGGGACGGCTGACCTCGCGTCCGCGCGTGGAGGGAACGATGCAGTAGGAGCACGCGCAGTTGCAGCCCACGCTGATCTGCAGCCAGCCCTGGAACGGGCGCTCGCGTCGCGCCGGGAGATGGCCCGTGAAGCCCTCGAACTCGAAGTAGCCCTGCGCGCTCAGCGAGTCGCTCGTCAGGAACTCCGCCAGCTTGTGGACCTGGCCGGGCCCGAACGCCACGTCCACGAACGGGAAGCGCTCGAAGACCTCCTCCTTGACCGACTGTGCCCAGCATCCGCCCACGCCCACCACCCGCTCGGGCGATTCGCGCTTCAGGCGCTTGGCCTCCCCGAGATGGGCGATGAAGCGGCTGTCCGCCGTCTCGCGGATCGAGCACGTGTTGAACAGGATCAGGTCCGCCTCCTCGCGCTCCGGCGCCTCCGCGTACCCCAGCGACTCGAGCATCCCCTTCATCCGCTCCGAGTCGTGCTCGTTCATCTGGCAGCCGAACGTCGTCAGGTGATAGCGCTTCATGCCCCCACAGCGTATCTGTGGGGAGGCCGTTCGAGCCGCGCAGCGCCCAGATCCGGCTAGGCGGCGGCGACTGCTGGTTCGCTGGCTATCGGCGGCGCCACGTCCTTGTCGCGGTCGATCGGCGTCACCAGATCCTTGCCGAGGTCGAGCGCCACATAGATCTTCTCTTCGATCTCCTTCGCCACCGCGGGATTCGCGTCGAGATGGGCCTTGGCGTTGCCGCGCCCCTGGCCGAGGCGGTCGCTGCCGTAGGAGAAGAACGAGCCCGACTTCGAGACGATGTTGTGCTCCAGGCCCAGGTCGATCAGGCAGCCCGAGGTCGAGATGCCCTTGCCGAACTCGATGTCGAACTCGGCCTGGCGGAACGGGGCGGCGACCTTGTTCTTGACGACCTTGACGCGCACGCGGTTGCCGACCGCCTCGGTGCCGTCCTTGAGCGTCTCGATGCGCCTGATGTCCAGGCGCTGGGAGGCGTAGAACTTCAGCGCGCGCCCGCCCGGCTGGGTCTCCGGCGATCCGAACATCACCCCCACCTTTTCGCGGATCTGGTTGGTGAGGATGCACAGCGTCTGCGTGCGGTTGAGGTTGCCGGCGAGCTTGCGCATCGCCTGCGACATCATGCGCGCCTGGGCTCCCACCGTCTGGTCGCCCATCTGCCCTTCGAGCTCCACTCGCGGGGTGAGCGCCGCGACCGAGTCGATCGCCACGACGTCCACGGCGCCGGAGCGCACGAGCATGTCGGCGATCTCCAGCGCCTGCTCGCCGTAGTCGGGCTGGGAGACGAGCAGCTCGTCGATGTCAACGCCGATCTCCCTCGCATAGAGCGGGTCCATCGCGTGCTCGGCGTCGATGAACGCGCACACGCCGCCGAGTTTCTGCGCCTCGGCGAGCACGTGGTAGATGAGCGTCGTCTTGCCGGAGGACTCCGGGCCGTAGATCTCGACGATGCGCCCGCGGGGCACGCCGCCGATCCCGAGCGCGAGATCGAGCGACAGCGCTCCGGTCGGGATCACGTCGCAGCGCACCTGCGCGCCCTCGTCGCCCATGCGCATGACCGAGCCCTTGCCGAACTCGCGCTCGATCTGGGTGAGCGCGCCCTGCAGAGCGGCGTCGCGCGCCTTGGCTGCCTTCTCCTGATCGGTCACGGCCATGGTCTTACTCCTCCGGTTCGAGATGGAGCGGGCAATCTAGACGGCGCTTCGGACGGAACAGCTGTTCGTATCCGGGGGTCGTGGCGCCCACCCCGTGGGCACGGACGGACACGCTCGGACGGGCACGCGCGCCGAGGCGCCCCCGCGGGCGAGACGTGGACGACATGCCCCCTCTTCGTCCAGAGACCCCTCCCAGGCTCCAACGTCCGGCCCCGCGCGACGATGCATTCCCGCCCACGCACGCGATCGGAACCGAGATCCAGTTGCCCATCCGCCTTCTCACCGCCACAGCCGCGCTGTCGCTGATCCTGTTCGTGGCGCTGCTGCTGACCCCGCGCCAGGCGCCGGCGCGGGTCCCGGCGAGCAGCTGCTCGACCTCCGTCTCGCACTCCCAGCGCAGCGTCCGTGCGTGCGCACATGCGATGCGCAAGGGCAGCAGCCATCGCCGGCGCGCGGGCAAGCCCCGCCATACCAAGCACGCGGTGCACAGGACCGCCGCGAAGAGGACCCGTCCGTCCTCGCCGAAGACGACTCCTCCAGCCGCCACCGTCGAGAGCCCGGCGAGCTGTGAAGACGGCAGCGCGCCGGTCGCGGGGCCGGGCGGCTCCTTCGCGTGCGACGACGGCTCCGAACCGGCCTGCGCCGACGGCTCGCGCCCCACGATGGCCACCGGCGGCTCGAACCTCGCGTGCACCGCCGAAGCCGGCTCGGGCGCAGGCGAACCCGGCTGTGAAGCACAGGTGTCCGGCCCCTGCGCCTTCGACTCCGAAGCTCCCACGAGCCCGGAGGAAGCGGCCTGCGAAACCTGCGAAGGCCCCGCGGAAGGCGAAGAACGCTGAGAGAAGCCGGCGCTCAGCCGGCGTCCGGCAGCAGATCACAGCTGGCCACGGCCTCGTAGGTGGCGCCGGCGGGAGCGAGCCATGAGCGGTACAGGACGACCGCGCGGGGCGTGAAGCTCAGCTGCGGCGTCGGGGGCAGCTGGTGCAGCGCGGGGACGCCGCGGGCGTCCGCGCGGGTGCGCGCCACGGTGATGTGCGCGCGCAGGCGCCGCCGCGACGGCTCCCAGGTGCTCACCCGGGCGAGCGCGCCGGCCACCTCCTCGTGCAGGCGGAGGAGCTCCCCCGTGCGATCGCGGATCTCCACCGCCAGCGCGCGCGGGCGCCTCGGTGGCAGTGACACCGGGGCCCCAACCGACAGCTCGCAGACGTGCTCCCTGCGCGCGCCGAGCGCCGCGGCCAGCGCCTCGATCTCGCCCACCGGGCGGCCCCCCAGGAAGCAGAGCGTCAGATGCAGGGAGCTCGCCTCCAGCACCCGCAGCGTCCCGTGGGTACCGCGGAGGGGCTCCCCGCCCGAGCGCCCGGCCACCCCGCGTGCCCACGCGGCCAGCTCCGCGCCCACCTCGGGCGGCGGGTCGACCGCCACGAACAGCCTGGCTGTGGCAGCGCGGGACATCGCCCGGGCGATGCTAGCCGCGCCGCGACATGCTCCGCCGGCCCGCGCGGTGCGCTCAGGGTGTGCTGAGCGCGCGACGGATGAGGTGCATGGCGACCGTGGTGGCGCGGTCGCGCACGTCGGCGCGGGCACCCGGGAGGTTGACCGAGCGCGTAAGCGGCTCGCTACCGGTCGAAGATCGGCCCGGCGGTGCGACGCTCAGCCAGACGAGCCCGACCGGCTTCTCCTCGCTGCCCCCGCCCGGGCCGGCCACGCCGGTGATGCCGACGCCGATGTCCGCCCCCAGGCGCGAGCGGGCCCCGGCGGCGAGCGCCTCGGCGACCTCGCCGGAGACCGCGCCGTGGCGCTCGATCAGCTCTGCGGCCACACCCGCCTGGGAGATCTTGACGTCGTCGGAGTAGGCCACTATCCCCCCCTTCACGTAGTCGGAGGAGCCAGCCAGCTCGGTCAGCCTCCCCGCCAGCAGCCCGCCGGTGCAGGACTCGGCGGTGGCAATGGTCAGCCTTGCCGAGCGCAGCAGCGCGGCCACCTGCTGATCGACGGTGCTGCCGTCCTGTGAGAACAGCGTGTCGGCGTGGCGGGCGCCGACGACGCGCGCGAACGCCTCATACACCTCGGCGGCGTCGGGCTCGTAGCGGCTCACCACCTCCACCTCGCCGCGTTTCAGGCAGGTGGTGACCTCCAGGCGGCCCAGCTCCACGCCCTCGCGTTCGGCCGCGCGCAGCGTCTCGGCGATCTCCGACTCGGGTATCCCGAACAGGCGCAGGGTGCGTTGGGTGTAGACGGTCGCGCTCTTCACCGCCGCGCGCAGCGCCTCCGTGGCGACGGCGGCGCCCCACATCGGCTGCAGCTCGCGCGGCGGGCCGGGCAGCACGACCACGGTCGGTCCGCCGCCTGCCTCCGGCGGCGGCACCACCAACCCGGGGGCGGTGCCAACGGGCTCCAGCACGGTCGCGCCCCGCGGGATCACCGCCTGCTTGCGGTTGCCCGCGCGGATGGCGTCCATGTCGAGGTCGGGCCAGCGTTTGGCCAGCGGGCGCAGGATCTCGGCGATCCGCTCCTCCAGCGCCTCGTCCAGCTCCATCGGGCGTCGCTGAAAGTCGCCCACCACCTCGGCGGTGAGGTCGTCCGCGGTGGGCCCCAGCCCGCCGCTGGTGACCACCAGGTCCATGCCGCGGTCGGCCATGAACCCCAGCGCCGCGCCCATGTCCTCGGGGCGGTCGCCGACGATCGCCGTGTAGGCCAGGTCCACGCCCAGCTCGCGCAGCCGTTCGGCCAGCCACGGCCCGTTGCGGTCGCTCACGCGGCCGGCGAGCACCTCGGTGCCGGTGACCACGATCCCCGCGCGTGCCGGCCGGTCCCTGATCGGCGGCGCGCTCACTTGCACGTCGGCAGCTGAGCGGCGGCCAGCGGCTGGCGCCCGTGCGCCTTGGTGAGCGAGTAGCCGATCGCCTGGCTGGAGGCCGCCACGGTCCGCGCCCGGCCGTCCACGAACATCGTCACGGAGCTGTTGCCGAGGGTGATCTCAAAGCGCTTGGAATGGTACGTGTGGGTGCTTTCGCCGGACTTCAGTTCGACGCCGGGGATCAGCTTGCGCCCGCCTTCGCCGATCAGGCACACGTACACGGCCGCGCTGGCCCTGAGCGACAGCGCCACTATCTGCGAGGCGCCGCCGGCGCGCGTGCCCGAGGCGCTCTTGGAGGAGTGGTGGCGGGTGCTGCTGGTGTGGGTGTTGGTGCTCGCGCCGACCGTGCCGGCTGCGTGTTTTGAGGAGCCTCCCCCCGAGACCAGCAGCACGATCAGCAGGACGATCACCAAGCCGATCGCGCCCACGGCGGCCATGTAGGCGCGCGAGGGGCCGGAGGTCGGCGTGCGCCTGCCCTGGCGCTGGGGCGTGGAGACGATCGGCTCCAGCATCGCGTCGCTGGGACGCTCGTGGTGCAGGCGATATTCCTCCACCAGCGACTTGCCGTCCAGGCCCAGCGCCTCGGCGTAGGTGCGCAGGAAGCTCTTGACGAACGTCGGCCCGGGGAGCAGCCCCCACTCTTCGTTCTCCAGGGCGCGCAGGTACTTGGCGCGGATCTTCGTCGTGGCCTCGATCTCGGACACGTCGATGCGTGCGCGCATACGTGCCTCGCGTAGCGTTGCTCCGATCTCGGGCATCTAGGGCAAGAGGCTAGTCGGTGACGGGCGTGGCGGACTCGCCAAGCGCGGCCAGGACCCGTGGAAGGTCCGCCTCGGCGATCAGCACCTGCCTGGGCTTGGAGCCCTCATAGCCGGAGATCACCCCGCGGCGCTCGAGCATGTCGATCATCCGCCCGGCCCGCGTGTAGCCCAGGCGCAGGCGGCGCTGCAGCATCGAGGTGGAGGCGGTCTGCATCTCGACGACGAGCGTGATCGCGTCGCGCAGCAGCGGGTCCTCGTCGGGATCGAACTCGTCGGGGGCGCCCTCGGGGGTCTCCGGCTCGACCTGCTCCAGCAGCTCCTCGCGCAGCTCCGGCTCGCCCTGGCGGCGCCACAGGTCGGTCAGCTTGGCGATCTGGGCCTCGTCGATGTAGGCGCCCTGGATGCGCTCCAGGCGCGAGCTGCCCACGGGGCTGAACAGCATGTCGCCCTGCCCCAGCAGCGACTCGGCTCCGTTCTGGTCGAGGATCACGCGCGAGTCCGTCTGCGAGGAGACCGCGAAGGCGATCCGCGAAGGCACGTTGGCCTTGATCATGCCCGTGATCACGTCCACCCGCGGACTCTGGGTTGCGAGCACCAGGTGGATGCCCACCGCACGCGCCTTCTGGGCCAGGCGGATGATCGAATCCTCGACGTCGGCGGGCGCGACCATCATCAGGTCCGCGAGCTCGTCGATCACGCACAGGATGTAGGGCAGCGGCGGTTCGCCGCGCTTGGCCCTGGCGCGGTTCAGCTCGATCAGGCTGCGGGTGCGCGAGAGCGACATGATGCCGTAGCGCTGCTCCATCTCCTTGACGAGGTTCTGCAGCGCGTTGGCTGCCATCCGCGGGCTGGTGATGACGGGCGTCAGCAGGTGCGGAATCGACTCGTAATGGTTGAGCTCCACCTGCTTGGGGTCCACCAGCACGAGCCTGACCTCGTGCGGCGTGGCGCGCAGTAGCACGCTGGTGAGCATCGCGTTGATCGCAGCGGACTTGCCCGCGCCGGTGGTGCCTGCCACCAGCAGGTGGGGCATCTTCGCCAGATCCGCGCCGATGGCCTTGCCGGCGACGTCCTTGCCGAGCCAGACCGTCAGCGGCGACCAGTCCTTGGGCGGCTCCTGGAAGACGTCGCCCAGGCGCACGATCCGCCGGTGGGCGTTGGGCACCTCGACGCCGACGGCCTGCTTGCCGGGGATCGGGGCGAGGATGCGGATGTCGGTGGCGGCCAGCGCATAGGCCAGGTCGTCCTTCAGCTGCGCCACCTTGCCGACCTTGATCCCTGGCGCGAGGCGCAGCTCGTAGCGGGTGATGTGCGGCCCGGCGACCGTGCCGATCACCTTGGCCTGCACGCCGAAGTGTCCGAGCGCCTCCACCAGGCCGGTGGCCGTTCGCTCCTGCCCGGCGGTATCCGGACGCGTCTGCTCGTTGGTCGAGCGTGTAAGCAGCTTGGAGGCGTCCGGGCGCTTCCACACGAAGTCGGGGTCGTCGGTGACGACGCCGCGCAGCCGCCCCCGGGGCGTCAGATCGGCGGGATCGGCGTGGGCCACGCCCGCGATCTGCTCCTGCTCGCCGTCGGCTCCCTCGATCTGCGGCTCCTCGGCGGCGTCATCGAGCTCCAGCGCGACGTCATCCCATTTGCTCCCGGTCCCCTGCGCGTCGGGTGCGCCGTCCTCACTCCAGTCGCGCGACGGCGCCTCGACGTGCGTGGCGCGCACGATCAGCTCGCCATCGGGCTCGGGCGGGCGCAGCGGATACTCGGTCGCGGAGTCCTGAGGGCGTCCGCGCGCGGGCGCCGCGCGCTCCCCGGCCCGGCGCATCAGCCGGGTGGTGTCGAGCAGGCCGCTGCCGGTCGCGCGCAGCACACCCGCAAGCGAGGCTCCCGTCAGCAGGATCGCCCCGGTGAGCAGCAGGAAGACCACGAGGATGTTCACGCCGACGCTCTGGACCAGCCTGTGGGCCAGCTCGTAGAGGGCCTGGCCGACCACGCCGCCGTGGCTCTGCAGATGCGCGGAGGCCCACGCGTGCGTGCGTGCGCCCGGCACGGAGCTGAGCCCCAGCATGCCCGCGGCCAGCGCGAGCGTCAAGCCGGCGAACAGGCAGACGGCGCCCGTGCGCAGCGGCCGCACGGCCGGCAGCACGGGACGCAGCAGCAGCACGCCGCCACCGAGCGCGAGCGCGACGGGCGCGAACACCCGCGCGCGGCCGAGCGCCCAGCCGAGCGCGACCGCGACGGCATGCCCGGCTCGCCCGCCGCCGGCGGGCGAGCCGCCGGATCCGTACAGCACGAAGCCCATGAACACGCCGAGGGCCAGCAGCGCCAGGCCGAGGATGTCGCGCTGGCGCTGATCGAGCACCGGCATCCGCGGCAGGCTGGAGGGCAGCATCGAGGCGAGCCCGGGCCGTCCGCGCGTGCGCCGCCGGCGCCTGGCGGCGCCTGTCGAGGTCCTCCGCCGCGCGGCGGGGGCTCGCGTGGGCGCGCGTTTGCGAGTGCTGGCCATCTCGCGCAACTTCGACGCCAGACGCCCGGAACCTGCCTGCGGGCCTTACCATCGCTTTACACGCTCCGGCTAGATAAAGATCCATGAACGACTTCTCTCGCGCCCCACGCGTCCTCGTGGTCGAGGACGACGAGGACATCGCCCAGGCCCTCCAGCGCTCGCTGCGCATGGAGGGATACGACGTGCGCATCGCCGCCGATGGCGACGATGCGCTGGCGCAGGGCCGCGCGTTCGCGCCAGATCTGGTGATCCTGGACCTCGGCCTGCCCAAGCTCGACGGCCTCGAGGTCGCGCGCGCGCTGCGTGCGGAGGAGGACGTCCCGATCCTGATCCTGACGGCGCGCGACGCCCTGGAGTCGCGCGTGGAGGGCCTTGACGCGGGCGCGGACGACTACCTGGTCAAGCCGTTCGAGCGCCAGGAGCTGCTGGCGCGCATGCGCGCGCTGCTGCGCCGCCGTCCGCCCCGCGGCTCGGCGCCGCTGCGCGTGGGCGATCTGACGCTGAACGCGGACACGCACGAGGTCATCCGCCGCGAGCGCACGATCGAGCTGACCCAGCGCGAGTTCGAGCTGCTGGAGTACCTGATGCGCAACGAGCGCATCGTGATCTCGCGCCAGCGACTGCTGGACGAGGTGTGGGGCTATGACCCCTTCTCCACCACCAACACCATCGAGGTGTTCGTGTCCAACCTGCGCCGCAAGCTCGAGGCGGACGGCGATGAGCGCCTGCTGCACACGATCCGGGGAGCGGGCTACGTCCTTCGCGCCTAGGCTCCCCGCTGCGGTGGGGCGCGTGAGCGCGCGCCTGTCAGCCAGCTTCGACCGGCTGCCGATCCGCGTGCGGCTGGCCGGCGTCTCGGCGCTGCTGACGTTCGTGATCCTGTGCGCCTTCGCCGTGGCGATCGGCTCGCTGACGGTGCACCGCATCCGCGCGGACTTCAACCGCCAGGTGCTCGCCACCGCGATCCAGCTGCCCACGGAGCTGCGGATCACGGCGGTGCCTTTCAAGATCGAACCGCAGCTGAGCGACCTCGCCTCCCAGGCCGACCACGTGGTCATCAGGATCTTCACGCTCGGCGGCAGGGTCGCCGCGCAGGCGCCCGCGAACGCACCGTCGCTGGGTACCCCCCGTGCTGAAGCGCAGACGATCCGCGGCTACCGCGTGGTCAGCCGCCCCGGAGTCGTCACCGAGAACGGCGAGCGCGTCGGCGAAGTGATCATCCAGTACGGGCGGCGGGTGTCCGACACCGAGGCGACGGTCAGGCGCGTGGAGCTGCTCCTGCTGCTGGGGGTGCTCGCGGGCACCGGCTTCGCGTTGCTGGCGGGCATGGCGATCGCGCGCCGGGCGATGGCGCCGATCGCGCAGCTGACCTCCACCGCCGCCGAGATAGCGCGCACGAGGGACCCCTCGCGGGGGGTCCCGCAGTCGCTGGCCGACGACGAGGTATCCGAGCTGGCACGGACCCTGGAGGGAATGCTCCGGGAGCTGGACGCCGCGCGCGGTGAGACCGAGACGATGCTCGCGCGCCAGCGCCGCTTCGTGGCGGACGCCTCGCACGAGCTGCGCACGCCGCTGACAAGCGTGCTCGCCAACCTGGAGCTGCTCGCCGAATCACTCGACGGCGATCAGGGCGACGCCGCGCGTTCCGCGCTGCGCTCCTCCCAGCGCATGCGCCGCCTGGTCGCCGATCTGCTGCTGCTGGCGCGCACGGACGCCGCACGCGTGGTGGCGCGCGAGCCATGCGACCTCGCCAAGATCGTGGTCGAGGCGGCGGGCGAGCTGGGGCCTGTCAGCGCCGAGCACGACATCGAGCTGGACGTCCATCCCGCGGTGGTGATGGGCGCGCGCGACGAGCTGCACAGGCTGGCGATCAACCTGCTGGAGAACGCCCTGCGCCACACCCCGCCCGGCACGGAGATCCGCGTGTCCACGGCGAGCGCGCCCGGCGGGCAGGTCGAGCTGGTGGTGGAGGACGACGGCCCGGGCGTCCCGCCCGAGCTCGCGCCGACGCTGTTCGAGCGCTTCGTGCGCGGCGTGGGCGATCGCGGCGGCTCCTTCGGCCTGGGCCTGGCGATCGTCCAGGCTGTCGCCGCCTCACACGGCGGCAGCGTCAGGCTCGACCGATCGCAGATCGGCCAGCGGGCCGGTCGCGGCGGCGCCCGCTTCGTGGTGCGCCTGCCCGCCTACTCAGACCTCGACGACGACGGGCAGCACCATCGGCCGGCGCTTGAGACGGTCATAGACTAGCTTCGCCAGGTCGTCGTGCAGCGCCTGCTGGAGCAGGTCCACCTCGCGGATTTCCTCGCGCGCGGCGTGCCGCAGCGAGCTGTCCACGGTCGCGCGGATCTCCTCCAACAGCTCGTCGGCCTGGTCGAGGAACGGCACGCCGCGGAAGATCACCTCGGGGTCCGCGACGGAGCTGCCGTCCTGCTCGGCGATGGTGACCACGACGATGAAGATCCCGTCGGCGGAGAGCATCCGGCGGTCGCGCAGGGCGACGTCGGCCATGTCGCCGATCTCCACGCCGTCCACGAAGATCATGCCCGACTGCTCGCGCTTGCCGAAGCGCGCGCCGCGCGCGTCGATGTCCAGCGGCAGGCCGTTGTCACCCTGGAAGATGTCCTCCGGCGCCACGCCGACCGCCTCGGCCAGCTGCGCGTGCAGCCGCAGGCGCTTGAAGTCGCCGTGGAAGGGCATCACATAGCGCGGCTTGGTGAGGTTCAGCATCAGCTTGACCTCCTCGGCGTAGCCGTGGCCGGAGGAGTGCACGGGTGCGTCGCGGGGGGTGATGACGTCGCAGCCGATGTGGTAGAGGCGGTCGATGGTCTCGTTGACCGCGCGCTCGTTGCCCGGGATGGGCGTGGCGGAGAAGACGACGGTGTCCCCGCTCTTCAGTTCCACCTGGCGGTGGTCGCGGTAGGCCATGCGGCGCAGCGCCGAGAGCGGCTCGCCCTGTGAGCCGGTGGAGATGATCACGACGCGCTCGTCGGAGAAGTCGGCGATCTCGCGCGGCCCCACGAGCAGGCCGTCGGGGATCTCGATGTGGCCGAGGTTGCGCCCGATACCCACGTTCTTGCGCATCGAGCGCCCCACCAGCGCGACCTTGCGGTCGAGCGCGTGGGCGGCGTCCACGACCTGCTGGACGCGGTGGATGTTGGAGGCGAAGCTCGTCACCACGATCCTCCCCTCACAGCGGGAGAAGACTTCCTCCAGGTGCGGGCCCACGACGGACTCCGACGGCGAGAAGCCCTCGCGGTCCACGTTGGTGGAGTCGCCGCACAGCAGCAGCACGCCCTCGCGGCCGAGCTCGGCCAGCCGCGAGACGTCCGCGGGCGGGCCGTCGACGGGCGTCTGGTCGAACTTGTAGTCGCCGGTGACCAGCACGGTGCCGAGGTCGGTGCCGATCGCCACGGCGCTGGAGTCGGGGATCGAGTGGGTCATGTGCACCAGCTCCAGCGTGAACGGCCCCAGCTCGAGGCTTTCGCCGGGCTCGATCTCGTTCAGCTCGACGTCGCGCAGCTTGTGCTCGTCCAGCTTGGAGCGCGCCATCGCGATCGTCAGAGCGCCTCCGTACACAGGCGCGCTCAGGCGGTCGCCGAGATCGCGCAGCACCCACGGCAGGGCGCCGAGATGGTCCTCGTGCCCGTGCGTGACGACGATCGCCTCGATGTCCTCGGCGCGCTCGCGCAGGTAGGAGAAGTCGGGCAGCACCAGGTCGATTCCGACCATCTCCGGGGTGGGAAAGCGCAGGCCGACATCCACCACCACGATCCGACCGTCGTGCTCCACGACGGTCATGTTCTTGCCGATCTCTCCCAGCCCGCCGAGGGGCAGGACGCGCAGCTTCGAGCTCATGCTGGGGCTCGGGCGGGCGGGACCGAGATAAGGCCGTGGCGTTCGAGCATCGCGCGCACCGCGGCCGTCTCCTCGGCCGTGGCCTCCACGAGCGGCAGGCGCAGCCCGCCGACGTCGTGTCCGAGCAGGTTCAGCGCGGCCTTCGTGCAGGTCGGGTTGGAAGTCAGGAACAGCGTCTCATATACGTCTCGCAGGGAGGCGTCGATCTCGGCGCGGCGCTCGGGCTCCTCGACCATCCGATGCATCTCGTTTCCGACCACGTGGCTGGCGACCAGGATCCCGCCGGCGCCGCCCATGTCCAGCGTCCGTGCGAACGTGGCGTCGTCGCCGGCGTAGAGCTCCAGGCCGTCGATCGGCTGCAGCTCATCGGCGTTGGCCTGCTTGACGCCCTCGATGCCGTCGATCTGGGCCAGCTCGGCGAGCAGGTCGGGGCCCATGTTGGTGGCGGTGCGCCCGGGGATGTTGTAGAGCAGCGTGGGCTTGTCGGTGGCCCGGGCGACCGCTTCGTAGTGGTGCTTGAGGCCGAGCCGGCTGGGCTTGTTGTAGTAGGGCGTCACGGACAGCATCGCGTCCACCCCCAGGTCGGTCGCGCGTTCGGTCAGGTAGACGGCCTGGCGCGTGTCGTTGGTCCCGGTCCCCGCGACGATCGTCTTGCCGGGCGGGCGCTCGGCCACGGCCAGGCCGATCAGGCCGAGCTGCTCGCGATCGGACAGCGTGGAGGCCTCGCCCGTCGTCCCGGCCACCACGAACCCGTCGGAGCCGTTCTCGGCGAGGTGGTGCATGAGCGCCACGAATGACTCTTGGTTGACGCGCCCCTCCGCGTCGAAGGGGGTGACGATGGCCGTCAGGATGGCGCCGAGACCGGTCATGGGCTGGAGTATCTCACGCGCATCGACACAATCAGAAGAGAACGCTCTCGAGGCCCACGACCGGCGAATTCTCGAGCGTCCCGACGCGGCGCACCGCCAGCAGCACGCCCGGCATGAACGACTCGCGGCTGATCGTGTCGTGGCGGATGGTGAGCGTCTGCCCGAGATCGCCGAAGATCACCTCCTGGTGGGCCACCAGGCCTGGCAGGCGCACCGAGTGGATCGGCGGCGCGGCGGCGCCGCTGGCGGCGGCGATCAGCTCGGCGGTGCGCGCGGCGGTGCCGCTGGGCGCGTCGAGCTTGGCGTCGTGGTGCAGCTCCACGATCTCTGCCTTCTGCATGTATTTGGCGGCCTGCTCGGCGAAGCGCATCATCAGCACGGCGCCGATGGCGAAGTTGGGCGCGATCAGCACGTTGGCCTGCGGACGGCCCTCGGCGGGGCGCGCTTGGCTCAGCGGCGCCGGATCGAAGCCGGTGGTGCCGATCACGACGTGGACACCGGCCCGCACGCAGGCCAGCGCGTTGGCGAGCGCGGTGTCGGGACGGGTGAAGTCCACGACCACATCGGCGTCCGCCAGGACGTCCTGGAGCGTCGTCTCCAGCAGCGGGTCGGCGCGCCCGACGAGCTCCATGTCCTCGGCGCCCAGCACGGCCTCGCACACGGTCTGGCCCATGCGCCCGGCGGCGCCCGCGACGGCCACCTTGATCATCGCGCCAGTCCCAGCTGGGCCTCGGTGGCGAGCGGCTCGATCGCCGCGCGGAAGCGCTCCTCGTCGGGGCCCACGCCGGCGACGGACATGCGCCCGCGCGTGAACAGCTCGCCGGCCAGCTCCCGCACCTGCTGGATACCGACGGCGTCGATCCGCTCGATCATCTCGTCGACCGACAGGATCGGCATCTCGTTGAGCAGCGAGGCGCCCAGCCGGCTCATGCGCGCGCCGGTGGACTCCAGGCCGAGCACCACCCGCCCCTTGAGGTTCTCGCGCGAGCGGATCAGCTCCTGCTCGCTGGCGGGGTCCTCCACGCAGCGCTCCAGCTCGGCGCTCACGACGGCCAGCGCCTCGGCGAGATTCTCGGGCCTGGTGGCTACGTACAGCCCGACCTCGCCGGTGCGGGCGTAGAGGTTGGAGTAGGAGAAGACCGAGTAGGCGAGACCGCGGCGCTCGCGCACCTCCTGAAACAGCCTGGAGGACGAGGTGCCGCCGAGCACGCCTTCGAGCACGCGCAGCGCGAAGCGCCGCTCGTCGTCGCGGGCGAGGCCCTCCCCGCCGACGCACACGTGGTACTGCTCGGTGTCTTTCTCCAGAAAGCGCACGCGCGGGCTGAAGTCGGGCGTGCCGTCGGCGCTCGGATCGTGCAGCAGCCCGGCGCCCGTGCGCGAACCGGCGGGCGCGGTGCGCGCGGCCTCGACGGCGCGGGCCATGGACACGAGCGCGTCGTGCTCGATGGAGCCAGCGGCGGCGATCACGATGTTGGGCGGCGTGTAGCGCTGGGCGTGGAACGCGGAGAGCTGCTCGCGCGTGACCGCGCCCACGACCTCGGCGGTGCCGATCACGGCGCGCCCCAGCGGGTGCGCTCCGAAGATGGCCTTGTCGAGCACGTCGAACACGCGGTCCTGGGGATCGTCTTCATACATGGCGATCTCCTCGAGCACCACCTCGCGCTCGGCCTCCAGCTCGCCGAAGCGGGGGTGCCAGATCATGTCGCTCATCACCTCGAAGGCATGATCGAGGTGACGGTCCAGCACGCGCGTGTAGAGCGAGGTGGCTTCCTTGTCGGTGCCGGCGTTGATCTCCGCGCCCATGGCGTCGAAGGTCTGGTCGATCTCCTCCGAGCCGTAGCGCTCGGTGCCGCGAAACAGCATGTGCTCCAGCAGGTGGGAGATGCCCGCCTGGCTGGGCAGCTCGGAGGTGGAGCCGCTGGCGATCCAGAATCCGAGCGCCACCGAGCGCACGCTGGGCACGCGCTCGGTGACTACTCGGACGCCGGAGTCAAGCGTCGTGATGCGATGCTCGGCCGTCAAGACGACGACCCGACGCTGTCGGTCAATCGCCGTCACGCCCGTGGCGCGGGCGGCCGGAGCCACGCTCGCTGCTGCGGCGCGGCCCGCGCTCGGAGCGCTCGCGTCCGTTTCGCCCCCCGCCCTCGCGCGGTCCGCGGCTTCCGCCGCCTCCGCCGCCTCCGGTGCCGACGCCGGCGAGGTCCGCGACGGACTTGCCGGCGATGTCCGGGTCGTGGGAGAGGCGCAGGCCGATGCGGCCGCGCTCGCGGTCGACCTCGACCACGCGCACGTTGACCTCATCGCCCTTGTTGAGCACGTCCTCGACGCTCTCCACGCGCTCGCCGGGCGAGACGTTGGAGATGTGCAGCAGCCCGTCGGTGCCCTTGGCCAGCTCGATGAACGCGCCGAAGGTGGTCGTCTTGACGACCTTGCCGACGTACTCGTCGCCGACCTCGACCTCCTTCATCATCATCCGGATCCGCTCGACGAGCGCGTCGCCCAGATCGCCGTTGGCCGAGTAGATCAGCACCTGGCCGTCGTCGTTGACGTCGATCTGGGACTCGAACTCATCCGCGAGCCCCCTGATCGTTTCGCCGCCCTTGCCGATCAGCAGCCCGATCTGCGAGGGATCGATCTGGACCGTCTGGATGCGCGGCGCGAACTGGCTGAGCTGCTCGCGCGGTGAGCCGATCACGTCGGCCATCTTGGCGAGGATGAATTTGCGGGCGGTGTTGGCCTGCGTGAGCGCGTCGCGCAGGATCTCGAACGTGACGCCCGTGATCTTGATGTCCATCTGCAGCGCCGTGATGCCGCGCTCGGTGCCGGCGACCTTGAAGTCCATGTCTCCCAGGTGGTCCTCGACGCCGGCGATGTCGGTCAGGACGATGTGGTCATCGCCCTCCTTGATCAGTCCCATGGCGATTCCCGCCACCGGGCGCTTGATCGGCACCCCGGCGTCCATCAGCGACAGCGAGGAGCCGCACACGGAGGCCATCGAGGATGAGCCGTTTGACTCGAGGATGTCCGACACCACGCGGATCGAGTAGGGGAACTCCTCGATCGAGGGGACCATCGGCGCCAGCGCGCGCTCGGCGAGCGCTCCGTGGCCGATGTCGCGGCGCTTGACGCCGCCCATGCGTCCCGCTTCCCCGACGGAGAACGGCGGGAAGTTGTAGTGGTGCCAGTAGTACTTTTTGGTTTCCAGGCCGAGCGTGTCAAGGCGCATCTCCTCCTTGAGCGTGCCCAGCGCGGCGACGCTGAGCGCCTGCGTCTGCCCGCGCGTGAACAGCGCGGAGCCGTGCGTGCGGGGCGTCACCCCGACCTCGATGGAGATGTCGCGGATCTCGTCCGCGGCACGGCCGTCGGGGCGCTCCTTGCTGACGGCGATGCGCTCGCGGATGATCGACTTCTCGAGCTCGTCGAACGCCAGCTGCAGCGCTGCGCGGCGCAGCTTGGCGGCCAGGAGCTGCTCCTCCGTTGCGCCCTCGG
>Ga0208355_1000385_pt1 | contig 20106 bp, 27 predicted proteins | sample NGESurdeep072012_6_FD_184458 | JGI IMG/M metagenome (GOLD analysis project Ga0208355, IMG submission 184458) | Arctic peat soil microbial communities from Barrow, Alaska - NGEE Surface sample 210-3 deep-072012 (SPAdes) | ecosystem: Environmental > Terrestrial > Soil > Wetlands > Peat ... | reverse complement strand
CTTGGGCCATCATGAGCAGGCAGGATACTTACCGGCGCGCCGCAGTGGCAGCATGATCTGCTGAACTGCGGCGCGGCCGCAAGCTTGCGAGAGCAAAATACGTGATGGCACAGTCGGTCGACCCGACGGATCGAGAGAAGCCTGACCGCCTCAGAGGGGTTCAAATCCCGACCAACTGATAAGGCCTCGACCCGCGGAATCCATCAAGCCCAGCGGTCCATGTGTGACCGCACAGAAAGGCCGGACACATGACCGCAAGCGACCTCTGCCCCTCACAAAAAAAGCTCTTGCATGTCGGGGGCCATCCACACATGAGGCGGCCTCATCAAAGACGTAAGACTCGACCCGCAGGGTCGCAATACGGACACTACCGAATTTCTTCGTCACCGCGCGTGATAGAACCGGTGGCCGGCGGTTCCCTGCCGATTGATGCATTGCCTGAAATAGTCACGCTGTAACGCAGCCGTGCCGCTTGCGCCGTACATTTGCGTCGGGTGTGCTTTCGCCATCATCGCGCGGCAGTTCTTGGCAAGATCGGCGCTGATTTCGGCGCGCACCGGTACGGCGGCGGCCATGCCAGCGGCCGCAATCACGATGATCCTGATCCAAGTTCTCATGGTCCTCGCGTTCGGGCCGTCCCACCAGATGACTCCCGATCTGGCGAGAATATTCACGTTTTTCCGACCTTCCTGCAAGACCAACGCGAGGTGTGGCTGGCTACCAGGACGTCGGGCAGCCTGAGCGGCAGTGGTGACGATTGGCGTCTCACGCTGGCGCTAGTGGTGGCCGCAGTTCCGCGATCAGCAGCAAAATCTCCTGGGACATTTGCCGTGGGATGGCGACCTCGGCCATCTGGAATATAACGTAACGGCCAGCCAAGCGGCTCGCTGTTACGCTGGCGCTCTATATTTTGGATTCTCAGGGCTGCGATCTTCAAAAGCGTGCCGGTGACCAAAGGTGCGATGGGTCGCGCTGAGTCCGGTGATCGGCCCCCACCGGGTGGTCCAGCTTGAATGTTAGTTTAGCTTTGGCCTTTGCGCCAGCGTGAGCGTGGCCGGCGAAGCCGGTCGGCGTAGCGCAGCTGGCCACGCGGCGAATGCGGGCACAAAGACTTCGGGTGCGGTGACCCGATGGGCAACTCGGGGCAATCCTTGGGATGTCAGTATTTGCGGGATTTTTATTGGTCGGAGTGGCAGGATTTGAACCTGCGACCCCCTCGTCCCGAACGAGGTGCGCTACCAGACTGCGCTACACTCCGACTGTCGGCGGCCTTATAACCCCGGCTCCCTTAAAGCTGCAAGCTTGAGAGACAAATGACCGCCGAGCCCGGAACGCGGGTATTAAAGGTCGACGCCCAATCGATCGCCCAAGGGACTGCCCTTGCGATCGAGATGGCCGTGCGTTGCCTGGCCGCCGGCGGACTGGTCGCCTTTCCGACCGAGACCGTCTATGGGCTCGGCGCCGATGCCGGCAATGGCGAGGCCATCGCCCGCCTTTACGCCGCCAAGGGCCGGCCAGCCTTCAATCCGCTGATCGCCCATGTCGCCGATGTCGAGGCCGCGCGGCGCCTCGCCCATTTCGACGCCGAGGCCTTGCGGCTTGCCGCCGCGTTCTGGCCAGGGCCGCTGACGCTGGTGCTCCCTAAGCGGCCGGACTGCGGCGTGGCCGATCTGGCGCTGGCCGGGCTCGACAGCGTCGCGGTGCGGGTTCCGGCGCACCCGGTGGCGCTCGCCTTGCTTAAGGCTTTCAACGGTCCGGTGGTGGCGCCCTCGGCAAACCGCTCCGGCCATGTTTCGCCGACCAGCGCCGCCCATGTACTGGCCGACCTGCGCGGCCGCGTCGATCTAGTCATCGACGCCGGCGCCTGCGCCGTCGGCGTGGAATCCACGATCGTCGCATGCCTGGGCGAACCGACCTTGCTGCGTCCCGGCGGCTTGGCCCGCGAGGCGATCGAGCGCGCGCTCGACCGCGCGCTGGCGGTGGCGCCGGTTGCCGATGAGGCGCCGCTCGCGCCGGGAATGCTCGCCTCGCACTACGCGCCGAAGGCGCGGCTGCGCCTAGACGCACAAGCGCCGCGCGCCGACGAAGCGCTGCTCGCCTTCGGGCCGCCGCCGCCTTTTGCCGGCACCACGCTCAACCTGTCGCCGCGCGGCGATCTGATCGAGGCGGCGGCCAATCTATTTTCCCATTTGCGCGCGCTGGATACCTCCGGCGCCAAATCCATCGCCGTGATGAGCGTGCCGCATGACGGCCTCGGCGAGGCGATCAACGATCGGCTCGCGCGCGCCGCCGCGCCCAGATAAGGACAAAGCAACAAAATGAATCCGCAGCTTCGCCGCGCGCCCGCTCCCGAGCTGCTGCCGCGCTTTGCGTCAATCGTCGGCGATAAATATGCGATCACCGATCCGGCCGCGCTCGAGCCTTTTCTGATCGAGGGCCGCGGCATCTATCACGGCCGCAGCGCCATGCTGCTGCGGCCCGGCTCGGTCGCGGAAGTGGTGGCAATCCTCAAGCTCGCCAACGAGACCAAGACGCCGCTGGTGCCGCAAGGCGGCAATACCGGCCTGGTCGGCGCGCAAATCCCGTTCGACGGCGAATTGATCCTCTCGCTCACCCGGCTCGACAAAATCAGAGAAGTCGATCCGGCCTCCAATACCATGACCTGCGAGGCCGGCGTCGTGTTGGCGAAGGCGCAAGAAGCGGCGGCCGCGGTCGACCGGCTGTTTCCGCTTTCGCTCGGGGCCGAAGGCAGCTGCACCATTGGCGGCAATCTCTCTACCAATGCCGGCGGCACCGCCGCGCTTGCCTACGGCATCGCGCGCGAGCTGGTGCTCGGGCTGGAAGTCGTGCTGGCCGACGGGCGCATCATGCACCTGCTCTCGAAGCTGAAGAAGGACAACACCGGCTACGACCTGCGGAACATCTTCGTCGGCGCCGAAGGCACGCTCGGCATCATCACCGCGGCGGTACTCAAGCTGTTCCCGCGCCCGCGCGCGGTGGAGACCGCCTTCATCGGCGTGCCGTCGCCTGCCGCCGCAGTGAAGCTGCTTAATCTCGCGCGCGCGCGCACCGGCGGCACGGTCACCAGCTTCGAGCTGATCGTGCGCGACGTGATCGAATTTGCCGTGCGGCACGGCCACGGCATACGCGATCCGCTGACCGCGAAGCATCCCTGGTACGTGCTGATGGAAGTGTCATCGCAGAACAGCGAAGGCCTGCGCGAAAGCGTGGAGCAGTTGCTCGCCGGCGCGAGCGAGCAGGGCCTCATCACCGACGCCACCATCGCCGCGAGCATCGACCAGTCGAAGGCGTTCTGGCATCTGCGCCATATGCTGCCGGAGGTGCAGAAGCCGGAAGGCGGCTCGATCAAGCATGACATTTCGGTACCGGTCGCGGCGGTGCCGGATTTTCTCGCCGAGGCAGCCGCTGCGGTGCAGAAACTGATCCCGGGCAGCCGGCCGGTGCCGTTCGGCCATGTCGGCGACGGCAATATCCATTTTAACGTGAGCCAGCCGGTCGGCGCCGATCAGGCGCAGTTCCTGGCGCGCTGGGGCGAAGTCAATGCGGTAGTCGACAAGATCGTGCTCAAGTACCACGGCTCGATTTCGGCCGAGCACGGCATCGGCAAGCTCAAGCGCGACTCGTTGCCGAAGGTGAAGGACCCGGTGGCGCTCGAATTGATGCGAGGCTTGAAGCGCATGCTTGACCCCAACGGCATCCTCAATCCGGGCAAGGTGCTGTAGGCGCGCCTCACCTCAAGGCGTCACGAGCACGCGGCCCTTCATGTTGGGATGATATTTGCAGAAGTAGTCGACGGTTGCCGCCTTATTCAGCAGCAGCCGGGCGGTTTTCTTCGGCGCGATCGCGACATTCCAGTCATTGTTGGTAGCGGTTGCGGTGTGCGCCAGAATGTCCTTGTTGATCCACTCGATGGTGTCGCCGATCTTCGCCGTTACTTCGGCAGGAGAGAAGACGAGCTTGTCGATGGTGACTTGAATCGTCTCCGCATGCGCCGAGACGGACAGCAGCCCGGACAGAGCAAGCGCAGCCAGGCAAATCCATCTCGGCGTCATGGCGGCAGTCCTCGATCTATTTGAGTGCGGATGCGACGTGTTCGGCATGCTGCTCGTGGCCCTGGAAGATCTTCAGGCCGGTTTGCAGCAGGCTCTTGAGCTCGGCATTGCTGGCCGACGGAATGAGCAAGCTCTCGAGCGCGCCATTGACGGTCTTGTGATAGGCTACCTCGTTGGCGACATAGGCCTTGTCGAACTCCGCGCCTTTGAGCTTAGCCAATTCGGTAAGTTTGGCGGCCGCCTGCTTGGTCAAGCTGCGGCTGGTGTCGTTATCTTCCGGCGTAACCTTGAGCTTCTTGACCAGCGCAAGCGCCTGCTCGTTCACCGCAGTATGGTCGCGAACCATGTCCTGGGCGAAGGCGCGAATCTCGTTGTTCTTGGTTATCGCAAGCGCCTGCTTGGCGGCATCGATATCAAGTTGGCCCGCGGTGTAGGCGATGTGGGCGATCTGCGGATCAGTCGGCTTGGCCGCGCCTTGGGCGAATGCCGCACCACTCAAAAGAAAAAGCGCAGCGAGACCCGTGCTCAATCTGACAAACATGGAAGTACCTCCGTTTCACGCGGCCGAATGGCCGTGCATCAACGCAGGTTTAGATGCAGCAGGCGTGCGGAGGTTCCCAACGGATAAACGGCACTCAAAACAGCGCCCCTTGCCCGTCATCCTTCTTGCTGCGTTTGACGCGCAGGCGCGGCGCGGCGGGCTTCGGCTCGGGCGGTGCGGCCAGCGGTTCCGGGCCGGCCCGCTCCACCAGCTTCGGATTGTCATTGGCGGTGCGGTTGACCCCGGTGGAGACCGCGTAGGCCTCGAGCATGTCCTCGGGCGCAGGCTGGATCAGGGCTGCGGCGGTGGTGGCGTCCACATGGGCGCAGTCGAGCCACAGGTCGAACGCCTCCGGCGGCACGACCACCGGCATACGGTCATGGATCGGCGCCAGCGTCCGGTTCGCCTGGGTGGTGACGATGGCCACGGTTTCCAGCTCTTCGCCATTGGGACCGGTCCAGGTCTCCCACAGGCCGGCGAAGGCGAACGGAGCGCCCGACTTCGCGCGCACGAAGAACGGCTGCTTGCGGCCGCCCACCGCTTTCCATTCGTAGAAGCCGTCGGCCGGGATCAAACAGCGGCGGCGGCGCATGGCAGCGCGGAATGCCGGTTTCTCGGCGGCGGATTCCCCGCGCGCATTGATCAGCAGCGTGAAGGTTTTCGGATCCTTGACCCAGGACGGCAACAGCCCCCAGCGCACCAGCGCGAACTGGCGTTTGCCCTCCACCAGCCGCACGATCGCGATCGGCTGGGTGGGCGCCACATTGTAGCGCGCCGGGAAATTGGGCTGCTCCTGGTAGCGGAACAGCGCCCGAATCGCTTCCGGCGATGAGGTGACCGTGTAGCGGCCGCACATAGTCAAAGCCCTAATTTCGCGCGCTTAAGCGCGTTTTAACCCCGAATAATAACACTAGCGGCCGGTGCAGTTCGGCTGCGGGGCCTCGATGAGATATCAGGATTGCGTCGAAGCGGTGCAAGCGGCGGACGAGGCCGACGGCGAGGACACCGGCGGGCCGCGGCTCGCCGACGCCAACATCAATCCCGCCACCGGGCTTGCCACCGATTACCTCAATCATTTCAACGAAGCGATCATGCTGCTCGACATGTTGTCGAAGCTGCCCCGATTGCCTCGACGACTTCCTCGGTTGGCAGCCGATGAGCTATCGCGAGCATTTTGTAACCTCGCGCTTCCGGGGGCGTGACCTGGCGATCGCCGCTTATGACGCCGCCGATCCGAATGTGCGCAGTTGCCTGGATACGCTGGCCGGCACGATGACCGCCGTGTTAGAGGCAACCCGCGCGGCGATGAGCGCCGATATGCCGCCGGAGACGGCGGCCGCCCTCGCCGACCACGCCGCCGCCTGGCTCAAGCCGCTGGTCGCGCGCGCCGGCACGGTGATCAACGGCGATGCCGACACAGGCCTCCCGGATTCGCCGCAGGCGGTGGTCGACGGGCTGATGCAGCGATAGACCTCGCGCATGATCCCGAAAAAGCCTGCCCCCGGACTTGATCCGGGGGTGGGAACCGGTTTTCGGACAAGATCATGCGCAAACAAAAAACTAGGCAGGGCTCCGATTCAGCCTGAACGGATCAGACTCTGGTAGCCGATGGCCGACGCCCGCACTTACCCGCAGCGCCCGTTCCTCGCCGTGAGCGCGGCTATCGTGCGCGACGGCAAGCTGCTGGTGGTGCGGCGCGCGCGCAAGCCGGCGCTCAATCTCTACACGCTGCCCGGTGGCGTGGTCGAAATCGGTGAGACGCTGAACGACGCGGTCACCCGCGAAGTGCGCGAGGAGACGTCGCTGGAGATCGAGCCAGTGGCGCTCGCGGGCCATCGCGAAGCGATCGTGCGCGACGGGCAAGGGCTGGTCGAGCGGCATTTCGTCATCCTGTGTTTTGCCGCGCGCTGGCTCTCCGGCGAGCCGGTCCTCAACGACGAGCTCGACGACGCGCGCTGGATTGATCCGGCCGAGCTTTCGGGCCTGCGCACGACCGAGGGCCTGGCCGACATCGTCGCCGACGCCATCGACTTGCTCGCCCGGCGGCAGTGAGCCCCATCTGCCTTGCGGTTGCCTCAGAGCCGGCGCATATCATCCGCAATAAAATAACCGGGCTAAAAGGCGTGAAGAGACTCCTCACCATCGGGTCGATCCTGCTGTGCCTTGCCGCGCCGGCGCGCGCGGCGGAAGGCGACCAAGCCCCGTACGACGGCGACCTGGAGCGGCTCGCCGAAATTCTCGGCTCGCTGCAATATCTGCGCGCGGTCTGCGGTGCCAATGAAGGGCAGAAATGGCGTAATGAGATGCAGGCTTTGATCGATGCCGAGGCTCCGAATGGCGAGCGCCGCCGCAAGATCGTCGCAAGATTTAATCGTGGTTACCGCGGCTTTCAGCAGACTTATCGCACCTGTACGCCGGCCGCCAATGTCGCAATTCGCAGATATCTCGATGAGGGCGCCAAAATCGCCCGCGAAATAACCGCGCGATACGCTAATTAGCCCTGTCGTTATTAACCTTTCCTTCACGTCGCGGCTATGTCGGTTCCGCCCCCGTGCTAACGTCCATGTCGGGATTTGGAGCTGGTGTCCGCATCAGACGCCCGGGGACGAAGGTGGCAATGACAACAGCGGGGCGATCCACTCACACGCGCGAGCCAGTACCTGACCACGAGCAGAAGCGCGTGGCCTTGGGCTACCTGCAGGAAGCCTGGGCCGAAGCGCGCCTCGACGGCATCGACGGCGATTGCCTGGCGCAGGCCTGCCTGTTCGCAGCCTTGGCCGAATTCGTTTCCACTTATGGCGAGGAAGCGGCCGCCACTTTCGCGGACGGCCTCGGCGTTCGCATCCGCAACGGCGAATTCTCGGTCGACCAGCACCGGCAGTAGGCACCGACGCCGCCGCTCACAAATTTTTTGTTTAAAAAACCGCGACGCACCTCCCGAAAACTCGGCCACCTACCATAGGCCGCCGGCGGCGCCCAAAACCGCCTTAACTGGCCAAGGTTTCCAGGAATCGCACGCGCTCCCCCTGCACCGCAGCGACCAGACTGCCCTCCCACATCACTTTGTGGCCTCGTATCAGGGTGCCAACCGGCCATCCGGTCACGCTGACGCCGTCATAGGGCGTCCAGCCGGCGCGCGAGGCGATCCAGCGGTCGGTGATAGTTTCCCGCCGCTTGAGGTCGACCACCGTCAGATCGGCGTCATAGCCGACGGCGATTCGTCCCTTGGCGGCAATGCCGAACAGCCGCGCAGGACCGGCGCTGGTGAGGTCGACAAACCGGAGCAGAGAAAGACGACCAGCTTGCACATGATCGAGCATGATCGGAACCAGCGTCTGCACGCCGGTCATGCCGGAGGGACTGGCCGGATAGGTCTTGGCCTTTTCCTCGAGCGCGTGCGGCGCATGATCGGAGCCGAGCACATCGACCACGCCCTGCTCGAGGCCGCGCCAGATGCCGGCGCGGTGGACGGCATCACGCAGCGGCGGGTTCATCTGCGCACGGGTGCCGAGACGCTCGTAACAGTCGGGCGCCGCCATGGTCAGATGGTGCGGCGTGGTCTCCACCGAGGCGACGTCCTTGTGGTGGCTAAGGAACTCCATTTCCTGCGCGGCGGAGACATGCAGCACGTGCACGCGCGCGCCGGTCGCGTGCGCCGCGCCGAGCAGACGCTGGGTAGCCTTGAGCGCGGCGATTTCGTCGCGCCAGACCGGATGCGAGCGCGGGTCGCCCTCGATTCGCAAATGCTTGCGCTCGTTCAGGCGCGCCTCGTCCTCGGCGTGGAACGAGGCGCGGCGGCGGATCACTTTCAGCACCGCGCGCAGGCCGGCATCGTCGGCGACCAGCAGCGAGCCGGTAGACGAGCCCATAAAGACTTTAATGCCGGCGCAGCCGGGCAGCCGTTCGAGCTCGGCGAGATCCTTGGTGTTGTCGGCGGTGGCGCCGACGAAGAAAGCGAAGTCGCAATGCATGCGGTGATGCCCGCGCTTGAGCTTATCGGCCAAGGTCTCGGCGCTCACCGTGAGCGGATCGGTGTTCGGCATCTCGAACACCGCGGTGACCCCGCCCATCACCGCGCCCAACGAGCCGGTTTCCAGGTCCTCTTTGTGGGTCAGGCCCGGCTCGCGGAAATGCACATGGGTATCGATCACGCCCGGCAGCAGGTGCAAGCCCCCGCAGTCGATCACCTCGCCGGCCGCGGCGCGCGACAGATCGCCGATGGCGGCAAACCGGCCGGCGCGAACCCCTAAGTCGCGCGCGCCCGCACCGTCGTGGTTGACCACGGTGCCGCCCTTGAGGATCAGGTCGAAGCTATCTGCCATGAGGATCGGCTCGCGCCGGGGCTTGAGGCTGGTACGACAGCGCTTACGTTTAGACGCGAGTTCTGGCAAGAGACTTATCCAAAGACCGCCCTGAAAGAATTGACATGCAGGCAGCGCTGCTTCCCGAACGAGGCGTCGTCAAGGTCGCCGGCGACGATGCCCGGCACTTTCTCAATGGGCTCGCCAGCAACGATATCGGCAAGGTCGCCCCCGACAGGGCGCGCTTTGCCGCGCTGCTCACGCCGCAGGGCAAGATCATCGTGGATTTCATCGTCGCCGAAGCGCCGCCTGAGGATGGCGGCGGCTTCTTCCTCGACTGCCCGCGCGCGCTGGCGCCGGCGCTGGTGGAAAAGCTCAACTTCTACAAGCTGCGCGCCAAGGTGATCGCCGAGGATCTGTCGCAGGCGCTCGGCGTGATGGCGGTCTGGGACGGCCAAAGTGATCGCCTTGCCGACAGCGAATACGGGCTCTGCTACGGCGATCCGCGGCTGCCGGCGCTGGGGTCGCGCATCATGCTGCCGCCGCAGCTTGCCCCCGAGGCCGCCGCCGATCTCGGCGCCAGCCTCACCGAGCCTGAGAGCTACGACGCGCATCGCATCGCGCTCGGCGTGCCGCGCGGCGGCAACGATTTCATTTACGGCGATACCTTCCCGCACGAAGCCGACATGGACCAGCTCGCCGGCGTCGATTTCGACAAGGGCTGCTATGTCGGCCAGGAGGTGGTGTCGCGGGTCGAGCATCGTGCCAGCGCGCGCAGCCGTGTGGTGCCGGTCGCCTATGACGATTTCGCGCCAGTCTCCGGCTTGCCGGTGATGGCGGGCGACAAGCAGGTCGGCACGCTCGGCTCGACCGCGAAGGGGCGCGGCCTCGCGCTGTTGCGGCTCGATCGCGTCGCCGACGCGCTGGCGAGCGCAACGCCGCTTAACTGCGGCGGCATCGCCATCCGCGTGGTGAAGCCGGATTGGGCGAATTTCGCATGGCCGGGCGAGACAAAAGCCGCGTCATGAGCGCGCCTCTCCTCCATCCCGACGGCCTCAAGCGCTGCCCCTGGCCGAAGCAGGATCCGCTTTACGTCGCCTATCACGACGAAGAATGGGGCGTGCCGGAATTCGACGACCGCGCGCTGTATGAAAAGCTCGTGCTCGACGGCTTCCAGGCCGGGCTGTCCTGGATCACCATCCTGCGCAAGCGGGAGAATTTCCGGCGCGCCTTCGATGATTTCCAGCCGGAAAAAATCGCGCGCTACACGCCGAAGAAAATCGAGCGGCTGATGCAGGATGCCGGCATCGTGCGCAACCGATCCAAGATCGAGGGCGCGGTGGGCTCGGCGCGCGCCTGGCTCAAGATCATGGAGAGCGGCCCGGGGTTTTCGAGACTGTTGTGGGAGCATCTCGACGGCAAGCCGAAGCTCAACAAATTCCGTAAGCCCAAACAGGTGCCGGCCGAAACCGAATTATCGCGCAAGATGTCGAAGCAGCTCATTGGTCACGGCTTCAAGTTCGTCGGGCCGACCATCGTCTATGCCTTCATGCAGGCGGTCGGCATGGTCAACGACCATCTAGTCACGTGTCATCGCCACGCGGCCTGCGTAAAACTCGCGAAGCAACAATGAGCAAAGCGCGCACCCCCCCTAAGGCGAAGCGGGCAACTCCACCGCGCGCGTGGCAGCGCATGCTGTCGGGCCGCCGGCTCGATCTGCTCGACCCCTCCCCGCTCGACGTCGAGATTGAGGACATCGCGCACGGGCTCGCCCGCGTCGCGCGCTGGAACGGCCAGACCAAGGGCGCCCATATCTACTCGGTCGCCCAGCATTCACTGCTGGTCGAGGCGCTGGCGCGCGCGAAAATTCCAAGACTCGACCGCAGCGGCCGGCTCGCGCTGCTGCTGCACGACGCGCCGGAATACGTGATCGGCGACATGATCTCGCCGTTCAAGGTGGTGATCGGCGACCGCTACAAGGCGGTGGAACACCGGCTGCTCGCCGCCATCCATCTGCGCTTCGGCCTGCCGGCGAAACTACCGGAAACCCTACCAAACCTGATCAAGGCGGCCGACCGCGCCGCTGCCTATCTGGAGGCCACGCGTCTTGCTGGATTCCAGGAGGACGAGGCGCGCAAGTTCTTTGGCCAGCCGCCGAAATTCTCCGCCGCACTCGAGCGCGACTATCTGATGCCCTGGCCGGCCGGCGCTGCCGAGGGACGCTTCCGCGAGCGCTTCGAAAAACTCCTGCGCGGGTGACACTTTGCATAGCCCCGCCGACGTCATAGATATGACGTGAACAACAGGTTCTATTGCCACCATGATTCACGTCTGCTCGCTCGCACGTCTGCATGCCACGGTCGATGAAACCGGGGCGCGCCATATCGTCACCCTGTTGCGGCTCACCGACCGGGTGCAGCGGCCGAGTCATATCGCGCCCGAGAATCATCTCGTGCTCGCCGTCGACGACATCGCCTCGCCCATGGACGGCTACACTGTGCCCGCGCAGGAGCATGTGGAACGGCTGATCGACTTCGTCGGCGGCTGGGATCGCGCGGCGCCGATGGTAGTGCATTGCTTCGCCGGCATCAGCCGCTCGTCCGCCGGCGCCTATGTCGCGGCCTGCGCGCTCAATCCGCAGCGCGACGAGTTGCAGATCGCCTGGGAGATCCGGCGCGCCTCGCGCACCGCGCAGCCCAATGCGCGCATCGTCTCGATTGCCGACCGCCTGCTCAAACGCGATGGCCGCATGGTGCGCGCGGTCGAGACCATCGGCCCCGGCCATGCCGCCAGTGAGGGCGATCCGTTCCGGCTCGATATCGAGTAACCGGCTGATCTAGACTGGCGCATTCAAGCGCGGGGGGCGACGTGACGGCTAAGACATACGGCGTGGTGGCGCTGGAGATTCGCAATTCTTATGACGGGCTCGGCTTCCTGCAGGCGATCGTCGACGGCACGCTGCCGCAGGCGCCGATGTGCGAAGTCCTGGGTTTTCACCTGATCGAAGTCGAGAACGGCCGCGCCGTGTTCGAGGGCCTGCCGGATTTCTGCCACTACAATCCGATCGGCACGGTGCACGCCGGCTTCGCCGCGACGCTGCTTGATTCCGCGCTCGGCTGCGCGATCTTCTCGACCATCGCCAAGGGCGAGGCCTGGACCACGCTGGAGCTCAAATTGAATCTGGTGCGGCCGCTGACCAAGGACACCAGGCCGGTGCGCGCGGAAGGCCGCATCATCCATCGCGGCCGCACGATGGCCACCGCGCAAGGCGATCTGAAGGATGGCCTGGGCAAGCTTTATGCCCACGCCACCACGACCTGCATGATCTTCCCGGCGGAAAGCTGAGAGTTGGCTACTGCATGTCGGCGGTGAGCGACGGGCGCAAGCCCAGCGGCTGCGCGCCGCGCGCGCTATGCGTCACGGTCGTGCGCCCGTTGTGGTGATTGAAATCGCAATAGGCAAAGCTCAGGCCTGAGATCGCACCGCGGAAGCTGTTGTCGCTGATCCGCTGCAGACTGAAGCATGGCTGCACCGGCAGACCGCGCACCGTGGCGCAAACGGCTTCGCCCTTCACCCGCAGCGAACCGGGCGGCAGCGTCGCGTAGCGCACCAGGCCGGCGCCGCGAACTTGGATGGAGCCGATCACTGAGCCGTCTTGCAAGACGCGGCCCTGCCCGCGGGTGCCTTCGAAACAGGTGTAGTTGAACATCTTGCCGATGACGAAGCGGCTGGCCTCGTCCGCGCTCATTTCGCCGGCAATCGCCGGCAGCGCGGCCAACAGGCTGGTAAGCAACGCAAATCCACGCAACATTTCACAACTCCGACTAACGCCAGCGCTTTACCGACACGACGGCCCGTTTTTCAAGCCTGAGCAATTATGCCAGGATTTCGTCGACAAATCCTGAACGCGTTTACCCGATTTTGACCACGACCCGGCCGCGCACCTGCCCGGCCAGGATCGAGCCCGCCGCTTCCGCAACCCCGGAAAGGCGTATTTCACGAGTCATCGCGGCCAGTTTTAGGCGGTCAAGGTCGTTTTCCAGCCTTTTCCACGCCTCTCTGCGGCGCGGAAGCGGGCACATCACGGAATCGATGCCGTAAAGACACACCCCGCGCAGAATGAACGGGGCAACCGACGTGGGCAGGTCCATGCCCCCGGCCAGTCCGCAGGCGGCCACCGCCCCGCCATAGCGGGTCATCGACAACAGGTTGGCCAGCGTCGTGGAACCGACCGCATCGACGGCGCCCGCCCAGCGCTCCTTGGCGAGCAGCTTAGGCGCCCCGGCGAGGTCCTGGCGCTCGACGATCTCGGATGCGCCCAGGCCCTTGAGGTAGTCGGCCTCGCCGCTGCGACCGGTGATCGCGCTGACGGCAAAGCCGCGCTTGGCCAGCAGGGCGATCGCGACCGAGCCGACGCCGCCGGCGGCCCCGGTGACCGCGACCGGCCCGAGCTCGGGCGTGAGGCCGTGGCGTTCCAGCGCCATCACCGCCAGCATGGCGGTGTAGCCGGCGGTGCCGATCGCCATCGCCTCGCGCGCGCTCATGCTGGCCGGCAGCGGCACCAGCCAATCGCCTTTGACCCGCGCCTTCTCGCCAAAGCCGCCGAGATGGGTCTCGCCGCAGCCCCAGCCGTTGAGGATCACCTTGTCGCCCGGCTTCCAGGCCGGATGGCTGGAAGATTCCACAGTGCCGGCGAAATCGATGCCCGCGATCATTGGGAAGCGGCGCACCACCGGCGCCTTGCCGGTGATGGCGAGCCCGTCCTTGTAATTAACCGTGGAATATTCGACCGCGACGGTGACGTCGCCGTCCATCAGATTGGCTTCGTCGAAATCGGTCAGCGCGGCTTTCGTGCCGCCGTCGGCCTTCTCGATCACCATCGCCTTGAATGTCGGCACTGAGCGCCTCGTTGCTTGAACAGCTCGGAGGGCATTCATGGCGCGGCGACGTCAGGCGCGCAAGTCTCTCACGCCGGCACCGCGCGCGCGATCGGCTTCTCGACGATCGGCAGGTTGATGATCGCCGACAGCAGGCCGAACACCACCGAGAGCCACCACACCACATTGTACGAGCCGGTGCGCTCGAACAGGATGCCGCCCAGCCAGACGCCGAGGAAACCGCCGACCTGGTGGCTGAAGAAGGCAAAGCCGAACAGCGTCGCCATCCAGCGGGTGCCGAACATCAACGCCACCAGCGCCGACGTCGGCGGCACGGTGGACAGCCACAGCAAACCCATCACCGCGCCGAAGATCACCGCGGAGATCGGCGTCACCGGCAGACTGATGAACACCACCACCGCCAGCGAGCGCAGCACATAGATGATCGAGAGCAAATAGCGTTTCGGCATGCGGTCGCCGAGCCAGCCGGCGGTGACCGAGCCGATGATGTTGAACAGCCCGATGACGCCGAGCGTCCAGGCGCCTGCGTCGATCGACAATCCGCGATCGACCAGATAGGCGGGCAGATGCACCGTGATGAACAGCAGCTGGAAGCCGCAGGTGAAGAAGCCGAGCACCAGCAGAATGTAGGAGCGGTGCCCGAAGGCCTCGGCCAGCGCGTGGCGCAGCGACTGCTGGCTGGCGGCGCCCGGCTTCATGCTCATATCCATCGGCGCCGTGCGCAACGCGAACGAAAGCGGAATCACCAGCAACGTGATGATGCCGAACGCGATGAGGGCGTGCTGCCAGCCGAGGTGGTCGATGAAACCCACCGCCAACGGCGAGAACAGAAATTGTCCGAACGAGCCGGCGGCAGTACCGGCGCCGAACGAGAGCGAGCGCATATGCGGCGGCATCAGCTTGCCGAAGGCGGCAATCACGATCGTGAACGAGCTGCCGGCGATGCCGAGGCCGGTCAACACGCCGGCCGACAAATCGAGCATGCCGGGCGTGGTCGAATAGGCCATCAGCGTGAGGCCCGCGCAGTAGAGCACCGCGCCGGCCGAGAGCACGCGCATGGTTCCGAAGCGGTCGGCGATGGCGCCGACGAATGGTTGCGCGGTGCCCCAGACGATCACCTGGATCGCCAGCGCGAGCGCGAACACGTCGCGGCCCCAGCTATACGCCGACGACATCGGCGTCAGGAACAGTCCGAGCGCGGCGCGCGGTCCGAACCCGACCGCGCCGATCAGGCAGCCGCAAACGAGGATAACGAGCGGCGTGCGCCATGCGCCGGTCATGGCCGACTTGTCCGCCGCTGATTGCACCGACATCGTGAGATTGCTCCGGCCGAATTGTTGTGACATCGGCGCCGCTATCGAACCCGGCGCGGACGGAGGCGGAACATAGACGGTCGGCCAGCTAGTCCATAACTAATATTCGTGATCGTAGCCATTTGCGCCGCGCATGGCTTGAGCGGACGGCATTATTTGCGAGCGTTTTGGCGAATTGACGCTTGCCCCCCCTCGGACCGGAGCCATTCCACGCTATGGCTTACTGGCCCCGCCTGTTCTTCCTTCACGGCTAACTTCTCGGTCGTCGCCGCGTCACCCCAGGTTGGCTCATCGGAGCCATCGCCCCAGTCGCGCGGGCGATAAAATGTGTGCACGCCGAGCTTGTACAACTTTTTCATTTCCGCGACCCAGCTCGGGTGCACCCAATAAGCATGATAGTGGGTGGCCTTCGCCACCTCGGGCATCCACAGCTTGCCATCGAGCATGTCGCGCGCGATGCGCTTGGCCCGTTCCCAGGCATCCGGTTCGGTGACGATGTCGGGAATGCCGTCGCAAGCAAAGGTGAACTGGCAGGCGAGATGGCGGTGCGAGTTCTGGTAAACGACGCCGCAGATATCGTGCGGATAGAACGGCGAGAACACGCGGTTCATCACCACTTGCGCGACCGCGATCTGCCCGCGCACCTGCTCGCCGCGTGCTTCGAAATAGACCGCGTTGGCGAGACATTTCTCGGCCTTGGCGCGCGCCGTGCCGGTGAGTGCCAGCCGCTCCGCCGGCGATTTCGGCCGCTGGTCGACACCGGTGACCTCGCCCTTGCTGGCGATGGTTTCACCGGCTTTGCTCTCGCTGCCTTGCTCTGGCGGCGCCAGCGCCGACTGCTTGATGTCGGGATCGCCGGACGCACGCGATGCCAGTACCACCGGCGCTTCGCCGGGCGCCCAGGGCGCGATGGCTTCCTGTTCCACCGCCATCGGATCGGCGCCAAAAAAGACGAGCGCCGCGTCCTTGCCACCGCCGCGCTTGGGCGCGATCGCGGTGAGATCGGCAGGCGGAATATCGACATAGGGCAGATCGACATCGGGCGTCGGCGGCCGTTGGTCCGGAACGTCGGCGAATTCGTATTCCGAGTACCGCTCGAAGCGGCCGCCAGCTTCGTCCTTCTTCAGTGAGGCGTCGGCCTCCGGCATAGGCTCGATCGCGAGCAGCGGCGGCAGCGGCGGCAGCGGCTCGCGCGGACGCGCGAGCACCGAATCGCCCTTGGCCTTACGATTGACCGTGGGGAATTGCAGCGGCGCCGTCGGATCGCCGAGCGGCTGCGCGCCGATCGAGCCGGTGATGTCGGTCGGATCGAAATTCGCCAGGGCATAGAGCGGCGGGTGCGGGATCGTGGTGCCGACTGGCCGCGGCATGCTGAACATGGCGGCGTGAATGGTGCCGAAGGGCGATGCGATCAGGTGCTCGCGCGCGCGCCCGGCGACCGCCGGTTGGCGCGCCAGCAACGCGCCGAGATCCTGGAAGCCGATCGTGCTCGGCAGCAGCGCTAAGACCAGCACGCCGCAACCGATCTGCGCAAGCCGCCGCCGTCGACGCCTACGCCTACGCCTACGCGAAACTGCCATGAGTCCGCTCACGCGACACCGCAACAAATTCATGCCCAGGCCTGCCGCCGGACTGGCGACAACGCGACAGGTTTTTTATGGACTGATTAACCTTGCGAAGGTGTTAACCGCGGTGCGCCGACATCGCACCTCACGGGGAAGTCGTAAACGCTTCGTCAACGACCGATCAGATGCGCTGCGACGAAATTACCGGTGAGGAACAGCACGAGCCCGCCGATGTCGTTTCAGAAAAATACAACCTCGACTTGTTTTTAACTCTGGTCTCTCCTTTTAATCATCCAGGTTCTGGGCGGCGTTTCCGGCGTGGCGCTAGCCGCGGGCTCAGCCGACGTCTCAACGTTCGACTCGATGATCAGCCCGCCGGGATGGTCATTATCGATCATCACGCCACTATGGCTTGACCTCTACTTTATCCGATTGTGAGAAAGCGATGTCCGCTTCTCTAATCGGGCGTCAAGACGACTGAGGCTGGCGGGCCGCGCAGCTACGATGCCGGGAAAAAGATCAACGGGCGTAAGCGCCATGCCCTCATCGATACGGATGGGCGCGGCCTCGTGCTTGAACCGCATCCGGCGAGCATCCAAGACCGCGATGGCGGCGGACCGCTTCTGCGGGCCTCGCGTCATATCTTCCCGTTCATCCAGCGGGTCTTCGCCGACAGCGGATACGCGGGTGAGAAGGTTGCCAAGGCCACGTTGATCGCCGTCGAGATCGTGCGCAAGAACCCCGATCAGGTCGGCTTCGCCGTTCAGCCACGGCGTTGGGTCGTCGAGCGGTTCTTCGCCTGGATCGGGCGTAATCGGCGCCTGGCAAAGGACTTCGAGGCCACCATCGACTCGGCGCGCGCATTCCTCTACGCCGTCTCCGTCATGCTCCTTGTCCGCCGCATTGCGCGTGCTTCATGACTTTCGAAACCGACTCTAAGACGCTCTTGGTGATTGTCGCGATCGTCTTTTTTTCCGTAACACCTGCTAGGCGCGTCGTTTGTTGATTTGGCGACCGCGCGGCGTGCGCGCCGAAGGAGTGTCGATAGGTATCTCTCGCGATCCCGCGCGCCCTTCGATCTTCTCCCGCGCAGCGCTCGCGAGAAAAGCCGAACGCGTGAGCCCATGTGCCTTTGCCGCATCATCGATGGCATCGAGCAGGCCGGCATCGAGCGACAAATTGGCCCGCACCGCGCGGCCAGAGTCCAGGAGTAGCGGTACAATGGCAAGCGCGGCGCCCTCCGCTAGCGCTGTGGCAACCTCGGGATCGGCGCGCAACGCCTCAACCGAGCGCGGCGGTGGTAACGCCTCGCCGTCATCGATCGCGTCTTCGACCCACAATCGCACCGCTTCGACGGCGTTGCACAGAGCTTCGTCGGTGGTGGAACCGGCCGAGGTGCAGCCGGGTAAATCCGGCACCACCACGCCATAGGCACCAGCCTTGCCGTCCACCAGAGCAATGTAACGCATGGATAACCTCCTATGGACCCTGCCAGCCGGCGGCCTTGGCGATGGCACGTGCTACGCCGGGCGATAACGTACGGTGACGAGGCACGATGATGCGGCCGGGCCTTGCGGGATGCTTATAAACATCATGGTCGCCACCATGGCGGCTGACCCAGCCATCGCGTTCAAGCCGGGTGACTACCTTATTTCTGTTGGTTTCCGGCTGCGGCATGGCCACCCTACAATGCGCAAATATATGCGTATCAAAAATACTTGTCAATATGAGTACGCAATTGTTTGCGCAACTCAACGCATCCGCTGGAGTGCCTAAAATCTGGCCAAGCAATCGCTACTGAGTGTAGCAACCGTTCGGCGCGCCGAACTTGCAGAAAACGGGACATCCATGACGGCGGCCAACGATCTGGCCGTTCCCGCTGGAGCCGCAGACCTCGCGGAACGCAATCGACTATTGCTGGGAGCGGTACAGGAATCCGACGCCGCGGAGGGAAACGAGCTCAGCTTCGATTCGAAAAAGGATATCGCCGGCTGCTTCTTGCGCCTGGCAGATATGCCGACTGGCGCCCTGGATCGGCTCAGCCGCTACGAACATATGCTGTGGCGGCAACCGCGACAGATTGTGTTTGCGCTGGACTTGTTGCGGCCGCAAGCGACAGCCGAGCCGCTCAGCCTTTCCATTTTCATTCCGGCGGCGCGAGCCCGGCGCCTTGTCCGAAGAGTTCAGGTGATCACTCGCGAGGTCAACGCAGAGCGCGCCGATCCTCGCAGCGGCCAGCTTGCGTCATCATTGCAGATTGCCGGCCCCAATCAGCAAAGCCCCCCAATTGGCGCAAAACTCCTCCATCGATTATTGTCGCGTAACTGTTTTTTATTTGAATTTGAGTTTTAAGTGGTACAAATGTCCACAGAAGGAGAACGGCCATGCGTTACACAGTCGTTTTGGAACAAGAATCAGACGGCGGCTACGTCGCCAGCGTCCCGGCGCTGGCAGGATGTGTCAGTCAGGGCGACAGCCGCGCCGAAGCGCTTGCCAATATCCGCGAGGCAATTGAGCTTTACGTCGAGGATTGCCGCGACGCTGGCGATCCTGTCCCAACAGAGGTCGGCAAGGAATTCGTCGAAGTCGAGGCCGCGTAATCGCAAGGACGCAGTACGTGGCCAAGCTTCCTATCGACCTGTCCGGCCGAGAAGTGAGAGCCGCCCTGGAACGGGCAGGCTTCGTGTTCCGCCGCCAAAGTGGCAGCCACATGATCCTCCGCCGCGACGAACCTCATGCCAGGGTTGTCGTGCCCGACCACAAGCAGATCCGAGCGGGCACCCTCCGCCGCATCGTTGCCGACGCCGGCATGACCGTCGATCAATTCATACAACTGCTCTGACGCTGAGGCTGCGGACGAATGTCCGTATTCGGGGAACATCCGCTTGGCCATTAGCGACGACCCCCGAGCTAACAGTGCTCAAACGCCGGCTCGCGGAAATGCAGGGACGCCTTGAACGGCTGCAGGACGGCTCGTCCAGCCCCGCAATGACGACCAGTCCTGTCCCGACGAGCGGTCCCCTATCGAAAACCCCCGCCATTATCGTCAAAACTAGTGATCGCCGTCCATGTCAGCCGTGGAGCGCGAACTGGTGCTTCGATTGGCGAGTGTCCCGTGGCGGCTTCGCCGCGCGACCGGCATCTAAACTGCTCTTTTCGAATCGGTGACCGAGGACTCTCGCATGCACGAACACCGGCTTTCACGCGAGAACCTCGGTGGGACAGCAGATCTCGCGGAGCGCAATCGACTATTCCCGGGAGCGTTACAGGAATCGGACGCCGCGGAGGAAAACGAGCTCAGCTTCGATTCGAAAAAGGATATCGCCGGCTGCTTCTTGCGCCTGGCAGATCTGCCGACGAGCGCCCTGGATCGCCTCAGCCGCTACGAACACATGCTGTGGCGGCAAGCGCGACA
>Ga0208355_1000380_pt1 | contig 20200 bp, 15 predicted proteins | sample NGESurdeep072012_6_FD_184458 | JGI IMG/M metagenome (GOLD analysis project Ga0208355, IMG submission 184458) | Arctic peat soil microbial communities from Barrow, Alaska - NGEE Surface sample 210-3 deep-072012 (SPAdes) | ecosystem: Environmental > Terrestrial > Soil > Wetlands > Peat ... | reverse complement strand
GAGCCGCTGGCATCGCGGCCATTCGGCGAGCGGCGCGGCGAGCTGGCTGCGCTCCTGCGGCCGTCGAGCTGGTGCCTGGCCGGGCGCGGGTTCATCGGCGACGGGACCACGGTGGCGACCGCCCTCGGCGCGCTCGGGTTCCGGGCGCTCTCGGCGCGCCGGCTCGACGCGCCGGTGCGGCCGGGACCGGCCCACGATGCCTGGTACCGCGTCCCGGTGGTCGCGGCGCCCCGGGAGCTGCCGCCGTTCCTGGCCGTGCTCCGGCGCCTGCCCTTCTGACCGCGACGGGGGACGAGGGCGCCCACGTGTCGCTGGATCGCTACCGCCAGAAGCGCGACTTCGCGCGGACCCCAGAGCCCGCGCCGGGCCCGCCAGCCCTGGGGGAGCAGCCGGCCTCCGGGGGACGGCCGGCGCCGGGGACCGCCGCTCTGCCATCGGCCCCCGGCGGCTGCGGCCGGTTCGTCGTCCATCGCCACCGCGCCAGCCGCCTTCATTACGACCTGCGCCTGGAGATCGACAGCGTGCTCGCCTCGTGGGCGCTGCCGAAGGGCCCGACGCGCGACCCGGACGAGCGCCGCTTCGCCGCCCGGACCGAGGACCACCCGCTCGAGTACCTCGACTTCGAGGGCGTGATCCCGGCCGGGGAATACGGCGCGGGCGACTCGATCTGCTGGGACTGGGGCACGTTCGAACCGGAGCTCACCTGGGACCCGAGCGAGGCCATCCGTGCTGGCGAGCTGAAGCTCCGGCTTCGGGGCGAGAAGCTGGCCGGCCGGTTCACGCTCGTGCGCACCGCCGGGCAGGATCGGGAGCGGACCGGCGGCCGGCGCGGCGAAGGCGGCCGTGACGACGGCGGGTCATGGCTCCTCATCGCAAAGTCCGGCCCCGAGGCGATCCCGGGCTGGGACCCGGAGGCGCACCCGGCGTCGGTGAAGACCGGCCGCACGAACGAGGAGGTGGCCTCGGGCGCTCCTCCGCGGGTGGACGTCCGCGCGCCCGCTCCGCTCCCGTCGCTGGATCCGGCGGGCTCGCTGATTGCCGCCCAGCCGGGCTTCGTCGAGCCGATGCTGGCGACACCCGCGATCGCCCCGTTCGACGGCGACGACTGGCTCTTCGAGCCGAAATGGGACGGCTACCGGATCCAGGCGATCGTGACCGGCGGCAGCGTGGCGCTGCGGACGCGGAACCGCCACGACGCGGGCCGCCTCTTCCCCGAGCTGCTGGGCACGCCGACCTGGCTTGCGGCGTCGGAGGCGATCATCGATGGCGAGGTGGTCGCGCTCGACGCGGAGGGACGACCCGATTTCGGCCTCCTCCAGGCTCGCCTGGGCGGCGGCTTCAGCGCGTCCGACCTCCCGGCCAGCAGCCCCGCGCGCGAGGCGGGCCGGGCCGCGCCGCTCGCCTTCATGGCATTCGACCTGCCGTGGTGCGCCGGTCGGTCGTACCTCGACGTGCCGCTCGAGGATCGCAAGGCGATCCTCCGCCTCGTCCTCCGCGAGCACCCCCGCGTGCGCTTCGGGGGGCACGTTGCGCGCGACGGCGTGGCGTTCTTCGCGGCCGTTGCCGCCCAGGGCCTCGAAGGCGCGATGGCGAAGCACCGCCGCAGCCGATACGAAGCCGGGCGCCGGTCCGCAGCGTGGCTCAAGCTCAAGGTTCGCCCAACCCAGGAGCTGGTCGTGGCGGGGTACGTGCCGGGCCAGGGCAGCCATCGCGACCTCGGGGCGCTGCTGGTGGGCGTCATGGTGGAGGGGCGACTGCGCTACGCCGGGCGCGTCGGGAGCGGCCTCGACGCGCCGACCCGGGCCCGCATCCGTGCCGCCCTCGATGCCCGCGCCCGCGACACGCCGCCGTTCCCCGACGCCTCCGACGAGCTGGCTCGGACGCCCGGCGCCGTCTGGGCAGCGCCGGAGCTCGTGATCCGCGCCCGGATCGGCGGCTGGTCCCGCGACGGGATCGTGCGCCAGGCGTCGTTCGCGGAGGAGGCCGCGGAGGTCGACCCGGCCTCGGTGGAGCGGCAGGTTGCCGTCGGGCCGGAAGCGGCCGCCCGCGCGCTCGCGAACGCCAGGGTCACGCCTCGGCGAAGCCCAGCCGTCGCGGCGCTGCGGGACCCGGCCGCACAACCGGTGTTCGCACCGGCGACCGCGGAGGAGCTCGCTGCCCTGGAGGCGATGCCCGCCCGCGGCGGGCCGTGGCGGATCGGCGGGCGCGAGGTGTCGCTCACGAACCTCGACAAGGTCCTGGCGCCGGGGGCGGCGGGTGCGCCGGGGGCGCCGGGGGCGCCGGCGATGCTCAGGACGCCGGGTGCGCCGGGCGGGGATGACGCCCCGGTGACCAAGCGCGACCTGGTCCGCTATCTGGCGCTCATCGCGCCGGTGCTTCTGCCCCACCTTGCGGGCCGCGCGCTCAACCTGGCCCGCTACCCCGACGGGATCGGCGGCGAGTTCTTCTGGCAGAAGGACGTGGCCCGCGGCACGCCGCCATGGGTGACGAGCTGGCGCGAGCCGGACCCCCCGGACCGCCGACCCCACGCGTACGTCGTGGCCGACTCGACCGCGACGCTCGCCTGGCTGGGCAACCAGGCGGCCCTCGAGATCCATCCCTGGACTTCCCGGATCGAGGCGCCGGGCGAGCCCCGCTGGGCACTCGTCGACATCGACCCGGGCGAGCGCACCACCTGGGACGAGACGCTCGCGATCGCCCGGCTCTTCCGGCGAGCGTTCGAGCATCTCGGGGTGACCGGGGTGCCGAAGGTGACCGGGAAGCGCGGCGTCCAGGTCTTCGTCCCGCTGCGCGCGGGCTATTCCTTCGAGGAGACGCGAGCCTGGGTGGAGCAGGTGTCGCGCGCCGTCGGTTCCGCCCTCCCGGAACTCGTGAGCTGGGAGTGGTCGAAGGACCAGCGCGGCGGTCGCGCTCGCCTGGACTACACGCAGAACTGGCGGAATCGCACCCTCGTGGCGCCGTACTCGCCGCGCCCGGCGCCGGGCCTGCCGGTATCTGCGCCGATCACCTGGGACGAGCTCGAGGACCCGGAGCTGCGGCCGGACCGCTGGACCATCCGGACCGTCCTGCCCCGGCTGGCGGAGCGCGGCGACCTGTTCGCCGCTGCGCTGGGCCCGGGTCAGGAGCTGCCCAGGCTCTGACGCGGCCGCGCCGGGCCGCCCGGCGCGGCGCCCGGGGACACGTGGCCCCCGACCCCGTGCCCACCGGCCCTGCCGCCGGCAGGTCCTGTGCCGCGAGACTGGCCGCATGCAGGACCATGGTTCGCTCGTTGCTGTCCTCAACTCCACGTGGTTTGCCTCGGGCCTCGAGCCGGGGGTACAGACGCGCCTCGCCGAGCTGAGCCGAACGTTCACGGCGGAGCCAGGCCAGGAGCTGTTCCGGGAAGGAGATGAGTCCGAGGTCTTCGGCGTCGTCATCAAGGGCCGCATCGCCCTCCGCACCCACGTGCCCGAGCGCGGCGATTTCACGATCCTGACGGTCGAGCCGGGGGACGTCTACGGATGGTCCGCCCTGGTGCCGCCATATCGCGCAACCTCGACCGCCGTGGCGATCGAGCCGGTCAGCGCCATCACGTTCGAGGGGCCCGCCCTGCGGGCCGCCCTGCGAGAAGACCCCGCGCTCGCGCAGGCCCTCTATCCACGGGTCCTCGTCGCCGTCGCGCGACGCCTCACCGCCACGCGCGTCCAGCTCATGGACCTCTTCGCCGCCGAGGAAGTGCGTTCATGGTGATCTCGGTCTCGCGCTCGCCCCGGGGCAACCGACCCAACATCGAGGGGCCGGGGTTCCTTGCCCGGGCCGACCTCCAGGTCCTCTTCGACCTTCTCCGCGAGGACGGCCGGCTCCTCATCGGCCCCACCGTGGCTGACGGCTCGATCGTCTACGACGAGATCACGTCGGTCGATGAGCTGCCGCGCGGATGGGGCGACGAGCAGGCACCGGGCCGCTACCGGCTCCGCCGACGCGGGGACGAACGGCTCTTCGGCTACGTCGTCGGGCCCACGGCGTGGAAGAAGTGGACCTTCCCTGCCCTGATCCCGCTCACTCGCTCCACGCACGACGGCCGCAAGGTGACCTTCGAGCCCGAGCAGGCCATTCCGCCGAAGCTCGCGTTCCTGGGGGCACGCGCCTGCGAGATCGCGGCGCTCGGGATCCAGGACCGGGTCCTGATCGGGACGGAGTTCATCGACCCGGACTACATGGTCCGGCGCGCCAACGTGTTCGTCGTCGCCGTCCAGTGCACGACGTCGGCGTCCACCTGCTTCTGCACGTCGATGGGCACCGGTCCCGAGGTCACGGGCGGGTTCGACCTCTCGCTGACCGAGCTCGACGCGGGCTTCCTGGTCGACGCCGGGACGCCTGCGGGCCACGCGGTCCTGGAGCGCCTCCCGCTGCGCGCCGCCACCGCGGCCGAGCAGTACGGGGTGGCCGCCACCGTGGCGGCCGTGCGCGCCCGGATCGGCGACCCTGTCCCCACCGACGGCATCCACGATCGCCTGCTCGCCCAGCTTGACCATCCGCGCTGGGCGCAGGTCGCGGAGCGGTGCATCACCTGCGGCAACTGCACGCTGGCGTGCCCCACCTGCTTCTGCACGACGGTGACCCAGACCACGGACCTGACGGGCACGAGCGCCGTGGCCAAGCGGACCTGGGACAGCTGCTTCAGCCCGGGCTTCGCGAAGGTGGCGGGCGGCAGCTTCCGGGCCAGGCCGCGCGACCGCTACCGGCAGTGGCTCACCCACAAGTTCGCGACGTGGTTCGACCAGTTCGGGACCTCCGGCTGCGTCGGCTGCGGGCGCTGCATCACGTGGTGCCCGGTCGGGATCGACGTCCGCGACGAGCTGAACGCCATCGCGCCGCCCGTGCCGCTCTCACCCGAGTCGCGACTCGTCGAGCCGGTCGCCGCGACCCCCAACGATTTCGTGACCGCCCGCGTCGTCAACACGAAGGCGGAGACCTCCGACACCACGACCCTCACCCTCACCGGCGTCGACCCGGCGTTCAGTCACGGCAGCACCGGGCAGTTCGCCATGGTCGCGCTGCCGGGCTTCCCGCCGCTCCCGATCTCGATCAGCCGCTTCCTGGCCGACGGGATCGAGCTGACGATCCGCGGCGCCGGCCCCGCCACGAAGGCGATGTGCGCGCTCCAGGTGGGCGACCAGGTGGGCCTCCGCGGTCCGCTGGGCAACAACTGGCCGCTGGACCGGGCGGTCGGGCGCGATCTCGTCATCGTCACCGGCGGCATCGGCCTCGCACCGCTTCGGCCGGTCCTCCACGCGATCATCGCCGACCGTCGCCGGTTCGGGGACGTGAAGCTCTTCTACGGCGCCCGGACTCCGGCCGACATGCTCTATCGCGACGAGCTCGAGCGGTGGGGCAAGCGCGACGGGATCGACGTGAGCCTGACCGTGGATCGCGCCGGTCCGGACTGGGCGGGGCCCGTGGGCATCGTCACCCACCTGTTCGACCAGGCCGCCTGGGACGGCTCCAACATGATCGCCTTCGTCTGCGGACCCGAGAGGATGATGCAGGCGACGTCCACCACGCTCGCCGGCCGGGGCGTGTCCGCATCCCGCATCCACGTGACGCTCGAGCGGCACATGGAATGCGGGATCGGGCTCTGCGGCCACTGCCAGATGGGCAAGTACTTCGTCTGCCGTGACGGCCCGGTCTTCTCGATCGCGCAGCTCGGTGACACCTTCGGCCGGGAGGGCATCTGATGGCTCATGCCCCCGTCGCGGCACGTCCCCGCGTCGGCGTCGTCAAGTTCGCATCGTGCGACGGGTGCCAGCTCACGCTCCTCGATCTCGAGGATGAGCTGCTCTCGGTCGTGGATCATTTCGACATCGTCGACTTCCCCGAGGCGACGTCAGCTCGCTCCGCGGGACCGTACGACGTCCTGTTCGTCGAAGGCTCCGTCTCGGAGCCGGCCCACCTAGAGCGGATCGTCGAGCTCCGCCGGCGGACGCGCTTCCTTGTCACCATCGGCGCCTGCGCGACGGCCGGCGGGATCCAGGCGCTCCGCAACTGGGGCGACCACGACGCGTTCCGGCTGGGGGTCTACTCGCACCCGGAATGGGTCGCCTCGCTCGCCCGCTCCACGCCCATCTCGGAGCACGTGACCGTCGACGCGGAGCTGCGCGGCTGCCCGATCGATCCGGGCCAGCTCGTGGAGCTGCTCACGGCGCTCACCACCGGTCGCCGCCCGCAGCTGCGCGACGAGGCCGTGTGCATGGAGTGCAAGCGACGCGGCGTCGTCTGCGTGATGGTCAGCAAGGGCATCCCCTGCCTTGGCCAGGTCACCCAGACGGGCTGCGGCGCCATCTGCCCGCGCTTCGGCCGGGGCTGCTACGGCTGTTTCGGGCCGCGCGAACAGGCGAACGCGGCCGGGCTCACGCGCCACCTCCAGATGGCCGGCGACCGGCCGCGGGAGGAGATCGGGCGCCTCTTTGCCGGGTTCACTGCCTACTCGGAGCCGTTCCGCAGCATGGTCACGGAGCTCGGCGGCGCCCGGAGCGGGCGCGGCACCACGACGACGACGGCCGAGCCGACGCCGCGGGGAGGAACGAGATGAGCCACGGAACGGCGCCGGCCAAGGCGGCGGACGATCGCCTCTACGAGGTCCATGAGCTCACCCGGGTGGAGGGCGAAGGTTCGCTCCGCCTCCGGGTGAAGGACGGTGAGGTTGTCGAGGCTCGCCTCGGGATCTTCGAGGCGCCGCGCTATTTCGAGCAGCTCGTCGTGGGGCGAACCCCCGACGAGGTCGTCGACATGGTGGCCCGGATCTGCGGGATCTGCCCGGTCGCATACCAGATGAGCGCGGTCCACGGCTTCGAGGAGCTCTTCGGAGTCCGGATCGACCCGCAGACGCGGGCGCTCCGCCGCCTGCTCTACTGCGGCGAGTGGATCGAGAGCCACGCCCTCCACATCTACCTCCTCCACGCGCCGGACTTCCTGGGCTACGAGAGCGGCATCGCCATGGCGGCCGACCACCGGCCGCTCGTGGAGCAGGCCCTCAGGATGAAGAAGGCCGGCAACCACCTCATCAAGATCCTGGGCGGCCGGCCGATCCACCCGGTCAGCGTCCGCGTCGGCGGCTGGAGCCGCGTCCCCCGGGTGAGCGAGCTCAAGGAGCACCGGGCGGCCCTCGAGGAGGGTCTCGCATTCGCGCTGGAGACCGCCAAGCTGGTGGCCGGCTTCACGATGCCGGCGTTCGCGCGCGAGCCTCGCCTCGTGAGCCTCCGGCACGCCGCCGAGTACCCGTTCAACGACGGGCGGATCGTCAGCTCGGACGGGGTTGACCTTCCTCCCTCGGGATGGCGCGATGCCTTCGAGGAGTTCCAGGTGGAGGGCTCGAACGCGCTCCACGCCCGGTCCCTCGATGGCAAGGGGGTCTACCTGCTCGGACCTGCCGCGCGCGTCGTCCTGGCCGGCGAGCAGCTGCACCCGCTCGCGAAGGAAGCCCTGGCTGCTTCCGGCTACGCCGAGATGATCCGCACGAACATCTACGCGTCCATCGTGGCGCGCGCCGTGGAGCTGATCCACGCGTTCGCCGAGGCGATCGACATCATCGACGCGTATCGGGCCCCGTCCGAGCCGCTGGTGGCGTGGCAGAGTCGTCCCGGCGTTGCGGCCTGGGCGACCGAGGCCCCGCGCGGCCTGCTCTTCCATCGCTACGAGGTGGACGAGTCCGGGCGGATTCGCACGGCCCAGATCGTGCCCCCGACCAGCCAGAACCAGGCCGCCATCGAGGCGGACCTCGTCGTCGCGGCGAAGCAGGTCCTGGACCTGCCGCATGCGGAGGCCACGCACCGGCTCGAGCAGATGATCCGGAGCTATGACCCCTGCATCAGCTGCGCCACGCACTTCCTCGACCTCCGGGTCGAGGAGGCCTGAGCGCCGCCGCATCGCACCGAAACCGTCGCCGCACAGAGCCCGGAGCGTCCCATGACAACGCGCGTCCCGATCTTCGTGTGCGGGGAGCCAGCCCGCGGTGATGACGCGGCCGGGTTCGCCGCCATCGAGCTGCTCCCGCCCGATCTTCGCGAGCGCGCGGAGGTCGTGCCGGTCGGCCAGCTCGACATCCTCTTCCTGATGGACCTGCCGGCCGACGCGCCCTGCGTCGTGGTCGACGCCGTTGCCGGGCTTCGGCCGGGCGAGATCTGGGTCCGCCCGCTCGCCGCGCTCGTGGATCGCGCCCGCGTGCTCGCCGCCGCCGGGTGTGCGCCGGAACCCCGCTCGTCCCACGAGCTCCCGCTGGAACAGGTGCTGGACCTTGCCGCCACGCTGCGCGACGCGCCGCCGGCCGGCACCTTCGTCGGGATCGGCGGCGGCTGCTTCGACGTCGGGACGCCGTTGACGGCTCCGGTCGCCGCGGCGCTGCCCCGGTTCGCAGCCGCCATCGCCGCCGAGGTCGTCGCATTCGCCGCGAGGGAGGCGGCGCCATGCTGAGCGGGATGCCGCCCGGCGCGGCTGGTTCCGGCTCGATGCTGGGCGGTGCGTTCTTCCTGCCGCGCGCCAACCTCCAGGACCTCCTGGATCTCCTCCGCGAGGACGGGCGGCGGCTGATCGGGCCCACGATCGCGGACGGGGCGATCGTCTACGACGAGATCGCGTCCGTCGACGAGCTGCCGCGCGGGTGGCGCGACGAGCAGGGCCCGGGGTCGTACCGGCTGGTCCAGCGCCACGACGATGTCAGCTTCGGGTACGTCGTGGGACCCACCAGCTGGAAGCGCTTCACCTTCCCGCCGGCGGTGCCCCTCACGGTGGGCTCCACGGTGGACGGCGAGGTGCGCTTCCACGCCGCGCAGCCGGAGATCCCGAAGCTTGCCTTCCTCGGCGTGCGCGCCTGCGAGCTGGCGGCACTGGGCGTGCAGGACCGCGTCTTCCTGGGCGGCCCGTACATCGAGACCGACTACCAGCTGCGCCGCCGGGCGACGGTCGTGGTGGCCGTGCAGTGCACCACCGCGGCGTCCACCTGCTTCTGCACCTCGATGGAGACCGGGCCGGAGGTCCGGGGCGGCCACGACCTGGCCCTGACCGAGATCCCGGCTGGCTTCGTGGTCGAGGTCGGGACGCCGACCGGCGCGGAGCTGCTGGCGAGGCTCCCGGTCAGCGCCGCCCGGCTCGACCAGTCCGTTGCGGCCGTCCAGGCCCTGGCCGGCGTTCGCGCCGCGATCGGCAATCCCGTCCAGACCGCCGGCCTCCGCGACCGGCTCATGGCGAAGCTGGACTCGCCGCGCTGGACCGAGGTGGCCGAGCGCTGCATCACCTGCGGCAACTGCACGCTGGCCTGCCCCACCTGCTTCTGCACGAACGTGAGCCGCAAGAGCGACCTCGTGGGCGCCGAGTCGATCAGCGAGCGCAACTGGGACAGCTGCTTCAGCCCCGGCTTCGCGATCGTCGCCGGCGGCGATTTCCGGGCGCGGCCCAAGGACCGCTACCGGCAGTGGCTGACCCACAAGTTCGCCTCGTGGTGGGACCAGTTCGGACAGTCCGGCTGCGTGGGCTGCGGGCGCTGCATCACGTGGTGCCCGGTGGGCATCGACGTGCGCGCGGAGCTGGCCGCGATCGCCCCCGCGGTGCCCGAGCCGCCCGGCCCTCCCACGTTCGAGCCGGTTGCCGACGATCGCCAGGCGTACGCCACCGCGCTGGTCACGCTGGTCCACCCGGAGACGCCCGATACGACGACGATCCGGCTTGCCGGGCTCGACGCCGTCCACGCGGGCGGCCAGCCCGGCCAGTTCGGGATGGTCTCGCTGCCGGCCTTCCCGCCGGCGGCGATCTCGATCAGCCGCTTCCTGCCCCCGGACGGCCTGGAGCTGACGATCCGCGCGGCCGGCGCGGCGACGAGCGCGATCACGGCCCTGCAGCCGGGCGCGTCGGTCGGCTTCCGCGGCCCTGTCGGCATCGGCTGGCCGGTGGCGGCGGCGTACGGCAAGGACGTCGTGGTGGTGACCGGCGGCACAGGCCTGGCACCCCTTCGGCCGCTGCTCGACGCCCTGCTCGCTGAGCGCGAGCGCTTCGGCCAGGTGCGCCTGTACTACGGTGCGCGGGCGGCCGGGGACATGCTCTTCCGAACCGAGCTGGAGGACTGGGACCGGGGCGGCCAGATCGACGTCACCTGCCGCTGGCTCAGGCGCCACCAGGGCCCGGGCGGGCCGTACGCCGGCGCCGGCCGCTCCACGGTCAGCGCCATCCACCAGGCGTCGTGGGACGGCTCCGCGACCGTCGCCTTCGTGTGTGGACCCGAGCGGATGATGGAGGCCACGACCATCGCGCTGGCGGGGCACGGGGTCACCCGCGACCGCATCTGGGTGACGCTGGAGCGCCACATGGAGTGCGGCCTGGGCTTCTGTGGGCACTGCCAGATGGGCCGCTTCTTCATCTGCAAGGATGGACCCGTCTTTGCGCTCAGCGACCTCGGCGACACGTTCGGCCGCGAAGGGATCTAGGGATGAGGAGGAGACCATGCGGATCCTGATCACCGGCGCCGCGGGGTTCATCTGCGGCCACCTGATCCCCGAGCTGTTGAATGCCAACCACGACGTCATCGGTGTCGATGACCTGGGACGCTACGGCGCCGCCGTCCACCCGTACGACAGCCATCCCCGCTACCGGTTCGTCCACGGCGACGTGCGCGACACCGAGCTGATGCGCGAGCTGGCCATGGAGGCCGACCAGATCGTGGCCACGGCCGGCCTCGTGGCCCGGTCCGCCTCGCTCCACGAGCTCGCCTACGACCTGCTCGCGGAGAACGAGCGGATCGTCGCCTCGACCTTCGACGCCGCGATCGACGCCTACCTCGACGGCCACCTGGAGCGAATCGTCGTGCTGAGCAGCACGATGGTCTACGAGTCCGCGACGATGTTCCCGACACCCGAGGGCGCCCAGCGGACATCGCCGCCGCCCGTCTCGACGTACGGCTTCCAGAAGCTGGCGTCGGAGTACTTCGCGCTTGGCGCCTGGGAGCAGTACCGGCTGCCGTACACGATCCTGCGGCCCTCGTCGCCGGTGGGGATCGGCGAACGGCGCCTCCTGCGGCTGCCGGGCGAAGGGGCGCGGGGCAAGCTGGCCACCAACCACGTGATCCCGGACCTCGCGCTCAAGATCCTCGCCGGGCAGGACCCGGTCCACATCTACGGCGAGGGCAACCAGATCCGGAGCTTCATCGCAGTCCGGGACCTGGCCCACGGGATCCGCCTGGCGATCGAGTCGCCGGATGCCGTGAACGCGGACTTCAACCTCTGCCGCGGGAAGGGGATCACGATCCTCGCGCTGGCGGAGAAGATCTGGAGCAAGCTCCGGCCAAACGACGAGTTCCACTACGTCTCGGACACGCCCTACCCGTACGACGTCCCGAACCGCGTGCCGGACGTCCGCAAGGCGAAGGCGATCCTGGGCTTCGAGGCCACGACGCCGCTGGACGCGATGCTCGACGAGGTGATCGCCTGGGTGCGCGACGAGGTGGAGGCGGGCGTCCTGACGTCGGAGACCAGAGCCTAGCGTTCGTCCGCGCCGCCCGACGGGACGCTCGCGCCCTCCGCGAGCCGCCACGCCGCGGCCCGCGTCAGCCCGGGTAGATCGTCTTGACGGTCGTGCTGTCCACCCACGCCGGCTCGACCAGCAGGGTCTTGCCCACGGGCTTGCCCGCGATGAGGTCCAGCATGGCCGGCACGATCGTGGCTCCGAAGCGCTCCGGGAAGTACGCGGCGTCTCCGAGATAGTGCGGATTGGTGCGGATCAGGTCCAGGACCTTCGGCTCGGCACCCTGCCCGCTGACCCAGACGTCGGCCTCGCGCCCCGCCGCCTTCGCGGCGTCGAGCGCGCCGAGGGCGCCGTCGTCGTTCATCGCGACGACGATGATCTTGCTCTTGCCAGGCAGTGAGTCGAGGAACGCGGCGACCGCGTCCCGGGCCGTGTCCTGGCGGTCGGAGGACGCGCCGATCTGCTCGTTCGTGATCGCGCCCGGGCAGACCGACTGAAAGCCCTGCCGATATCCGTCCATCCGGAGCTGGCTCAGGTCGGGCACGGCCGACGATTCCAGGGAGACGTAGGCGTCGTACGTGCAGGCCCAGTTCGCCTTCACCCAGGCTCCCACGGCCGCGCCCGCGACCTGGCCGGCGCGCAGGTCGTCGGCTGCGACGAGCGTCGAGGCGCAGGGGGCCTCGGGCAGCCCGACGGCGAGCACCGGAAGGCCGGCCGGCACCTCCGCGCACACGTCAGCCGGGAGCTTGAGCGAGCCCTGGAACTGGATCAGGCCCTTGATCCCGGCAGCGGTCACCTGCTTCATGCAGCCATCCACTCGCGCGGGATCCACGTTGGCGTCGCAGGTGACGAGGGTCGCGCCAGCGGCGGCTGCCTGGGCCGCGATGCCGTCGCTGATCTGCTTCACGTAGGGGACGAGATCGCCGTACGAGAGGTAGCCGAGCGTGATGCCCGCGCCACTCCCCGCGGATGCGCCGGTATACGGGTTGGCCGACGGTGGCTGCGTGGGCCCGAGCGTGGGAGTCGGCGACGGCGCGGTCGCGGTCCCACCGGTCGCGCAGGCGGCGAGGGTCAGGGTGGCGATCACGAGAAACACGGCCAGGCGGCCGGCGCGGGCGGGGCGCGGGGTGCGGACGGGCACGAGGATCCTCCGGGGCGGCGAGATCGGGTTCGGCGTTGGGGGCCGCGGCCGATGCCGGGTTGGGCGATGCGAACCGGGCGGCCAGCCCGAAGGATACTCGCGTCACGGTCACGGCACGGGACCGCGCTCAGGGTGCCTCCAGGACGGCCTCTATGGCGTCGGGAGCGCCGGCAGGGTGGCCCCTCCCGGCACGGACGACATCCCGCGCGAATCCAGCGCCGCGAGCGCCTCGTTCGCGGGAGCCAGGCGAGCGTGCAGCTCCTCGTAGACGGCGAAGGCCCGGTCGTACATGGCGACCCCGGCGGGATCTGGCGCGAGGCGCTCCGCCACATGGACCATTGCCCCGATCGCGGCCCGAACGTCCGGATGTCCGCCGGCGCCAACCGCGCCGAGGATCGCCGCCCCGACCAGCGAGGCCTCGGCGACCCGCGGGACGATGACCTCAACGTCCAGGACGTCGGCCTTGATGCCGTTCCAGAGGCGGCTCGCGGCCGTGCCGCCCGTGACGTGCAGCTCCGTGAAAGGGAGGCCGGCTTCGCGGGCCGGTGCGGCGACGTGGCGAATCGCGTACGCGGCCGCCTCGAGGACGGCCCGGGCGAGGTGCCCGCGGCCGTGGTGGAGCGTCAGGCCCACGAAGGCCCCGCGCGCCAGCGGGTCGAAGAGCGGCCAGCGCTCACCGGCGAGGTACGGGAGGAAGACCAGGCCCTCCGACGCGGCCGGGACGGCGGCCGCCTCCGCGAACAGCGAGGCGACCGGGACCGCTCCGCCAAGCGCATCGGCCACGAACCAGTCGAGCGCCTTCCCGGTGCCGGCCATCGCCCCGCCGACATACGACAGACCCGGCAGGGGCGCGGCGCCGGTCCACAGGGACGGGATGACGACCGGGGTCGCAAGGTACAGGCCGAAGCCGCCCGACGTGCCGCCCGTGTCGATCGCCTGCCCGGCACGGGTCAGCCCGGCCCCGAGGAACGTCGCGATCGCGTCGTTGACGCCGGCCACCACCGGTAGCCCGGGCCGGAGGCCGAGCTCGGCGGCCGGTCCCGCGAGGAGGCCGCCCAGCACCGAGCCCGCACGGACGCCCGGCGGAGCGCTCCGCGCATCCATCCCGGCACGGCGCGCGTCGTCGGCGGTGATGGCGTCCGCGGGATCCTGCAGCGCCGCGGCGGCGACCCCGGTCAGCCGGAGTGCGACGTGATCCCACGCCGCCAGGAACCAGGTGGCCCGGGACGCGATGTCGGGGGCCGCGGTTGCGAGCCGGCGCGCCGACCCGAGGAGGGTCACGGTCCAGCCGTGGCGGCCCAGCGCCGCCCCGACCGCGGCGGTTTCGTCGGCCGATCGGCGATCCAGCCAGGTGACCGCGTTGCCGACCGCCCTGCCGTCCGCCGCCGTGGGCACCAGCGTGGGGCCCTGTCCGACGCAGCAGATCGCGACCGGCTCGAGTGGGCCATCCGCCGACGCCTCCGCCAGCGCGGTCGCGGCGGCGTGACGGAGCGCGTCCCACCAGGCGTCGGGGTCCTGCTCGGCGCGGCCCGGCTCGCCGTCGAGCAGCAGCGGATACGAGGCCCTGCCATCGCCGCGAAGCCGGCCGTCGAGGGCCACGACGCCGACCTTCGCGGCGGAGGTCCCGAGGTCGAGGGCAAGGACGACGCGCGCGTCGGCGGTAGTCACGACGGCCAATGGTAGAGGCCGCGGCGAGCACGCGCCGCCACGGAAGCAGCGCTGCGGCCGGAGGAGCCGTGCGCGGTCGAAGCCGTCAGCGGGTCCCGTCTCCGCGACCCACCAGCCACCATGCCGCCGGGAAGATGATCCCGGCCAGTGCCAGCTTCACGAGGTCGCCGACGAGGAAGACATAGACGCCCTTGGACAGCGCGGTGGAAAGGTCGAAGCCGGTGGCGGCCATCAGCCAGGGCACCCCGACCGCGTAGATCACGACGTTGCCAAGGAGCATGGCCACCACCGCCCCGCCGACGTGCCGGTCCCACCCCAGCTCCGCGAGCCTCCCGACGAGGGCGCTGGCCAGCAGGAACCCCAGCAGGTAGCCGCCGGTCGCACCCAGGACCCAGTGGCCGGCCTCACGGCCAATGAACGTGTGGATCCCGGACGCGCCTCCCGCGTATACCGGGAGGGCGAGCCCCAGCGCCAGGTAGAGCCCCACCGACATCAGGCCGCGTCGGAAGCCCAGCGCCCCTCCGACGAGGAGAACCGCGAACGTCTGGGCCGTGATCGGGACTGGCGAGACAGGCAGCGTGACCCGCAGGTCGCCCGGCAGGATGATCGTCTGGCCGCTGAGGACGACCTGGAGGTTCGCCGTCAGCGCGATGAGGAACGCACCGATCGCGATGAGCGCCAGGTGGCGCGCCCGCTCGCTGATCCGCTCGCCGATCGCGATCGGGACCAGGAAATCCCCGATCGTGATCCCGCGCTCGCCCGCCGGGAGCCGGTTGAGGCGGGGCGTCGCGAGCGTCATCTGCACCTCCGGTGGCGGCCGGGACGACCGCAGGCCCCGAGTCTACTCGTACGCGACCGCGCGAACGATTTCGACCCGGGCCGCAAGGGTGGCGGGCCAGGCAGAGGCGACGACCGCGAGCACGATTCCGCCGAACAGGGCCAGACCGATGGTCGCCCAGCCGGGATCGTACGGAACGCCGGGACCGGCACCGAGGACAGCCAGGATGACCCCGGCGGCGATCCCGGTCACGACCCCGATGATGGCGCCGACCGCTCCGAGAACGGCCGCCTCGAGCATCACGAGCCGCCGCGCCTGGCGCCGGGTGAGGCCGGCTGCCCGCAGGAAGCCCAGCTCGCGGACGCGCTCCAGCACGTTCATGGTGAGCGTGTTCACGATTCCGAGCCCGGCCACGATCAGGGCCACCGCGGCCAGCGCGGTCAGGAGCCCGAAGAGGCGGTCCACGGAGGCGCCGATGGTCCCCGCGACGGCGTCGAGCGGGGCGAGCTCCAGGGCGTTCATGCGCGCGAGCGGCTCGAGCGCAGCCGCCGCTGACGCCGCCTGCCCGGGCATGTAACGGACGGCGAAGTACTCCGCGCCGAGCGCGCCCAGGCGCTGGGTCGCGTCCGACCAGCCCACGAGGACGGCCTCGCCTGAGCTACCCGGGATCGTCCTGGCCGCGATGCCGACGACGCGCAGCGCCACGATCTCGCGGCCGGCGAGGACCTGGAGCAGGCCGCCGAGCGGAAGGCCCAGCCGATCCGCGACGGAGGCGGGGAGGATCACGGAGCCGCCGGCGTCGAGCGCGGGAAGGGCAGTCGCGCGGTCCCCGGCCGTGAGCGAGAGCCGGCCATCCGAGAGGAGATCCGCTCCCACGACGGCCGCCGCGTCCAGCCGCTGCCCGCTCACGGCGACCGCGAAGAGGCCAATCGGGCTGAGCCGAGCGACGCCCGGCACGGCGGCGAGGTCGGCGAGCTGCGGCTCGTCGAGGGCCACCGGGCGGACCGAGGTGAGGAGCGCGTCGCCCGGGATCACGTCGGTCAGCCACGCGGTGGCGGACCGCCGAGTCGTCGCGGCGACGCCGCCGAGCGCGACGAGGACTGCGAGCGCCGTGGCCAGGCCGCCGACGGTCAGCGCGGTGCGACTCCGATCCCGCACGAGGACGCTCCGGGTCAGGCGCGCTTCCGTGGGCAGGAAGGGCCGCGCGAGCGCCCCGACCAGCGCACCCAGCGGGCCGACGAGGTAGGGGCTGGCAAGTGCCACGCCGAGCAGCAGCCCGTAGACCGCCAGCGGCCTGAGCATGCCGGCGCCGCCCCCGGCCGCCCCCGGCCAGAGCGCGATCCCGGCGATCCCGACGACGGCGAAGACGAGCGTGAGCCAGCGGAGCCGGGCCCGCAGGACCGTGGTCTGTTCGAGCCGGGCCGTCAGCGCCGCGACCGGCGAGATGCGGGCCGCGCGCAGGGCAGGCTCGAGCGCGGCGGCGATCGTCACGCTGAAGCCGAGCAGCGCGCCAAGGAGCAAGCCGGCCGGCGGGATCACGAGGTCCCGGCTCGCGAGCACGGCTCCGCCCGGCGACAGGTACGCGGTGACCGCCGCCGCGAGACCCACGCCGGCCAGGATCCCCACCGTGACGCCCGCGACTCCGAGATGTCCCGCCGAGATCAGCACGAGCAGCGTCACCTGGCGGCGGGTCATCCCGGCTGCGCGCAGCAGCCCCACGTCCCGGGCGCGCTCGGCAACCGTCATGGCGAGCGTGTTGAAGATGAGGAACGCACCCCCGAAGAGCGCGATGGCCGCCACGAGCGCGATCGTGACCCGGAAGTCCGCGGTGGCGGCGCGCAGGCGCGCGACCAGCTCGTCCGGCGTCGTGAGGGTGTACGGCTCCACGAGGAGCCGGCGCTCGAGCGCTGCCGTGACGGCGGCGACGTCGCTGCCCCGCGCGACACTGACGTCCACGCGGGTCACGGAGTCGGTGCTGAAGAGCGCCTGGGCGGCAGGGAGCGGCACGACGATGCTGCGGCGGGCCGGGTCGGGGTCCCCGGGGACCGCCACGAGGATTCCCGATACCCGGAACGTCTGCGGGCCGGATTGCGCGGACCCGTTGAGGGTGATCGTGGCACCCACGGTGAGCCCGTCGGCGCGAGCGAGCGCGTCCGAGACGAGCGCCACGTTGCCGCCCTCCGCGGGGAGCGGCGCCCCGCTCGCGAGCGGCCGGTCGTGGAGCGCGGCGTCCGGCGCGGGATCCACCCCGATGACGGTCACCGGCACGGGCAGGCCGGACCCGGCGTGAGGATCCGGGGCCGGGTAGGTCCGGCGCTCCAGCTCCGGCGCGACCACCGCGATGCCGGGCGTCGTGGTGATCGCGGCCAGGGACACCGGCGAGAGGCCCGTTTCGAGGAACGCCGCGACGCGCAAGTCGGTGCGGCCCAGCTGGTCGTGGGCGCTCTGCTCGGCGGCGGCGTCGAGGCCCGCGTTGAGGACGAGGGCGGCGATCAGCACGCCGACCCCGAGGGCGATCCCGACGATCGTGAGGACCGTGCGGAGCGGCCTGGCAGCCAGGGTGCGGCGGGCGAGCGCGTCGAGGGCGCGCACGGATCAGAGGCCGAGGTCGGCGAGCCGCGCGATGAGCGGCGCGGCCCCGTGATCCTCGCGGCGACCCAGCCGGATCTCGTCGCGGAGCGACCCATCGCGGAGGACGTAGACCCGGTCGGCGTACGCGGCCGCCTTCGCGTCGTGCGTCACGAGGACCACGGTCTGGCCGCCCTCGTGGCACGAGCGCCAGAGGCGATCCAGGATCTCCGTGCCGGTCGCGAAGTCCAGGTTCCCGGTCGGCTCGTCGGCGAGCAGGAGCGCCGGACGTCGGACGAGCGCGCGGGCGAGCGCGACGCGTTGCTGTTCGCCCGCGGAAAGCTGGTCGGGCCTGTTGCGCTCCTTGCCGGTCAGGTCGACCGAGGCGAGCGCCGCCCGGATCGCGGCGGCCTGGTCCCCGCGGCGGGCATCCTCGCCGGCGATCGTGAAGGGAAGGGCCACGTTCTCCCAGACGTTCAGGAGCGGGAGGAGGTTGAAGAACTGGAAGACGAAGCCCGTCTTCTCGCGGCGGAGCTTCGTCGCCGCGTCGTCGGACAGGCGGCTGATGAGCGCCCCGTCGAGGACGACGTCCCCGGACGTCGGCTGGTCAAGTCCTCCGAGCAGGTGGAGAAGCGTGCTCTTGCCGGAGCCCGACGGTCCCATGAACGCCACGAGCTCGCCGGGCTCCACGGCGAGCGAGACGCCGCGCACGGCCTCGACGTCGCCGGCGCCCAGGCGATAGCGCTTCGTGACGTCGCGTGCCTCGAGGATCGGCGGCATCAGCGAGACGCCGCTGCGAGGGGTGGATTGCTCCGCATGGCGGCGAGTGTAGCGGAGCCGGCATCGGCCCCGGGGCTCGCGCCGTTCCGCCTCAGGAGCCGAAGATCAGGGCGAGCAGGCTCTCAAGCAGCCCGCCCGACGGGCCCGTCGCGGGCACGGGGTCCAGGACCCGCAGGGACGACAGGCCATCCGGCAGCGCCGGTGCCACCGGCGCGCTCGTGGGAGCCGCTGTCGGGACCGGGGTCGGGGTCGGGGTCGCGGCCGGAGTTGGCTCGGGCGTCGGGGCCGGGGTCGCGGTCGCGGCCGGAGTTGGCTCGGGCGTCGGGGCCAAGGTGGCCGCCACGCGCGGCGTCGAGACAGGCGTCGGCTTCGGCGTGGGCTTCGGCGTGGGCTTCGGCGTCGGTGCGGTGGTCGGCTTCGGGGTCGGCGTGGGTGCAGCGGTCGGCGCGGTGGTCGGCTTCGGGGTCGGCGTGGGTGCAGCCGTCGGCTTCGGAGTTGCCTTCGGCGTCGGCTTCGGAGTTGCCTTCGGGGCCGATCCGCAGCCGCTCGTGTCCGCGAAGATGACCGTGTAGAACTTGCGCCCGTCGGCCAGCTTGTAGGCACCGATCCCGGCAACGTTCCAGGCCGACCCGAGGATGTTCTGGCGGTGACCGGGGGAGTTCATGAAGTCGGTCTGCACCTGCTGCGTCGCCTGGTCGTCCGGGTAGTTGTTCCAGCCGATGTTCTCGCCGGCCAAGCTGTAGCAGTAGCCCTGCTGGTCCATCACGTCGAAGACCATTTCGCCGGTCGGCGGGATGTTGTGGCTGAAGTAGTCGCGCGTGGCCATGTCCTGGGAGCGCCAGCGCGCAAGCCCGCCAAGGGTCGAGTCCCAGTGCAGCGTCGGGAGGCCGGCGCTGGCGCGGGCCTGGTTCGTCAGCGCGAAGAGCTGCTGCTCGGCCGTGGAGGAGAAGGAGTCGTCAGTCCAGCCCAGGGCTCGCCCCGGCAGGGCCAGGAGCCCCGCGCCCGTCGCGACGAGCGCGAAGGCAAGCATGAGCGCGAGATGGGCCGGGGCGGCCGGCCGGGAGAAGGCAGTGGTTCGCATGGCGTGAGACAACCGTAGGCCGCGGCCCGCCTCGGGTCCCCCGCGCGATGGTCCGGCCATCGGCACGGCGGTAGTCCTGTTCGGCCCGGTTCAGCGGTCAGGTCGCCCGGGCGGGTCCGGGCAGGAGCGCCGGTTCGGGCGCCCCCCGAATGGGTATCCTTGGCCGCATGGACGCAGGATTCGTCGCGCTCTTCCGCCACCATGCGTGGGCCTCCGACCGCCTCTTCGCTGCGTGCGAAGGGCTTCCCGCCGATCACCTGGAGTTCGTCGTGCAGGGCACGTTCGGGGGCCTGGGCGCCACGCTCCGCCATCTCGTGGAGGCCGAGGAACGCTACGTCGCGGGCCTGCGTGGCCAGGTCGCGCCCGGTCCGGATGCGGCCGGCGGCATCGACCGGCCCGTCCCGCCCGAGGCGCTGGGGCCTTCGGTCCGTGTCCTGCGGCGGCGGGCTGCGGCGTCGGCGGCCGCGCTGGTCGAGCTCGCGGAGAAGACCGAGCCCGACGCCGTGGTGAAGGCAACCCACCTGGGAGAGCCGGCGATGGTCCGCGCGATCACGTTCTTCATCCAGGTGCTGGATCACGGGGGCGAGCATCGCGCGCAGGTCCGCCACTCGCTGACGATCCTGGGCTACGACCCGCCCGACATCGACGGCTGGGCCTACGACGAGGAGGTCCTGGGGCCCGTCGCGGGCTGACCCCGCCC
>Ga0208355_1000377_pt1 | contig 20253 bp, 16 predicted proteins | sample NGESurdeep072012_6_FD_184458 | JGI IMG/M metagenome (GOLD analysis project Ga0208355, IMG submission 184458) | Arctic peat soil microbial communities from Barrow, Alaska - NGEE Surface sample 210-3 deep-072012 (SPAdes) | ecosystem: Environmental > Terrestrial > Soil > Wetlands > Peat ... | reverse complement strand
TGGATCGCGCGCCTTGTCTCGCCGATGACCGGGCCGGCTTCATCGACCGGATCGCCAATCACATTGATGATGCGGCCGAGGAGTCCCGGTCCGACCGGCACCGAAATCGGCGCACCCGTATCGGTAACCTCCTGCCCGCGCACCAGACCTTCCGAGGAGTCCATAGCGACGGTGCGCACCGTCGACTCGCCGAGATGCTGAGCGACCTCGAGCACCAGCCGGTTGCCCCGGTTCTTGGTTTCCAGGGCGTTCAGGATCGCCGGCAGGTCGCCTTCGAACTGCACGTCGACGACGGCGCCAATCACCTGAGTGATTTTTCCGACAGCGTTTTGTGGGGTGGCCATGTTTGTTCCTCTTAAACTAAAGTCCTGGCGTCAGAGCGCCTCGGCGCCGGAGATGATCTCGATCAGTTCCTTGGTGATCATCGCTTGGCGCGTGCGGTTATAAGTGAGCGTCTGCTTGCGGATCATTTCGCCGGCATTGCGGGTGGCGTTATCCATCGCGCTCATGCGCGCACCCTGCTCGGACGCGGCATTTTCCAGGAGCGCGCGGAACACCTGCACCGACAGATTGCGCGGCAGCAGGTCGGCGAGGATTTCTTCCTCTTCCGGCTCGGATTCGTAGACCGCGGTAGGACCGGCAACCTTTGCCGGTTCGAATACCGGCGGAATGATCTGCTGGGCGGTCGGGACCTGCGCGATCACCGATCTGAAGCGCGAGAAGAACAGCGTGCAGACGTCGAATTCGTTGTTGTCGAAGCGCGCGACAATCTTGTCGGCAATCATTTGCGCTTGCGCGAAGCCCATCTGCTTGACGCCGCGCAATTCCACGATCTCGATGATCTGGCGTTCAAACTGACGGCGAAGCTGATCGGCGCCTTTGCGCCCGACGCAGAGGATCTTGACCTCCTTGCCCTGGCTCGCCATTGCATTCGCCTTCTCGCGCGCGAGCCGCACGATCGACGAGTTGAACGGACCGCACAGGCCGCGTTCGGCGGTGCAGACGACGAGCAGATGCACGCGGTCGGCGCCGGTGCCGGCGAGCAGGCGCGGCGCGGAATCACTGCCGGCGACGCCGGCCGCGATGTTACCGAGCACGCGGTCCATGCGTTCGGCGAACGGGCGCGCGGCTTCCGCCGCCACCTGCGCGCGGCGCAGCTTGGACGCCGCGACCATCTGCATGGCCTTGGTGATCTTTTGCGTCGCCTTGGTCGAGGCCAGACGAACGCGCATGTCCTTGAGGCTGGCCATGTCGTGCTAGTCCCGATCGCTTCCTGTTGCCGCGTCCATCATCACGTAAACGTCTTGGCGTAGCCGTCGACCACGCCCTTGAGCTTGGTCGCATCGGCCTCGGACAGATCGCCGCTCTTGCCGATGCTGCCGAGCAGATCGGCGTGTTTGGTGCGCAGCAGTGTGAGCAGGCCCTGCTCGAAGGCGTGCACGCGCGCCACCTCGAACTTGTCGAGATAGCCGTTGACGCCGGCATAAATCACGCAGACCTGCTCTTCCATCTTCAGCGGCGAAAACTGCGGCTGCTTGAGCAACTCAGTCAGGCGCGAGCCGCGGCTGAGCATGCGCTGGGTGGTGGCGTCGAGGTCGGAGCCGAACTGCGCGAAGGCGGCCATCTCGCGGTATTGCGCGAGCTCGCCCTTGATGCGGCCGGCGACCTTCTTCATCGCCTTAGTCTGCGCGGCGGAGCCGACGCGCGACACCGACAGGCCGACGTTCAGTGCCGGGCGGATACCCTGGTAGAACAGGTCGGTCTCCAGGAAGATCTGACCGTCGGTGATCGAAATCACGTTGGTCGGGATATAAGCCGACACGTCGTTGGCCTGCGTCTCGATGATCGGCAGCGCGGTGAGCGAGCCGCCGCCATTGTCGTCGTTCATCTTGGCCGCGCGCTCGAGCAGGCGCGAATGCAGATAGAACACGTCGCCGGGATAGGCTTCGCGGCCCGGCGGGCGGCGCAGCAGCAGCGACATCTGGCGATAGGCGACGGCCTGTTTCGACAGGTCGTCATAAATGATGACGGCGTGCATGCCGTTGTCGCGGAAATATTCGCCCATGGTGCAGCCGGAGAACGGCGCCAGGAACTGCATCGGCGCCGGATCGGACGCGGTGGCGGCAACGATGATGGAAAAGTCGAGCGCGCCCTGCTCTTCGAGCACTTTCACAAACTGGGCGACGGTGGAGCGCTTCTGGCCGACCGCGACATAGACGCAATAGAGTTTGATCTTCTCGTCGGGCTGCGCGTTGAGTGGCTTCTGATTGAGGATGGTGTCAAGCGCGATCGCGGTCTTGCCGGTCTGGCGGTCGCCGATGATCAGCTCGCGCTGGCCGCGGCCGATCGGGATCAGCGCGTCGATCGCCTTCAGGCCCGTGGCCATCGGCTCGTTCACCGACTTGCGCGGGATGATGCCGGGCGCCTTGACGTCCACGCGTTCGCGCTTGTCGGCCTTGATCGGGCCTTTGCCATCGATCGGATTGCCGAGCGCATCGACGACGCGGCCGAGCAGACCTTTGCCGACCGGAACGTCCACGATCGAGCCGGTGCGCTTGACCGTCTGGCCTTCCATGATCTCGCGGTCGTTGCCGAAGATCACGATGCCGACATTGTCGGTTTCGAGGTTAAGCGCCATGCCGCGGACGCCGTTCTCAAACTCGACCATTTCGCCAGCTTGCACATTATCGAGGCCGTAGACGCGGGCGATGCCGTCGCCGACGGAAAGCACCTGGCCGACCTCGGAGACCTCGGCCTCCTGGCCGAAGTTCTTGATCTGCTCTTTCAGGATGGCGGAAATTTCTGCGGCGCGGATGTCCATCAGCGTGCCTCTTTCATCGCGAACTTGATCGCATTGAGCTTGGTGCGGAGCGAACTATCGACCATGCGGCTGCCCACCTTGACGATGAGCCCGCCGATGATGGCGGGCTCGACCTTGACGTCCAGGTCGATCTCCTTGCCGCCGGTGACCGATTTGAGCGCGCTCTTGAGCGCGTCGAGATTCTTGTCGCTGAGCTGCTCGGCGACGGTGATCTGGGCGCTGACCTCGCCCTTATGGCGGGCGACCAGCACGCGATAGGCGCGGATCATGTCGCGCACCGCGAACAGCCGCCGGTTGCTGGTGATGACCCGCAGGAAGTTGGCGGCGAGCCCCGTGATGCCGGCCTTGGCGAGGATCGCCGACAGCGCCTTCAGCTGCTCGTCGGCGCCGAACACCGGGCTGCGCACCAGACGGTTGAGATCGGTGCTGCCGGCGATCAGGGTGTCGAACTGCTCAAGGTCTTGCTTGACCGCATCGACGGCGTTGTCGTCGAGGGCAAGCGCGAACAGGGCGTTGGCGTAACGGCCAGCCATACCGGAGATAATCGGGTCTTTGCCTGCCACCTGGACGCTCGTTTTCTTTACTTCATTCACAGGCCGGGCGCCGTCGCAAAAGGGCGGCGCAACCTATTGGAATCCAAGAGGGAATTCCGATCTGCGCGGAGGGCGCGGAGGCCCGCGGAAACCCTCGCAAAATCGAGCGCTAGCTAACACAGCGGCAATCGCGGTGCAACACGGCGGCCCTTGCGCGCGCCCGTGCTGGCCTGCCGCGCGGGCCACAAATTTGCATCGCTGGAATGCCTCGCCATGCGAGCACACCCGCTATAGCTTGCCGCGCGCGCGAACGACTTGCGATGCCCATAAATAGCCGATCTCGGGTAAACCCGGGATCGGTGGCCACCTCATCCACGAATTTCAATCCAGACCGGGACCGACGGCACGATGTCGCATGCGCAAGCCAAGGCAGACGTTGCCGGCAAGGCCAAGCTGCTGGTCGTGCTGCTGGCCTTTGCCTGGGGCTTCAACTGGATCGGCGCGGCCGTGGCGCTACGCGAGGTGCCGCCCTGGAGCCTGCGTTTTTCCGGCGCCGGCATCGGCGCGGCAACGCTGTTTGCCGCGGCGCTGCTGACCGGCCACGATCTGCGCGTGCCACGCGGGCAGCGGCTGCCCATCGTGGTGGCGGGGTTTTTCAATGTCGTTGCCTTCAATATGTTCGCCGCCTTCGCGCAATTGGGCGGCGCGACATCGCGGGTGGTGATCGTTGCCTATTCGATGCCGATCTGGGCGGCGCTGCTCGGCCGCTTCATGCTGCACGAGCGGCTCGACGGGGCGCGGCTGATCGGGCTCGCACTGTGCGTGAGCGGATTGACGATCCTGCTATGGCCGCTGTTCGCCGGCGGATTGCCGCCCTCGGTGTTTTGGTCGCTCGGCTGCGCGCTGAGCTGGGCTTTCGCCACCGTTTACATGAAATGGGTGAAGAGCACGGTCGAGCCGCTGGCGAATGCGGCCTGGCAGCTTCTGTTCGGTTGCCTGTTGCTCGGCGTCGGCATGCTGGCGTTCGAACACTATCCCCGGCTTTGGCCGCTGCAAACGCCGTCGCTGTTGGCGGTCATTTATATTGGCGTATTGGGCACCGGGCTCGCGCATTTCCTGTGGTGGTCAGTCATCGGCCGGCTGCCGACGGTGACTGCGTCGATCGGCGTGCTGCTGGTGCCGGTGGTCGGCGTCACCGCCTCGACCATCTTCCTCGGCGAGCGGCCGACTCTGTCCGACATCATCGGCTTCGCGATGATCTTTGCCGCCGCCGCCTGCGTGCTGCTGCAGCCGAACGTGAAGCACACTGAGATGCCGGAGTGATCGCTTCTCACCTCTCCCCGCTTGCGGGGAGAGGTCGACCAGCCGAAGCGGAGCGAAGGCGGGTCGGGTGAGGGGTATTTTTCAAAGCTCAGAATCGCCGCAACGCCCCCTCACCCCGACCCTCTCAGCCGAAGTCGGATTTATCCGACTTCGGCCACATAGTTATTGACCGAACTCGGGTAAACCCGAGTTCGGATGCACGCGGGGAGAGGGAGCCAGCCGGCCGCTTCGTCAGACGACGCTAATTTCAAAAAAAGCTCTGCGGATCGACGTCCACTTCGAGCTTGACGCTGCCCTTCGGCTTCGGCGCCTCGCTCAGCCATTCGCGCAAGTAGGCCGACAGATCGAAGGCGCGCGGCGATTTTATCAGCAGCCGGAAGCGATGGCGGCCGCGCACCACCGCGATTGGCGCTTCGGCGGGACCGAGCACGCGCACCTGCTCGTCCTTCGGCGCGGCCGAGGCGAGCGTGCGGCCGTACGATTCCGCCGCGTGCCGGTCGCTGGCGGAGATCACCATGCTGGCGAGCCGCCCGAACGGCGGATAGGAGCTGGCCTCGCGCAATGCGATTTCGCTCGAATAGAACGCCTCGCGGTCGCCCAAGATCAACGCCTTCATGACCGGATGCTCGGGCTGGTGCGTCTGCAGCAAGCCGACGCCGCGCCCCTCCTCGCGGCCGGCGCGGCCGACCACCTGATGCAGCAATTGGAAGGTGCGTTCGGCCGCACGCGGATCGCCATTGCCGAGGCCGAGATCGGCGTCGACGATGCCGACCAGATTGAGCTTGGGGAAATGGTGGCCCTTGGCGACAAGCTGCGTGCCGACGACGATATCGAAGCGACCTTGCGCGACGTCGTCGAGCTCCGCCCGCAGGCGCTCCATCGATTCGACCAGATCGCTCGACAGCACCAGGATACGGCGGTCCGGGAACAGCTCGGCCGCCTCCTGCTCCAGCCGCTCCACGCCGGGGCCGACGGCGGCGAAGCTTTCAGTGGCGTGGCAGTTCGGGCATTCCGCCGGCGGCGGCATCGCGAAGCCGCAATGGTGGCAGACCAGCCGCCGCTTGAAGCGATGATCGACCAGCCAGGCATCGCAATTCGGGCATTGCATGCGGAAGCCGCAGGCCCGGCAGAGCGTGAGCGGCGCATAGCCGCGGCGGTTGAGGAACAGCAGCGCCTGCTCGCCGCGTTCGAGCGAGGTCTGCACCGCTTCCGCGAGCCGGGGCGAGATGAAGCGTCCGCGCGGCGGACCTTCGCGCCGCATGTCGATCGCCTCGATCATCGGCAAATGCGCGCCGCCGAACCGTTCCGGCAAATGGATGCGTTTGTAGCGGCCGCGCCGCGCGTTGACCTCCGATTCGACCGACGGTGTCGCGGAGGCGAGCACGACCGGGATTTTCGCCGCCCGGCCGCGCACCACCGCCATGTCGCGGGCATGGTAACGCGCGCCCTCCTCCTGCTTGTAGGCCGGGTCGTGCTCTTCATCCACGATAATCAGCCCGAGATCGGCATAGGGCAGAAACAGCGCCGAGCGCGCGCCGACCACCACCGACACCTCGTTCGCCGCCACCGCCGCCCAGGTGCGCGCGCGCGTGCGCGGCGTCAATTGCGAATGCCATTCCACCGGGCGCGTGCCGAAGCGCTCACTGAAGCGGTCGAGCGATTGCCCGGTGAGCGCGATTTCCGGCATCAGGATCAGCGTCTGCCGCCGGTGCCGGATGTTTTCGGCGACGCCCTCGAAATAGACTTCCGTTTTGCCGGAGCCGGTGACGCCGTCGAGCAGCGTGACCGTGTAGCCGCCCTGATCGACGGTGGTGCGCAACGCGTCGGCGGCGGCCAGTTGCATCAACGCAAATTCGGGCTTGCGAAAATCCGGATCGGGCGGCTGCGTCAGCGGCTCCGGCGGCAGCACCACGGTCTCCAGCGTGCCTTCGTCGATCAGCCCGTCGATCACGCCGGCGCTGACGCCGGCTTCCTGCGCGGCCTCAGCCTTGGAGCGCGTCAGCCCGTCGGCGAAGAATTTCAGCGCGCGGGCGCGCGCCGGCGTCAAGCGCGCGGGCGGCGGACCGTTCAGCCGCACGCCGCCGCGCTCGCGCCCGGGCCCGAGCTGCTCGCCCCTGCGCAGCGCCATGCGCAGCACCGTGCCGCGCGCCGCCAGCGTGTAGCCGGCCACCCAGTCGATGAATTGCCGCAGCTCGCCTTTCAGCGGCGGCACCTCGAGCTTGCCCGTAACGTCCTTCATGCGGTTATGCAGGCGCGGATCGGGATTGGCGTTTTCGGCCCAGACCACGCCGGTGGTCTCGCCGCGCGCGCCCAGCGGCACGGTCACCACGTCGCCGACGCTAAGCGCTAGGCCCGCCGGCACCCGGTAGGAATAGGTCTGGTCGAGCGCCACCGGCACCAGGACGTCGACAATGCGCGCGGTCATAGCTGGCCCTTTGGCCCTTGGTCTGGCCGATTCCGCGGGCTTAAGGAAGAGTGAAGGAACGCCTGCCAGTCTTGCCCGCCATGGACGAGCTCGTAGCCAGCCCCGACGTGACTACCGAAATCACCCGCTGGCTCGGCTATCTCGGCGCCGAGCGGCGCATGTCGCCGAAGACGCTGGAAGCCTACCGGCGCGACGTCGGCCAGTTTCTAAAGTTTCTCGCCGAGCATCTGGGCGGGGCGCCATCGCTTAAAGCTTTGGCCAAGCTGTCGCCCGCCGATGTGCGCGCCTTCATGGCAGCGCGGCGCGCGCACGGCATTGGCAATCGTTCGCTGATGCGCGGACTGGCCGGCAGCCGCTCGTTCGCCCGCTTCCTGGAGCGCAACGGCAAGGGCAAGGTCGGCGCGCTCGCCGCCGTGCGCTCGCCCAAACTGCCGCGAACATTACCGAAGCCATTGGCAATTAAAGATGCCAAGCGCATCGCCGACATCGATCTGCGCGCGGGCGAAGCGCGCGAACCTTGGATCATCGCCCGCGATGCCGCGGTGCTCGGCCTGCTGTACGGCTCGGGCCTGCGCATCGCGGAAGCGCTCGGCCTCAAACGCAAGGACGCGCCAGTACCGGGTGTAGGTGATTCCCTCACCGTCACCGGCAAGGGCAACAAGACGCGCATGGTGCCGGTGCTCCCGCAAGTCGCCAAGCTGATCGCGGACTATGTCGCGCTTTGCCCGCTTGAGCTGCCGGGCGACGGGCCGCTGTTCGTGGGCGCGCGCGGCGGGCCACTCAATCCCCGCATCGTGCAACTGGCGATGGCGCGCCTGCGCGGCGCGCTGGGCTTACCTGACAGCGCGACGCCGCACGCGTTGCGGCACTCGTTCGCCACGCACCTGTTGGCACGCGGCGGCGACCTGCGCGCGATCCAGGAACTGCTCGGGCATGCCTCGCTGTCGACGACGCAAATCTACACCGCGGTCGATTCCGAGCGTTTACTCGAGGTTTATGCCAGCGCCCATCCGCGCGCGTAGCAAACCCGTTGCAATGCCGACATTTTAGTTGCGCATGATCTTATCCGACCTTCCTTCGCCCGCCGAAGCGGGCTTCGCGAAGGCGGGAAACCGGTTCCCACTTTTCGGGATCATGCGCTAACGCCTCTTGCGCGCGGCCGCACTTTGCTATCATCGTTGCCGCGATCCAAACGGAGGGGGCAATGGCCGGACCACACGAAAGTCTCGAGCAGGCCGAGCATGCCGAACATGCGGGCCATGTCGACAAGAAAATCGCGCTGCTGATTGCGGTGATCGCGCTATTCCTGGCGTTCTCCGAGACGCTCGGCAAAAGCGCGCAAACCGCGGCGATCAGCGACAATGTGGAAGCTTCCAACCTCTGGGCATTCTTCCAGGCCAAGACCATCCGCATGACCACACTGCGCACGGCCGCTGAGCAGACGCAGCCCCTTGCCGATAGCAGCACCGATCCGGCGATCAAGACGGCGATGGCCAAAGCGATCGACACCTGGAAAAAAACCGCCGTGCGCTACGACGACGAGCCGGAAACTAGGGAGGGGCGCAAGCAGCTCTCTGCGCGCGCCCAAGAGGCCGAGCACAAACGCGATCTGGCGATGGCGCGTTATCACAACTACGAGATCGCCTCCGCGGCGCACCAGATCGGGATCGTGCTGGCGTCCGCGTCAGTGATAACGGGAATGATCGTGCTCGCCTGGCTCGCAGGCGCGCTTGGGATTGCCGGTCTTATCTTCACGGCGATCGGCTTCTGGGCGCCGCACGCGGTGCATTTGTTTTAGGTGATCTCGCTCTCCCCGTTTACGGGGAGAAGTGAAATGCCGATCACGCCGCGCGGCCGCGATAGGCGCGCCGACGCAGATGCATGAGCCGGCGAATGAAGCGTCCGGCGCGCTGCGGTTTCAACAGCCAGATCAATTGGCGCACCCGTTCGCGCACCGGCTCGGTGATGTCGTGCGCCCAATCGCGCAGCCACATGAACCAATCATACATCTGGCGGAACCACGCCATCTGCAACAGCTTCTCGCGCGTGACATCGAACACGAAGGCGGTGACGCCGACGCCGAGCAGCTTGGCGACGATCAGGACGCCGGCGGCGGCCAGCCAGTTGCGCTTGGCCAGGAAATAGACTTCGAGAAATTTCAACGGCAGCAGGAAGATGAAAGGGATGACGAAGACCATCAGCGTCGCCCACGGCGGCAGGTCTTCGATCAGTCGCGCCAGTCTGTCCTTGAGCTTGCCCCAGGGCACCAGATTGACGGCGCGCGCGACGATGGGTTCGAGATGATCCCATAGCCACGCTTCAGCCAAGAACAGCAGCGCGAGCACGATCCAGAGCGGGCGAAGCAGGTGGCGGCGCATGCTGCGATGTTAGCCCCGGCAAGCCGCCGCAATTAAGGCGCCCTATTTCTACCTCCCCTGAAAGGGGGAGAGCCAGCCCTCGGGCTTGACCCAAGGATCGCCCGCCGAAGGCGGGCGGGTGGCGTGGCATGAAAGCACAGAAGCAGCCCCACCCGGCTCGCTTCGCTCCATAGCCGATGCTTCGCATCGGCGTCCATGAAATAGGAACGGCGGCCGAAGGCCGCCTATGCCCTGCCCTGAAGGGGAGGGATAAGAAACTACATATGAATCGCGCGTTTCGCGACCGCCATCGCCGCTTCCTTCACGGCTTCCGGCAGCGTCGGATGGGCGTGGCAGGTGCGTGCGATGTCCTCGGCGGAAGCGCCGAATTCCATGGCGAGGGCTGCTTCCGCGATCATGTTGCCGGCGTCGGCGCAGATCAGTTGCACACCGAGCACGCGGTCGGTCTTGGCATCGGCGAGGATTTTGACGAAGCCATCGGTGGTCAGGTTCACCTTGGCGCGGCCGTTGGCGCTGAACGGAAACTTGCCGATAGTGTAGGCGACGCCGGCGGCCTTCAGCTCGTCTTCGCTTTTGCCGACGGTGGCGATCTCCGGGAACGTGTAGACCACGTTCGGGATGGCGTCGTAATTCACGTGGCCGGCCTGCCCGACCAGGATCTCGGCCACCGCCACGCCTTCATCCTGGGCTTTATGCGCGAGCATCGGACCGGCGATCACGTCGCCGACCGCCCAGATGCCGGGCACGTTGGTGGCGTAATAATGATCGACGGCAACGCGGCCGCGCTCGTCGAGCTTGACGCCAAGCTCCTTCAGGCCAAGCCCGTCGGTGTAGGGCACGCGGCCGATGGCGACCAGCACCACGTCGGCCTCGATGGTTTCCGAAGCGCCACCTTTGGCCGGCTCTACTTTCACCTTCAGGCGTTTGCCGGAGGCGTCGACCGCAGTCACCTTCGATGACAATTTGAAAATCATGCCCTGCTTCTCGAACAGCCGCTGGGCCTGGCGGCGGATCTCGCCGTCCATGCCGGGCAACACGCCGTCGAGAAATTCCACCACGGTCACCTGCGCGCCGAGCCGGCGCCACACCGAGCCCAGTTCAAGGCCGATAACGCCGGCGCCGACCACCAGCAGGCTCGAAGGCACCTTGTCGAGCGCGAGCGCGCCGGTCGACGACACGATGCGCTGCTCGTCGATCTCAATGCCCTTGAGCTTGGCCACGTCGGAGCCGGTGGCAATCACGATGGACTTGGTGTCGAGCGTTAACGTCTTGCCGTCGGCGCCTGTGACCTCGACCTTGCCGGGCGCGCCGATGCGCGCGAGCCCAAGGAAGGCATCGACCTTGTTTTTCTTGAGCAGAAAATCGACGCCCTTGACGTTGCCGTCGACGCCCTGGTCCTTGAACGCCATCATCGCCTTGAGGTCGAGCTTGGGCGCGGACACGCCGATGCCCATCTTGCTGAAGCTGTGGCCGGCCTGCTCGAACAGTTCGGAGGCGTGCAGCAGCGCCTTCGACGGGATGCAGCCGACATTGAGGCAGGTGCCGCCAAAGGTGGCGCGCTTCTCGATCACCGCGGTTTTCAAGCCGAGCTGCGCCGCGCGGATGGCGCAGACATAGCCGCCGGGGCCGGTGCCGATGACAATGAGGTCGTAGGCCATCAAAAATACTCCGAACTCTCAATCGTCAATGTCACAGATCCAGAACAATCCTTGCCGGGTCTTCCAGGTTTTCCTTCACCCGCACCAGGAACGTCACCGCCTGCTGGCCGTCGACGATGCGGTGGTCGTAGGAGAGCGCCAGATACATCATCGGCCGCGCCTCGATCTTGCCGCCGACCACCACCGGCCGCTCCTGGATCTTGTGCATGCCGAGAATGCCGGACTGCGGCGCATTGAGGATCGGCGTCGACAGCAGCGAGCCATAGACGCCGCCGTTCGAGATCGTGAAGGTGCCGCCCTGCATCTCGTCGATCGTGAGCGAACCCTCGCGCGCGCGCTTGCCCAAGTCGGAAATCGTCTTTTCAATGCCGGCGAGCGACAGCTGGTCGGCATCGCGCACCACCGGCACCACCAGGCCCTTCTCGGTGCCGACGGCAACGCCGATGTGGTAGTAATTCTTGTAGACGATGTCGGTGCCGTCGATCTCGGCGTTGACCGCCGGGATATCCTTCAAGCCCTGGATACAGGCGCGCACGAAGAAGCCCATGAAGCCGAGCTTCACGCCGTGCTTCTTCTCGAACAGATCCTTGTATTGATGGCGCAAGCCCATCACCGCGCTCATGTCGACCTCGTTGAAGGTCGTGAGCATGGCGGCGGTGTTCTGCGCGTCCTTCAGCCGGCGCGCGATGGTCTGACGCAGCCGCGTCATGTGCACGCGCTCTTCGCGCGCGGCATCGTCGGCGGGCGACGGCGCCCGCATCTGCACCGGCGCCACAACCGGCGTTGGCTGCGCAGCGGCGCGCTCGATCGCTGCCATAATGTCGCCCTTGGTGACCTGGCCGTGCTTGCCGGAACCTTCCACCCTGGAGACGTCCATGCCGCTTTCCGCCGCCAGCTTGCGCACCGAAGGCGGGGTCGGCATCGCGGGCGAGCCCGCGGCTATGGGCATGTCGGCGGCTTTCGTTGCCGGAGCGGGCGCTGCTTTCGGCGCCTCGGCCGGTTTGGCGGCGGGCTTGGCAACGCTGGCAGCGGCGCCTTCCTTGATCTGGCCGAGCAGCGCGCCAACGCCGACGGTTTCGCCGTTCTTCGCCGCGATGTCGGAGAGCACGCCGGCGGCCGGCGCCGGCACTTCCAGCGTGACCTTGTCGGTCTCCAACTCGACCAGCGGCTCGTCCACCGCCACCGCCTCGCCCGGCTGCTTGAACCATTTTCCCACGGTCGCTTCGGTGACCGATTCGCCGAGGGTGGGCACGCGGATGTCAGCCATGGTTCAATCCTTTAGAAATCGCGTGCGCGCGGCATGCGCGTTAGCCGAGCGCTTCGTCGAGCAATTGCTTGAGCTGCACAAGATGCTTCGGCATCTGCCCGACCGCGGTCGAGGCGGAGGCCGGACGCCCGGCATAGCGCAGGTGGCGATGCTTGGCGCCGATCTGGTTGAGCACCCATTGCAGGAAGACATCGACGAAGAACCACGCCCCCATGTTGCGCGGCTCTTCCTGGCACCACACCATCTCCGCCTGCTTGAAGCGCGACAGCTCGTGCACCATCGCCTTGGACGGGAACGGATAGAGCTGCTCGATGCGCAGCAGATAGACGTCGTCGATGCCGCGCTTCTCGCGCTCCTCGTACAGGTCGTAATAGACCTTGCCCGAGCACATGATGACGCGGCGGATATTGTCGTCGGCGACCAGCTTGATTTTTTCGTTCGGCAGCGCTTGCGCGTCGTCCCACAACAAACGGTGGAACGCGGTGCCGGCCGCCATCTCGTCGAGCGGCGAGACCGCGCGCTTGTGGCGCAACAGGCTCTTCGGCGTCATCAGGATCAGCGGCTTGCGGGTGTCGCGCTTCAATTGCCGGCGCAGGGCATGAAAGTAGTTCGCCGGGGTCGTGATGTTCGCCACCTGCATGTTGTCCTCGGCGCACATCTGCAGGAAGCGCTCGAGCCGGGCCGAGGAGTGCTCCGGTCCTTGGCCCTCGTAGCCGTGCGGCAGCAGGCAGACGAGGCCGGACAGCCGCAGCCATTTGCGCTCGCCGGAGGAGATGAACTGGTCGAACACCACCTGCGCGCCGTTGGCGAAATCGCCGAACTGCGCCTCCCACAGCGTCAGCGCATTCGGCTCGGCGGTGGAATAGCCGTATTCGAAACCGAGCACGGCCTCTTCCGACAGGCTCGAGTTGAGCACCTCGAAGCGCGCCTGGCGCTCGCCCAGATGGTTGAACGGCGTGTGGCGCTCCTCGGTGTCCTGATCGAACAGCACCGAATGACGCTGCGAGAAGGTGCCGCGCTCGCTGTCCTGGCCGGACAGCCGAACCGGGTGGCCTTCCTCGAGCAGCGCGCAGAAGGCCAGCGCTTCCGCGGTCGACCAGTCGATGCCCGCGCCGGTCTCGATTGACTTGGCGCGATGATCGAGAAAGCGCTGGATGGTCTTGTGGACCTTGAAGCCTTGCGGAACGGCGGTGATTTTTTTGCCGATCTCGCGCAGGGATTCGAGCGCGACGCCGGTATTGCCGCGGCGCGGATCCTCGGCTTCGCCCGCCGCCTTCAAGCCCGCCCAGCGGCCGTCGAGCCAATCGGCTTTGTTCGGCTTGTAGCCCTGTGCCGCCTCGAATTCGGCGTCGAGCCGCGCACGCCAATCCGCCTTCATCTTCTCGACTTCGCCGGCGGTGACGACGGCTTCGGCGATCAGCTTCTTGCTGTAGATTTCCAGCGTGGTCGGATGCGCGCGGATCTTCTTGTACATCAGCGGCTGGGTGAACGAGGGCTCGTCGCCTTCGTTGTGGCCGAAGCGCCGATAACAGAACATGTCGATGACCACCGGCCGCTGGAACTTCTGCCGGTATTCGGTCGCAACCTTGGCCGCAAACACCACCGCTTCCGGATCGTCGCCGTTCACGTGGAAGATCAGCGCCTCGATCATCTTGGCGACATCGGACGGATACGGCGAAGACCGCGAGTAGCGCGGATAGGTGGTGAAGCCGATCTGATTGTTGACGATGAAATGCAGCGAGCCGCCGGTGCGGTAGCCCTTCAGATCCGAGAGCCCGAAGCATTCCGCCACCACGCCTTGGCCGGCGAAGGCGGCGTCGCCGTGCATGAGCAGCGGCATCACCATGGTGCGCTCGTCCGGCTTCGCGCCGTGCTGGTCCTGCTTGGCGCGCACCTTGCCGAGCGTCACCGGATCGACGATCTCGAGATGCGACGGATTGGGGGCAAGCGACAGGTGCACCTGGTTGCCGTCGAACTCGCGGTCCGATGACGCGCCCAGGTGATACTTCACGTCGCCGGAGCCTTCGATCTCGTCCAGCGTGGCCGAACCGCCCTTGAATTCGTGGAACAGCGCGCGGTGCGGTTTGCCCATCACTTGCGTGAACACATTGAGTCGACCGCGATGCGGCATGCCGAGCACGATTTCCTTCACCCCGAGATTGCCGCCGCGCTTGATGATCTGCTCGAGCGCCGGGATCAGCGATTCCGCGCCGTCGAGGCCGAAGCGTTTGGTGCCGGTGTATTTGACGTCGAGGAATTTCTCGAAGCCCTCGGATTCGACCAGTTTGTTGAGGATGGCGCGCTTGCCTTCGCGCGTGAAGGTGATTTCCTTGTCGCGGCCCTCGATGCGCTCCTGGATCCACGCCTTCTGGGCGGCGTTGGAGATGTGCATGAACTCCACGCCGAGCGTCTGGCAGTAGGTGCGGCGCAAGATCGCGACAATCTCGCGCATCGACGCGAATTCGAGGCCGAGCACCTTGTCGAGGAAAATCCTGCGATCGAGGTCGGCCTCGGTGAAGCCGTAGGAACGCGGGTCAAGCTCTTCCTCGTTCTTCTCCGGCTCGAGCGCGAGCGGATCGAGCTTGGCGTGGAAATGGCCGCGGATGCGGTAGGCGCGGATCAGCATCAGCGCGTGGATAGAATCGCGCGTCGCCTGCATGACGTCGGCGGAGGAGAGCTCGACGCCCTTAGCCTGCGCCAAGTTGCCGAGCTTGGCGGAAATTTTTTCGCCGATGCGCTTTTCGGTTTCCGCCCATTGGCCGTCGAGCGCAGACACCAGATCGCCGTCGGCACGCAACGGCCAGTTGGGTTTTTTCCAGGACGCGCCCTGCGCGCTTTTGACGACGTCGGCGCCCTCGTCCTTCAGGCTCCGGAAAAAATCTTGCCACTCGGCGTCGACCGCGGCGGGGTCGGCCTCGTATTTGGCGTAGAGGTCTTCGATGTAGGCGGCGTTGCCGCCATACAGGAAGGAGGTGCGGGCGAAGGCAGAATTGGCGTCCTGGCGGGACATCGGCGGTTCGATCCTTGCGCGGCTAAATTCGCGCATTTTGCTTGCGCATGATCTTTTCCGAAAACCGGTTCCCGCTTTTCGGGATCATGCGCTCGCCGCCGGCCATAGCCCGAGGGGCCAGCATCCGGCGGCGGCTTGCTGTTTTAACGCTATTTATGACGTCTGTAAGTCTACGAAAGACCTAAGACTGAATCAGGATTTCAGTACTTCGACCAGGGTCTTCCCGATTCGAGCCGGGGACGGTGATACCTTAATTCCCGCCGATTCCATTGCCGCAATTTTGGACTCAGCGTCGCCTTTGCCGCCGGAAATGATGGCGCCGGCATGGCCCATGCGCCGGCCGGGGGGCGCCGTGCGCCCGGCGATAAAGCCGACCGTGGGCTTCTTGCGGCCGCGCTTGGCCTCGTCTTTCAGAAACTGCGCAGCGTCCTCCTCGGCCGAACCGCCGATCTCGCCGATCATGACGATGGCTTGCGTGGCCTTGTCGGCCAGAAACATCTCCAGCACCGCGATGAATTCGGTGCCCTTGACCGGATCGCCGCCGATACCGACCGCGGTGGTCTGCCCCAGCCCTTCGCGGGTGGTCTGGAACACCGCCTCGTAAGTGAGCGTGCCGGAGCGCGAGATGATGCCGACCTTGCCGGGCTTGAAGATATTGCCCGGCATGATGCCGATCTTGCATTCGCCCGCCGTCATCACGCCGGGGCAATTCGGCCCGATCAGCCGCGACTTCGAACCCGCCAGCGCGCGCTTGACCTTGACCATGTCCATCACCGGGATGCCCTCGGTGATGCAGACGATGAGCGGGATGTCGGCCTGGATCGCTTCGCAGATCGCGTCAGCCGCGCCCGGCGGCGGTACGTAAATCACGCTGGCGTCGCAGCCGGTCTGCTCGCGCGCTTCGGCGACGGTGTTGAACACCGGCAGATTGAGATGGGTGGCGCCGCCCTTGCCGGGCGAGGTGCCGCCGACCATCTTGGTGCCGTAGGCAATCGCTTGCTCGGAATGGAATGTTCCATTCTTGCCGGTGAAACCCTGGCAGATGACCTTGGTGTTCTTGTCGATGAGGATGGCCATTACGCGGCCTCCTTTACGGCTTTGACAATTTTCTGTGCGGCGTCGTCGAGATCGTCGGCCGAGGTCACGTTGAGCTTGGACTCGGCGATGATCTTCTTGCCGAGCTCGACATTGGTGCCTTCCAGCCGAACCACCAGCGGCACTTTCAAGCCCACTTCCTTCACCGCCGCCACCACGCCTTCGGCGATCACGTCGCATTTCATGATGCCGCCGAAGATGTTGACCAGAATGCCTTTCACGCTCGGATCGGAAGTGATAATCTTGAACGCCGCCGTGACTTTCTCTTTGGTCGCGCTGCCGCCGACATCGAGGAAGTTCGCCGGCGAACTGCCGTAGAGCTTGATGATGTCCATGGTCGCCATCGCCAAGCCGGCGCCATTGACCATGCAGCCGATCGAGCCGTCGAGCGCGATGTAATTGAGATCGTGCTTCGACGCTTCGGTTTCCTTTTCGTCTTCCTCGGTCAAGTCGCGCAGCGCCACGATATCGGGATGACGGTAGAGCGCGTTGCCGTCGAAACTGACCTTGGCATCGAGGCAGATCAGCTTGTTGTCCTTGGTTACCACCAGCGGATTGATCTCCAGCAGGCTCATGTCCTTGGTGGTGAACGCCGCATAGAGCTTGGGCAGGATGCCCTCGACCTGCTTGACGAGATCGCCGCTGAGCTTGAGCGTCTGCGCCACGCGGCGGCCGTGATGCGGCATGATGCCGGTGGCCGGATCGACCGAGAAAGTCATGATTTTCTCGGGGTGGCTCTTGGCGACTTCCTCGATATCCATGCCGCCTTCGGTGGAGACGACAAAAGCCACGCGCGAGGTTTCCCGGTCGATCAGCGCCGAGAGATAGAACTCGCGGTCGATGGCCGAGCCTTCCTCGACGTAAATGCGATTGACCTTCTTGCCCTGCGGGCCGGTCTGATGGGTGACCAGCGTCGAGCCGAGGATGCGTGTGGATTCTTTCTTCACGTCGTCGATGGATTTTACCACCTTGACGCCGCCGGCCTTGCCGCGCCCGCCGGCGTGAATCTGCGCCTTCACCACCCAGACCGGGCCACCCAGTGCCTGGGCGCCCTTGATCGCCTCATCGACGGTGAACGCCGGCACGCCGCGCGGCACCGGCACGCCGAATTCGCGTAACACCGCCTTCGCCTGATACTCATGGATGTTCATGTCATGCTCCCGGCAAAGGCCGGCTTGTTCTAGTTGCCGAGATTGGGCGCGATCTTCTTGCAGGCTTCGACCAGGCCCTGCACCGAGGCCGTCGACTTTTCGAACATGCCGCGTTCGGCGCCGGTGAACTCGATCTCGACGATGCGTTCGACACCCTTGGCGCCGATCACCACCGGCACGCCAACATAGAGGTCTTTGATGCCGTATTCGCCGTTGAGCCAGGCCGCGCAGGGCAGCACGCGCTTCTTGTCGAGCAAATAGCTCTCCGCCATCGCGATCGCGGAGGCCGCCGGCGCGTAGAAGGCCGAGCCGGTCTTGAGTAGGTTGACGATCTCGGCGCCGCCATTGGCGGTGCGCTTGACGATTTCGTCGACGCGCGCCTGCGTGGTCCAGCCCATCTTCACCAGGTCGGGCACCGGAATGCCGGCCACCGCCGAATAGCGCGTGAGCGGCACCATGGTGTCGCCATGGCCGCCGAGTACGAAGGCGGTGACGTCTTCCACCGAGACGTTGAACTCGTCGGCGAGGAAATAGCGGAAGCGCGCCGAGTCGAGTATGCCGGCCATGCCGACAACCTTCTGCTGGGGCAGGCCGCAGCATTTCTGCAGCGCCCACACCATGGCGTCGAGCGGATTGGTGATGCAGATCACGAAGGCATTGGGCGCATATTTCTTGATGCCGGAGCCGACCTGCTCCATCACCTTGAGATTGATGCCGAGCAGATCGTCGCGGCTCATGCCGGGCTTGCGCGGCACGCCGGCGGTGACGATGCACACGTCGGCGCCTTCGATCGCATCGTAGGTATTGGTGCCGGTGAGGCGGGAATCGAAATCGTTGACCGGCGAGGATTGGGCGATGTCCAGCGCCTTGCCTTGCGGGATGCCTTCCATGACGTCGAACATCACGACGTCGCCGAGCTGTTTGAGGCCGATGAGGTGGGCGAGCGTGCCGCCGATCTGGCCGGCGCCGATCAAGGCAATTTTGTTACGCGCCATGGTGGGAAAACTCTCGACTTGCTGAAGCCGCGGGGCGCGGCCGAGTGGTGGGTTATCCGGTCCGGCTGGCCGCGACAAGCCGCCGAAAGACGGGGGTCGCCCCCATCCGGCATCTTGTATACATTATACCAACAGACGCGTGGCCGCGAGTCCAGAGCCGATTTCTACATTCGCGCCGCCGTGGACTTACCGGCCGGTATCGCGGCAAGATCGGCGCGGGGATTCGAGGGCTCAGGGCGTGAGCATGGGGCGATTTTCCGCGCGCGGGATTTGGCGTGCGCTCGGGCCGGGACTCGTGACCGGCGCGGCCGACGACGATCCGAGCGGCATCGCCACCTATTCGCAAGCGGGAGCCCAGTTCGGCTTTGCGCTGTTGTGGACCGTGTTCCTGACGCTGCCGTTCATGGCGGCGATCCAGATCATCAGCGCCTGCATCGGCTGGGATACGCGGCAAGGGCTTGCCCACAACATCGCGCGCGTGCTTCCGCCGGTAGCGCTGTATCCGCTGGTGGCGTCGTTGCTGGTGGCCAACACCATCAACATCGCCGCCGATCTGGCGGCCATGGGCGAGGCCTTGCGCCTGGTCGCCGGCGGCTCCGCGCTTGTCTTTGCGGTTTTGTTCGGGATCGCATGCCTCGTCGCCGAGGTGCTGATCCCCTATCACCGCTATGCCCGCTATCTAAAATTGCTGACGATGGTCCTGCTGTTCTATGTCGCAGCAGCCTTCAGCGTGCACATCCCGTGGGGCGAGGTCGTGCGCCAACGGTGTTGCCGAGCTTAAGTTTCGATCGCGATCTGATTTTGATGGTGGTCGCGATCTTCGGCACGACCATCAGCCCCTATCTGTTTTTCTGGCAGGCATCGCAGGAGGCGGAAGAATCACGACTGAGCCATCGGCACATGCATGCGGAGAATTCGGATCTGAAGAAGAATTCTTTCAGGACCATCTCGATCGACACCTGGGTCGGCATGTTCTTCTCCAATCTCATTGCCTTCTTCATCATCGTGACCACGGCGGCGACGCTGCATACGCAAGGAATCACCCATATCGATACTGCCGCGCAGGCCGCCGAGGCATTGCGCCCGATCGGCGGGCCGCTGACATTCGCGCTGTTTGCCGCCGGCATTATCGGCACCGGTTTGCTGGCGGTGCCGGTGCTGGCCGGATCGGCGGCCTATGCGGTCGCCGAAGTGTTCAAATTGCGCGGCAGCCTGGAGCTGCCGGCCAGCCGCGCCATCGGCTTCTATGCCATCGTCGCCGCCGCCACGATCGGCGGCTCGGCGCTGCTCGTCACCAAAATCGATCCAATCGCGATGCTGTTCTGGACCGCGGTGATCAACGGCATCGTCGCGGTGCCGATCATGGCTGCAACGATGCTGGTGGTCTCCAGCAGGCGCGAGGCGCGGCTGGTGGCGCTACCGCGCTGGCTCATGATCCTGGGCTGGCTCGCCGCAGCGCTGATGGCGCTCGCGGTTGTGTTGCTGATCTGGTCGAGCTTCTAGAGCATTTTCCGTTTGCGCTGAATCGAATTCTCCGCAGTAGGATTCCCAAAAGGGCGGATTTGAGCGAGTCTTCTGCGTCTGATTCGCGGAGGCT